>Ga0179587_10000937_pt1 | contig 12775 bp, 12 predicted proteins | sample CZODoug2_1_08_16_FD_185932 | JGI IMG/M metagenome (GOLD analysis project Ga0179587, IMG submission 185932) | Vadose zone soil fungal communities from Angelo Coast Range Reserve, California, USA - CZODoug2_1_08_16fungal | ecosystem: Environmental > Terrestrial > Soil > Vadose zone | place: USA...
GGGGCGGTTTCGATTAGTTCGCCGGGGCGCGCGCCATCAAACATGCGGGATTGAATAGCCACGATGGAACTTCATTGTACACGGGTGGAAGAGAGAGAGAAGTCGAAAGTCGAGAGCCAAGAGTTGAAGGTGGAGGAAAAAATAAAGACAACTCAGAGACGCTCGGGAGACGCCGAGTAGTCCAGAGAGGTTGGAGGAATCAAATGCAAAGCGCCAAGGTGGGGAAAAGAAGGACCGCCAGGATTGGCGGAACCACAGAATTGGCGCAGGTTTACTTCTTGGCGGCTCCGGCCCTAGCGGCGGCGTCCGCATATTTCTTGGTGAAGCGCTCGACGCGGCCGGCGGTGTCAATCAGCTTCTGCTTGCCGGTGAAGAAGGGGTGACAATTCGAGCAAATTTCAACATTCAGCCTGTCGCCCTTGATGGTCGAACGAGTCGTGAAATTGTGGCCGCAGGCGCAATGCACGGTTACGGTGTGATAGTCGGGGTGAATGCCGGGTTTCATGAGGCTCCATTCCTCGCGTCCGGTCTGCACGGCTCTCTGGCAAGGCCAGAAGACTTCAGCCGCGTCGCTAGGTCGCCAGGCTATTCTTAATCATACGCGAAGTGTCAAATTCTGCCAACCCGGGGATAAGGAGCATAAGGAGCAGCAGGAGGGCTTCTCTAGAAGGCCATAGTGCGTGAGATTGAGCGTGGATGGATGCGCAAATCGAAGGGGTAGGTTGAATTTCATATGAAAGGTACATTCGGCGCGGGCTTTGTTGCTTTGTTGATGGCGGCGGTCGGAATGAACGCGCAGACGAAGGACGCGGGCGAAAAACTGATTGAAACGTTTAACAAACGACACCTGACAGTTGCACCCGAAGATGGATACGGCGGACGTTTTGGAACGATGGGGCGGAAGATGGAGTCGATCTAATGTCGGGAGACGCCCCCATGATTGCAAAAGAAAGAATTGTGGCCCCGGTTGGCGCTGGTGCTGCATCGTGAGGCCCACGGCCAATGGAAGGTTCGGCAAAAGATGTGGAGTGCGGCGCCGAAACCCTAGAGTCGCGCAAGGAAACCGGCCGGATTAGAAGTGCCAGCGGGTGACAGCGTCCGTGAAGTTCTCGGCGTGTTCATCCTGAGCGAAGGCGAGTTGCGGAGTGACGCGGAAGACGCAGCCATCGGAGGCCATGAGAAGAGGCTCGACGTCGCCACCGTATTTGCTGTTGTAGATTTGAGCCAGTTGCTTCCAGACGGAACGATCCTTGATTTCTTCGGCGGTACCTTCGAGGATGATGGCTTCGTCCGCTTTCTCGGTGCCGATGGCAACGTGCGGATCGCGGACGATATTCCTTGCTTTGCGGGTGCGCGGGCCGGTGCTGAACCAAAAGGCGTCCCGCCACCAGACTCCCCAAACAAGCATGAGATGAGGGCGGCCATTGGGACGAGTGGTGGAAATCCAGTAGTTGTGCGACTTTTCCAGGCGCTCAAGAGCCCACTGCCAGGGCTTGAGAGCACTCAAGTCTTTCGAGGGATCTTGAACGGCATCGGGCCAATGGGGGCGGCTGGCCTTGGGTTCGATCATGGCGCGTCCTTTCGGGGCACGGAATTGCGGTCGAATTGTATCAGGCCGGGTGGGAAGGCAAGAGATGTTCTAGGTTCTTAGTCGAGGACAGGCCGAAGCAGTTAGCAGAATTTGCGGTGATGCTCAGGAAACGAAGGCACATCCGACGCGGAAACCGCCATGATCGGTCGGTTGCTTCCACACGGGCTTCAGATTCACGCGAACGGGCGGAAGGATAGGCACGTGTAAGACCGCCAGAAGATTTTCCGGAAGATCCTCGGGCGAATCCAGCTCCATTGCGACACCGCCAAAGCCAAGATCGAGGACACGAGCGCGCCGGGCGCCTGGGTCGCCAAGAACAGCATAGGCATTCGTACCGGTCATGGAGACTCGTTCGGCCTTGCGTTGGACGGCGAAGACCCGAGGTGCTGGGGCGAGGTCTCCGGAAATCGCAGCGGAGGTTGCAGAGGCAGCTGCCTCGATGGTTGCTTCGGTTTTTTCAGGTGCACGCCGGGTTTCGATCGAAATCGGTTGTGGTGTGGGGGCAACGCGCTCTGGAGCAGGATCGGCCGGAGCCTCGGGAGCAGACGGAGTCTTGGTCCAATCCGAGCCGTTGGTGGTCTTGCTGTGGTTTGCGTGTTTCAGGCGGTAGAGACGCTCATCCGCGACGCGAATCAATTGATCGGCTTGCTCAGCATCCTGGGGGAAAATCGCGACGCCGTGATCCATGCCTACGGTGACCTCAAGCTGCAGCGGTTGGAGCATCTCGGCAAATACCGCTGGGACGCGACGGCTCAACGCGAGCGCCTGCGGAGAATCCGTGTGCGGAAGCAATAAAGCGAACTCGTCGCCGCCAATGCGGAAAGCCGAATCAGAAGTGCGCAAGGCCTTCTTCAAGGTAGCCGCGGCAGCGCGCAATACGTCATCACCGCGTGGGTGGCCGTGCTTGTCATTTACTTCCTTGAAGCGGTGAAGGTCGAGGGTAACCAATCCCAGAGGCTGGCCATAGCGCCGCGCACGATTGAGTTCCTTTTCGAATATTTCAGCAAAGAGTCGGCGGTTGTGGAGACCCGTCAAGGGATCGGTCACGGCATCGAGTTCCAGCCTCTTCAGCTCGTCATATTCGATAAGGATGGGAACCCGAAGAAATCCGGAGGACGAAAGGACATCCGTGAGCGCGGTCTTCAGAGAAACCCGGCGACCCAAGAGATCGCTGAGCTCGCGGCGTCGCACCAGCATTTCATCCCAAACTTCAACACTTTGAGTCTCGCGCAGATCGAGGTGCGCGATCGCACGGAAATATCGCTGGAGAAACTGGCCGCGCGCGGGCAGATCAAGGCTCTCGAGCGTGTCGGCTAACAGCTCGAAATAAGAGTCCTCAATCGGCAAGCACGGGGGCGCAGGGATGCCGGGGCTGGGCATATCCGGTATAGACCTAACTTCTGCCTATCCCCGCGGGGTTTGGGGAAAGCGAATCAAGCTTTCTTCAATGATGTGGAGCAAGCATGAGTCCATTCGTGCTGGATCCCAGCAAGTCCACCTGGGAATCTTACCTCCCGAATTGCGCGCGTATCCTATTACAAATTCGGTACATTAGGGTAAGAAAAATGTAGCACACGGGAGGCGGGCGAGCGCTAGGTAACAAAACTAACCCGGGTGAAGAAAACGCGAGGCAAGAAATTGCCGGTATTTACTCAAGTGGGCGGAGGAACTCCAACCCAAATAGTTTCATCTCACCCGCCGACTCCTGGCGCAAGACCCGGGCTACGATCGGTGGAGTCTCGCTCGGAACAAGGCTGGAGGAGGCCGGCGCTGGAGCGGGGATAGTCAAATGGACGGTCTGATCGGGCCGAAGAATATAGGAGGAGGTAATGCAGGCGCCAGTGGAGCTGATATTGAGGGTCTTGGTGAGCTCGATGAACTCGGCGCCGGACACATCCCTGCCCCTCAGGAAGACGGGCACCTGCAAGCGGATCCGCGGCGAGCGTCGGGCTGACGAAGTTTCCACGAGCTGCTTATTCTTGAGTACGTCGGTGTACAAGTGCGCTCTCTATCTTAGTACGAAAGAACTAGTACGGATACTTGCATCTGGAATGCCAGAGAACATAATTGAGAGACTCCAATAAGTTGTTGATTATGAGCTGATTGTAAGTACAGACCGACGGCGACAAGTCCTCAGGACAAGGATTTTGCTCGCGATATCTACTTCCTTTCCTCAAATGTGCAAATGGAACGCTTTTACCATTGACTCTTCGAGGTCCCTCTGCAACGATGCCACCACGGGAAAACTTTTACCACTCTATCTGTGAGAGGCAGGATAAACTGATGGCGGGTCGGATTGCGGTGCCTCCCAGGTCGGAAGAGGGGAATCGGACGGTTCTCCCTCTTGGCTACGTCACTGCTCTGCTCGACACGATGGAAAAACCGCTGATCGTGGTGGAGCGTAGCGGAAATATACTGATGGTAAACACGCGCGCGAGACAATGTCTGGAATCCCAGGGATACCCGGCAGTCCAGGGTATGAATCTGTTCAGCGATCTTCTGCATGCCGAGCCGCGGGAGATCTTCGACGAGATCGAAAAGGGGGAACACGAAGTGCACCTGCAGATTCAGCGCGGGGAAGCGAAATCCCGTGTGCGGGTCCAGTGGATGCCCCAACCCGACTGGCTGGTGGTGGAGATCGAAAACAAATCGGAAGCGCAGCCGTTGGCAGATCCTGCCACGCAACTCACCGTACAAGATCTTCTGCAGGAACGCGAGATTACTTACCGAAATCTCCTGGCCGCCTATCTGAAATTACAAGAAGTAAACCGCCAAAAGACGGTGTTCCTGGCGTCAGCGGCCCACGAGTTGAAAACGCCACTCGCGGTGATCAAGGGATACTACGATCTTCTTCTGGCCGGTTCGCTGGGTCGTTTGACGGACAAGCAGCGGGACATTCTTGAAGAGTCAAAAGATAGTTGCGAGCGTCTGGTGCGGCTAGTGTCCATGTTCCTGAACTACTCGGCGCTAGAGAGCGGGAAACTGGTGTTGCAACTTCGCGAGAACGATCTGCGGGATTGTCTCGATGAGCTCTCCAAACGCTGGTCGGAAGCGTTTCAGCGCAAAGGCGTCAAACTGGATGCCAGCTTTGACCCTTCAATTCCCACATTCCGATTCGATTACCAGAAGGTACAGCAGGTAGCCGCAAATTTGCTCGATAACGCGTTGAAGCACACGCCGAGCGGAGGCAGCGTTACGCTGCGTGCCGTGCCGCATTTCTGGGAACGGCGCGTGGCGGCCCTGGCTCCGGTGGAAGAACGGCGCAGGTTTCGGTTGCCGCGACCCAACAGCGTAGAAGTAAGCGTAACGGACTCTGGGCCGGGCATCGCAGCGGAGCATCATCAAGAGATTTTTGAGGATTTCGTACGTGTGGACAGAAATACTTCTGGAATGGGGTTGGGGCTGGCCATCGCCAAGAGGCTCATCCAGGCACATCGCGGAAAGGTGTGGGTGGAGAGCGAGTCGCGGACGGGAAGCAGATTTACATTCTTATTGCCGATGGATCAGGGCTGAAGCAGCCGAATTTTTGTGATTGAAAGGGAAAAATCAATGGTCGCGAAAGAGAAAATCCTCGTTGTGGATGACGAGCCCAGCATCCGAAAGTACTTGCAGACACTGCTGGAAGTCGACGGATTCGAAGTGGAAGCCGGAAGTTCAGGGAGAGATGCGCTCGAGAGAGTGAACAAGGGTGAGCGCCCCGATTTCATCATCTTGGATGTGTTGATGCCGGAGATGAATGGCCTGGAAACATTGAAGGAATTGATGCAGGTGGACCGCAGCCTCAACGTGATCATGCTTTCGTGCTCGAACGAAGTAGGCACAGTCGTCGAAGCCATCCGAATCGGGGCACACGATTATCTGACCAAACCTTTCGAGAAGACGGAGCTGGACGCGGCAATGCTGAAGTCGCGGCAGAAGAAGCAGCTGGCGACCGAGAATCAGGCTCTGCGTGATTACTGCGACCAAGTGACCGAGGACCTGAGCTTCCTCGCAGCCAGTCCGCAGATGGTGCGGATCCGCCAACAGATCCTGCAGATCGCGCCCGTGGATGTGCCCGTTTTTATTTGTGGGGAGAGCGGCGTGGGCAAAGAAGTTGTTTCGCGAATGATTCATCTGCGCTCGAAGCGGCGCAACCAGCCGTTTGTGAAGGTGAATTGCGCTGCCTTGCCAGGCGAACTTCTGGAATCGGAGCTCTTCGGATTCGAGCAGGGGGCGTTCACGGGCGCGGTGCGCAGCAAACCAGGAAAGTTTGAAATGGCCAACAAGGGCACAATCTTCCTAGATGAAATCGCGGAAATGAGCACGCACCTGCAGGCAAAGCTGCTTCACGTGCTGCAGGATCACCAGTATTCGCGTCTGGGCGGGCGGCACCTGGTCGAGACCGACGTGCGCGTGCTGGCCGCAACAAACGTTGATGTTCAAGAAGCGATGAAGACAGGGAAGTTCCGCGAAGATCTGTACTACCGATTGAACGTTTTGTCCATCAACGTGCCACCGCTTCGGGAGCGGACAGCGGAGATACCACTTCTTTTCCGTCATTTCCTGCAGAAGTACAGCGAGAAATTCGGCAAGACACCACCGGGACCTTCCAAGTATCTTCTGGATGCAGCGGTGAATTATCCATGGCCGGGCAACCTGCGAGAGCTGGAGAACTTCGTCAAGCGGTATGTCATTCTCGAAGACGATGAAGGCAGCTTGCGCGAATTGGTAGAGATGTCCTCGACGCGTCAGCGAACTTCGCCGCGGGAGGAGCCCGCGCCGCCCAAGGAGCAGGGGTTGAAGGCGCTGGTGCGCGGCTTAAAAGACGAGGCCGAGATGGAGGCCATCGCCGACGCGCTGGAAAAGACGCGCTGGTGCCGCAAGGATGCCGCGAAGATGTTGGGGATCAGTTACAAAGCCCTGCTCTATAAGATGCGACAATTTAACCTGGATACGCCCCGGACGCGGAAAGCAGCGCCAACGACAGCGGTAGAGGAACCAGCCTCGGCGATAGCGACGCGCCGTGACTAGTGTTGCCAGGCTTTGCCGTTTTCGCCCTGGCACGTCGCCGGAGAAGGCATTTGGAGAAGCGTTTTGGGCCGTCCTGGCCGGGCGAAAGAAGTAAAGGCCTCGGTTCGAGATCATTAGACGATTCTTGCGTGGTAACAAATTTTGCGTGAAGGACCGTAGCAGTTGCATGGACCATAGATCAAGCCGAGTCGAGGCCGAGGCAGCCCGGCAGAATTTTCGTCAGCGCAACTCGCATTATGGGACGTATGACTGTCTATGAAATATTGGTCCGAATCCAAGAAATTTCGCGCATATCGGTTCTTGGTGTTGGGTGGAGAGTGTCAGGGTTGCATAAATCGAGTCAAAAGAACTCTTCGACGGAAGCGCCGGTAAGCCCAGATACCTGCTGCCGGAATGGGAGGATGAGGGAATGACGGAGCGCCGCGTAGCTCGAAGATATGACTTATCCTTGCCGATCATTGTTCGCGTCCCCGCCGAACGCGCCCTAGATTCACATGAGGGCAAGACCCGCGATATCTCCACGCGGGGCCTTTATTTTGTCGTGGATCAGAACCTCGAATCGGGCTCACAACTGGACATTACCCTGACCCTTCCCGCGGAGGTCACGCATGGTTCGGAGGTGCTTGTCCGAGCCCTGGGCAAAGTAGTGCGTGTCGAGCGCCGAATGGAGAACGGCAGTGCGCGGATGGGCGTGGCCGCGGTGATTGAACGATACGATATTATCCGCGGGGAAGCCGCGCGAGCCTGATCGCGTTTCCTGGGCCGGCGCATATCCAATCCGCCGACAGTCTGGCAGAGTCTTCTGGAATTCATATTGCAATCGACGCTGGGTTGGGCCTACTATCCGGCCAGAGTTTCCCGCGGAGGGTCCTGTGAAAGTGTCGGATCTCATCGGGTCCCGGAAGGAAGTTTTCTCCATCACCGAAGAGACGAGTGTGCACCAAGCAGCGCAATATCTGCGCGAGAAACAGGTGCGCTCGGTAGGGGTGATGAACGCGAGCGGAAAGCTTACCGGGGTGATCTCGCAGAGCGACGTGTCCGACAAGGTCGCCGCAGAGAACAAGTGTCCCGCCTGGATGAAGACCTCGGATATCATGACGCGCGACCTCGTTGCCGTGACGACAGACAAGCCGCTTGACGACTGCTTGCGGCTGATGGAGCAGAACAGCATTTTTCACCTAGTCGTCCTGGATGAACTGGGAGAGTTCCGGGGGATGCTCTCGATTAGCGATATCTTGCGAGTTGTAGCGTCGGACGAGAAGGCGCGCGCGGATCTGTTAGAAGCGTTCATATTCCCGCCAAGGTAGGTGCGCCGCAACAATTTGTTGACGGGAGAGCGCGTGCCTTCTGTTTCATTCCTAATAAGAGCGTAACGCGGAATAGTTTGTCTTCTTTGCGCAATCATTTTTCGCACGCCACAAGGATCGTGACGCGCAAATGGTAGCCCTCCTCGTCGATGAACCCAGCATACGCCCCCTTCATTAAGATGTGTATATGCAGGCACTTACAATGAAAAACGGAAAGGTCGCTCGTCCTTGTCCCCCGGAGGATAGAGAGTCCAAGTTTGGTTCTATGTGTGCAACGAGGAAAACAGGGAAGTCCCCACCTGAAACACGAAGGGATCAACATGGCCGTTTCCAATCACACAAACGGTGGATTGACTTCGAGAGCGGGTGGGTTGCCTCCTGAGGAAATTATCTTTGGCCGTTCCGCGGCCATGACTTCTATTCGGCAAAAAGTGCAGAAGGTACTGGCAACCGATGTACCGATCCTGATTCAAGGCGAGAACGGAACAGGAAAGGGGCTGCTCGCGCAATACATTCACTTCCGTTCGGCAATGTCCTCGGGCGCGTTTGTAAAAGTGAACTGTGCCGCAATCCCGGGAGCTCTTCTCGAGAGTGAATTGTTCGGTTACCAAAAGGGATCATTTACGGATGCCCATACGTCCAAGCCGGGTTACGTGGAGATGGCGCACCGAGGAACTCTGTTTCTCGATGAGATCGCGGATCTGGATTTGAGCCTGCAATCCAAAGTCTTGCAGTTACTCCAAGATGGACATTTCAGCCGAATCGGGGATAAGCAAGAAAGACAAGCCGAAACGCGCATCATTTGCGCCACCAATCGAGATTTGCAGACCGAGATCGAGGCCGGGCGCTTCCGGCGGGATTTGTTCTACCGGATTAACGTAATCAGCATCAATTTGCCGAGCCTGCGCGAACGGCGCGAAGACATCGCGTTGCTTGCGGACTACTTTCTAGAACAACTGAACAAGCGTTTCGAGCGCGATATGCCGACCTTTTCCGAGGAAAACATAGAGAGCTTGTCGTCCCGGGAATGGCGAGGAAACATTCGCGAACTCGAGAATGTGGTTGCGCGATATGCGATTCTGGGTTCACTCGATACCGCAGAGCCAGAGGCGCCGAGACGTTCCTCCGCAGCCCCGTTCCGCGTGGCTCTTGACGGGACCATCCCGCTGAAGCGAATTGCCAAGCAAGCGATCCGCGAGATGGAAGGGAACCTGATCCTCAGCGCGTTGCGTGAAAACAAATGGAACCGCCGAAAGGCGGCGCTCGCGCTGAACATCAGCTACCGGGCACTGATATACAAGATTCGGGAAGCGGGGCTTTCAGCGAAAAACAGCCGTAAAGCGCCCCAAGCAAAAGTCCCGCGCGACAAGGCAGAAGGTCTGGAGTAGGAAAATGGCCGGAAGGCGGGATGCTCTGAAGGACAGTTGGTCGGGGATCGGCGCGGCCTCTAATCATCACTGACACTTGATCCGATGACTAGGGCAGTCCGCTTTGCCACTCGCAATTTCTTGCACAAGAATGTGACGGGGAACAGGACCGATGCAGGGGAAATTGCGATAGTCGGAGGGACATTTTGGATACGACTTTGCCTATCTCCACACAGGTCTGGCCACAGAAGAGCGCAAAGTGCCGTTCGGCAATGAATAACGCCTGAAGAATGAACAGGATACAAGGTCCTTCCGATTGGGTGTCATTCGCAGTAGTGGAATAATGCTTGCTTGATACACGTTGTCTGAAATTTGTTGACCGGGCGGGGAAGTACTGGGAGGAAGGTTTTGAACGAGCAACCGGTCTTGACCACTTCTGCCGATCGAGCGCTTAACGTACGGATTCGAGGCTACTTAGATCTGGTGCGGCGCCGCAAGTCCTGGATCCTCCTCATTTGTCTGGGGATTTCCGTTTGCATCGCAGTGGTCGCACTGCGTCTGCCGAACGTCTATCGAGCGGAAACCACCATTCTCGTCAATCCGCCAAAGGTCAACGAAAATCTTGTGTCGACAACCATGGGCGAAAACGGCGGCGCCCGCCTCTCCACGGTCCGTCGGGAGGTGATGTCGCCAACCCGACTCGCTCAGCTTGTGGACGAGCTGAAAATGTATTCCGAGCTGCGCGGCAAAGTTTCTGCTCAAGGACTCGTTGCGCGCATGCAAAGCGCCACGGCCATCGAATTTCAGGACTCCGGCCGTCAGCCTCTGAGCTTAGTTCACATTGCGTTTACCGATGTCGATCCAGACCAGGCGGCGCGAGCCGCCAATCGAATCGCAGCCTTGTTTATCGAGAGGAACATCAAGGCCAGAGAACAGGAGATCTACGGAACATCCCAGTTCTTGGAGAGCCAACTCGGGGAGACCAGACAACAACTCGAAGCGAAAGAGCACACTCTCCAAGACCTTAAGAGCCGCAACATCACGGATCTTCCCGAGTCGAAGCAATACGACCTCAAGACCGTGAATGCCTTGCGGAATCAACTACGGATCAGCGAAGAAAGAGTTGACGGCGATCGCCGGACCAAGGTCGACCTGCAATCCATGGCCGGCAAAATTGCACCCGCCACTGATCTCGACGCGCAGCCTGCGGATCCCAATTCGCCCTCCCAGGCGCGCCTGAAGAAACTTGAAGCGCAGATGAAAGACATGTTGGTTCACTACGGTCCAAATTATGTGGACGTCCGGAAGCTGCGCAATGAAATCAACCAACTTAAAGTCAAGGTCGAGAGCGAAAAACCGGTGGGGGATGCGCCAGACCCTCAAGCGGGCAAGCCAGCAGCGCAGAAGCGCAATCCGGTCATGGAGGCAGAAGTAAATAAACTGGACCAGGATATCGAGGATCAGACCAAGGCTCAGGCGAAGCTTCAGAATCAAATTCAATATCATGTTGGCAAGTTGCAGCAGGTGGCCGTTTTCGAGGAGCAAATTGCTGAACTCACGCGCGACTGCGATGCGCTCCGCAATCGCTACAGTCAGTTGCAAGAAAAGAAGGTTTCTGCCCAGATGGCGGGCGAACTGGAGATAAAGAGCGCCGGCGCACGACTTGAGATTCTGGACGCTGCGGTTCCAGGCGGGAGTCCCTATGGCCCCAAGAGAACCATCCTCATTATTGGAGGGGTTCTCATCGGACTGCTGTGCGGCATTGGCGGCGCCGTGCTCGTTGAGATCAGCGATGAATCCGTCAGACACGAATGCGAAGTAGCGCAAATTTTTGGAAAGGCCGTCCTTGCGGGAATTCCCAAGATCACCAGCTCGCGGGAACGGGCCTGGGCGCGCTGCCGCATGGCCGGCTTGACGGGCGGAACCGCTGCTGTGGCGTCGGCTTTTGGCTTCCTAATCTCGAAGCTGGTGGTCTAACTTCGAAATGTACACGTCCTATTACAATCTTCGCGAAGAGCCCTTCCGGCTAACGTCGGACCCCAGGTTCTTTCATCTTGCGGAACCTCACGCAGCTGCGCTGGCCACACTCGTCGAGGCGGTCATGCGCCGTAAGGGATTCCTCCTGATGACGGGTCCGATTGGAACCGGAAAGACGACGGTTGTCCATACAGCCCTGCAGATCCTCACCGAAAGAGCTGCGACCGGGCATCCAATTTCTTCGGCATTCATTCTCAATCCAACTCTCAGCCGCGAAGAATTCCTGGAGATGATCCTCACGGAATTTGAAATTCCCTGCACAGCGACGAGCAAGCCAGCGCGTCTCTCGGCACTCCAACGCATGCTTCTGGAAACCCAGAGAAAGGGCGGCACATCGCTCCTCCTCGTGGACGAAGCTCATCTCCTGACTCCCGAACTTCTGGAAGAGATTCGCCTGCTGAGTAATGCGGATACCTACCAGGAGAAGCTTCTCCAAATCGTTTTGTGCGGCCAGCCGGAACTCTTGGGCATCTTGCACAAGCCAGAACTGCGCGCGCTCCGCCAGCGAGTGGCCGCCACATGCTCACTCCGGCCACTCAGCTTTCCGGAAGTTCGCGCCTACATTGCCGAACGGCTGCATTCTGCAGGATTCCGCGGAGCAAATTCGCCGTTTCCGATTCCGGTGCTCGAAGAGATTTTCCGCCTTACCGAAGGCGTTCCCCGGCTGATCAACCTGCTTTGCGATGCTTGTCTGGCAATTGGCTGCAGGGCCCGTCGCCCGATTCTCGATGTGAACATCTTGGAAGATGCTGCCATCGAGCTGGGTCTGAACGAAAAGCACGTCGAGCCGGTCCTAAGGCAAACAAGTGTGGTGGCTGGAAACGGTGCCGGAGAGAGAGAGATCGCTGGAGACACGGTCATCGGTTCGGCACTGGATTTACTGGTCCAAGCCATGAAGAGGCGCCGTGCTCTTGTCCCCGAGGCAAATCAGGTTCGTCCCGAAATGAGCGTCAAAGAACAGGTCGTCGTGGCGGCGAATGCCATCCACGGGAAAGATCCTGACGGCGATCAGGTCATACAATCCGCCGTGAGCGATTTGATTCAAGCGATGAAGCTGCGCCGCAGTTACTCTATGGAGTTATAAGTGAGCAAGTTTTTCAATGAGACGCAGAAAGCCCATCAGTGGGCACAGCAAAAGCTGGTGAACCAGGATCTGGACGTCAGACAGATGTTGGCGTCGCTCAAGCAAGGGCCGGCCATCGATGCGCCCGCCGCCGGAGCGCATCTCGCCCACTGCCGCCACGTGGCCCTGGGAAATGGAAATGCCGCGCGTCTGGTTCTCCGCCAGGACGACTTTTTGAATTCTGCTTTAGAGGCCTACCGCGGATTGCGCACCAGGTTGATGCACGCGCAGTCGAAATCCGGTTTGCGCTCGATCGTAATCACCAGCTCTTTACCGGGCGAAGGCAAAACCCTCACCACCATGAACCTTGGATTGTGCTATGCGCAGCTTCCGCAGCAGC
>Ga0179587_10000939_pt1 | contig 12773 bp, 9 predicted proteins | sample CZODoug2_1_08_16_FD_185932 | JGI IMG/M metagenome (GOLD analysis project Ga0179587, IMG submission 185932) | Vadose zone soil fungal communities from Angelo Coast Range Reserve, California, USA - CZODoug2_1_08_16fungal | ecosystem: Environmental > Terrestrial > Soil > Vadose zone | place: USA...
ATTGATTCATGCGCGCACCCGCGATTTGAATCAAATCAATACGGCGTGGGATGAAAAAATCGGGTTAGTCCTAAGCTCCGATGCCAAGCCGGAAATGCTGGAGAAACTCGTCAAGCAAGCGCCGGAAGAGGATTTTTACCTGCTGCGCCTGATCAGCGAGCATCCGCGAGCCAATGCCAAAACGCTCAATAAGCTGGCGAAGCATCCATATGGCGCGATTCGCGAAAATGTGGCGCGGCACCCCAACGCGGATGCTTCGACGTTGACTTGGCTAAGCCGGGATCGCAGCCAGCCGCTCTGGTATCTCGTGGCTTTCAATCCCAACACCCCCACGCCGTTGCAGCGGCGCTTGCGTGATCGCCTGAAGCGTCTCGGGGAGAACCAACCTTCCAAATAGGTTTCGAAGCGCACCGTTCGGTGCGGATTCTGACGCAAACGTTTTCGGCGTCTGCCCGTACTCCGGAAAAGGCCTGCTGCGTTTGCTGCGTTTAGTGGACGGTGATGGAGACGGTGGCGCTGGTACGGCCGTAGGCGTTGGTGGCGTAAAGCGTGTAGATGGTGGACTGCGCGGGCGCGACGGTGATGCTGGTGCTTCGGACGGCGCCGGCATCTGGGGATACAATCACATAAGAAACGCCGCTTACCAGCCAGGACAAAGTGACCGGCGTGCCGGCGGAAATGGAATTCGTGCTCGCCGTGAAGGAAGTGATTTGCGGCACCGCTCCGCTGGGAACATTGTTTTGAGTGTACAGCGGCGTCATCTGAATGACTTCGAAGTCGGAAGTGTTCACCTGCCCAAGAGCGTGGAGGTCATTGTTATCCCAGCGGTCATCGGGCGCGCCGCTGAGATACAGATTCGAACCGTTGTCGGCCATGATCATGCCGTATTTTTTTAGCGCGTTCAAGATCACCTGGTTCATTGCCGAATACGCGGAGACGTCAAAGTTGGACTTCAGACGCATGCGCATTCCCATGGGAGCAGCGGTTGCGTTGCTGGAGTTCGCGGCCCAGTGCGAAGCGGGAGGAATGAATGCGGCGCGGCTTTGTTGCAGCGTGAAACGCAGGGCGTGGGAAATCTTTCCAGCAACGACTTCGTCGTATCGCGCGAGTCCGGGAAAGATCGGAAGTCCGGCGGCATCGGCGCTAGTCCAAGTGTAGGGACGCTGTTCGTTCGAAATAAGATCCCAAACTGCTGCCGAGCCAACGTTCCAGGAATTTCCGGAGATATAAGAACTGTAGAGTTCGTAAAGGAAGCAATTCGAATTGTCGAGAACCAGTACATGACGGTCGCCCGTGCCAGGATTGGGGTAGCCTTCGATCGGCGCCGTGACTGGAACAGGCATGGGCCCGGGATCGCTTTCACTGCCGTAGGCGGTGAAATTGACCGTGACCGGCGGTTGCTGCGCGCCAACGATCAGGTAGGGAATACCGATCGTCGAGCCCTGATACTGGCCCGCCCCAAAGTCCGCGTGGATGCCAATGCCGCTGCCGATGAAATTGATCACTGCCGTGGAATTGGGATCCACGGGCGCGGAAGAAATATCGGTGTTCCAGAGACTGTCGGCAGCAAAGGGCACGAAGCCTCCGAGACTCGCGCCTTGACCGATCGACATGCTGCCACAGTTGGAAGGTTGCGATGAGCCGGTGACTTGAAGATCGATACTGGAAGAGGAACTGCTTCCGGGAGAAGGGTTGGTCACACTGATGGCGAAGGATCCCGCGGAGGAAGCCGCGCCTACGGCCGTAAGCTGGGTGGTAGAAACGAAGGTCGTTTGGTGTGGGGTCGCGCCAAAGAGCACCTGAGCGCCACTTACAAATTTGCTGCCGGTGACCACGAGAGAGAAATTTCCCGTGCCTACGCTTGCGGGATTGATGCCGGTAAGACCCGGTGTCGGATTCAAAAGCGTGACGCTACTCGATCCGCTAGCCGAGGCGTCCGCGGCGCTGGTGCCTCGGATGGTGATGGTATTGGGATTTGGAAGGGCAGCTGGCGCCGTGTAGTTTCCGCTGGTGTCAATTGTTCCGCTTGTGGTGGTGCCGCCAGTAGTGCCGTTGACGGACCAGCTGACCGCAGTGTTGGTCGTACCGGACACAGCAACAGAGAATGGAAAGGTGTCACCAGCGCGAATACTGGCCGTAGGGGGCGACACAACTACACTGACCGAAGACGGCGGCAGTGAAGGAGGCTGGTTGGTGCTGCGGGCAGTTCCCGCACAGCCGGCAACGGATATGGCCAGCAACACGATACTGAGATGGAGTAATTTGCGCATCCCGAGGACATGCACTGAGAGCCACTCAATGCTGTTTGTAGCTTGAGGGAGTGTGATGTCCCGGGGTACTGGACGAAAGGGCAGAAGTAGGCCGATGTCCCCCATAGCCGATGTCACCGTTCAATTCTCCGAGCACGGTCCCGCTGCGGCGGAGAATGTCAGGTTGGCAGTATGCCGCAGGTCGACTTTCTTGGGCACTTCAGTTGGTGGGGACACCGAGCTGCCAGAACAGGAAGCTGAGAATGTCAGTATTTTCCTCGATCTGCTTGTTGATGGGTCTTCCCCCGGAGTGGCCGGACTTCGTGTCGTAGAGCAGCAGAATCGGGCGACTCGAAGCAGTGGCGGCTTGCAGCTGCGCGGTCATTTTTCGCGCGTGTAATGGCGCCACGCGGGTGTCGCCATCTCCGGTGACGAACAGCGCCGACGGGTACTTTCGGCCACCTACGACGCGATGGTAAGGAGAATATTCGTACAGATATCCGAATTGATCGAGATTTTCAGCGGTGCCATACTCGGGAACCCAGTACGGTCCATCGAAGAATTTTTGATAGCGCAGCATATCCAGGAGAGGATACCCACAGACGACAGCCTGGAACAAGTCAGGGCGTTGCGTCATCGCCGCTCCGACCAGCAATCCGCCATTGCTGGTGCCATCGATCGCCAAGTTGGAGGAAGTTGTGTATTTCTTGGCAATCAGGTATTCGGCCGCGGCGATAAAATCATCAAAAACAGTCTGCTTTTTCCCGAGCATCCCCGCGCGATGCCAATCCTCGCCGAATTCTCCACCGCCGCGAAGATTCGCGTCGGCAAGAATTCCGCCGTGCTCGGCCCAAACAAGCGCGAGCGGCCAGTAATTTGGCGTTTCACTGACGTCGAACCCGCCGTAGCCGGTCAACAAAACGGGATTCGAACCTTCCATCTTCAAACCCTTCTTGTGGAACAAAAACATAGGCACGAGCGTTTTGTCCTTGGATTGGTACCAAACCTGTTGAATCTCGAAGGCGGCGGGATCAAATGGCACCTTGCCTTTGGCCCACACTTCGGATTTCGCGCGCTTCACGTCGTACCGGAATATGGATGGTGCGTAGTCATAGGATGCGAAGGAAACAAAGAGCTCAGGGCTTTCCCAACGCCCCGTGGAGGTTCCGACCGAGCCGAGCGCCGGCAGAGCGATAGAACTTTCCGGTTTGCCATGGCCATCGAAGACCTTCAGCTCGGAGGTGGCATTACGCGTGTATTGTCCAATCAGCTTTCCGCCGGCGGCGGCGATGGATTCCAAGTGCACGTCGCTGGCGGGAACAACTTCACGCCAGTGTTCGCGCTGCGGGGTCGCCAAGGTTGTCGAAAAAACGTGCCACTGGGGAGCTTTCCAATTCGTCAGGATGAAAAAACCATCCCCCGCAAAGGTCGGGTAAAAGACTGCCGTCTGGTCATTGACCGCGGCCACCACCGGGCCGTTCTCTTTCACGTTCTGAACATAAATCTCCGTTTTTTCCGATCCGGAACCGTAGATGACTAGATAGACGAGATAGGTGCCGTCCTCCGACAATTGCAACGTAAGAATCTTCTCTCTCCCCAGAGTGTTTCCGTAAATGAGTTTGTCGTTTGTCCCGTCGCTGCCCATCAGGTGGTAGAAGGCGCGCGGCCCATCAGGAGTCACCCGCGAATAGTAAACGCCCTTATTGTCGGGTGTAGGCTCCAGGCCGAAATACTGTGCCTTGGGAAAGGCATCGGGGAGAGTTATTTTTGCTTCAACGTCCAGTACCCGGGGTGTGATTTCGTCCTGCCCTCCGTCTCGCCGACCGTAGAAAACGAATCTGCCGTCGCGGCTCACATTTTCAAAGGTGACAGTGGCGGAGTGATCGGAGCTCCAGGGCAGGGGATCGATCAAAATCTCGTCGGCGGCGTTCAACCCGCGGCGAACACAAAGAAGAGAGAGGTCCTGGCCTGCCAGGCGCTTGCGGAAGAAATAGCGCCCGCCGCGTTCCACCGGCGCCTCGAAGGAATCGTTATGAAGGAGATCGGTGATCCGTTTAGTTAGTTCCGCGCGGCCCGGGAGCTTGGAAAGCGCAGTTTCCGTGCACTTTTGCTCGGCATCAATCCATGCCCGGGTCTCGGGGTTGTTTTGATCTTCCAGCCAGCGGTAGGGGTCAGTCACGATGGTGGTGCCATAGGTGTCCTTTGCCGAATCGATTCGCGCCGCGGGCGGACACTTTGCGGCTGGCGCAGGTTCCTGCGCGCGGGCGAGATCCGCGGTCTGCAGACTCATAGGGACAAGCAGCACTCCTTGGAGCATCCATCGAAGTGCTCCGATAAGACTCCACCGACCGCGAACAACATGGGTCGACCGCGTCTGCACGATTCCTCCTTTCTTCCGGAAGGAGGGATAATATCACCGAATCTCAGGGAGAACTGAGGCTCTTCAATAGTAGAATCGGCCGCAGCGATCTTGAGTGGGACAATTTGGTGATCTCCAGGTAAGAATGGCAGCCAGTGGCATTCAACCCGCAGGTGAGATTGCGTTTCTGCGCGAATCCAAGCTGCGTGTCCTGTTGCTATCCCTTGCACTCCTTATCCCGTGCGTGTGGCACAGGCGCATCGAAGCCGGTGATCTGCCGAGCCATGTCTATAACGCGTGGCTTGCGCAATTGATTGAAAAGGGGCAAGCATCGGGGGTCTACATTGCCAAGCAGTGGAACAATGTTTTGTTCGATGTGGCATTGCTGCGAGTGGCGAATCTTGTGGGCATTGCGACAGCGCAGACAAGTGTTGTTTCTGTGTGTGTGTTGATTTTCTTTTGGGGAGTGTTCGCCTTGGTCGCGGTGGTAACGGAGCGCCCGCCGTGGTTTCTCGCGCCCTGTATCGCCACGCTGGCTTATGGCTATTCCTTCAACATGGGTTTCATGAACTATTATTTGTCGGTCGGGCTGGCTTGCTTCGGGTTGGCGATTCTCCGGCGCGCGCAACGAATCGATTGGATCGCCGCCGCGGCGTTCGCGCTGCTGGCGATGCTTGCTCACCCGATCGGTTTTCTGTGGCTAGTTGGCACGTTCGCCTACATCAAGATCAGAGCGAAACTGTCGGGGTGGTGGAAATTGACGCTACCGCTGGCTGTGGCTGGCGGATTCGTTGCGGTGCGCTGGTATGTTGCGCGCCGGGCGTCGCTGCTCGGAGATTGGGATCGCGGACCGTTCTATCTGTATAACGGCGCAGATCAGCTGGGGCTCTTCGGAACGCGGTACTTTTGGCTGGCGGCAGCGGCGCTTTTCTTCGGGATTGTTTGCGCAGCGAACGAACTGTATTCGCGGAGGAAGGAAATCGATTGGTGGCCACAATTCGAATTGCCGCTCGAATTGTACGCGGTGACGTTTTGCGCTACGGCGCTTGTGCCTGAGAATTTGCGCCCGTCTCCAGAGGGAGGATGGATCGGGTTGCTGGCATCCCGGCTGACGACGATTTCGGCTATTTTCGGTCTTTGCCTGCTGGGAGGCATCAAGCCTAGAAAATGGCACTTGGTAGGGTTCGGAATTTGCGCCGGTGTTTTCTTCGTGTTTCTGTACCAGGATACAGGATGGCTGAACCGGCTGGAAGAGCACTCCGAGGAGTTGGTGAGGAAGCTGGCGCCGGGGACGCGGGTCATTGTCACGATTGAAGCGCCGGAGGGTTCACGGATGGAATTTGCGGGGCATGCCGCCGAGCGCGCTTGCATCGAACACTGCTTCAGTTACGGGAATTACGAACCGTCGTCGCGGCAGTTTCGGGTGCGCGTGCGGGAGGGGAGCCCGGTGGTGACTTCATCAGCCGATGATGCGCAGGACATGGCGTCGGGGCAGTACCAGGTGCAGGACGGGGACTTGCCGATTAAGCAGATTTATCAATGCGATGCTAACGACCTAACGAAGCTGTGCATCCGGGACCTGGAAGCCGGGGAGATCAACGGGCGGATTGGATACAAACCACCGGTCCAGTGAATCCCATTGGGGCGGGAGCGTTGGACAACAGCCCAGCCAGGGAACTCGGAGATGCCTAGCACGGACCACTTGGTCGATCCGCCGTTCCAGTTTCCTGCGTCGCGGAGCTCTGCGGGTTCGGTACTTGATATGGCGTTGTGCCGGCTAGGCTGGCTGCACACTCCACGAGTATCTGCGGAATTGCTGGAAGCGTGGACGGCAGGGTGGGAATCGACTGCTCAGGCCTCGTGAAGTTAAAGGCGCTCGTGAGATCGCCAACGGTGACCCGCCGCCATGCGCTAAGGTTGGGCACTTCCGCACCAAAACGTTTCTCGAGGAATCGCAGTACTGAGGTGTGATCGAACAGAGCCGACGATACAAATCCACCCCGGCTGAACGGAGAGATCACCAACATGGGCACACGGAAACCCAACCCGATAGGGCCGAGAATGGGAGGAGTGCCGACCACCGTGGGGTCCGGGACCGCGGGGGCAGTAATGTATTCGTCCGGTGTGCCTGGAGGCGCCGTGACCGGCGCGACGTGGTCAAAGAAGCCGCCATTCTCGTCGTAAGTGGCGAATAGCACCGTCTTTGCCCACAGCGCTGGATTGCCAGTCAAAGCGCTGATAATCGCGGACAGCGTGTTCTCTCCAAAGAGTGAGGGCGCAGGCGGGTGATCGGAGTCAACGATGGAGGCCAGCACCCAGGAGACTTGTGGCAGGTTTCCCGACAGCGCGTCGGTCAGAAAATCAACTGGAAACTGGGGCCCGAACGCGTTCTGGTAGAGCGGCGATGCGGGGTCCTGGAAATTCTTGAAGTACGACAGAACATTGTTCGAGAAAATGCTCAAGATATTCTGGTCAGGCGACGAGTAAACCTTCCACGAAATTCCGCGAGCCTGAAGTTGTTCGGGCATGGTCGTATAGGTAAGTTTCCCTAAGAACGACGAGCGATTTGCGATCAGCGTTTGAAGTAAGGGTCCGCCATGCTGTCCAGCCGGGTCAATGGAAGCCGCCATGGTGTAGAGACGGTTCGGATCCGTGGGGCCGATCACCGAGCAGAAATAGTTGTCGCATATCGTGAAGGCGTCAGCCACGGCGTAGTAAAAAGGAAGGTCGGCGCGGGTGTAATAACCCATGGTGAGGACGGCATCGTCGGTATTGATCGGGAGGCGAGAGGTCACAAAGCCATCCATTGCGCCGCTGTCCCAGCTCTGGTGCTGTGGCACCCAGTCGTGCGTGATGTCGTGGGTGCATGCTGCGTTCGTCTTGGAAGTGTCGAGATGGAATGGCAGCAACACGCCGGCCGGCGGGTTGGTGCTATTTGCCGGGTCAGGTTGCTGGAATGCCGGACTTTGGTCGGAGAATCCACGCACGCCGCGGTAGCTTCCGAAATAATGGTCGAAGGAACGATTTTCCTGGATGAAGATGACCACGTGCTCAATGTCAGTCAATTTGGAGCAAACGGATGGAGCGGGAACGGGGGAAGTATCGCCACCGCCGCATCCAGGCAGAAGCGCGGCCGCGATCTCTGCTGTAGCCGTAGCGGCACCAATCCTCAATAGTTCTCGACGGGTAACATTCCTGGACAGCATGGAGAGCTTTTACCCCTCCTTTCACTGCGTTGCCCCGGCAAAGCTGACCCTCCCGAGCAGCTTCCCATGTCAGGGTTAGATGTTCGGCCGACCGGCGGCGCTTGCCCGCCTCGCGTCATCAGCAGGCGGGCGCGACTCTCGTGGACCCTGGGAGGGCGAGACGATCATCGTCGAGAGGACCAGCTTCCGCGATACGATTGCACGGTCGTGATTGGCGGTAGGACGGGTCCGACCAGATCGAACGGCGCAACCTAGCGCATCTTCATAAGCCCTAGAGCGGACTGCAAAATAAAACGCAGGGCAAAACGATGACGGTGCGTGTTTTCGGCGATGGATCACTTAGGCCAGCGTTGTCGGTCACCGTGAGAGTCGCAACGAATGTTCCAGGCGTCGAGTAAGTCACATTGCCGGGCGTAGCCACATTACTAGACCCGGGGTTGCCGCCAGGGAATGACCAGGAATATCCAGTGACGGTTCCATCGGGGTCCGTACCCGACCCAGAGAAGAATACGGACCGACCGGCGAAGATGATCACATAGCCCGAGGGACTGTCGATCGATCCCGTGGGCGGTACATCTGCTGGACCAAGTGACCCGAGCGCCTGAACTAAGTCCAACCTGCCGTTGCCCATATCGGAGCCTAAGGGCACGGCATGAGCCACAGCGGCGGCCGCTTGAGACTCATTGGTATTCGCTTGCTTGTTCAGCAGCAGGGAGGAACCGCCGGAAACAAACGGCGCGCTAAACGAAGTTCCCCATCCCGCGGCGTAGGTGCCAAAGGGATAGGTTGTGACAATGGCCTCGCCCGGAGCGGCAACCCACACAATCTCATCGCCATAGTTGGAAAACGAAGACCGCGTATCTTGGTCGCTCGTCGACGCAACTCCCATCACATCGGTTTGCCACTGGGCAGGGTAAACATTAAACGGCGGAGCTGATTGGCCTTCGTTCCCGGCCGACGCCGCGCAAATGACGTTGTTCTGTTTAGCGTAGTCCAGCGCCTTCCTCAGTTCCCGCGACCTCGTTTGGGTGTCAAAGCTCATGTTGATGACGTTGGCGTTGTTCTGCACCGCGTAATAGATGGCCTGCAGAATATCGGAGAGAGACCCTGTGCCGTCCGATTTGAAGGTCTTCAAGGGCAAGAGCTGCGCTGTCGGAGCGACTAGGTGGATCACGCCCATTACCATGGTGCCGTGGCCGAACGCGGCGTACTGGTCGTTGCCATCTAACACAGCAGCCGTGGATTGATCCAGTACAGCGGCAGTGGATTGATTGACTTGGGCCGAGGAGCAACTCGAGCAGGGTGGAGGCGGACACGAAGTGAAAGGGCAGGACGAAGAGGAAATATCTGTTAATTCTGAACCACCCGGCTGATTGCGCGTAAAGTCATAGCCTGGCAAAAGAACACTCTGTAGCGCGGGATGTGTGGGATCCACGCCGGTGTCAATATCCGCGACAATTCCGGCGCCACTGACTCCAAACTGGCTTTGCGCATCCGGGACCCTGACTTTCTGTGCGGCGGGTTGGTTCCGATAGCTATTCCACACGTTTCCGCCGGAGTTGGGATAAGGCACCCCAGTTCTGTCGGACATCAGGTCTGCCGGCAATGGCGAGGGGAGCACGTTCAGTGCGCCAACCGGAAATAAGTTGAGCAACTGGTCCACTTCGGCACGTACAATTTCCAGCGGGTTGCCCGGGAGATCTAGCAAATCGCCTAAGCTAAGCGGACTGGTGATCAGGAAAAGTTGCCCCAAGGGATCGCCAAGCCCCCGCACCACAGTGCAGAGGGGGGGCAATAGGGGAGGGTTGCACACCGTTTGAAGTGTCTGGAGATCGAGTGTCGTGCGGACGATGAACCGGTTGTCGGCGGAGGCTCCGGAGGGCCAGAGTCCACCGAGCAGCAGGAGCACACAGAGCGCTTTGAACTTCATAGCTTACCGTCCCTTCTTCCTCTTCGCTTCCCCTTGGGATGCATGTCTTTCTGAGCCTCAGAGTCAGCAGGTGTCTCAGGAGCTTTCGATTCTTCTGTGGTCCCACCCGTGACGCTCTTCGAGTCGGGCAAACCGAACGATACCCAGTAGTTTTGCCTAGCTCCTATCTCCAGCGAGACGCCCGGCTCAAAATTGAATTCAAAGCGAAACTCGCCCCACTCGTTCGTCTTAGCCATTCCCATCAACCCCTCATGGCCTTGAAGCACTATGGGGACGCTGCTTAGGTGCGGCTCGGGCTTGGCGGTGTCCAAGACCTGACCGACCAGGGTGATGCGCTGCGAATCTTTGTGCTCTTCGAGGGAAAGATCGGCCACTAGACGGTCGGATTCATAAAGGAGTCGGCGAACTGCAGGGTGTGAGGATCGGGCGCCGGCGAGCGACGGTCGGAGAAAGCTATCAAAGACCAGTGGCGCGTTACGTGTGACCTGTGGGGTCGTGGACATCCGGCGGAGCAGGGAATCCAGGCTCGGCCACAGCTCTTGTAAGAGGATATCTTGGGGAACCCGCGGAAGGAAATAGGCGTCCAACACTTGGAGGAGGTCTGGGTCTCTCTCTTCACCTACGAGAACAATGGTGCGTCCTCGCAGATACGGAACCATCTTGTGGAAGGCAGCCACGACCCGGGCGGGCGGAGAATCTGCCTGCTGCGGATCCAGGATCGCGGCATCCGGTCTTCCCTGCTCAAGCAGCGTGAGCGCCTCTTTGAGGGTCGGAGCGACGAGATACTGATACCCCATACTCCCGAGCAAAACGCGCACGTTGTCGCGCACCAGCGCATTTGCGCCGAGCATCAACACTTTGGGCTGGCTTTGGGCGATTTTCACAGCCATCTACTTCGCGATAGCCCCTTTCGAGGCTAGCACCCTCCGGGCCACCACATAAGAACATACAAGGCTGGCCCGTCAATGCAGGAAACACCCCATTCGACGTCGGGGCAACACCCTAATCGGAATTCAAAAGATTCTTCGGAGAACCGCGGACCTAGCCTGCCAAACGCATTTTCCGGCCGCTTGCCAGGAGTTTCCGGCTCGTCGCCCGAGGAACTCGAATGCCTAGTAGTCGCCCCGCAGGCGGATTTCTGTTTGCTTGCTGAGTGTCCGAAGGTGGTTAGATTAGAAAGAGAGGCTGCTGCCGAGTCGGCGCTGATGAATAGTTTCGCGACCGCGAGTTTGAGGTCCCGCAGGAGGTGAAAGAATTGGTAAGAGGGTCGAGTTGGACCTCGGGCCAAGGCTGACTCTACTCGTCTTCCACGCAACTCCTGCTGACCGAAACGGTATGTCAAGTGGCACCTGCCTTCTGTCTCTAACACGTTTCCCGCCCCAGGATCTTCCCCGGTATCGATAGCGCGTGCATTCCCGTATCTGGTTCATTTGCGTAGACTTCCGAATGGCAACTGTTGTTGCTAGTTCTCCCGACGTTGAATTGGGGTGTTTCCCTGATTGTCCGTTCGTTCGACATGGACGTAGCCTCGTTTGTTGGGAGCGTAGCTAGAGCGTCCCTTCCCCGTTCGGGGCACTCTCTTGCTAGCGCAACACGCTGCGGCCACCGAGTTCGTTTGGCCAAGACCGTCACTTCGATTTGCGAGATTCTCGCGGTTGCCGAACGGTGGCGACATCGGAGGCTGCTTAGAGGGATTTTTGGTTTAAGGTGGAATGCGAGATCAAACTCGCTTTATCCCTTGTTCGGACGCATTTTCGGAGGCAACTCGGCTGGCATCCGATTTAGGCACCGACAGCGAGCAGGTACAAGATGTATATCCCGACCGGCCGATATGAAAAGCGCGCTGCCAAGGCAGTGGCGGTAGAGGTTTTGCACCTCGACGAATCGCGACTTAATTGGACGGCGGTAACTGAAAACGTGAGCCCTCGAGGCGCGCGCATCGTGACCGAATACAATTGCGCTCCGGGGAAGCGCGTGCTGGTCACTGCTTCAGACCAAGGTGTCAAGTCGCTGGCGCGCGTGATTTACTGCCAACCCCTAGACAGGACAAGATTTGCTCTCGGCCTCCACCTTGTAGTGCGTGTCGAGGAGTGGGGCTAACCGGCTGGCGGATGGCCTTTCGTCCCGCGATCTCCCTGTAGTAACTAGATGGCCGAGCAGGCTCGACGTCGACCGTACACACGCTCCTCGAAGGATCGCAGGGCGGAGACAAATTGGCTCTTGCATCAGGCCAATACCTGCTAGAATTGGCTGAAGGTGAGAGACAATGCTTCCACTCCATCTCCAGCCGCAGAGCCACGTTCCGCTCTACATCCAACTTCGCGATCAATTGCGGGCCCTCGTCCACGCCGGAGATTTGCGCCCGGGTGACCGCATTCCCGCCAGCCGTGAACTCGCGACCATGCTCGGCGTTCATCGCACCACGGTAGCCAATGCCTACGCCGAGCTGGAATCGGAAGGTCTCATCCAGGGGCACGTGGGACGCGGTACGTTCATTAAGGGAAACGGTAACGGCCTGAAGATCACCCCGCCAGCACCTCCAGTTCTGAATGGAAACGGGGGCATCCGGTGGGAATTGCTCTTTGCCGATGAACGCGGCGAAGAAATCCTCAGCCGTCTAACCGCCAATGTTCCGGAAGATGCACTCTCTTTTGTGATGGCCCGCCCGGCAGAGGAGTTCTTTCCTATCGAAGAGCTCCAGACTTGCGTGAACGCCGTGCTTCGCCGCGAAGGGACGGAAGTGTTGAATCTTGGTCCGTCCGATGGCTATCCGCCTTTAAAAGCGGCACTGCTCGAGATGTTGCACCGCGACGGTATTGCGGCCAAGGATGAAAATCTGCTCGTTACCGATGGCTGCCAGCAGTCCTTCGATCTGATCAGCAAAGCCTTTGTACGTCCGGGCGATTCCGTGATTATGGAAAACCCGACGTATCCGGGAGCGGTGGCGATCTTCCATGGCGCTCGCGCGAGGTGCCTGAGCGTTCCGATGAGAACCCACGCGGAGCCGGGAACGCCGCTGGGACTCGATC
>Ga0179587_10000940_pt1 | contig 12768 bp, 9 predicted proteins | sample CZODoug2_1_08_16_FD_185932 | JGI IMG/M metagenome (GOLD analysis project Ga0179587, IMG submission 185932) | Vadose zone soil fungal communities from Angelo Coast Range Reserve, California, USA - CZODoug2_1_08_16fungal | ecosystem: Environmental > Terrestrial > Soil > Vadose zone | place: USA...
GCTTCATCCACCCGATTACCATCATTTCCGGCTTGCCGTCGGCGGGCGTCGGCGCCCTCCTCACGTTGATAGCCTTCAAGATGGATCTTTCGGTCATCGCCATGATCGGCATCGTGATGCTGGTCGGCATCGTCAAGAAGAACGCCATCATGATGATCGACTTTGCGATCGAGCGCCGGCGGGTGGGCATGAACGCCGAGGCAGCGATGCGTGAAGCCTGCCTGTTGCGATTCCGGCCGATCATGATGACGACCTTCGCGGCGATTTTCGGGGCACTGCCGATCGCGATCGGCGCCGGCGCCGGCGCCGAGCTGCGGCAGCCGCTGGGCATCGCCGTCGTCGGTGGCTTGTGCCTGTCACAGTTGCTGACGCTCTATATCAGCCCGGTGATCTATATCTATCTCGACCGGCTCGACCGTATGATCAAGCGTCGTCTGGAGCCGCAATTGGAAGAGATGCCGGAAGAGCATCCGCGGCCGGATTTGGTGGCCGCGGAGTAATAGCCTTCGCGCCGGGCGCCTGACCGGGGCGGAGCGTTCAACACCTGGATCTTGTCAAGAGTTCGATTCTAAAGCGTGAAGCTGGTGCCGCAGCCGCAGGACGCCTTTGCCTTCGGGTTGTTGACGCGGAACGAGGCCCCGATCAGATCGTCGACGAAGTCGATCTCGGAGCCGGCCAGATAGCCGAGCGATACCCGATCGATGAGCAGCATGGCGTCCTCGCGGCGGACCACAATATCGTCGGCATCCTGAGCGCTGTCGGTGTCGAATTTGTACTGAAATCCGGAACAGCCGCCGCCTTCCACGCTCAACCGGAGCATGGTTCCGGCCGGCTCGCGGCGCAATATGTCGCCGATCCGCCGTGCCGCACGTTCCGTGACCGTTATTTCATCCATTTCATCCGTCCTGTCGGTTCCGTCGGCTCCATCACTCGGCCGCAATCACGTAATTGCAAGATCGCCCAATTGCCAGATCGCCCGAGGGATAGTTAAGTGCGCGTCTGACCAACGTCAATCGGGAGGGGCGGCCGACGGACCATGGCGGTCGAAGCCTTCATTGCGCGCGCTCCCTATGCGTCCGATCCGGCCTTGAGCCGGGGGAGGCTCCACCCGGAGGCCGTCAGCCGCACCCGCAACGCCTTTCGGCGCGATTGCGACCGGATCATCCATTCCACCGCATTTCGCCGCCTGGCCCACAAGACCCAGGTCTTTGTGTTCCATGAGGGCGATCATTTCCGGACCCGGCTGACCCACACGCTCGAGGTCACTCAGATTGCGCGTTCATTGGCGCGTGCGCTGGGTCTCGACGAGGACCTGGCGGAGGCGCTTGCGCTCGCGCACGACCTCGGGCACCCGCCTTTTGGTCATGCCGGCGAGCGGGCGCTCGATCATTGCCTCGCCGATTTCGAGGGCTTCGACCACAATGCCCAGACGCTCCGCGTCGTGACCGCACTCGAACGCCGTTATGCGGAATTCGACGGGCTCAACCTGACCTGGGAAACGCTCGAGGGCGTGGTCAAGCACAACGGCCCGCTTACCGACCGACAAGGCGAGCCGGTTGGTCGCTACCGCCGACGCGGCTTGCCGCACGCGATCCGAGTTCACGCCAAGAGCCAGGATCTGGAATTGTGGAGCTGGCCGAGCGCGGAGGCACAGATTGCGGCGCTTGCCGATGACATCGCCTATGACGCCCATGACATCGACGATGGATTGCGCGCCGAGTTGTTCACGCTCGACGACCTCGCGGAGGTGGAGCTTATCAATGACGTTCTGCAAGAAATTCGCGCTGCCTATGATCCGCTCGACGCCGGGCGGGAGACTCACGAACTGGTGCGACGTCTGATCACGCGGCTGATCGAGGATGTCATCGCGGAGGCCGGCCGTCGTTTGCACGCCCTGGCGCCGCGCTACGTGGCCGACTTGCGCCTCGCCGGCGAACCGGCCATTGGATTCTCTGCCCGCATGGCTGCGGCCGATCGCGCCATCAAGGGCTTTCTGAGCGTGCGGATGTACCGGCATGCGCGCATCGGGCGCATCATGGGGGAGGCGGAAGGCGTCGTTTGCGATCTTTTCACCCGCTACATCGCTACGCCCGCGGACATGCCGGTCGATTGGGCCCAGAACGCGGATGTGAGCGATGAGCCGGGCCGATTGCGCCGGGTTGCCGATTTCATCGCCGGAATGACCGATCGGTATGCCCTGATCGAGCATGCCCGTCTTTTCGCGGTCACGCCGGAGTTGCGCTAGCGCGTGGCGTCCAAGCTCAGGCGCTGAAATCAGAGCTGGAGCATTTTCAGGAAAAGCATGCCCATGACCTGATCGGGGGTGGAATCCGGTTTTCCGGCCGTGGCTCGGTGATGTCCGCGTGGGTGGCCACCCAGCCGCCGTCCGCGATGGGATGATTCAAGACCGCGATGGTGCGACCATCCGGCAGCTCCGTCAGCTGGCTCCAGGTGTTGCAAGCACCCTGGTCCGGCAACCTCCGGCGTACATCTCATGATAGCGATGATTGCTGATCATCAGCCGCGCCGAGGAATCGAACATCAGCAGTGCCTGGGACATTGAGCGCGGCGCTGAATCGAAAGTTCTTGGCCCGCAGTTCCTCCTCGCGCTGACGCAATGCCCGCGGTTCGCTCTTCGACCAACCGACCGAGGCCACGATTGAGGCGGTCCAACTCTTCGATCATCAGGGCGATCGACCGATCCGTGCGCCGGCGGTCGTGGTGAGCCTGATCGTAGGCACTGGAAACCAGCTGGCCGAGCCAGTCGAGGTCAACATTCGCACCGGGGTTGCTGGCCTTTGCAAGTTGTCTGGCAAACAGGCTGTTCACGAGGTGTCCCCAAGATCCCCACATGAGGCCCGCCGAGATCGACCGGGATGTGCGATCTGTCGTCGCCCCGCACGGGACAGCTCCGTTCGCTTGACCGCTTCTCCAGCGCTCTGCTGTCATGAAGCTTGATCGCGCAGCGGACGGTTCGCAGGAGGAGCCGATCCCAATGCCCCGCACTCGATGCGGTATCAAGAACCCGCCGATATTGCGGCTCCAGCTGCCTAAGTTTTTCCTTAAGCGCGCTCGCGTTGCAAAAGCGTCAATGCGGACCGCTAGGCCGCATTCATGGCTATGTCGGAATTGACCGCCTGTCGCACCATATGGGCGAGCGCCGGCTTGCGGTAGGGCTTGGGCAACAGCAGGACTCCCGACGGTAGACAACCATTGCTGAGAATGGCGTTTTCGGTGTAACCCGATGTGAACAGGACCTTGAGCGTGGGCCGGCGTTTGACCGCTTCCTCCGCGAGCTCGCGGCCGTTCATCGAGCCAGGCATGATGACATCGGTGAACAGCAGCTCGAATTCGGCCTCGCTGTCCGTGATCGCGAGCGCGTCACGGCCATTGGCAGCCTCCAGGGTCCGATAGCCGAGACTGTTGAGTTGCGAAGTCACGTATTTGCGGACCAATGGATCGTCTTCGACGACCAATATCGTTTCGCGGCCACCCTTGACGGCGGCGAGTTCCGGGCTTGTCGAGCTTCTCGCCTGGGCGGTGGCCTGCGGCAGAAATAACTTGATCGATGTTCCACGCCCTTCTTCGCTGTCGATCCTGATATGCCCGCCGGATTGTTTTACAAACCCATAGACCATGCTCAAGCCGAGGCCGGTGCCCTTTCCAAGGCCTTTGGTGGTGAAGAACGGCTCGAATACCTTGTCGCGGATCGATGCCGGGATGCCGGAGCCATTGTCGGTCACCGCGATCATCACGTATCGCCCTGATTTTATGTCGGTGCCCGCATCGACCGAATCCTTGTCGAGAACGACATTGCCGGTTTCGAGCGTCAGCCGACCACCGTTCGGCATGGCGTCGCGAGCGTTGACCGCAAGGTTGAGAAGCGCGGTCGTCAGCTGCGAGGTGTCGACCAGCGCATGTAGTGCGCTCTTATCGAGCAGGGATTCGATCTCGATCTGCTGGCCGAGCGAGGCCCGCAACAGCGATGTCGCCTCAACGATCAAGGCATTCACGTCCACTTCACGCGGACGCAGCGGCTGCTTGCGGGCGAACGCGAGGAGACGTTGCGTGAGTTCCGCGCCACGATCTGCGGCTTGCGAAATCGTCTTGGCGAGGGCCACGATTTGCGGCTCTTCGGCGACCTCCTCCGCCACGATTTCGATCATCCCGATGATGACGGTCAGAATATTGTTGAAATCGTGCGCGATTCCACCGGTAAGTTGACCAATAGCATCCATTTTTTGCGCTTGACGCAGGAGTCGTTCCGTCTCCTTAGCCTCCGTTACATCGCGGTATACGACGACCGCGCCTTTGGGCGCTCCGCTTGGATCGTGCAGGGGGCGGCCATTGGCGATCAGGTGAATCGTTGTGAGGGTGCTGAGCCGGTGCAGGACGATTTCAAGGTTGTCGACCGACTCGCCCCTGATTGCGCGGGCCATCGGCGTCTCACCTGTCGGAAACAGAGTGATGCCATCGGGCAGGAAAATCGGGTTGCGACGTTTCCAATCCTTGGAGCCGACACTCTGGAGCTCGCCGAACATCGTCTTGGCCGCCGGATTCGCCAGGATGATCTGACCATTCTCGTCGGCGACCAGCACGGCGTCGGCCATGCTGGCGATGGTGGCATCGAGCTTCATCTTCTGCTCGCGCAACAGATCGGCGGTATGCTCTCGCTCGCGCAAATGGGCGTCCAGCTCCTCGACCATCAAGGCAATCGAGCGGTCGGTGCGGCGGCGATCGCTATTCGTCTCCTCGTAGGCGGAGTCGACGAGGTCGATCAGCAATTCCAGGTTGACATCGCCGGAGGCCGTCGTCGCCTTCGCAAGCTGTCTCGCCAATAGCTTGTGCACGTGGTCTATCCAACAGCTTCTGAAATGGTGGTGACTGTCATCGTCTGATTGTGCAGCTCGCACATGCCGGACGCGTTGTGCGGCGAGATCTCGCCGTATGAGTAGAAACCCAGCCGAGATACGTCGGGTCCAAGCTCCGCAGTCGCGGCCTCCACCTCGTCGATGGTGTGTTGGCCCATCAGGAGGCGACGTCCGATGCAGCTGACCAGCACGGCGAGGAGATCACCGGTGCGTTCTGCGGGGTTGCTGGCGACGGCGTGGCGGGCGGCCGTGGCGGCGCCCGCAGCCAGGCGATCGAAATTTCCGCGCATCAGTTGCGCGACCCAGCCTTCGGCCACATCGCCGGCAAATGTCATCGATCGGGCCTGGTGGTCGATCGCCAGAATGGTGCGCACGATGTCATGATCGGGCCGCTCCGGATTGCGGATGCGAAGCGGGAAGAGGAGGGCGGTGCCGGGCAGTCCCTTCACGTCATCCTCGCCGAGATACCGTTCGTAGAGGTCGAGCGCAGGTTCGCCGTCGAGCTCGAACAGGACGTTGCCGCGGGAGCGCGTAATCCGCCGCCGCGGCCCGAACTCGTCCCAACCGCCGGCACTGCCGTGGCCGATACGAACGGCGGGCCCGTAGAACCCGACGGCGGCGACGGTGTGCTTACGCGGCTCGCAGTCCGCGCCGACGAGGGTTTCCTGAAACGTCGCGCCATCGCCGGCCATTCCACCGGTGACCGGCACGCGTGGGTCGACCGCGCTGGTCAGGCCGGCAACGAGCTCGCTGCCATTGACGTTCAAGCCGTCGGAGAGGACGAAGATTCCCGCGAGATCTTCCGCCGCCAAGCTCCGCCCAATGGCCTCCCCGCAAGAGCGCGAGTTTTCCGGAGCGGATGCCTCCTCGCAGGCGAGACGCAATCGCGTTGTGTCGAACCGCAGCGCCGCGACGGCGATTTCGTCGTCCGAGACATCGTCGTTGAGGATTTGGCCGCCCGTGCTGCAGCCGAGAATATGGGCTTGCGGGAACATGCCCCGCATTTCGCGATAGCGCGATCCGCAGGCCAGAGCCTGGCGGGCGCCGAAAAAGAGAACTAGGTCCGCGGCACTGCCGTTTCCATGGCCGCCGCCCCAGCCGGAGGTCTCGGTCCAAGACAATTGATTGGCGTGCATTCGATAATCCCGGTTGGAACGATGTTGATGGTTGGTCTTTATCATCGCGACCTGAAGATTCAGTTATTCGCAAGGACCTGGAAAAATTAGCTGTCCCAAATGGCGTTCGATCCGAGTATTGGTGGCCCTGCCTTGAGCCATTGAAGCCTCATCTCAGGCGGGTTACCGACGTGATCATTTGAATTCTTCGATAGTCCTTCAGTCCTGGTAAACCATTGCTTGCCTGGTTGGTCCCACTCCCGGTGTTTTGACTTGGCGTGCGAATTGGGTTACCGGGCGGCGCCCGGCACGCGCTGTGGCGTCCCAATCTCGGACAGGTCCGCGGTCGGATGATCCGATGTCGGAGAACAACCCCACGGCGATGCAAGATCTTCCGAAAAACATATTTGCGGTCGTGCTGGACAAGATTCACGCGGCCAACCAGTCGCTGGTCGCGGAGGGCCTGTTGCCCGAGGGCATCGATCAAAGCCGCGTGCAGGTCGAGCCGCCGCGCGAAGCCGCCCATGGCGACATGGCGACGAATTCCGCCATGGTGCTGGCCAGGGATGCCGGCAGAAAGCCGCGCGAGCTGGCCGAGGCACTGGCCGCCAAGCTGCGCAACGATGCCATCATTTCAAAGGTGGAAGTGGCCGGGCCCGGTTTCATCAATTTGACGCTCAAGCCTGCCGCCTGGGCGGGTGCGTTGCGCGCGGTGCTGGGGGCGGGTGCGGACTACGGACGCAGTACCCTGGGAGGCGGCGCTCCGGTCAACGTCGAATATGTATCCGCCAATCCGACCGGACCCATGCATGTTGGCCATTGCCGGGGCGCCGTGTTCGGCGACGCGCTCGCCAACCTTCTGAGTGCAGCAGGCTTTGCGGTGACGCGTGAATACTACGTCAACGACGCGGGCGCCCAAGTCGAGGTGCTGGCGCGGTCCGCCTATTTGCGCTATCGCGAGGCGCTCGGCGAGGACATCGGCGCGATCCCCGAGGGCCTCTATCCGGGTGACTACCTCAAGCCGGTCGGCGCGGCGCTCGCGGCCGAGCACGGGCCGTCCCTGCTGAACTTTCCCGAGACACGTTGGTTGCCGCTGGTGCGCGACAAGGCGATCGCGATGATGATGACGGCCATCCGCGCCGACCTCGCGGATCTGAATGTTTGTCACGACGTTTTCTTTTCAGAACGATCGCTCATCGAAGGTGCGCAGGATGTCGTCGCTGCCACGATCGCGGAACTGCGCCGACGGGGATACGTGTACGAGGGCCGGCTGCCGCCGCCGAAGGGAGCTCCCGTCGAGGACTGGGAGGACCGTGAGCAGACCTTGTTCCGCTCCACGCAATTTGGCGACGACGTCGATCGTCCGCTGAAGAAATCCGATGGGAGCTACACATATTTCGCCTCCGACATCGCATACCACAAATCGAAATTCGATCGTCACTTCAGCAGCATGATCGACGTCTGGGGGGCGGACCACGGCGGCTATGTCAAGCGCATGCAGGCGGCAGTGAAAGCCGTGAGCGACGGCAAAGCCGAGCTTGACGTTAAGATCATCCAACTCGTGAAGCTGTTGCGCGGCGGTCAGCCGATCAAAATGTCCAAGCGGTCAGGAGAATTCGTGACGCTTGCTGAAGTGGTGAGCGAGGTCGGCCGGGACGCGGTCCGGTTCATGATGCTCTACCGCAAGAACGATGCCGTGCTCGACTTCGATCTCGCCAAGGTGATTGAGCAATCGCGCGAAAACCCGGTTTTTTACGTCCAGTACGGGCATGCGCGCGGCCAATCGGTGCTCCGCAATGCCTGCGCGGTGATGCCGGACCTCCCGACGGACGCAGCTGCCCGCGCCGCCACGCTCGCGCAGACGCCCCTGGAGCATCTCGATGACGCGGGCGAACTTGCCCTGATGCGTCGTTTGGCGCTTTACCCGCGCTTGATCGAGGCCGCCGCCCTGGCCCACGAACCTCACCGTATTGCGTTCTATCTATATGATCTTGCAAGTGAATTACATGCGCAGTGGAACCGGGGGAATGAGGCGCCACATTTACGCTTCATTATCCAGAATGATCCAGAAATAACGAAGACCCGACTTGCCCTGGTACAGGGCATTGTCACAGTTCTGGCCTCGGGACTCACTTTGCTCGGTGTCGGGGCGCCCGATGAGATGCGTTGATCTCGCTCGGTGTGGTTGGCCACAGGGGACCTGGATCGAGGGGGCCGTCCGGAACCGAACGAGCACGACGCCAGTATCCGGATGGGATAGAGCATGGCGGAAGACAGCTTTTCGCGGTCCTATCGATCGAGCGAACCTGCGCGTCGCGCGGGTGCGCCGGTTGCTCCGAGGGATTCCGCAAGGGATGCGGGCGGCGATCCGCTGGCCGAACTGGCACGACTGATCGGGCAGAACGATCCTTTTACGGACCCGGCGCGAAACAGCGGGCATCCCAATGAAGGCAGGGCGCGCGGCGCGGCGCCGCCATCCGACTGGCGCAAGACCGCAGCGGCCATCGCCCGAGAGTCCATGCGCGATCCGCCAGCCGCGGATGCGCGTTATGAGCAGGTCGACTCGGCCATAGCGGCGACCAGGTCGTTGCGGCCGACGCCGCACGAGCAATTTGCTCAGGCGGGGCCGCGCCCAAACTTCGATCAGGCAACGCAGCGCTCAAACTTCGATCAAGCGGCACGGCGGTCAAACTTCGATCAAGCAGCGCACGCTCGAGGTGACTACGCGGATAGCCCCTATGACGACGAGCCGCACATGGACGACGCCGGCTCCGACGACCGATACGACGATTCCCGCCGCGCCGAGAGGCAGGCCGAGAGGCAGCAAGACGGCTACGACAACGAGGGCGAGAACGAGAACGAGAACTATTTCTTTGATGGTGCTGATGAACCAGCGGACGACCGCTTCTATGACGATCCTCCACGCTCGCGCACATCCAATGGTCTCCTGACCGTCGCGGTTCTCGTCGGCTGCGGCATACTCGGGACCGCCGGTGCCTATGGGTATCGGACCTTCTATTCAGGTGTTCATCCGATGGATGCGCCGATCATTTCGGCCGAGACGTCCCCGAGCAAGATGGTGCCGGCCTCAGCGGGGGCGGATTCAAGCAAATCCATTCAGGAACGACTCGGCGAAAGGACTGCAAACGAGCGAGTTGTGGGCCGCCAGGAAGAGCCCGTCACGCTTTCGGATGCGAACGCTGCGCGCGCTGCGCTGCCGGCGCCCTTTACGACATCACCAGGCTCAGGACCAACTTTTCCACCCGGCCCGGCTGTTCAGTCGACACCCCCGGTTCAATCGGGCCCACCGGTTCAACAGAGTTCCGGTGCGCCGAGTGAACCGAAGAAAGTTCGCACCGTGGCGATTCGGCCCGATGGCGCCGACCCGACAGCGAGGTCGGCGAGTGCCGGCGGGTCGCTGCCGCAACCCGCCGCTTCACCGGCAGTCGCCACCACACGCCCGCCACCGGCTTCGAAACCCGCTTCGCCGGCTTCATCCGCATCATCCGCATCATCCGCATCGCCACCGGCCCGCAATGGCGGCAGCAGTCCGCTCTCGCTCGAGCCACAAGGGCAAATGGGCGAAACAGCATCGTCTTACCAGTCAGTGCGCGAACACGCCACACCGGCTCCCACTCCCGCGTCCGCCCCGGCGAGTGGTCCGCGCCTTGCCTCGGTTACTTCCGCCGCTGCGGGCGGTTCTGCCACTGCTGCGGGCGGTTATGTGGTCCAAGTATCCTCGCAGCGCAGCGAGGCCGACGCGCAGGCGTCTTTCCACAGCTTGCAAACCAAGTTCCCCAAGGAGCTGGGCGACCGCGACGCGATGGTACGGCGCGCCGATCTGGGCACCAAGGGAGTCTATTATCGCGCCATGGTGGGGCCTTTCGGATCGGCGGGCGAAGCCGACCAGTTCTGTAACGGCCTAAAGGCCGAAGGTGGCCAGTGCATCGTGCAGAAGAATTAGGCCTGCTCGGCGGCGACTGATGCCATCGCAAGATCGATCAACGCCGCTCGGATTGCGCGCCCCCACGCGATCCGCGCAAGCCTGGTGACAGTCGCAAAAGCGGGTTTTACTTTTCCTGAAAATGCTCTAATCCGCGTCGATGACGGCACGCGCTCTCATCACCGGCGTTGCGGGCACCGCGTTGACGACCCACGAGCGGTCGTTCTTGCGTGAAGCGGAGCCGTGGGGCCTCATCGTTTTCAAACGCAACGTCGAGACGCCCGATCAGCTTCGGGCTCTGGTGGCTAGCTTTCGCGAATGCGTCGGTCGAGACGACGCGCCCGTGCTGGTCGATCAGGAGGGTGGACGCGTGCAGCGGCTAGGTCCGCCGCATTGGCCGAGCTACCCGGCAGGAGCGCAATACGGACGTATCTGGGAACGCGACCGCGCTTCGGCTCTCGAGACGGCGCGAATGGGGGCTCGTCTGATTGCCAACGACCTGCTGGCGGTTGGGATCGATGTGGATTGCATGCCGCTCGCCGATGTCCCGACTGCCGATGCGGACCCGGTGATCGGGGATCGCGCCTTCGGGGAGAGCGCCGAGAAGGTTGCGGCGATCGCCGGCGCTTTTGCGGAGGGGCTCATGGAAGGGGGCGTGCTGCCGGTCCTCAAGCACCTGCCCGGCCACGGTCGTGCCACCGCCGACAGCCATGAACGCCTGCCCATCGTCACCGCCGACCGGTCGAGCCTCGAGGCGGTGGATTTTTCCGCCTTTCGGCCGCTTGCCGGACTGGCCTTGGGGATGACAGCCCACGTTGTTTTTTCCGCTTGCGACCCCGTCGCGCCGGCCACGACCTCGGTCACAATGGTACAAGATGTGATTCGCGATTCGATCAGATTCGAAGGCTTGCTGATGAGTGATGACATATCGATGGGGGCGTTGTCGGGATCGCTCGAAGAGCGCTCTGTTGCGGCGCTATCCGCGGGCTGTGACGTCATCCTCCATTGCAATGGGCGGATGGAGGAGATGCGGGCGGTCGCGGGCGCGGTGCCGCGCCTGGCCGGGATGGCGGGGCGGCGGGCGGCGGCCGCGCTCGCGGCCCGGCGCGCCCCGACACGCGAGATCGATCTTGCGGACGTGCGCAGAGCATTCGCCGCCCTGCTGGCCGGCGGGCGGGCGGCGGGTGCCAGGATGGTGCTTTCATGATCCCCAACGAAATACCATTTGAAATGGATCTGGCGAGCGCCGAGGAGACGGACGAGCCTGCACTGGTTGTTGACGTCGAAGGCTTTGAAGGCCCGCTCGACGTTCTTTTGATGCTCGCGCGCCAACAAAAGGTCGACCTTGCGAAAATCTCAATCCTGGCCTTGGCGGATCAGTATCTGACCTTCATCGAGGAAGCGCGGCGGCTGCGGCTCGAACTGGCGGCCGACTATCTCGTGATGGCGGCGTGGCTCGCCTACCTTAAGTCGCGCCTGCTGCTGCCGGACAGTCACACCCCCGAAGGCCAAACCGCAGAGGACATGGCGAATGCCCTGGCGCTGCGGCTCAAACGGCTCGAGGCGATTCGCGAGGTGGCCGAACGTCTGTTCGGGCGGTCGCTGCTCGATCGCGACATTTTCAGCCGAGGTCAACCCGAGCCCATCGCCCACGTCAAGCGCCCGGAATGGACGGCGACCCTCTATGATCTGCTGTCCGCCTATGCGTCCCAGCGGCAGAAGCATGCGCTTGCCCACTTGCATTATGCCAAGCGCTCGGTCTGGTCGCTGGCCGAGGCGCGTGACGTGCTCGAGCGTTTGATTGGCCGATCCTCGGATTGGTCGCGGCTCGACCATTACCTCATCGCCTATGTGGTCGAGCCTGCGCTGGCGGCGACGGTGTTCGCTTCGAGCTTTGCCTCTGCGCTTGAATTGGTGCGGGAAGGGCACGCCGACTTACATCAGCAGGAAGCTTTTGCGCCGATCTATATGCGCAAGCGCGTCGCCGGCGGGGACGCCGACATTTCGGGCGCCGCCGCGGTCGGCGTGGAACGCAAGGAATAAGGGAACATTGGGGAAAGGGAGGCCGTATTGATGTCGAGTTTGGCCAAGCGAGTGATCATGCCGATGGACGAGCCAGATAACGCCGGCGCGGTGCGGGCGGAGGAGCTGCGCCTATTGGAGGCGATGCTGTTCGCCTCCGCCGAGCCGCTCGATGAGGCCACGCTGGCGGCACGGCTGCCGGCCGAGGTCGACCTGCCGGCCACGCTGGCCCGCCTGCAAGAGGACTATGCGGTTCGTGGCGTCAATCTGGTTCGTGTGGGCGGAAAATGGACCTTCCGCACCGCCAGTGATCTCTCCTGGCTCTTGAGCAAGGAGACAATCGAGACCCGCAAGCTGTCACGAGCGGCGATCGAAACGCTGGCCATCGTCGCCTATCATCAGCCGGTGACGCGCAGCGAGATCGAGGATATTCGCGGGGTTTCGACCTCCAAGGGTTCGGTCGACGTGCTGCTGGAGACCGGGTGGATTCGGCCGCGCGGGCGGCGCAAAGCGCCGGGGCGCCCCGTGACCTATGGGACCACGGAAACGTTCCTGTCGCATTTCGGGCTCGATGCCCTCGACGACCTGCCCGGCGTCGAGGAGCTTAAGGGTTCCGGATTGCTCGATGGGCGTCTACCGCCCGGATTCTCTGTGCCAGTCCCGTCCGACGACCCTGCCTTGCGTGATGACGAGGATCCGCTGGAGCCAAGCGATCTCGATCTTGGTCTGGCGCCTCGACCGGAACCGGCCGCGGAAGACTGATCGGGGGTGGGGTTGAATTTGGAATGCCGCCCGACCAGTTGACGGTTGCGTGACG
>Ga0179587_10000941_pt1 | contig 12758 bp, 13 predicted proteins | sample CZODoug2_1_08_16_FD_185932 | JGI IMG/M metagenome (GOLD analysis project Ga0179587, IMG submission 185932) | Vadose zone soil fungal communities from Angelo Coast Range Reserve, California, USA - CZODoug2_1_08_16fungal | ecosystem: Environmental > Terrestrial > Soil > Vadose zone | place: USA...
TGCCCATGGAAATGCTTGAGCCGCGCTGCCAGATCGAACATCTTCGTGCGCCACGCCGCGCTCACTTGAAAAGGTAATGCGCCCGGATCCTCGTCCAATTGGCGGATTTCGTACGCAGCAGTATCCGAATCTTCCCGCACGGTGATTTCGATGAATTCGGGAGAGCTTCCCTTGAAGACGCGCCGAAAAGTCAGCTTGGGGCCGGAAGGCGCGGGAACGCAAGGCGCTGCGGATGCCGCCAGAGCGGCAGCGGCAATCAGCAGAAAGAAACGGAGGAGGGAAGTCTTCATGGTCGGCGCGTGGATACGATGCGCGGCAACCCGCCAAGCGTTGCGCGGCTAGGCCGGATTTCGGCCGGCAGTCCGGCAGATCGCACCGCGGATCGCACCGCGGACCGCAGGTTAAGAGATAAGTCTTCATCCCGCAGCCCAAACCGCCGCCGAGCTTGTTCCTTCTGCAAATGGCAGAGCGCCACAGCCAGGGCGTCCGCGGCGTCCGACGGTTCGGGCGTCTCGTTCATCGAGAGCAAGGCGCGCACCATCAATTGCATTTGACGCTTGTCGGCGTGGCCGTGGCCGGCCACCGATGCCTTCACTTCGCGAGGCGCGTAGCTGTGGACCAGGACGCCGTGCTGCGCCGCCGCAAGCAAGATCACGCCGCGCACCTCGGCCAGCTTCAGTGCCGTACGCATATTCAAAGCCGTGAACACGCTCTCGAGGGCTATGGCGTCCGGACAAAACTCCTCAATCAGGCAGCACACGCGGGCGTGTATATCCTGAAGCGCTGCGCTCGCACATTCTCTCTGCCGCTTGGGAGTCACCTTCAGTGCCCCGTAATGGAGCATGCGGCAGCAACGACCGTTGCCCTCGACGATCCCGAAGCCGGTCGGTCCCGCCGCCGCGGGGTCTATTCCGAGCACGCGCATCCAACCGTTCTTTCCGTTGCTTTTACCAGTGAAGGTCGCTTCACCCATGGCACCAAGTCTACGGCGAACGCTCGACTCTCGCCAACCTTTTGTGGTGTCTCGCTGTAAAAGGAAAAGGCCACCGCAGTTCACCCAGTGGCCCCAGAAAAAAAATCGAACGGGTTAGTTCGCGCCGACGGCCGCCTGAATTTCGGATTCGTCGATGTCGAAGTTCGCATAAACGTGTTGCACATCGTCGTGTTCTTCGAGCGCCTCGACCAGGCGCACCATTTGTGTGGCCTGCGGGCCGGTCAGCTTGATGTAATTCTGCGGGACCATCGCGATTTCCGCGGACGTGAGCGTGATTCCTGCCTTGGTCAATGCTTCCTTAACCTTTTCGAGCGCATCAGGCGGAGTCACGATGTACCACGAGGAGCCATCGTCCTTCAGATCTTCGGCGCCCGCTTCCAGCACGAGGTCCAGCACCTTGTCTTCGGCGGCCGCTTCCTTGGGCACGGAGATTTCGCCCTTGCGGTGGAACATCCATCCCACGGCGCCGGCTTCGGCCAAGTTGCCGCCGTTCTTGCTCATGAGGTGGCGAAACTCGCCGACGATGCGGTTGCGGTTGGTGGTGACGACCTGAATCAGCATGCCCACTCCGCCCGGGCCGTAGCCTTCAAATGTGGCTTCCTCGAACTGCTCGCCTTCCAGTTGGCCGGTGCCGCGAAGAATCGCGCGCTCGATGTTCTCGTTCGGCATGTTTTCGTTCTTTGCCGCTAGAATCGCCGTGCGCAAGCGCGGGTTGGAGTTTGGTTCCCCGCCGCCGATCCGCGCCGCGATGGTAATTTCCCGGATGATTCGCGTGAAAGCGCGGCCGCGCTTCGCGTCAGTGGCCGCTTTCTTGTGTTTAATCGTGGCCCATTTTGAATGCCCGGACATGACACATCCTCGTTTGTTTCACGTGACCGCAGCCCACGGCGATCATCGATATAAGAATTTTTGCGACGCAGAGCGAACTCGGACAGTGCCGGCTGTCTTACGGCCGCCAGGATAAACAACACCGGTGCGGAGACTTACGGTGAACCGCAAACCCCTGCGGACCACGGTAGTTTAGCACACGCGCCCACATCGGGAAACGGGTTATACTTCGCGGCGGGGCATCTCGTTGAATCTGACCGACTTTCGCTTGGCCGCGCATCGCGCCAAAAAAACAGGTGCCTGCCATGCCTGACCGCCGGTACCGCGTTCTGTTTGTAGCCTCCCATCCAGTGCAATACCAGGCGCCGCTTTTCGGCCGCATGGCCAGACACCCCTCTCTGGATCTCCACGTGGCATATTGCTCTCTTCGAGGGGCGGAGGCCGGCCACGACCCGGAATTTGGCGCCAACATTCAATGGGACGTGCCACTTCTCGACGGCTACTCCTGGACGAATGTCCCAAATCGCGGTTCGGGCGCGGAATCGTTCTTTGGCCTGTTCAATCCCGGGCTGTGGAAGCTTATCCGCGACGGCAATTATGATGCGGTTGTTTCCTATGTTGGTTATGTGCGTGCCAGTTTTTGGGTCGCTCTCGCCGCTGTCAAGCTTTCCAACGCGGCTTTCATTTTCGGCACCGATGCCGTCTCCCTGACTCCTAGAGACGGGCGTGCCTGGAAGTCCAACGTGAAAAAGTTTTTATGGCCTCGGCTCTTTCGCTTCGCTGATCAAGTGATAGTTCCATCCGCGAGTGGTGTCGACCTGATGCGCTCACTTGGAATCTCCCAGGAGCGCGTCACGTTGACGCCCTTCGTCGTCGATAACGATTGGTGGATGCAGCAATCGAAGCTCGTCGACCGCACCGCTATCCGTTCCGCCTGGGGTGCTGCGCCCGACACGCTCGTAATTTTTTTTTCCGCCAAGCTGCAGCCCTGGAAGCGCCCACTCGATCTTCTCAGGGCATTTGCGAAGGCCGATCCACCCAACGCGCTCCTCCTTTTTGCCGGCGCAGGCCCCCTTCTCCCGCAGCTCGAGTCCGAAGCGGCCACCCTCGGCATATCTTCTCGTGTTCGATTCCTCGGTTTTCTCAACCAAACGCAGCTTCCCGCCGTTTACACTGCCGCCGACCTTCTGGTGTTGCCTTCCGAATTTGAGCCCTTCGGCTTGGTAGTGAATGAAGCTATGTGCTGCGGCTGTGTGGTCGCGGCAAGCGATCGATGTGGCGCGGCGAGAGATCTGGTTGCACCCGTTGATCCCCGGCTTGTATTTCCCTGCGGTGATGTCGCGGCTCTTGCCACAATATTAAGAGACGCCGCAATCGATCGCCCGCGTCTGCAATCCGTCGGGCGAGTTGGGCTGGCCCATATCCAGACATGGTCTCCTGAGCGAAACATCGCCGCAACGACCGAGGCCGTGCGCCTGGCGGTTTCCAGAATTGGGCGGCCGCCCATCGAACATCCTTCTGATTCTGCCGCTCCTGCCGGACGGCAGGGAATCCATCAATGAATCTGTCGGGATGGGAACCGCGCAAGCTTAGCGCCTCGGCTTCCGCGCATCTGGCCGTGATTCGCGCTGCTGCAGCCTGGGCAGTAATGTGGGGTCATCTAAGAACCTTGTTCTTCGTCGACTTTCAGCACCTGCAGGGTCCCGGCTGGCTGCTCGGCGTCCTATATTTCTTCACGGGGTTCGGACACCAGGCGGTGATGGTATTTTTTGTCTTGAGTGGGTTTCTAATTTCGGCGACGGTCATTAAGAGCCATCTTTCTGGAACCTGGTCTTGGCGTGAATATGCGATCAATCGGTCCACGCGCCTTTACGTTGTGCTAATTCCGGGGCTTTTGCTCGGATTGTTCTGGGATGTGGCCGGAAGCTCTCTGTTGGCCTCCACTGGCGTTTACAACCATCCCCTCAGCGAGCTGGGCCCGGCGATTCCTTCGAGCAACCTCAGCGCCGGCAAATTTTTCGGCAATTTGTTTTTTCTGCAGACTATTATTTGCCCTCCTTTCGGTTCGAACACGCCGTTGTGGAGCCTGGCAAATGAATTCTGGTATTACGCACTTTTCCCTGCGGCGCTTTCTGCTTTGCTCGCATTTTTCAGGAAAGACATGCGCGTCGCGGTACCACTTGGCATTGTGGCGGCTTGCCTCGCTGCTTTCCTTGGTCCCGACAAGCTCATTGGATTTCTTGTTTGGATGTCCGGATGCGCCTTGGTCTTCGCCTGCTCCAAATTCCAGCTCCGAACGAAGATCGCGGTGTTTTTCTACTTGCTGCTCTCGGCGATAATTCTCTGTGCGTGTCTCTCAGCAGCGAGGACGTCGATTGCTTCCATGCTGGGCACTGACCTGGCCGTTGGAATTGCCTTCACGTTGTTCTTGTACGGTATTCTCCAACTTGAACTCGGAGCAGGTTCCCGTCACTACTTGGGATTTGCCCATCGATTCGCTGGATTTTCCTATAGTCTTTATGTCCTCCACTTCCCCCTGCTGCTTTTTCTTCGGGCGTGGACCGTTCCGTCGCAGAGGTGGCAGCCCGACGGAGTGCACCTGGTTTATGGGAGCTTGATTGGTTCGATGGTTCTTTTCTTTGCTTGGACCGTCTCCCTTTTCACCGAGAGTAAAACACGTATGGCGCGGCACTGGGTTCGTAAAAAATTCTTGATTCCTGATTAGCATTTTCTCCGAGGCCCTATGCGCTTCCTGAGTTAGCCGGACTGTTTGTGCTCAGTGACACTACGTTTCGAAGCGAATCTCTCGACGAACTCCGCGTATGTTTCGGGAAACTCCGCTCCTGTATACTGAACGTCAGTCATTCACAACAAGTGGCGTATGGCTTGCCGGTCTGGCGATGGACTGCCTGTGGCTGGGAGAGCGAGGCATTTGTGCTGCCGGGTAAAGATCCCATCCGGTTGAATCTCGGATGCGGTTTGCAATCGCCTCCGGGGTGGATAAACGTCGACGGTTCCTGGAATGCGAGGTTAGCGAAGTACCCGCTCCTGCGGCGCGCGCTTGCAAGATTTCGTCTTCTGCCTTCGGACAAACTGGAAATACCCTGGAATTCGTCGATCGTTATCCACGATGTTCGGAAGCGTTTGCCGTTTCCCGAAGGTTCTGTGGCCGCGGTTTATGCCTCCCACGTGCTTGAGCACCTGTACCGTGAAGAAGGTCAGCGGTTGGTGGCGGAGTCGTTTCGCGTCCTCGCGCCCGGTGGCATTCTGCGAATCGTCGTACCGGACCTGCGGGCGATTGTTGAAGAATATCTCGGAAATCATGCTTCCAAAGGCCAGGGGTCCGTCCAGGAATCTCTCCAGCCCGCCGATAAAATGAACCAACGGCTGCTGCTGCGCTGGCCGGCGCCGGCTTCATCCCACGTTCTATACCGCATCTACAACTCCTGGCAGGATTTCCATTCCCACAAATGGATGTATGATGCGGATTCGCTTATGGCTCTGTTTAGAGGAACAGGATTCATGGAAGTTGAACAGAGGGATTTCCATGTCAGCCGGATCCCAGGCATCCATGAAGTTGAAGACCCAAGCCGAATTCTGGACGGAGCGGGTGTTTGCGTCGAGGGTGTGAAACCCAAATCTCTATGATCGACCATCACATTCTCGTTTTCCAGGCGGTATCATGAATCTTGCGCAGCGATCGATGTCTGGGGACCAGCTTCGGAGACCGCTTCCTCTTCTCGGTTTCATAGGGTTGTTCATCGTCACCGTTTATAAGGCTGCGAATTACGTCATCGCCGGCGATATGAACGGCCTTGCGTACGTCGCCCTGCTATTTATCGGTTCCGCCTTCGTCGTGGGCATGCTCAATAGCTGGCGCAACGGCCTCTATTTCTTCCTGGCATGGCTCTTGTTCGAAGATTTTGCGAGGAAATACCTCGGGAACAACATGGCGATTTATTTCGCCAAGGACGTTCTCGTCGCTGTCGTTTATCTTTCCTTTTTTATTGCCACTCGGCGGAAAGAAGTTGCTCTCTTCCGGCCCCCGTTTCTGGTCCCGCTTCTTCTTTTTGTCTGGTTTGGAGTGTTGCAGGTCTTTAATCCCGCGTCGACGAGTCTGCTATTCGGTTTGCTGGGCTTGAAGCTCTTTTTCTACTATGTTCCCTTGCTCTTTGTGGGATATGCCCTGCTCAATTCCGAAGAACAGCTGCGTCGTTTTTTCTTCGTAAACATAGTCCTGGTCTTGATCATTGCCTCCCTCGGGATTGCGCAATCCATTCTGGGGCATACGTTTTTGAATCCCGAGCGACCTGCTGAAGAAATTCGCGAGCTGAGCACGAATTACCGTGTTTCGCCGGTATCCGGTCTGCTGTCGTATCGTCCGACCTCCGTGTTCGTCAGCACCGGGCGCTTCGGCGACTTCATGCTGATTTCCCTGCTCATGGTCGTTGGTTTCCTTGGCTATCTTCTTCTGCGTCACCGGAAAGGAAGGCATCTAGCCTTCTTCGCGCTAGCGCTCGTTTCGAGTGCGCTCGTCCTGGGCGCCGCGCGAGGGGTCCTGCTGTGGGGCGCCGGAAGCGTGCTGGTTTTCGCCGTTGCCTTCGTTTGGGGCGCCCCCTGGCGCCAGCGTGAAGTAATCCGCGTCTTCCGTACCGTCCAGCGCGCCGCCCTCGGTATTTCCCTGGGTCTTGGATTGCTCTTTTTTGTTTTTCCCGAGGCGCTTCTCTCACGCGTCGCGTTTTATACCGAGACCCTTTCGCCCGGCGTTGGCGCGAGCCAACTTCAAAGCCGGAGTTGGGATTATCCGTTGAGCAATTTTTTGGGCGCGTTCGGTTATGAGCGCTGGCCCTACGGATATGGTATTGGCACCATGTCTCTTGGTACCCAATACGTCGCGCGTATCTTCCACGTGAAACCTCCAACGACAGGCGTGGAGAGTGGCTTTGGCACAATTGTCCTTGAGATGGGCATCGGTGGCCTCATACTCTGGTTTGTCATGAGTTTCGCGATCTTGTTCGCGGCGTGGCGAGTCGTGAAGAAGCTCAAAGGTTCCTGCTGGTTCCCGCTCGCCTTCGCCATTTTCTGGTACGCGGGACTTCTCCTCTTTCCCATGACGTTTACCGGGATGCAGCCCTACCAGGATTTTGTCTTGAACGCCTATCTTTGGCTTCTCCTTGGCATCCTCTTCCGATTGCCGACCCTGGCCGCTTCCCCACACTACGCTGCCGCTGCTCAACTTCCACCGTATATGCCCTGGATGCGCTGACTTGCGCCTAGCCGTCGTTTCGCCCTTCGTTGACCGCCGTCATGGGACGGAGCGCGCTCTTGCCGAACTGCTGGAGCGCCTCGCTGGCAAAGAGCATTGCGAGATTCATCTCTTTGCCGAGCGCGTGGACGACCTTTTTGTGAATCAAGCAGGTGTCCCACGCGCACACGAATCCGGAGCGATCTTCTGGCATGAAGTTCCCTCCATTCCCGGTCCCCATCTCCTGCAATTCCTTGCATGGCTTTTTCTGAATTCGTTTTCGCGCACCTGGGATCGCTGGTTCCAAGGGCTTCGATTCGACCTGGTCCTCTCGCCTGGAATTAACTGTTTGGACGCCGATGTCGTCATCGTTCACGCGATCTTCCATCGCCTCCAGGAACTTGCCCGCGAAGAGGTCCGCGATTCGGCAAAGCCCGGTTTTCTTCGCAGGTTTCATCGTCGCGTTTATTACGCTCTTCTTGCTCGATTGGAACGCCGCATCTATACAAATCCGGCAGTTTCTCTCGTGGCCGTCTCACAACGCACGGCCGCCCTCCTGAATGACTATTTTCACCGACGAGACGCGCTCGTCATCCCCAACGGTGTTGACATGGCGCAGTTTTTGCCTTCCACGCGCCTCGCGTCGCGGGCCGTCGCGCGCATGAGGCGCAAGATTCAGGAAGCAGATTTCGTGCTGCTCCTGATTGGAAACGATTGGCGCGTCAAAGGTCTTGAAACCGTTCTTCGCGCGGTCGGTACGCTTCGAGAATTGCCAATTCTCGTGATCGCGGCCGGGGATGATTCCCCTGATTTTTTCCGTGAAACGGCAAGTTCTCTCGGCATTTCCGACCGCTGCCGTTTTGAGCCATCTCGCGAAGATGTTCTGGATTTTTATGCTGCCGCGGATCTCTACGTCAGCCCAAGCCGCGAAGATTCTTTTGCTTTGCCTGTTGCGGAAGCCATGGCCTGCGGCTTGCCCGTCATTACTTCCGTGAATGCCGGCGTGGCCGATATGATTCACGACGGCCTAGACGGCTTCATCCTTCGCCAGCCCGATGATTTTCTGGCTCTCGCGGAGTTGCTCAACCGGCTTTGCGCGGATGAAGTCTTGCGGAGAAATGTCGGTGCCGCGGCGGCAAAGACCGCTCTTCACTGGACCTGGGACCGGAATGCCGCTGACGCCTGGGAGCTTCTGAAAGACGCTGCCCGCAAAAAAGCCTTGGCTTCTGGGCGAAAGCCGTAGGGCGCAGCCGGAGATCAGCGGCTGGCGCGGTGTGCTTCGACGGCTTTTTGTGTCGCTTCCAGCGTGAACGTCAGCGTTTCCTTCGGTATGTCCGTCACAAAAGGTTTGATCATCCAGCCAACGCCCGTGGGAATGTCTCTCGTCAGCGAAGCCACCTCGCTTTGCACGTAGACCCCGCCCTCGCGCTCTTCCATTCGCCACCACGTTTCCATCCGCCATAGGAAACCGCCATCATCGCCGGGCGGTTTTTCCCGTTCATCGCTGTTTCCGGCACTTTCGACTTGCGCAATGCGCACCGCTCTGCTGCGGCTGTGTGCTCTTCCCGGTGCATCGTGGAAGTACTGGACTTCATGCTCGGTGTTCAGGACTACGGTAATCAGTTTGTGCCGCCGAAACCGCAAAGAGATCCTGAAATGATCGCCGTCTCGCGATTCGACTCTTGATCGCTCGACGTCCGGTGCGTAGTAAACGGAGTGCTTGTCGTAATCTTCAAGCACAGCCAGCACATCCCCGAGTTTTGCTCCGGGAATGAAGACCACGCCGGTCCAGTGATGAATCATGCCGCCCGGACACGCGGTGGGTTTGCCGTTGTCGAGGATTTCCAGTCTTTGCATCTCTACTTCGCCGCGTTTGAGCGCCGCGTAGGCTTCCGCCCGTTGCTCTGCTGGAAGCCCATCCACCCACAGCATGCCAGTGCCGCGCTTCAATTCACGTTCATTTCGCGCTTCCGTCAGTTTTACGTAGCGCTCGAACGCCTCCGCAGTCTCCGTCTTCAATTTTGGGAGAGGAGCGCCGCCGGCGTGCGCAACCTGCGTAAACATCTGGATCAGCCCGTGCATCACCACAAGCAGCGCGATGAATCTCCTAGCAATGCTGCTTATGGCTTTCACCTGTCGCGCGAACCCTTCAGATCGCGCCAACACAAGTTCTCTCAAGCAATTCATTCGGCTGCGACTCATGGAAACATGCGTATCCAAGACCCCTCTAGAATGCAAGTCGGATACCGCCGGACGCAAAAGAAAAGGAGGGCCTGGATGCAGGTCCTCCTAATCGCGTGCTCTGGTCTGAACGGCAGAAAAGGAAGCAGGAAACGAAACTTGGCGGGTTGGGTAGCTCGCACACGACCCCTTGCGGAGCCGCTGTCCCCGCGCGGCCCCCAACCCGTTCTTAGGAGACTACGCACCTGAACCGGGGGCCTCAATGGGTCAGCGGAGCCACTGGACAGGGTACCTGAGTAGTAGTACATCACGGCTATTTGGAGCCGAAAACTAAACGCAGCACCAAAGATAAGTATTGCAGTATCATCAAGATAGAAGGATAGGTGGCAAGCTTGTTTCGTCCAAGCCCTCCAATAGTACTAATTCCGTCTGGAGCCATCCAGCACGATTTCGGACCTATCCCGGGAATCGATCTCTCACCACCAGGTCACATACCAGCGAGCGTAGGTCGCTATTCCGAGGAAAAGAACTATCCACCAAAGTACAAGAACACTTCGCATCCAGAACTTGTAGCGCTTGATGCGGAACTTCTCCGGAAGGATCTCTGTTCCGGCCGCCAGCAAGATATACATTCCCCCAAACTCGGCAATGCCGCCTAACGCTGCATGCCCCGCAGCGAGCGCGTAGTACGGTTTTCCGATCCGGCTTGGGAGCCTCGGAAGTATCTGACGATGGAATGCCGGCAACATCGCCAGAGCGATCAAGACAAGATTGAAAAGCACGATCAATGACTGGCACCATGCGTGCCACCGAAAGCGGCGCAGGCGCGCGAGCTGAGCCCCTATGAGCAGTCCCATGCCCATGGCAATTTCAAGGACCAGAGTCAGTTCGGCATAAGTGGGAGCCGCCGTTCCTAAGAAACTCTCGCTCAGAGGAGCTCCTGTTTAGTACGAATTTGACGCGGAATCACGGTCCGCCCTGCCAATCACCGGGCAGCCCTCGAATTCCTTCCAGGACTCTCTACCCTTCAAGAGTCCGTTCGCGTTTTTCAGTTTCAGCAGAACCACTCGCTGGACACGACCGCTCTCCTTCCGGCCCTCACCTTCAACGCAAACGTAAATTTCAGACGTCTTTTCCTCGAGGATCCTGATGTTAATTTGCGTCCCGTCGGGCGTCGCTTGGGCGTGTATGTGGCTCTCGTCTACGAACTGGGTCCTGTAGCCATAATCGCCAAACGTCTTCTTGCTCTTCTCCGGTCTCGGCCGAATGGAGGCGGGAAGCGTTGTAACATCTAACTTCTCGGCCACGAACTCGGCCACCTTTTCTTTGGGAAGTGTCGCGCGATTTCCTGCTAGACCCGCTGGCACACAGGCCAGGGCCATCAATCCGCACAACAGTTTCATTGCTATTCTCCTCCGCTTCTACGGTATTTCCGGGCGACTTAGCCCGGTCCATTCACTCCACTGAGGAACCCACCAAGGTGGCCCGTCAACGTCACTAGCGCAACCGTGACCGCCTCGATGGGCAAGCGGTAACCAGGCAGAACTCCTCCGTGGCTGCGCCGCGCTCTCAGGTGCACGAGAAAGACTATCCAGATCAGCAGGCTCGAAGCGCACCCAAGGATCAAATGCATCAAGAGAATGCCTTTGAGCCGTTGCCCCTCGAGTTGCCACTGCCACGCGAGAATTCCGGTGATCAAAACGGGCACCGTGACGACTGCCGCAGCCAGCAAATTGCAATAGGCTGCCGCGGCCAGGATTTGGCGCTTCGTCCAATGCGCCACAAAATCAAACGCCACGCCCGCGATGAACAAGGCGATCGGAAAATGAATCAGGACCACGTGCTGTGCGTGTTTCGAGAGCAGCGCCGCTTTGATGTCGAAGGGATGCAAGGTCTCTCCCTGCTCACTGCACGATGACTTTGCCGGTCATCTTCGGGTGAATCGAGCAAAAGTACGGATACGTTCCCGCTTTGCTGAAGGTGAAGGAAAACTTCTCGTCTGTATCGAGCACTTTGGATTTGAAGACCCCGTCGGTGCTGACCACGGTATGCGGGATGTCGTCGCGATTGGTCCACGTTACGGTTGCTCCTGCTGGGATTGTCAGCGTCCCTGGGCCGAAGCTGAAGTTATCGATCTTCACTTCCGTTGTTTCCGCCTTTTGCTGCGCGCCTGCGAGAACGCCCCTCTGGCCGATACCGAGCGTTCCCAGCGCGATCGCCAGCACCGCCGTTAGAACTGCCATAGACACACTTCTCCTCATGTTTTTCCTACCTTTCCATTGATTTGCTGTCAGATTGGTTTCTTAGTTTTGGGTCATCCCGTTCACGCCAGCGTCGAATCGACGACGGCCAGTGCGTGCTGCCCCTGAACGTAGTTCACATCCGTGATTCCCAGTACGCTTTTCAGTTGCTCCGCTGGTACTTTCATAGGCCCCGGTGAATCTGCCTTGCCCGGCTGCGGTTGCGGAAATGCAGTCGACGCCGCCGTATGAAACGTGACGTTCCCTTCGACCTTTTGCATCGTCTGGTGAATGTGGCCGTTGAGCACCGTCACCGAACCAAATTTCTTCAGGTAAGCCAGCGCCTGGGCGCTATCTTCCGTTCCCCAACCCCACTCCGGATACACCGACCACAACGGAATGTGCGCGAACACCACGACGGGAGTGCTGTGCTTCAAGTGCTTTACGTCATCCTCCAGCCATTCCAGCTGTTCGTGCCCCAGCGTTCCCAGTCCACCCGCCTTCAAATTCATCACATTGACCAGCCCAATGAAGTGCGCGCCCTTCTTGTCAAAACTGTACCAACCGCCGCCCTTGCTCCCTTTTCCATAGCGTTCGAGGAACTGTTTCCCATCGTCGTTCAGCACGTCATGCTCGCCGGGGACGTAGAAAACATCAGAAGGCTTTGCGCCTTTTAGAATCTGGTCAACGGTATCGAATTCCTCCGGCTTCGAGAGGTGGCTGATGTCCCCCGTATGCAGCATGAATTCAGGCGCTGCCGATAGAGCGTTAATCTTGTCCACCGCGGCTTTCAGAGTGCCGGCAACGTCCGGATTCGCCGGCTTATTGAACCCCATGTGGCTGTCGCTGATCTGCACAAAGCTTAATTCGCCCAAAGCCTCCTTCGAGCTCATCTCCGGCAGCCGGCTGAGGCTGTACGACTTCAGCACGCCTCCGCTCATCACACAAAGGGCCCCCGTGCCCGCCCAGGCCATGCATTTCAGAAACCCCCGCCGGTCAATCCCGTCGTGATTGTGGTCGTACTGGATTTCGTCCTTTGTCTTACCCGCCATTGTTTCCTCCTGGGAATCTGGACACACCCGTGTCCGTAACTATTCGTAGTCGCCCTTTCCCGCCAATCTGCTTGGGAGGGCGGCGCGGGTGAGAGAGTCCAGGGAGCCCGCGCCGCATATGGGACGTGTTTCGCTTGTCCAGACCACAAGGGGCCGCCAATTATTCCCAGCTTGGTTGCTCACGAATCTTTTGTTTTATTAGTCACATCCAAGTGAGG
>Ga0179587_10000942_pt1 | contig 12754 bp, 13 predicted proteins | sample CZODoug2_1_08_16_FD_185932 | JGI IMG/M metagenome (GOLD analysis project Ga0179587, IMG submission 185932) | Vadose zone soil fungal communities from Angelo Coast Range Reserve, California, USA - CZODoug2_1_08_16fungal | ecosystem: Environmental > Terrestrial > Soil > Vadose zone | place: USA...
GAGGATGGTGACGGTGGCGCCGGCATCGGCGACGTCGACCGTGCCGGTAATGGTCTGGGTGGCCTGGTTGGTCGGGCCGCCCGAACTGGTGATCGCAACGCTCGGCGGAACGGTATCCACCGTGATCGTCTGGGTCGCCGTGGTCGCCGTATTGCCGGTGGTGTCCGACACGGTCGCTTTGATGCTATATGTGCCGTCGGCCAGTGCCTGCGCCTGCGCCGCCGGGACATTCACCGACCACGCCCCGTTCGCTACTATCGTCGTGTACGTGTATTTGACGACATTCGAGCTGTCGACGATCGTGATCGTCGCCGTTTGGCCGTTCACCGGCATACTGCCGGCCGTCGCCGTACCGCTGATAGTGAAGCCCGCCGCCACCTCGCTCTGGTTGATGATGTTGCCCACGGCAGCCGGGCTCGTGATCGCAACAGTCGTGGGCGGTAGTGCAATCGGAACTTGCAGTAAACTAAGTGATTGCGTCGGAGTAACGCTGACCGACGAAGATCCCGTGACTACAATGGTCGTTTCTGTATTGGCGTCCAGATGCTGAACGCTTGCGGTCGTAATGAGTTGGGCGCTCGTCGATTCGATCGGAGGGGTGCTGCTACCGGCAAACTTGGTCGTCGACTGAGGATTGGCATCACCTCGCTTTCCGTCGCTAGGCGGGGGTGTATTCGGCGCAAGCTGCTTCCCAAGATCGTAAGTGGTTAACACTTGCTGGAAAGTGCTGAATTCTTGCGCAACCTGAGCGGTAGTCTTGTTGCTCTCTTGGACAACCACCTGGAAATTGGCGGCGGGCGTTACAGTCAGCGCCGGGCCATTGCTCGTTACTGTTCCGATCAGATCACCTGAGGTGCAAACTCCTGGCTGTCCGGCAACAACCGGAACGCATTTGAAAACCTGAACTTCATGTGTTTGGCCATCCTGCTGGTTCACGACCGAAACGGAAACTTTCCCATCCGTTGAGGAGATGTCGAGGATCACCGCGGTGCCTCGGATACCGATGACGGCAACCGGTGTTGCGACCTTCATGTCGCCCGTCTTGGCGACCTGACCAGCGACGAAGCTGGCGGCGCCCTGCACGAGCGTGAACAGCGAAGTGTTCGATGCACTTGCCGTAACGAGCGTCAACAGCGATGTGCTTGTCCCATCGTAAGTTAGATCATTCAGCATCATCCGCGCGTTCGCGGTCAGGTTGAATGTCGTTCCATCGATCAGCACTAAGCCGAGCGTTGAACCGCTTCCGGTTTGCACCACGTCGCTCTGATAGACCGTATCGCCATTGTTGGCATCGATCGTCACGCCGTTGCGAACGATACTGGCGCTGCCGGTCATCTTGACGACATGGCCGACCACCTTCGCAGCAGGGGCGGTCCCCGCGGCCTGGGCGTAGGCATCATGCCCGGTCAATGCTTCGATGACTTTGGGATCGAGTGGCGCGCCCTCTGGCGAGACTAGTGTTGGACGCTTCTCACCGCGGAAGTAATCATGGATCACTACCCGATGATCATGGTCAGAAACAATCAGATCTAAACCCGATCTTTCATAGTCTCCGGAGAATAACAGATGCCCGTTCGGTATTGTAACTGTGTTAGCGTGACCGTCGAGAGAGAACGACCCGAGATCGGCATGCATGCTGAAATGCGAAAGCGAGGAATCTTGTTCGAATTTTCCTGGGAAATTCATTAGGTCACCGCTTTCGATCTGTCGCCGAATGCGGGATTAATGGCGTCGACCCGGTTCAGGCCGATCGCGGTCGCGCCACCGAAGCGGTTGTAGTCACCCAAGAAGAGTAGATAGGCGTTGGAACCTCTGACGGTTTCGGCATGACCGTGCCACCAAGGCGCGTGGGTTTCTTCATTCGAGTTGGAATGCAAACCCGTCACGTGAAAAGGAATTTTTGGAGTGAAATTCAAATGCCTCACCCAAATTTAATATTTAATATTTAATAAATATTGTCTCCAAGTTAGCTACATTTAATTCAAACGCAATGCGAATAAGGCCGGCATGACCATTCACCGTAAAACTACGGGGCGCTCCTCCTGCGGGACACACTCAATCTCCGTAGTCTGCGGAGACCCTCAGTTGCGAGAGGCCGATTTAGTAACCAAGCAAAATCCAATCTCCAAATGCGCCATTCTGATGCAGCATCCATCAACCACCGTTGGATTGGACATTAGCGGGGGCCTTGGCTCGCCGTCGCAACCGGCCCACTTGCCCTCCCTCCTGCCGGAGAGCCGTTTGTGCGGCAGCTTGCCAGAGTGGCCTGGTGGCCCAGTTCAGGTCGGCGAAGATCGTAATTGTTAACGCCCACGTAAGAAATCTCGGTCCTAATAAGCTGTGGTTCAATTTTTGCTCTGCGATAAATTGGTTGAGCGTAAAACACATCATTTGAAGCACGAAAAGGCGGCACAAGTGCCTCAGCCCGATCTCAAACTGGGCGCCCGTTTCCGACTCACCCAGTTAGGCGCCGAGAGGTGCCCGGAATTTTGCGGCGATACCGGCACAGTTGTTGGATTTGCCCGCAATAGCGGTGGGATTCGCGTTTTACTCGACGGGACAAAGAGACCGCGGAGTTTGCACCGAAGTTATATCCGACCGGTCGACCACGATGATCGCGCCGAACCAGCTTCGAACTCGTTTTTCAGCCAAGGACCCGCTACTAAATAAACGCTTGGATGGGACGACCATCGGGACATCGTCGTCGAGCTGCATCGATCGCCGGTCGTCGCTTGTTTCGTCTCTTAGCGGAAAAGTTAGTCGCACGGGCGATGGTCTGCTTTATTGCGTGCTTCTTCGGCGGGCCATCCGCGAGCGCCGCGCCGCAGCGATAGCGTTCGCACGTGCGAGAGGTTTCTGGCGTACCACAGCAATTCGTTTTCCAGATCGAATTCGGTGTACGATGTCCGTGTGTGGTGAGGCTGGGCCACGATGACATATACCATTCATGCGTCAAAAAACGACCAAACCAGAGTGACGGTCCGCATAAATCCTGCCACCGCTATCGACAAAGCCCGTGTGCTTGAATTGTTGGGCTGGCAAGTTCACGTCACCGACTCATCCGGACATTTGTTTACTCCATTGGACTTCGATCGACTTTCATCGGTTGTTTGCGAGACAGGGTAGCTTACCCAATCCACGGAAGCGTTATGGCATTTGGATGGTTTAGATCGAAAGACGCTCGTGATCGGAGCAGATTGATCAAGAAGGATCGTGAGCAACTTGAAGCGAGGGCGCGACATTTTCTAAAAAGCTATTTGAAGGCGGATGAGAACGGAAAGGCGCAGTTCTACAGGGTGGTCGAAGACGTTGTTCTGAAGTGCCAAGCCGATGCTGGGGTCGGCCAGCCGTCCACAGAGCTCGAAGATGAGCAGGTTGCGAGAGCTACTTCTGCCGCGGCGCTTAAAATTCTTTTGGCTCAAGAAAACAACGAGGCCAATAGCAACGCCACTTTTATCACCGACGCTTATGCGACCGTAGCTATCGCATACCATCGTGCGGCGGGGGTCTATAGTCAGGATAAGCCCATGCAAGAGTTGGGCACCGCTGCTGTTCACCTGCTAACAATGGCAACCCCATATGCGAGACAGCGTTCTGACAGCTGAACGAGGTTCAGAGTTGCTTAACTGTACGACAAACAACTTCTCAATTTCACCCCTCTTTTGCGAGCCTGCCCTTTAACAGCCTGAATCCACCCCAAGCTTACATCGAACCAAGCTGCTCGGCTTGAAGGATCGGCCGTGATCAGGATAGTTGGCGTAGTGGTTGTTTGTTCGCTCGGTCTAACGGCAATAGTAGCTAAGGCCGGGACGGCAGCGTCGCGTCCTCCGCACGTTGAAACATATCTGGACCAAACGACCGTTGTTTCAGGCGTTCCGCAGGATACGTTGACAGAGGCCGATAAACTCGAAACGGGGTATGTTCGAGAGGCAATCGAAGCCGAGCCAGCAGCGCCAACCGCAAGGGTGCTTAACGAAACTCCACCACAACCTCCTCGCCCACCAGCGACGCGGAAGATTGTGACCCAGCATTCGCACGACCCCAACACCAAGAAAGTCACAGTAGCGTCTCCTGGCCGAGGCATCAAAGGCCAAGAGTCGAAGAAAAGTAAGAAAGTCGAACAAGCCAAACCACTACCGGTGGATCTCAGGCCCTGCCGACGCCCGGAAGCCTTTGCCGGTTTGTTAAGAGCATTGAACCTCTCGCCAGGATGCGACACGTAGTTGGCTTTGTTGGGGCCAGTGCGCCAACCTGATGAGTCAGCGCAATATGTTGAGAACATTAGGTGTTTTGACAAACTGCACCAAAATCCGCGCATTACTATCAAAGGGTTGCAGGCAAAATACAAACTGTCGAAGGACTGGCGTGAGGCGGCTCATGCTCGGACCGCAAGTAGCTGCTGTCTTCGTCCCGCCACCTAAAGCAGCCACCCCCGGTCGCCAAATGCAGAAAGGTCAACTCCAGGCGGAGCATACCACCCCTCGGAGCCATAACGGGCGCCGAGCTTCAGAGCGACTTCCTTGTTGCCATAAGGAATCCGCAGTGGAGTCCTGATCGAGTTTGCTGGCACGGAAGCCAACAAAGCGGGATCGGTGTCAACTTTTTGTTTTCGAGACATCTTCGGCGGCGCAGCCTGAGGTGCAACCGACCTTACCGGCCTTTTGGAGGTTTTGCGATCAAGCTTGCGGCGCTTTTTAACTCGATTCGTATCAATCCACACGGACATCGCGGCCGAGTTGGACCTTGCATCATCGGGGATGATGGAGCCTTTCCCCTGCGCCAGCTTCTTGGCGTACAACAGCTGTGCTGAACTTACCGGTTTGGGGTCGAGCTTACCGGCCGTTTCACCGCCGGACTTTTTAGGCGCGTGTTCGCTAAGGAATTTGCGACAGATCGATATCGACGTCTTATAGCCAAGCGGTGGTTTGATGCCTTTTTGCCGGACGAGGCTGTCAGCAAAGCGTTTCATCGCAGGCGTCGGTGGATACGTTCCTGTACCATTGCCCCCTGCGCTGCCAAGCAAAGAAGGTCCTCCCGCGATAGCACCCTCCTTCAGCTTGCAGATAATGCGCTCAGCAACTTCGCACACGGCGTCAATCGCGCCGACCATCTCCTGTTTACCTACAACGACGTCGTCGAGCAGGCATTCAAGTTGCGCCGTCACGCCCGGATCGACTAGCGCCGGATCGGCTTGTTTGAGAACGCCGAACAACGCCAGGCCGGTCTCGGTCGGCACGATATTCTTTCCCTGGGCAATCAGGAAACCCTGCTTCTTCAGCCCACCGATGATCTCGGCTCGGGTCGCAGGCGTGCCAATACCCTTGGCTTCCTTCAAGCGGTCCCGCAGAACCTCGTCATCAACAAAACGCCAGGCATTCTGCATAGCCTCAATCAGAGTGCCTTCGTTATAACGCGGCGGCGGCCGGGTTTCCTTGTTCTCAATTTTTGGATCGTGCAGTTGCGCGGTCTCGCCGTTGCGCAGCGGCGGCAGCAATTGCGCCTCATCGCCCTTTTCGTCGGCGGGTTGCCACTCCGGGAATGCTGCTCGCCAGCCGAGATCAATGGGTTGGCGACCGGCTGCGCGGAATTCGAAGCCGCGCACATCGAGCGTTGCAGTTGTCTGCCGGTAACGGAAGTCGGGCATGAGGGCGGCCATATATGCCCGCGCGATGACGTCAAAGAGTATCTTCTCGTCAGATGACAGACGAGGCCAGACATCCGGCAGGTTTTCGATTGTGTTGACGTTGGGAATGATGGCATGATGGCTCGCACCCTCCAGTCCCTTGTCGTAGAAGGTGCCGCTCGCGCCTCTACGAATCACCGGCAGCTCTGGTACAGGGATGGCACTGAACGATTGGCCCACCCGCAGTCCAGCTATGATTCGCGGCACGTCCGATATCAAGCTCTGCGGCAGATAGCGTACCTCTGCGCGAGGATAGGTGACAATCTTCTTGCCCTGGCCGTCATACAGCTCCTGCGCCACTTCGAGCGTTTTGCTGGCTGACCAACCGAAGCGCGAGCCGCAGAATTTCTGCAACGACGGCAAATCATGCAGCTTGGGTGGCCCTTGCCGCTTATCCTCGACGCGCACGGCAAGCGGGCCCTCGAAGCCTTCAGCCGCTTTGACTACGTCCCGGGCGATCTCGCGCTTAACAATTCGGTCCTGCGGCGCGTGCCGCATCTGGAATTGCCCACCCGCAACTTTCGCGGTGACGACAATTTCAAAATAGGCAAGCGGCACGAAGTTTCGGATTTCCAACTCGCGCTTGCATACAATCGCTAATGTCGGCGTCTTAACGCGACCAACCCCGATCACTCTTCGCGTGCCCTGTCCCAGGATGACGGTTGCGGTGCGAGTGAGTGACAGGTTATAAATCTGATCGGCCTGTCGGCGCGCAACGGCGGCGGCGTAAAGGCGGGCATATTCGATATTAGGTTTTGCACGACCGAATGCGTCGCGGATGGTCTGCGAATCCTGCGCGGTGAACAGCACCCGCATCACCTGACCGCGATATTCGTAATGCTCAAGAATTTCCTGACCGATCAGCTGACCCTCGCGGTCACAATCGGTGGCAAGCCAAACTCGTTTGGCCGTGCGCAATGCCTCGCGAATGGCGTTGAGCTTAGCGGCCTTGTTGCCACCCTCTGCCGGGCGCGTTCCGTAAAGACCTTCAGGCCGTAGAAGTATCGGGGACCATCGCTTCCAGGCCGGAACAACGTCCTCCGGTTCGAGGAGATCGAACAAATGGCCCTCAGCTGGAAGAACATCACCGTAGCGAGAACCGATTGCCGCGCGGACGTCTTTGGCCTGGCTGGTTTTCTCCGTGATGACGATCTGATCTGCCATGACGGCTCACTTGGGAGGAGGTATTTAACGGCGCGCCGCAATTAGAACATATCATGAACACGATAGATGTGCAAGTTATACTGTATCCAAATCCTGCTAAGGCCCCGCCGCAATGGGATGCAAGTCCGCAAGCTGCAACGACCGCTATCGAATGGCTCTTTGAGTGGGACGCGAGCGGGGTCCTATAGCAGAAGGCACTGACGATGGTGCATGGCCGCACGACAACCTCACACCCTATTCAGAACGGACCGGATCACTCCGAGGCCCGCCGGGGTACATCCGCCCGAACAGCATCAGGTTCCAATTTTCGTGATAGGCGTCCCTGCTATCAAACGTCCAACTCGATGCTTTGGCGGATCGACAACAACACCCTCGCAAACGATGAGGTTCACTGTTTGCTCGTTGACGTAGGACCGAACCATTTTGAATTCGAGCGTGTCATATCCGGGCAGGGTCTCGCCGGACTTCGGCGACAACAACTCGGTCCGACCTTGAATATTTAGCGCAGCATGTCCGGCACCGTGAACATCGGGGTTCCACATTTTGATCCCGGTCTCTGTCCAACGTCGGCGAATTAGCTTTTCTCTCTCGGACTGGTCGCTGGACGGCTGCAAAACAGCGGCATGCTGATCAACCGTGTTTATGGTGACGCCGGACGCTTCGCCGAGAAACTCGCTGGCGAGCGGTTCGCCGCTCTCCTTGTTGCGCAGCAGCGCCTCAAACTTAGCAAATACCAACCGCACCGCTGGAACACTGCGCAGCATAGCGGCCAGTTTCGTCAAGACTGCTAGCGGTGACATCGACGACACTCAGGATATGAAAGGTGCTCTGCACTCGCGCTGTTGTCAAATAGCAGCGTCCCGATGAATGTGAACGGGTTGGCCCGGCTTCGGTGGACCCGTCATCAAAGCGGAGCGGTGGCTGGGTTTGTGCCCTTTCTGGCGGCGGGTTTTCGCGGGCACGAACTCCTGATTGGCTGGCGAGGAACGTGTTCTCTCTTCCGCCGTCCGCAAAACCCGTTAGGCTATGTGAAAGAGTTTGGAATCCACTATGGACGACAACAATCACGTCGATTTTGATGCTCCCGCAACTCTTCGAAAATGGCCTTCGATCAAGAATGAGCGCGCTAGGGCCGCCGACGGCCCTTATTTAATAGTTGACGGCACTCTGGATGATTGCATCCCGCAGTTCATGGCGAAGCCTACAAGTCAGCATCACCTGTATGAAGTACATACTGCTCCGCAGGGCGAATTAGTCAGCGCCGTCTTGTCAGCGATCCATATTCTTGAAATTGTCCGGCTGCGGGATTTCCTCTAAGCCGAGGAAGGCCGAGAAGTCGCCGTCCAAAGGCAAACCCCTGCTCGGTTTGCGTCGAGCAGGGGCTGTGCAACGTGGATAATGGATTGGAATGCCCGAAGGCACGGTGAACCATCAAGTACCTTGCCGTTGAGCCGCAGTCTGATCTGTCCCATGAATTCAATATTCCGCAGCAAGCCTCTGTGATCGAAACTCGCAAATCAGTCGAAGAAGCCATGCGGGTTTCGCGGCTTCGGCTTGTACGAACCCTTGCGCCACGTAGACCACCGCTTGCCTCTCCCTCTTTCGGAGGGATGCATTAGTCTAGTTCACCGCCGAACTCCTTGATGAAACCGTGGAGCGTGCTGTTCTTCGGTGACCAATGACTTAGCGACGGTGGGTCACACGCAAGTATGCTTATGCGTAACGATGTTTTCATACTCGGTGACCCACTCAAAAGAAGAAAAACGGCCCCAGCGAGGGAGCGGATAAGCTGAGGCCGTGGGAAGGTGTGTCCTGACCGGACACGAATCCATAATTCCTAGCCCGCAAGCCGTTCCCGTCTGAGCCTGGTGGTCAATATTGACCGCCCGTGCCGAACAAATAGCCAACGTTCTCAGTGGCCTACAGCGGTTCAGACCCCGAGCGTTCCACACCTAGAACATCCCTAGGTTTATAATCATTTCTGATCGGGTTGCATTACGCGAACGCGAACCAAACGCCAAGGATCAATATGGCGACGCAGGTAGTGACTGTCACCCGCGCGATCACTGACGGGCAGGGTCGTACCTCTATTGCCGTTTCTACGGTAGCACTGTGCTTGTTGGTTACCATCACACCCTCCCTAACAGATCAGAGAAATTGCCTCTGTAGGTAGGTCCAAGCCAGCGGCTCAAGGTTCAATCAAGAGATGTCCGAAATCTTAAATTGACGGACGGTACGACCCGCTCGAATCCGAACATGCGACTGGCTGGCTTGAGCGCGAGTTACAGCCACCAAAGGTAAATTGCTTGAAATAGACCGTCTATTTTGACCACGTTCGTTTCGATTCTTTCCTAGTTGCGCATAGGATGGGGGGTGCAAATGTTTACAGTCGTCGAATGCCGCGCGAAGGCCAAGGAAAAAATAGAACTGGCAGCGCTAAATCCAAGACGCCGCAGAAGCCTTATGTTGGCTGCCAAGGATGGGACTTCCTGGCTGACCAGATTGAAGGCGCCGACGCAGCCTCGCTCCGCATTCAAGCAATAGCCACCGACACATAAGGCCGCATCATTTGGCGACATCTAAATATACGGCCGCAACGCTCCGGTTCAAGCCGTTACCGTTAGGTGGCCTATTTTTGATCTGCCAGTGGCCTAACTTGAAATTGGCAGTGGCCTATTCTGAAAAGTGAGTTGAACGGCACGCCGGGGTCGTGCGTAATAACGCACGAGCAGTGAGGAATACCGCCGTCAGGCAACATACGCTAAGAAGCAAGCGCGACTTGCCAAAAACGACGCGGAACGCGCGTCGTGGCTCTGGATCGCGCAAGGCTGCATGAGTCTGTTGCGGAAGCGCCCATAGAGACAAGGAAGTTTTCAACCAGCAACGCCAAGACATGGAAACCGGGCATGACGATTCGGAATCCTCGCATTAAGGCCGCCTTAATTGGTGGTCTCTTCATTTTGTCCGGCCGCGTTCGATTTCATTCGCGGCTCGGCTAGCCAAGTGATGTGCCTGGCCGCCAGGGCCGCTCCCTACACGCACACTTGCCGAGCGATGAACACGAGCGCCCTTACCATCGAAGCGCAATCTCCCGTCCTACGAAGGAACGGCCCCAACGCGGGGGCGACTGAGGCCGTTTGGGAAACAGTGCCGGTGGGGTGATGGCACTGTCCCAAAAAAAGTTTCTTCGGGTTTCGCAGCCGGACTAGATCCCAAGAATCCAAGCCGCAACGATGGTCCCGAGCACGGCTAGGCCGCTGACCGTCCAACCCATCGCGTAAACCGCTCCATCCGTTTCCGGCCTGTCCACCGCAGTATGGTGCCAGTGCGACATGGTCGCCTTCTGATTGTTCAAATAGGTGGCCTCCGCCAGCGGCTGGCCGTTCAAACGTGCTCGATTAAATCGCGGCATTGCTAGCGAGTTCATTCGCGCCCAGTGCACCAAAGCATTCATTTAGTAGGCAACAGCGTGCCCGCGGTACGAACCAGTTTGTCCGCTTTGATGAGGGCGTAGTTATTGTCAGGCTGCTCTTTGGCAAAAAAGCTAATGGCCACAAACGCCGCGCAAAACAGTAAGCCTACCAGCATGACTTTCCGGTGGGTGCGCTTGTCTGCGTTGTGAAATGACGAGGACATCCATCAGCCGTTCAATTTAGACATGCGTCAGCCATACAATTTAACGTTTTGAGCGCAATTAAATTCGCGTTTAAACCTTTATTAAGGTTAACAGACGCCCGTTTCCCAAAAGAACCACCCTACCCGACCGCTCACGGCGGGCTTTCAGGTGGGCATCACTGCCGGAATTTACCCGGCCACTTAAGGGATACTATGAGCACCCGTGCGCAATGCCTCGCGAATGGCCCACGTCCGATATCAAGATCACCGGAGAGCATAACGAGACACTCGCTGGCCATTCCGTGCGAGTTGTTACACGTGCGCGGCTAAATGAGATAAGTGTGAGCAAGGAAGGTTGTGCTGGCGACGACGCGTTCGCAGTACTCGTTGTCACCACTGTGACGCCTAAGCCCGCGGCGGGTCGCGCTCAGCAACGTTCAACGCCGCCCAAGCTTTGCATAAGGTTTCCCGCAAGGTGCGGAAGTTGAAGGCGCAAATTGCAGCGACGTACGACGCTCCTCCTCCCATTCGACGGTCGATGACAGGCAAGAGCAATAGGTTACAAACCGAAGAGACTGAGCGACTAATTGGGTACGCGCGAAAAGTTCACGGGATTTCTAACCGATCTAGCTTGCGCCCCAGCGCGATCCCTGCCGGGCTATGGTAACTGGCAGCACCGGCAGGGATATGCGCAACAGGGATGCGGCAATCAGTTTCGTGCTGGCTCGCCCGCTTCGGACAGACTTGTTTGCGACACCGGTGAAAGGGTCACTTCGTTTGCTGGCCCATGTTTTTCCAATGTAGAAGCCAGTGGCGCTCGCGCGCTCAGCTGACGCTTGCGAGCGCGGCGCGGATGCGTTCTGGCGCCCATCGTTTGACCGGCGTCGGCGGCGTGCCGGGCGAGACAAAGTCCGTACCTTCGCCGTCGCGCAGGATTACTTGCTGACCCGCCGAGCTCACCGCTACCGAGCCGCGCGCGACGAACACGCCGAAGCGCCCGTTGCTCGGCCCGGCGAAGAATCGCGTGCCGCGTACCGCGATCAGCGCGAAGGGGCTGCGAATCTGCACTGCCGCGCGCGCGCTGCGCCGCGGTCGATCGAACAGCAACGGCCCGGAGCGCAGCGTCATCTCCCCGCCGGCATCGACAAGAAACCGATCGATCTTCAGCTGCGCTTGTTCGCCAATCCTGATTGTCGTATCGCGGCCGAGCCGCATTCCCAGTCGGGACGCGACGCCGGTCGCGACTTCGTCGCCGAGAAAGACCGGCGCGGCTCGATCGAGCGTGCGGCGAACCGCCTCGAGTTCGGCGAATGCCTCACCCTTGACGTCCTCGACCGAGCCGACCCGCTCGACGGCGCGCGCCGGTATGCCGACAAGGATGAGTGGGACTGCCAGCGCTGCGTGGCGGAGAAGCCAGCGTCGGTTGCAGGGCCGGTCGCGTTTGATCTCGCCGAGGTCGGTCATCGTCGATCCCTCGTCAGCTTGGTGTTCCAGGGAGGAGTGCCTATCATTGTCGCAGATGCCAGCGTTCTGTCACCTGGGTCACAGGGGCGCAAATAGACGGACGCGATGGAACCGTCCTGCGACGTCGCCGCAGCGCCCTCGCGATCGACCCTTGGCCCCATTTGTGCATATCCAGAAACAAAACGGGAGAGCGCAATGAAGCGGGACGTTCTAGTTATAAGTCGTCGTCTGGTCCGTCTGGGGTAATCCGGAAAACGCGCCACGCATGCATAACTTCCGTCAAATGCAAGCGGCCCCAAAACTAAAACTCGTCTCCGAGCGAAGCGCATACATGCGGTCCGAGCGCTAACCGAGCGCGGGGGGCAGCAAATCGATAGCCAGATTTGAAACCGCCGGTTCACGCCGGCGGGTTTTTTCTTCTCATAAAAGAGAGGTCTGAAGCCGTCTCTCAAATCGCCGCGAGGTCGTTTTTTGGCGATCTTGTTTTTCCATGCCACAGATCATACGGAAATAAGGCCGTGGCGCACGCTTTTGGTGTGGTGTAACGTTGCTAATTAACTCAATTATGGGTCGAGGTGGCAATATGCGGCAACCTCGCAGACGGCGAACGATGTCGCTTCGAACGCCTGATGAGTCAATCGCAAGATTGGCGACGCATATTGATATTGCCGGGGTCGCCGCCAAACGGCGTTGGACGCTCATCCGGGAAGCGGCCCTTCTTAATTGGCGCGTTTCCACCACAGGAGGGGCGGCACTTAGAGGCGGGTTAGACGAACTTCTCCACTTGCCGCCTGAGGAAGCGCACAACATTGCGCTCGCCTAGGCGAG
>Ga0179587_10000946_pt1 | contig 12739 bp, 5 predicted proteins | sample CZODoug2_1_08_16_FD_185932 | JGI IMG/M metagenome (GOLD analysis project Ga0179587, IMG submission 185932) | Vadose zone soil fungal communities from Angelo Coast Range Reserve, California, USA - CZODoug2_1_08_16fungal | ecosystem: Environmental > Terrestrial > Soil > Vadose zone | place: USA...
ACCACAGAACCACAATGTAGGCGTCAACAATCTCTTCTTTTGCCTGCGCATCTCGGAAAATCGGAGGCAGTGGCAAACCTCGTGCCGAAAGAAACGTTGCGTGGACGGCCTTGATGTGCTGCATCAACTCCGGCCTCACGGAGACCGGCGGAAAGCGCCTTGAAAACTCCGAACGATGCCCGACTGACGCGACGCGACGCAACTGCGTGCCGTCCTCTTCAAACAAAAAAAGCGAAGTGGCATCCAGGTTAAAAAGTTCGGCCATCTGGCCAAGCGTTCGATGCAGCGAATCGGTCAGGTCCAGCGATTCAGTCAGCGTCTTGGCGATCGAATTTAGCACCAGGAGCTCGCGATTGCGGCGACGGATTTCGGACTCGGCGCGCTTACGCTCGGTAATGTCAAGCAAGAATCCCTGATAGGCTGTTACGTTTCCATCGGCATCCCGAACGGCAATGGAAGATTCCTGCATGGTGCGAAGTTCGCCATCCTTGCGGCGCATTTCGAATTCGAAATCGGCGACGCTGCCGTGCTGATCCAGGAGCTTCTTGAGCCTTTCGCGGTCGGAGCTGTTCGCGTAAAACGTCGTGGGAATATCCAGCGCCAGCAGCTCCTCACGGCTTTCAAATCCGGTCATTCGAAGAAGCGCATCGTTGAAATCGAGGAAGCGGCCCTGAGGCGTGGAGATAAACACGCCTTCCTGAACGCTGGACACAAGCGAGCGGTATTTTTCCTCCGCGCGCTTGCGATCGGTGATGTCCTTCAAGACGTGAACAGTTCCGAGCTGTAATCCAGTCGGATCCGTAAACGTGGAGTTGGAGGCCAGAAAATAGCCGGGCAGCCAAGGATCGGGCTCGTCGCCTTCCCCAGCGACCCCCTCGCAGTATGGACAACTCTTATAGCCGGCGTTTTGAACGGGAAGGAGTTCCATGACGCTTCGACCGACAAGCGCGCTCCCCTGACGTCCCAAGAGCTGGCTGAGCCGATGATTGCTGCGCAGAATGCGCCCGGCGCGATCGTGAACCAGGATCGGGTCGCCGATGGAATCAAAGGTATATTCCCACTGGCGCTGTACGGCGGTGACTTGTTCAAACAAGCTGACGTTCTGAAGCGTCAATCCGAGCAGGTTTGCGATGTTGACGAGATACGATAGCTCGTCCGGCTGAAAGCGCCCCTGGCGCGTCGAACCGACGGCGATAACTCCCAACGGCTCCCGCTTGCCAGGGAGAGGTAGGGTGACGAGCGTTTTCAATCCAGCCTCTTCCACCCTCTTCAGAGCCGCGGGATCCCACTCTTCACGGGACTCCAGGAATTGGCACTCCTCCTTCAACACGTGTTGCGCCCAAGGCTGCGTGGCAGAAAGTTTGGCGTAGCGAGTCAGGTACGACTGGTCGAATCCCACCGACGCCCGCGCCACAAGTTGCGCAGAATTTCCTTCGCCTTCTTTCAGGCGGACAATGCCGTGTGTTGCGCCAAGGCTCTTCACGAGATGCGACAGCACCTGGTTAATCACTTCCTGCATGGACAGAGTCTGCGTGCTTGCGGCAGTCAAGAGCGTCAGCCGGCGCATTTTGTCATTGAGTTCTTCGCTCCGAGTGCGCGCACCCTCCAGGACGACCACGACCATGGCAATGCCCAAGGCAACGCCAAGAAAATGGTCGAAAGCCACGCGCAAGAGGAAGAGCGGGCTAGCCGGCCAAAGCGGACGGTCCAGGCCATGCAAGCCACTCATTAGGAATATTCCTGCAAGGAGCTGCGCCCCGTGACTGCGCCGCGCCATCTGCGATCTCCACATCACCCAACCGGCAAGAAGGCAAATCACGGTCTCGAAAATGGCCGTTTCCCAGTGGAGAGAGGCAACCTGCCGGGGGCCTCGGCGCTCGATATAGTAGATAGCCGCCAGTATTAGGACGGTCAACGGAACGGCGGACCGGAATCGCCGCTCCGAGCCTACCGAACAATTCACGACGGCAATTAAGAAGAGAATCAGAGCGGCGGCCTGCCCCAGGACACTTGCGAGATTCAACCCTGGAAGCTGACGAATCAGCAGCGCCAGTTCGCACAAGGCGGAGAAAGTGAAGCAGCACCACCCGCCAAGCCAAAAACGGAAATAGCCCGCATGGTGATCGCGGCGGAAAAGAAGAAAAAGAACCAGCAGGATGATCGAGGCAGTGGCTTCGAAGAACGCGATCCCAAGCAAGCCTTGATTCGCCAACACCGTGACCCGCCTCCCGGCCGGTAGTGCCGTCGCTGCGGTTATGGTGCTGCCGCGAAGCTTGCTGTGGACGGCGAGAAGCTCTGGGGAGTGACCCTCCAGTGACGCTAACACGCTATTTTCTTACTAGGCAAGCAGGTCCCCGTTTGTGTGTGCCGTCACATATAATGCCTTCTGGGGGCACACCAACGTGGAGATGGAAAACATACTCGTCGTGGACGATGAGGAAGCGATTCGAGAGGTCGTTTCGACCATGCTCGAGTCCAAGGGGTATCGATGCACGGCGGTGCAGAACGGCCGCGTTGCGCAGGACCAGGTTAAGAAAGTGACGCCCGACCTAGTCTTGAGCGACATGATCATGCCGGAGATGGACGGTATCCGGCTACTGGAGTGGATGCGCCAGTACGATCCGGAAGTACCGGTGATCATGGTCACGGCAATCCACGACATCTCCACCGCACTGGAAGCCATTCGCCGCGGAGCTTACGATTACATCCTCAAGCCCTTCGAAAAGGATCAGCTCTTTTTGGGCGTTGGGAGGGCGCTGCAACACCGCCGATTGATCATCGAAAACCGCAACTATCAGCGCAATCTGGAGCAACTTGTCGAGGAGCGTACCGCCCAGCTCACCGCAAAGCACGTAGAGCTTGAACAGTCTTACGACGATACGCTCGAAGCCCTTGGAAGCGCGCTGGACTTGAAGGACGCCGAAACAGAAGGACATTGCCAGCGGGTCACTGCGTTTTGCATATCCATCGCCAGGTCCATGCCCGTGCCGGACCAGTACCTGCCCATCCTGGCGCGCGCCGCTTTCCTCCATGACATCGGCAAGATGGCCATTCCAGACAGCATTCTTCGCAAACCCGGTCCGCTGGACGACGCGGAGAAAAAGAAAATGCGCGAGCACTGCGAAATCGGCTACAACATGCTGATTCGCATTCCGTTTTTGCGTGACGCCGCAGAGATCGTCCTGGCGCACCAGGAATTTTTTGACGGCTCAGGTTACCCGCGCGGCCTCAAGGGAGAACAGATTCCCCTCGGTGCGCGAATCTTTACCATCGCGGATTCGCTCGATGCCATGATCAGCGACCGTCCTTACCGCCGGGCCTTGCCGATGTCCCATGCCCGCGAAGAGATTAGGCGCTGCTCCGGCAGCCAGTTTGACCCCGCAGTGGTGGATGTGTTCATGACCATTCCGGAGCAGCACTGGCTGGACCTTCGGGAACATCTCGGATCACCGTTTCGCCTAGCGCATCTCAAGAACCTGTAGACGCTTCACTTTTGCCCCACCTGTCTGTCGCACCTAAGCAATTGAAATCGAATCATTTGTGAGCAGTCCGGCTGCATTCACAGACTTCTAAACGCAATCCCGCCGTTTCGCCGCTCTTGATTCGAGTTCCCACTCGCGCCGAACTGACCTCTTCTCTTACTGCGGAGGCTGTTTAGGGCTCTCGTCGGGAGGAGGAGTGTCCTTTGGAAGACTGATCTTGTCGCTCGTATCGACGGCGAAAAGGCTGAAGTTGCTAAGCGTATGGTTGTGGTGATAGCGCCTTCCATGCAGCTCGAGGTACATGTCGGCATACCAGGGCAGCCAGAGTTCGGTCTTTCCATTCTGAAAACTCACGGGTCCGTAATCGATCGCCAAATGGTCGCGGATCAGGCCCAAATCCTTCATGGGCTCGCGTAGGTCGGATTCCACGTGTAAGACGTTGTAGCTGCTGGCCGCGACCCACACGCGGCCCTTGAGCGGAATTTCAACCGTCTTGGTCTTCGTCTCCCAAAGCCGAAGGAAAGATTTCACATCAGGCTTCTGCTCGAAATACACTATCCACGCCGCCTTGCCGCGCCACTGGCCGAGACCTTCGCATTTGAAGGTCAGCGCTTTGGCGAAGCCGGGGTGAAAAACATCCACGCCGAGACTTACTAGCCCGACGGTGGCCAACGAAGTGGGAAATGAATCGGTGCCCGTGCCTCCGTCACGTTTCTCATCGAGAAACACGAGGCCGTCTTTGGCATGCTCGATGAAAACCATGTAAGAAAAACTCTTGTCGCGGATTTGGGAGACTTCGCCCCGACCGTTAACCTCTTCGTGCTGAATGTGCTCGGTAGCAAGGAACCTTTCGAGGTTTTCAAGCTGCCTGCTGGTGCTTTTGCTGGTGTGTTCGACAATGTCATCCGCGGAACAGCTCACGTCCGGTGCTACCCCGGGCGCCGAAGTCTCCACACTGGGCGGCGCCCATGGCGTTACCGAGGCGGAAGACACGGAGGGGAAGAGAGCCACGTTCATGCTTGCCGGCAGCGCTGCTGCGCCCTCAGGTGCCGTCTTTGTCAGGCCGGCGAGAGTTTCCTTAGCCACAGACGCCGAAGGTGATTTTGGATACTCGCGCAGCACTCCTTCCAATTCCAACTTGGCGCCTTCACGATTACCCTGTGCTGCCAGGATTTGAGCCAGGAACGTTCTCGCAGAAGCGGAGTTTTCCGAATGGAAAGCAGCCGCGCGCTGCGCATGTTCTTGCGCTTTGGGATATTCCCGTAGCTGCGCGTACGCATTGGCCAGCAGCAAATGCCCGCGTTCCGAGGACGCGTTCAGTTGCACTGCTTTTTCGAGCGTTAGCACCGCCGCAGCAGCCTGATTCAGTTGCACTTGTACATAGCCCAATCCAAGCAGGGCGCGCTCTTGCGCGCGCGAAGAACTTGCGGCCCTTTGGAAAAATTGCTCAGCGACGGGCAAGTTATGATGGTCCAGTTCTAGCATGCCTTGCAGATAGGCAACATCCGGATTCGTGGGCGAGATGCGCGCTGCCTTGTCCAGGTGTTTGCGCGCATCCGCATCGTTCTTCTTTTGCATCGCCTCCATGGCTTTGTCCATCTCTTTGACAAGGCCGAGCGGAACGACCGGAGGCCGCGCCGAAGATTCCACGCTCTCCGACTCCAGATGCATATAGATGAAGACGTACTGATTGTGGGACGACAGCGATTGAGTGATTTCGGTGCGATCTTTTGCGGTCTTGTAACCTTGTGCGCTGACTTCTATGTTGCAATCTCCGGCCGGCACATTGTGGAATTGCACCTGTGCGCCCGTGCCTTGCGCGGGCCCGCTTACATCGATTCCCGCAAGCGGGCAAGACAGCTTCACCAGCGCGTTCGCGCTAACGGGGAGGCCGGTTGACTCACGCACACTGACGTACAGGTTCGCGGCAGGCGCCCGCCAGGCTGCATTGTTAGCAAAAGACGGATCCCCCGGAATGCCCGCACTGTCTTGCGCCACGCCGGCAGGGACAAATGCCAGCAATGCAACAAACGCTGCAAGACCGAAGATCAACGCCCGGATTCTTGATTTTGAACGCATGGCCGGCCACTCTCGAGTCATCTAAGGTACAACTGCAATGCACAACAGGACATGTGGACGCAGGCTTCTAACTAATAGTGTACTGCTTGGCGACCTAACCCACCACAAAGGAATGATCATCGAAGCGCTCCGCATCTCTTGCAAGCATCTAACGGAAAACGTACTATTCTCTTGTGATGGCGCTCATACCCATTAAAACGGCCTCCGAAACCGGCTACTGCGATTGCATTTGCGGCTGCTATGAACTGGCCAGCCTGCGTGATGAAGATACCGGCAAGGGCTACTGCCCTGCCTGCGGGAAAGACCACGTCGAACTGAACACCGGCGTTGGCATTCCGCTTCCAGCACCCGTGAAAGTCTCCGCAAATATCCCGAGCAGCCGCAAGTCGGCCGTCATGCCCTCCCCTGCTGACCCTCCTGGCCGCCTTCGTTAACCCGGCACGGAAACATTCCGTGCTGTGCCAGGTAGCTGTTCGCTCGAGCTCGAAAAAGTGGAAGGGCGCCCCATTGACTGGGACGCCCTTCAAATCTCCGCTTGCTCTCGCAAACAGCAGAGTTGGGCTGGCTTAGAAGATGAACTTCGCGGCCAATTGCAGTGCGCGCGCGTTGCTCGCGAACACCTTTTCAGGATTGTTGAATTGAGCGTTGCCCGGTTGCAGGAAACTACGGCTCCCGGTGTACCCGATGGACTGAACATCGTTCAGCGATCCGGGCACGAATTGCGGATGATTTAGCACGTTCAGTGCTTGGGCCGAAAACTCGACCTTCCTCGATTCGGTGAGCGAAAAACGCTTCAACGCGGTGAAGTCGAGGTTATTGATGTGACGCGCTGGGATCGTATTCCTGCCGGCATTGAGCTGCGCGAATGCTCCGCCGCGGATGTACTGCGCCGTAGGATTAATCGCCAAGTAGCCAACAGTGTGGGCAGAGAAGCAGCCGGCTTGCTGAGCCGCCGGAAGCGATGCACATGTGTTCGTGCTGAAAAGTGTGGTCACGTTCGAGCTTGTTCCAGCCACGCCCTTCGAATTGAAGAACGCCCGGTCGCCCGCGCTATCCCCATTCCCATTCACGTCGGTGCCGGACTGCACGGTCATCCATTCCGGAGACTGGTAAGTATAAATGGGTCCAGCTTCCCAGTTCCCCAGGACATTCTTCTTGAGCCAACTGCCGCTCTTGAAGTACGGCACATCATAGATGGCCGCAAGGGTGAACCGATGACGGCGGTCCAGCGCCGAGTTGGAACGATCGGCTGCCAGGTTCTGGAAGTCCTGCGTGCGGCGTGGCGTCAGCACAGACGTAAAGAAGTCTGCCGTGCTGTTGTCGATTGTGTGGCTATAGGTGTAGGAGCTGACGAAGGTCAGCCCGTTCGCCATCCGACGCGTGACTTGCGACGCCAAACCATGATAGTTCGAGTCTCCGTTGGGAGTGAACTGCACGAGGTTGGCACCAAAAAAGCCAGCATTTTCAAAGGCAGGAACGAGGCTGTCTCCATTGCCGTATGCGCCATTTGTGATTCCCGTCTTGTTAAAGGGGAGCGCGTCAAGCGCTGCCTGACCCGGGTTTTGCAAGTAGGTAGGCAGGAACACCGTGCTTGTAGTCAATGGCGAACGGTTGATACGTTCTTGCGTATTTAGATGGATGCCGCGCGTACCCACATACCGTACCTCAACTGTGTAGTCCTTGTGAAATACGTGCTGGACACCCAATGTCCACTGCATCGACTTCGGAGAAAGCTGATCCACCACGATGTGGTTGCCGGTGTTGAAGATCTGGCACGGTACTCCAGGTGCGACGCCGTTAGCAACGCAAGTATTACCATCAGGGGTACCCGGCCCGAATGATCTAAGGCCTCCCGTACCCGGCTTGATTCCGCCATTAGCCAGATAATTCGGAATGTCGGGCGAGAAAGGCGTATCAATCGTTCCGCTCAACTGTGGCGGCAACGATAGGATCGCGCTGTTGTCATAAAGAACGTCGTACGAAATTCCGAAGCCTGCGCGGATGGAAGTCGTTCCGCTGGAACCTGGCGAATAGGCGATGCCAATACGCGGACCCCAGTTATTCTTGGGGGCGCGTGGCTCGCTAAAATCAACGACGCCAGGGACACTCGCCGCCTGGTTCAGTGATTGGGAACGCTCCCCAAACGGGATGGTCGTATATTCATAACGCACCCCGAGGTTCAACGTAAGGTTCGGGCGAATACGCCAGTCGTCATTGGCAAACCAGTAGAGAGCCGTCTGGTCGCCATAGTAGATAGGGTTACCGTTGCTGCGTTCTGCCAGCGCATCAGGGTTTACGTCTCTCAAGAAACGGTCCAGCGTGCCGTAATCATAGTCTCCGCGGGAACGCTGCGTGAACGACTGCGGTGAAATGTACTTGCGCCCTTCGATTCCAAATTTGAAGGTGTGGTGTGACTTGGTCCACGTAACGTTATCGGTAGCCTGATAAAGGTTCTGATACCCGAACTGCGGCCCGTTCGGGTCGGGCCCGAGTTGGAGGCTGTTGAGTTCGTCGAAGGTCAAATTGGGGAACGTGTCCAATCCAGGGAAAGCAAAGGTCCCCGTCGGCGTCAAGGAATAGGAGCGGTTAAACCCAAGCCGCAGCTCATTGCTCAGGCTGGAGTTGAACGTGTGATATTCATTGACGGTGACTAGCCGGTTGATGTTCGCTGGAGCAGCCAGAAAAAATGCCGGCAAAGTAGGAGTGTTGTCAATCGCGTAAAAGTTATTGTAAATGTAGCTGCCGCGAATTTGATCCTTCGACGAGATGTCGTAGTCGATCTTGCCCATGAAGGTTTTCGCATTATTGTAATTGGGCGCGGATACCGGCAAGACCCCGACTTGTACTGGAGTGAATCCACCCGGGGCGCTCGAATTCGTGATGAAGATGTTGTTATTCGTATTAGGCGTGTTACCTGTGGGATCGCGCGGATCGGTGGCAGACACGGCGGAGCAGTTTCCGCCTGTGGGAGCTGGCGTTGCGTAGGTCTTAAAGACGCCCAAATTCGCGGAAGAGATCCCGGGGACGGTCCCAATCGTCGTATATCCCGCAGCAGTAGGCGTACAAACGGCGGCGCCGGGTACGCTGGCCTGACCAACAGGGTTGTATTGCCCGCTACCAAAGAAGAAGAGCTTGTTCTTCAGAATCGGTCCGCCAATATTGCCGCCGAAGCGGTTGTTATCGAAGCGCTGATTCTGCGTGAACCCATTGTTCTTCGTGGCCTGGTCCATGGCGTTGAAGTTGCGGTTCTGCGAGTATTCGTACGCAAGGCCATGAAAAGAGTTTGTGCCGCCCTTCAATACGAAATTGAACTGACCGCCGGACGAGTGGCCGAATTCCGGCGAATACTGATTCTGCAAAACCGTGAATTCGGAGATGGAATCGTTCGGGACCGGAACAAGTGGTCCGGTTACGCTCTTGCTGTTATTGTCAATACCTTCCACGGTGAAATTGTTGTTCCGCGGACGCTGGCCACCGATGCTGGGGCCCGAACCTGCGCCAATCGCGCCGCTGCTTGCCACACCGGAACTCAAGAGAGAAAGATTAAGGATGCCGCTGGGCCCGAGCGTGGTGCTGGGAAGGTCGGCGTTCATCTTGGGGTCAAAAGTGGTCGCAAGCGTCGAAGTCGTCGTGTCCAGCGCCTCAGCGACTCCTGACACCTCGACGGTCGTAACCGCGCCCTTGATCTCCAGGGTGATCGGCAGGCTCTTCGTCATGTTGAGTTCGATCGTGAACCCGTTGATCGTGGTGGTCGCGAGATTCGCAGCAGACGCTGAAATATTGTACGTGCCGACCGCCAAATTGTTGAATCTGTACTCGCCGGCATCATTGGCCTTGGTCTCGTACTTGACGCCCGTCTGTGTATTCACCGCCTCGACAGTTGCGCCAGGCACGACCGCTCCGGTCTTGTCTAGTACAGTTCCCGTCAAGTTGCCGCTAATTAGCTGAGCGTTAACTTGGCTTACTGCAACGAGTCCCAGCGCCAGAACGACCGCGCTGAGGACCGCAAAGAATCTGGAATACCTCTTGATCACTGAATCCTCCTGAACCTCGCCAAAATTTTCGATGAAACGCTGTCTTTGCACACTCATGCTGCAACAGATGTTGCGGGTACAAGTGCAATCTAAATTCCAAAATATAGCCACTATTGATGTAGAGATATGCGCTGTTAACATGTGATTTATCTACATCTTAGGTCGTCTGAAGCTTTCTTTTTAGATGTAATTTATATTCGTTGGTACCATGAAACGTAGAGACTATGGAATTCAGGAGAAATTCCGGCCCGTTTGATTCAGCGGAACCTCGACTAAAGCTTATTTTCGAGATAAGTCCTAGTACCGCTTGGTTTCACCCTCTCACAATTGGAAGTCTGCGAAACTACAACTGATTACTTGGTTCGCTGGGTCAGAGAGCATCGAGCAGGCATTTCGTTCCCTTGGCGAATTTCTCGTCGGGCGTGATGAGGCTGATGACCAGATACCCGTCCCCAGGAAAATCATAGAAGTGGCCCGGATGCACGGAGACGCCATGTATCGACAGGACGTCGATCGCCAGATCCTCGTCCGACCGTGTCCCAAGGACTTTTAGCACCGCGCACCAGCCACCCTCCACCCTTAGCCGGGAGACGTCCTTTTGTGCGGCCAACTGACGGTCAAGTTCCGCGAGATTCCGGCTGGCGCGTTCGATGACTTGCTTTTGGAAGGCATGGCGCAAACCGAGAAATTTAGGCATCGCCAGTTGCACCGGCGCGTTCGGGGAGAGAAATGTGTCGGCAATCACTTCCAGGCGCGCGAGCGCTTTGCGTTTCCACTCTTGTGGCCCGCTGGCAATCAACCAGGCGGCTTTCATCTGTGGCAGCCCGCTAATCTTCGATAATCCGCTCAGCGTAAAAGTCGGCGCGCCGATATTCGCTGCAAAGCTGGCCGATCTATCGCCCTCTAGCGCGAAGTCGAGGAACACTTCATCCGCAATGATCGCCATCTCTCGGGCCGAACAAATGGAATTTAGCTTCGCCATTTCCGCGCGCTTCGCGAAGTGCCCCGTCGGATTGTTGGGATTTACGACGATGATTCCGCGAATGCGCGGCGTGATCGCTTGTTCCAATGCATGAAAATCGATCTGCCATCCATGGTCGTAAAAAAGTGGATAACGCACCAGCTTGACGTCCTGAATCTCCGTCAGAAAATCGAACAGCGGATAGCTTGGCGATGGAATCAAAAGCTCGTCGCCCGGATCGCAGAGCGTTCGAAAGATATAGGAATACGCTTCGCTCGTGCTGCTAGTAAGAAAAATATCTTCAGTAGAAACTTCCTCTTTGCGATCGGCATAATACCCGGCGACCGCTTGGCGCGCGGATTCCAGCCCCCTCGGATTCGGCTCGTAGGAAAGCGTCTCTGGATTGCGCAACGCGTCCAGGATCGCGGCGCCGTCGTATTCGAAACCGCATTCCGTGGGATTTGAAGCGGTCAAGTCGAGCAACGGCTTCCCCGCCACGCGATGTGCCGCCAGCGCTTCGCTCAGCCGGTTCGGCGCTAAATTCCAATTGGTTCGTTTTGCAAACATTTTTGGAGCGGCATCATTATAGGGGAACGACTGTATTTGTAGGGGGGAGTTCAGTCCGCCCTCTCCTTCTTTTACGGTGTTCTTGCTTTTTGTAGGGGTGCAGCACTGCTGCGGCCTTCTCAAGCTAGTTTGCAGTCTGGCCCTTCCCGAAGCCAGAACCCAATTGACGTATACTGGACGCGTCGTAAAGCCATGACCTCGCAGCCGCAAATCCCTTCCCCGTCTGAACCTGTGCCTCAGCTCGATCTGTCCGCGCAGTACGCCGCCATTGGCGCCGAAATTCAAACGGCTCTCGAGCGCGTGATGGCCTCGCAACAATTTGTGCTGGGCCGTGAAGGCGCCGCTCTGGAGGAAGAAATCGCCAAACTCTGCGGCGTCGCGCACGGCATCGGCGTCGCTTCCGGAACGGACGCTCTGATTTTGGCCTTGCGCGCGTGCGGCGTTCAGGCGGGCGACGAGGTGCTCCTTCCGCCCTTCACTTTTGTGGCCACTGGAAGCGCCGTCAGTGCGCTCGGCGCAAAGCCGGTTTTCGCGGACATCCGCCCGGACACATACAACATTGATCCCGCCGAATTCGAACGCCACGTCACTCCGCGCACCCGCGCCATCGTCGTCGTCCATCTCTACGGCCTCGCAGCGGACATGGATCCCATCCTCGCATTCGCAAAGGGGCGCAAATTGCCGGTCATCGAGGACAACGCGCAAGCCATCGGAGCTTCTTACAAAGGACGGCGCACCGGCTCGCTCGGCGACGCCGCGTGCCTTAGTTTTTATCCTACAAAAAATCTCGGCGCATACGGCGATGCGGGGATGGTAGTAACAAACTCGGCAAAACTCGCCGAGCGCATTCGAACGCTCCGCAATCACGGCCAGTCTGAAAAATATCGCAGCGCCGAGCCCGGCTGGAACAGCCGCCTCGACGAAATCCAGGCGGCGATTTTGCGCGTGAAGCTGCGACATCTTTCGAATTGGCAGCGGGCCCGCCAATCCCACGCCGCCGAATACAGCCGGCTCTTCTCGCAAATTCCCGGCGTTATGCCGCCGCTCGCGCCGGATGGTTTCGAACACGTCTATCATCAATATACGATTCGCGTGGAGCAGCGCGACGCGCTCCAGAAATTCCTGAGCGAAAGAAAAATTGGCAGCACGGTCTATTATCCTTGCCCGTTGCATCTGCAGCCGCTGTACGCCTCGCTCGGTCACAAGGCCGGCGACTTTCCGCACGCGGAGCGCGCGGCGCAAGAGGTTTTGTCCCTGCCGATGTACCCCGAATTGCGCAAAGAGCAGATCGCGCGAGTGGTGGAAGCAGTTGCCGAATTTATAGATGTTAAATTCTTCCAGCAACTAGAATTTCACTTGCCCAAGTAAAGCAGGGCCAGCAAGAAAATCCAAAGTCCATCCATGAAATGCCAGTAGTAAGAGGTGATTTCCGCGGCTGCCGGAAGCGAGATTTGTGTTTTTTCAAATTTGCGGAACCCAACAAAAAGCAGGGCGCCGACTCCGCCCAGAAGATGAACAGCGTGCGCGCCCGTGAAAATATAAAAGAAGCTGCTGGCCTGGTTGCTCGCGATGTACACGCCTTGCGCGACAAGCTCGCGCCAGGCAACGAGCTGCCC
>Ga0179587_10000953_pt1 | contig 12715 bp, 12 predicted proteins | sample CZODoug2_1_08_16_FD_185932 | JGI IMG/M metagenome (GOLD analysis project Ga0179587, IMG submission 185932) | Vadose zone soil fungal communities from Angelo Coast Range Reserve, California, USA - CZODoug2_1_08_16fungal | ecosystem: Environmental > Terrestrial > Soil > Vadose zone | place: USA...
CCTGCCGGGGATACGTCGCCCACCGCGATGAGCGTCATGTGCGCCGGACCATAGTATTTGGCGTTGAACGCCTTGACTTCATCGAGGGTCGCCGACTTGGCGGCGGCGAGGTACTCGGCAATCGAATGCGGGCGGTTGGGGTGGCCCTCGGAAAACACCGTCCGGCCGAACGCCTCCCGCGCGCGTCCCTCGGTGTTCTGCAGCGACGCTTCCAGCGAGCCGATGAACTGCTGCTTCGCCTTCGCGAACTCCTGCGCCTGCAGGGCGGGGGTGCGCAGCTCCGCAGCGATCAACCCCAAGACCACCGGCAGATCCTTTTTCAGGCACTTGCCGTGAATTTCCAGGCTTTGGACGCCGACGGCGAATGAAATCGAGGCGCCCACATTGTCCAGCCGGTCGGCGATCGCGAATTTATCGAGCGCCTTGGTGCCACGATCGAGCATCATGCCGGCGAGGCTGGGAATGGCGATGTTGCCCGATTGGGCCATGGCATCGCCCGCCGGCAGCACTCCGACGATCACCACGACATCCTTCACCCCGGTTGGGTACGTCACGACATCGATACCGGCCGCCTGTGCCCGATGGCTGTGCTCGGCCATGCTCGCTCCCGCAGTTGTGCCGGCGAACAGCGCCAGCGGCAATGCGCACTTCTGGATCATCTTGAGTCGAATCACGAGCCCTTCTCCGCTCCGGAATGCACCGGCACGAACCAACCCGTCGTGCTCTGGTCTTCGTTGAAATACTGTTTCGCCACCCGCTGCACGTCGGCGGGAGTCACTTGCTGAACTTTCTGCGGAAACGTGACGTACAACGTCCAGTCGCCCACGCCGATCCATTCATTGAGTTCGCTCGCGATCGCCGCCGTCCCGTCGCGTTTATACGCGTCGGCCGCGATGTATTGCTGTTTGACACGGGCAATTTCCGCGGGAGTCACGCCGTCGGTTTTGATCTTCGCGATTTCCTCGCCCAGCGCTTCCTCCACCTGTTCATGGGTGGACCCGGGCGCCAGCGATGCGGAGAGCACGTGCAGCGACAAGTCGAAGTGCAGATCCGTGCCCGCACCCGCATTCAACGCCAACCCCTTGTCGACCAGAGCCCTGTATAACCGCGCGTTCTTACCGGAACTCAAGATCGCGTCGAGCATTTCAAGGGCCGGCTGGTCCGCATCGCGCGCATTCGGCACCTTGTGGGCGATCACCACGGTGCCCAGCTCGCCGGGACGCTTGACCAAAACGCGGCGCGGGCCGGTCTGTTGCGGCTCCTCGGTGTACATCCCGGGAATCGGTTGCGGCGACGCTGCATAGACGCCGTAGTACTTCTTGATCAAGCCCAAGGCGGCCGCCTCGTCGACGTCGCCGACCACCGTCACCGTCGCATTGTTGGGCCAGTAAAACGTGTCGTAGAACTCATGCAATTTTCCAATGGACACGTGCTCGATGTCGCTCTTCCAGCCGATGGTCGGGTGATGGTACGGAAGCGCTTGGTAGGCCGCCGCGGTTACCTCCTCCCCGAGCACACGATCCGGGTCGTTCTTGCCCCGTTCGTATTCGTTTCGAACCACGGTCATTTCCGCCTGGCGATCCGGCTCCCGCAGCCACAGATGGCGCATCCGGTCGGCTTCGATCGCGATATAGCCCTCGAGGTTTTCGCGGCCGACGGTGGCGAAGTAGTTGGTCCGATCCACCGCCGTACTGGCATTGAACTGGCCGCCCACCCGTTCGAGAAACTGCTTGACGCTGTTCCCTTTCGGGTCATTGAAGTTTTCGCTGCCCTTGAACATCAAATGTTCGAGGATGTGGGTCGATCCGGTGGTCCCGGTCACCTCGTTGCGCGAGCCCACCCGGTAAGTCACCTGGAAGGTCACGACGGGGGCAGAATGATCCGGCACCAGCAGGACCGTCAGGCCATTGCCGTCGAGATGGTATTCGTCGATTCCGCCGAGCGATTTTACGAAGGTGAATCCCGTCGCCGCCACCGGTGGTCCCGCGGCGACCGACTGCGACGCGGCCGGGGGCGCCCCCGCGAGCAGGGGGAAGGAGCCACCCAAACCCAAGGCAAACGTGCACACCATTCCGGCGACTCGCCCGGTGGGCGATCCGACTCTGTACTTCATGAAGCTCCTCGTGAAACGGCCCGACTGTGGCGGCAGATTCTAGCCTAAATCATGCGGTGACCACTTCTTCGGCCCAAACGGCGAACTTCGACAGCATATTCGGGCCGAAGGTCATGCTGATTGCCACATCGGCCGCGTCGCGTCCGCGCGCGATCAATACGCGGCCGATGCGGCGCGCGTTGTTGCGCGGATCGAAGGTGTGCCATGCGCCCCCGAGGTAGGCCTCGAACCAACCGGCGAAGTCCATCGGGGCATCCACCGGCGGAACGCCGATATCGCCCAGATATCCCGTGCAATACCGCGCCGGGATGTTGAGCGCGCGGCAGAATGCGATGGCCACATGAGCGTAATCACGGCACACACCGCGCCGTTCGTTGAACGCTTCCCACGCGGTCTTGGTCGGGCGAGCGCATTGATAGTCGAACGCAATGAGGCCGTGCACGTAGTCGACGACGGCTTGCACCCGGTTCCAGCCCGGCATCATGCTGCCGAACATGGCCCACGCTGTGGGAGCCACGAGCTCAGTCTCGCAATACCGGCTTGGCAGGAGGAACACCAGGGTTTCGTCGGGGAGGGACTCCACGGTGTGCTCGAACGCCTGCGGAGACACCGGTTCCGCACGGCCGCTGTCGCGAATCAAGCCGTCCGCCGTGATGCAGAACCTGCCGGGCGGCGCGACGACGCGGGTGCACCAGTTGCCGAATCCGTCCCGGTACATCGACAGGGGCACCGCGGGATTCATCACCATGGTATCGGCCCGCACCAGATCCTGACTGCGAGTGTAGTGCACGTTCAGGTTGAGGATCATGGGCGTGGCCTGCTCGAACTGGTAAATCAACTCATAGCCCGCCCTGATCAGCATGTGCACCACCGGTCGAATTCTAAAAAAAACCAATGTGGCATGGGGACATGGCGACACATAGGGCTGCGTGACCGCAGCATTCTGTAGGGCGCCTCCTACACCAGACGCCGCGCCGCAGGCAAGCCCTAGGGCCTGCGCTTGATCGCCACGTACGCGCCCGTGCGCAATCCGGCGGCATCGCTTTCGTCCGGATCGAGATGCAACTCCGTCTTGCAGCCGGACGAGACGCGAACCAGCACGTCGCAGATCAGGGTGTCCGGGTGCGAACCTTCCTTGGCCACGTCGATGCGGTCTCTGTCCTTGAGTCCGTGGCGATCGGCCTCGTCCGTGGCCAAATGGATGTGGTGCAGAGTCCGGATCACGCCGTAATCGAGCCGCACGCGGGCCCGCGGTCCCTCGACGAGGATCCCGGGCGAGTTCTTGACGTCGCCCGATTCCCGCAACGGGGCGCCGACGCCGAGCGCCTGGGCGTCGGTCTGCGAAATCTCGATCTGGTTATCGCCACGAGCCGGCCCGATCACCCGGACGTTGGCGATGCGGCCCCGGGGGCCGATCAACGTCACAGTCTCTAGGGCAGCGAACTGCGTCGGCTGCGAGACGCGCGAGTGCTCGTGCAGGCGGTACTTGTCGCAAAACAGCTGCTCGATGACGCTCTGAGTCAAGTGCACGTGGCGCTCGGACACCGCAACCGGAATTCGCGCTGGAAACGGGGTTTGCTCGTCTTGCAAAGATGTGTTCATCAGCCCCCCTCGATACGTGTTCGCCCGTGGATCACGAGAGTAACCCCGATGACGGCAAGGGGCACGAGAATTAGTGATGCGGCACAACAAGCCGCCAAAATGTGATGGGGTTCGCCGCTCGTTTTGATCTAGCAAGCGGGCGTCAAGAATCAATGGCACTATGAGACCCGATCAGTCCGTAGGCTTAAGTGGACTACCTGGGGAGATAGCACTAAATTGAATGCGTTCGACACGGACGTCCTACTATTTTTGAATCAATTCGCCCGTCATTCTCGCGTTTTGGATCTTACGGCCCCGCGCAGATTGGGCGCGATTCTAACCATCTATGTGGCGCGGTTCGTCGCTCTGCCAAGGGTTTATCTGGGACTCCTTATTCGACTCTGTGCGGCATCTTGCTCTTGATATCTTCTTTGCCGGCGCAATAGGGTAAGGAGCCACGAATGAAGGCAGTTTTTCTGTTCGCGACCGGGATGGCGCTGGGCGCGATGCTGCCCTGCCCGCCGGCTTCCGCCCAAACCAAGAGCGCCCTGGATGCCGGGGTGCAGAATACCGTGCAGCAGTTTAACCTCGTCGATTCGCGTCATCAAGATCTCGAGGACCGTGCTGCCGGCATGCTGGTGTTTCCTCAGGTCACCAAAGGCGGTATTGGGCTTGCCAGTGAGTATGGGGAAGGCGCCCTGCTGGTGCATGGCGCCACCGTCGATTACTACAGCATCGCGTCCGCATCCGTTGGTCTGACTGCCGGCATGGCCACCCACAGCGAGATCATTCTCTTCATGTCCCGCGACGCGCTCGACAAGTTCAAGACGAGTAAAGGGTGGTCGATTGGAGCGGACACCGGCATCGTCGTCATGACGAAAGGCCGGATGGACGACTACGACAGCTACAAGTTGAAGAGGCCCATCCTGGTGTTCACGTTTGCCGAGAGGGGGCTCATCGCGGATGTATCTCTGCACGGAACCAAGGTCCGAAGGATCGAAAAATAGGCGGACGGGCGAGTCGCTTACCCATCCGATGGAACGCAGCTATATTGCCGCGATGACTCCCTCACACGCTGCCGCGATCGGACCTTGCGTCGCGGTATTCGATCTCGATGGGACGTTGACCTGGCGCGACACGCTGCTGCCTTTCTTGACCGGATATGCCCTGCGGCATCCCTCGCGGCTTGAGACCCTGTGGCGCCTGCCCCTCGCCATCGCCGGCTATCTTGGCTCTCCCGACCGCGGCCTGCTGAAATCCCGCGCCATTCGCGCGGTCATGGGCGGCGATCGGCGCTCGACGGTCGAGGCATGGACCGAGGCGTTCGTCGGAAGCCTCCAACGGCGGCAGGTGTTTCGACCGGCGGCACTGGCCGCGGTGGAGGCGCATCGTGCCGCCGGCGATCATCTGATCCTCCTATCGGCGAGCCCCGACCTCTATGTGCCAGCGATCGGGCGACTCCTGGGCTTCGAACGCACGCTGTGCACCGAGGTAGAATGGCGCCACCACGTTTCCGAGGAGGACCGCCTGGACGGCGCGCTTCGGACCCCCAACCGCCGCGACGAGGAAAAGTCGCGATGTCTCGCTTGGTTACGGACGGAGTACCCCAAACTGCCGGTGGTTGCCTACGGCAACAGCCGGTCCGACATCCCTCACCTCCGACAGGCCGACCGCGCCCTGCTGGTCAACGGAAGCGCAGCGGCACGCCGTTCGGCTTCGGCGGCCGGGATTCCGGTGGCTGATTGGAGGTAGGATCGTCGCGCGGTTGCAACAAAACATCGACCCGCCCGGTCTATTCTTCAGAACCGGTCATTTTGAGGAGCGAGCATGCGGAAGACCGCCCACGAACTTGCCAGAATCATCCCCTCGGACATCACGCCCTATGACAAGTACGTGTCCAGGCGCGCCTTGCTTGCCGGCGGCGTGTGTCTGGCCGCCGTTCAGACCCTGGGACGGTGGGGTGAATCCTTCGGCCAGTCGAGTCCTGCCGAGCTGACCTACACCCACAATGCCGCGCTCTCCGTCACTGACGCGCCGAATTCGTACAAGGACATCACCACCTATAACAACTACTACGAATTCGGTACCGACAAGTCCGACCCGGCGCAAAACTCGCAAGGGTTTCGACCGCAGCCCTGGAAGGTGACGGTCTCCGGCGAGGCCGAGGTCTTGGGCTCGTACTCCCTCGAGGACATCTTGAGGCCGCATCCCTTGGAAGAGCGCATCTATCGCCTGCGCTGTGTGGAAGCGTGGTCGATGATCGTGCCCTGGGTGGGCTTTCCCCTGGGCGACTTGTTGAAGCGATTCAAGCCCACGTCGAAGGCCAAATTCGTGGAGTTCAAGACGCTCTACGATCCGAAGCAGATGCCCGGACAACGGGCGCGCGTGCTCGAATGGCCGTATGTCGAAGGACTGCGCATCGATGAAGCCATGCACCCGCTCGTAATCATGGCCGTCGGACTCTACGGCAAGGCGATACCCAATCAGAACGGCGCACCGCTGCGGTTGATCGTGCCCTGGAAGTACGGCTTCAAGGGCATCAAGGCCATCGTCGGCATCAAGTTCACGGAAACGGCGCCGCGGACGACCTGGGCTGTGTCGGCGCCGAACGAGTACGGTTTTTTCGCGAACGTCAATCCGGCGGTCGACCATCCGCGGTGGAGCCAGGCTTCGGAGCGCCATATTGGAGGCGGTCTGTTCGATCAGCGCAGACCCACGCTGCCCTTCAACGGCTACGGCGCGCAAGTGGCAAGTCTCTACAGCGGAATGGATCTGCGGAAATTCTTCTAATGACCGCGATTATTCGGTGGGTGGTGAAGCCCTTGGTGTTCGTCGCCTGTCTGGTACCGGCGTTGCGCCTGACTGCGGGAGCCGTCGGCGTTGCGGGAGTCTCCCTTGGGGCGGATCCGGTGGCCGTGATACTGCACACCTGCGGAAAGTGGACGCTCAATTTCTTGATGATTGCGCTGTGCATGACGCCGCTGCGGGACGCCACGCATTCGGTGTTCTGGCTGAGGTTCCGCCGCATGTTCGGCTTGTTCGCATTTTTCTACGTGTTGCTGCATTTCACGGTCTACCTGGTGCTCGATCAAGCCGGCAAGCTGGGGGCGCTGTGGGAGGACATTGTCAAGCGCCCGTATATCACCATCGGCATGCTGGCGTTATGTCTGCTGATTCCGCTGGCCGTCACGTCGACCGCAAAGGCGCAGCGGCGCCTCGGCAGGCGATGGATCCGCCTGCACCGCCTGGTTTACGTGATCGCAATTCTCGGGGTATGGCACTACTGGTGGGGGGTCAAGAAGGACATCCGGGAACCGCTGCTGTACGTTTGCGGGTTGTCGCTGCTCCTGGGCTACCGGCTTTGGAAGAAACGAAAATCGCGAGGAGCGTCCCGGATCAGCGTCGCACGCGTTGCAAGGACTGATGCATCTTGAGCAGCAACGTTTCGGTGGTCGACCAGTCAATGCAGGGATCGGTGATGGACACGCCATATTCCAACTGGGTCAGATCCTTGGGGATGGGCTGATTCCCCGCTTTGAGGTGACTCTCGAGCATGAGCCCGACGATCGACCGGTTTCCGTCGACAATTTGCGTTACGCAGTTCTCGGCCACCATGGGTTGCAGACTGGGATCCTTGTTGGTGTTTCCGTGGCTGCAGTCCACGACGATGGTCGGCGGCAAGTTCGCCGCGGACAGTTCCCGTTCCGCCAACGCGATGCTGACGGCGTCGTAATTGACCCTGCCGCCGCCGCCGCGAAGCACGATATGCGCATGCATGTTGCCGCGGGTGCGGAACACGGCCGATTGTCCCTGTTGCGTAATGCCGAGGAAGTGATGCGGATGCCGTACGGACTGCAGCGCATTGATTGAGGCCGATAGTGCGCCGTCCGTGCCGTTCTTGAATCCCACCGGCGTCGACAGGCCGCTGGCCATCTCCCGGTGGGTTTGCGATTCGGTGGTTCTCGCGCCGATGGCCGTCCACGTGATGAGTTCGGACAAATACTGCGGCATGATCGGGTCGAGAGCCTCGGTGCCCGCCGGCAGCCCCAATTCGGCAATGTGGAGCAGCAGGTTTCGCGCAATGGCGATGCCCTTCTCGATGTGAAACGAGTCGTCCATGTCGGGGTCGTTTATCAGGCCCTTCCAGCCGACGGTGGTGCGCGGTTTCTCGAAATACACGCGCATGATGAGAACCAGGGTCGACTCGACCCGGGTTGCCAGCGCCCGCAAACGGCTTGCGTATTCGCGCGCGGCGGCCACGTCGTGAATGGAGCATGGGCCCACGACCACGAACAGTCGCGGATCACGGCGCTCCAAAATCGCTCGCACGGTTTCGCGGGACTTCAACACCGAGTCGGCCGCCGAGTCGGTGAGCGGCATGCGGCGCTTGACCTCCTCGGGCGTTGCCAGCAAATCGCTGGAAACCACATTGACGTTTTGTAATTGATCTTGGGTTTTAGTCACGGCTTCAAGGTCTACATGGAAGTTCGAATGGTCCACAGTTCCGGAAAGAATTTGAGCTCGAGGGCCTTGGTCAGATAGGACACCCCGGCTGTCCCGCCGGTGCCGCGCTTGTATCCGATGATCCGCTCCACCGTCTTGACGTGGGCGAACCGCCAGAGCTGAAACTTGTAATCGAGGTCGACCAGCCGTTCCGCCAGCCCGTAGAGATCCCAATCCTTGACCGAGTTGTGATAGACGCTGAGCCAAGCCGCCGCGACCTGCTTGCTGGCTTGGTAGGGCTGAGCGAAGTCGCGATCGATGGCCTCCGCCGGGACATCGAGCCCACGGCGGCTCAACAACCGCAGCACCTCATCATACAAGCTTGGAGCGCGCAGCGCGCGCTCCAAGACTTCGTGCGTTGCGGGGTCGGCACGGAAGACCTTGATGGTGTCCGCGTTCTTGTTGCCGATCAAGAACTCCAGCATCCGGTACTGAGGAGACTGAAATCCGGACGACCGGCCGAGGGTATTGCGGAATGCGGAATAATCGGATGGAGTGATCGTGGCCAGAACATCCCAGGACTGCTGCAGCTGGGTCTGAATGGTCGACACGCGCGCCAGCATCTTGAAGGTTGGGCCCAGATCGTCCCGCCGCACGCAGTCGATGGTCGAATTCAACTCGTGCAGGCACAATTTCATCCACAGTTCCGAAACCTGGTGAATCACGATGAACAGCATCTCATCGTGGTGATACGACAGCGGACGCTGCGCATCCAGCAATTTATCGAGATTGAGATACTGGGAATAGCTTAAGTGCTCGCTCAAGTCCCAATGGACTTCCTCGTCTGAGAGGTCGACGAAAGGCTTGGCCGTTGGCGTGGAGCCCTCCATGCGTCAACTCTTGAAAACCCAGGCGGGTACGGTGCGCCAGCCTGCGAGTAACTCACGGTCCAGGCGCCGGTATTCCGGCTCCAGCTTCTCGACCAGGCGCCAAAAGCTGGCGGAGTGGTTCATATGTCTAGTGTGGGCCAACTCGTGGATGAACAGATAACGGACAACCTCCGGCGGGAGGAAGACCAACGAGCAGTTCAGGCTCACGGTCCCGCGCGTCGAACAACTTCCCCACCGGGTCCGCTGACATCGGATCGCCACGCGCGCCACCGGATAGTTCAAATCGTCGGCCAACTGCATGAGCTGCGGCACCAGACGCTCCGCCGCCGCATTCTTGAGCCAGCCCTGCAGAAGGTGTCGTGCGCCCCGGTCGTCCGGTGCGAGCACCCGCACCCGCCCGCCGCCCTCGGCCACGCTTCGCTTGGGCGCCCCCTGCCACTCCACGTCGAATCGCTCGTTGGTCAGCCTGAAATCGACCACCTCGGGAACGAGCGCGGCGGGCTCGGCGTGGCACTGCATGGCTGCCACCTTGCGGTCGATCCATGGAGTGAAGCGCTGAACGAAATCGCGCACCGCCTTCGCGCTCACCCCGACGGGAACGACGATCTCGACGCGGCCACCGACATGAACGCGCGCCGTCAGCCGGCGCGCGCGAGGACTTACCCGTACAGCGAATGGGTCGTTGGAGCCCCTAGTCTCGAACAACGATAGCTGCGTGCCTTGTGCGTTCATCGCGCCATATCATAGCAGGTTCGCGCCGACCGACACCGCACTCAAGAATGAACTAATGTCGCGAGCTGCCGCCGGGCGGCCTTGTAATCGGGCGCCATGATCAGCGCCTTTTCAATCCAATTGCGGGCGCCGAGCACATCACCCCGCGACTCGAGCTGACGCCCCAATTCCAGATACGCCTCCGCATGACCCCAGCCCGGCGTATCGATGGTGGTGGCTGACGATTGCTCGAAGAGTTGCGCGGCGAGCTCGAGCTGCTCAAACGCAAGATTGAATTCCGGGGATCCCGGATTTGCCCGCGCCAGAGCGTCGATGGCCGACAAGTACAGCACGCGGGGATTTTTCGGGGCCAGCTTGAACGCGGCGCGGAGCCGGTCGGAGGCTCGCGAGCGATATAGCACCGCCTCGAATTTCTTGTACCTGACGATATTGGAATAGCACGCGGACTGCAGCGCCAGGGCTTCAACCGAGTTACCATCCTGGTCCAATAGCGGCTTGAGCTGATCGATGCACTCGTTGAGCGCCGTCTCGGCGTTGCGTGGGTGTGCCTCCCCCGACAGCAACGCCAGGCGGTAGTCGGCATGGGCCAGATGATAGCGCAGCGCACTGTCCGCCGTGCCGGCCTGCTCCCGGGTTTTCAGCGTCTGAATCAAACTCGCCAGCTCATTGATGTCTTCGGACTGAAAGGCATACAGAATCTGAGCCTGAAGGTCGCCGCCGCGTTGCGCATGCAGGGGCGCGCCCGCCAGGCACAGCAGCAGCGGAAAACTCGCAAATTGCCACGACGCCCGCAACATATAATCAAGATACACCCAAGGTAGTAAAGCTTGCACATCGAACTGATCGATATTGGCTCGAACCTGACGCACGAAAGCTTCTCGGGCGATCGAGCGGAGGTGCTCGAACGGGCCGCCGCCGCCGGCGTGACGCGGCAGATCGTCACCGGCGCGGACCTCGCAAGTTCGCGCGCCGCGTCCGCGCTGGCTGGCGCGCATGCGCAGGTCCTGTGGAGCACCGCGGGTGTTCACCCGCACCATGCGGCTGGATTCGATCCTGCCCGGCGCGAGGAACTGCATGAACTGCTTGGGCAGCCCCATGTGGTTGCGGTGGGAGAATGCGGCCTCGATTACTTTCGCAACTTCTCGCCGCCCGCGGCGCAGCGCGCCGCCTTCATCGCTCAACTGGAAGTCGCCGCGACCGTCGGGAAGCCGGTATTTCTTCATCAGCGCGATGCCCACGAGGATTTCAAGGCAATACTGCGGGAGTTTCACGGCCGGCTCGTCGGCGGAGTGGCTCATTGCTTCACCGGGGGTGTTGCCGAGCTCGAGGACTACCTGGCGCTCGGGCTCTGCATCGGCGTCACCGGCTGGGTTTGCGACGAGCGCCGCGGCGCGGACTTGCGCAGCGCCGTGCCGCGCATTCCGGCCGATCGGTTGATGGTGGAGAGCGATGCGCCCTATCTGCTGCCCCGCGACCTCAAGCCGCAACCGAAGTCGCGGCGCAATGAGCCGATGTACCTTCTGCACATCGCGCGGTCGATCGCGCACATCAGGGATCAATCTTTGGAAAGCCTGGCCGCCTCGTCCACGCGAACCGCCGTCGAAGTCTTCGGCCTGCGGCCCTAGTGATTGGTGAAGCTAGAGATTGGTGAAGAGGTGGGGGCTGGGCCGCAACTGCGCGACCAGCCGGTTCCAAGCGTCCATATAGGAAGCATATTCGGGGAAACCGGTCTGGCCGCGGTCGACTGTCGGGAACTCAACTTCGATGCCATCCAGCATGAGCACGTATTTCGGCTTGCCCTTGGTGAACCTGCCGTGATTGGAGAACAGCAGCCGACCTTCCACCGGAACGTCGGCCACCAACGCCTTGACCGCCGCGATGCGGTCGTATAGCGCCGGTTGCGGATTGTCGAAGGTAAATCGGCGGCCGCGACCCATGACCGTCCAATCGCTCATTTGATCGCCGCCGAAGATCAGTCCGGCAACTCGCCGGGTGTCGAGCACCAGCACGCCGCGGGGCGTGAGTAGAATATGATCGATGTGGATGTACCCGCCCATTCCGTCCGGCACCAGTACCTGATGGGCGGCCTCAAAACCGATGCGTTCCAAGCGCGCCAGCAATCCCTTGCGGCGGGAACGGCGCCGGTACGCGCCATAGGCCAGGTACACCAGCGTCCCCAGCATCAGCACAGACACGCCGATTACGATCCACTGCGGGTCGATCCGAATATCGTTCATTCGAGCGCTGCAGCCACAGCTTCCAGAGTCGGCGGCAGATCCAGAAAGTGTCGGGGCAAGCGCAGCAGGCGGCTCAGGGCTTCAGGAATCTCGATGGTTAACCCAAGGATCGGCTCGACCACTTCGTTGAACTTCGCGGGGTGAGCGGTTGCCACCAGCACCCACGGATGATCCCTCCGCTCCTCCATGCTCAAACGGCTGTAGACTTCTGCCGCCGTTGCGGTGTGCGGACACCATTCGCGCCCATAGTGCATGAAGTCCTCTCCGATGCGAGCTCGAATTGTAGCGTCATCGATGCTGACTGCGCTCAACTGTTCGCGTATCGAATCGAGAGTCGGATAGAGCGCACGGATGCGCTCCATATTGCTGGGATTGCCGACGTCCATCGCGGACGCCAGCGTCGCGATGCTCGGCCGGGGCCGCCACGAGGCGCTTTCCAGGAAATCGGGGACGGTGCGGTTGGCATTGTGCGCCAGGATGATGCGGCCTAAGGGAAAGCCCAGCGCGCGCGCCCAAACGGCCGCAAACGCATTTCCCAGGTTGCCTGCCGGAATGATGTAGGAAGGCCTCGCACCCGTGCGCCGTTCGACGTCGAGGCTCGAGGCCACGTAATAAACCATCTGCGGCAGGAGGCGTCCGATGTTGATGCTGTTGGCCGAACTGAAGCGGTGCCGGCGGTTCAATGCGGCATCGACGAACGCTTCCTTCACCAGCCGCTG
>Ga0179587_10000956_pt1 | contig 12695 bp, 8 predicted proteins | sample CZODoug2_1_08_16_FD_185932 | JGI IMG/M metagenome (GOLD analysis project Ga0179587, IMG submission 185932) | Vadose zone soil fungal communities from Angelo Coast Range Reserve, California, USA - CZODoug2_1_08_16fungal | ecosystem: Environmental > Terrestrial > Soil > Vadose zone | place: USA...
GAGGGCGACGCGGCGTCTACATCGGGAGGCGCCCATACGCGCATTGAAGTCACAGAAAAAGCAGGAAGCATTTCCGCGCCGACGCGGCTCGGCTCCGGCGCAGCGCTGGTCTTATCCAGTCCCGCGAGCGCCTGGCGGGCAGCCGTGGCAACTGGATCGTTGGGTTTGTTGGCCACAAGATCCTGCAACTCCTTTCGAGCGCCCTCGCGATTTCCTTCGGCTGCGAGAATCTGGCCCAGAAGCAGTTGGGCGGCGCCACTGTTTGCTCCGCTCAAGCTCATTGCGCGTTCTGCGTGCTGTTGCGCTTTTGAATAGTTCTGGATCTGTGCGTACGCGGCGGCCGCGATCAGGTGCGCGCGCCAAGAAGAAGAATCCTGGCGAAGAAGCGCTTCCATCGTTTGCGCAGCAGGTTCGTTTTCGTTGAGCTTCACTTCGACTTCGCCGAGCGCCAACAGCGACCGCTCATGCGAGGGATAGAGCGAGACGGCTCGCTGAAACTGCTGTTTCGCCGTCGGGTAGTTACTCTGGTTCATTGCCAGAAGGCCGTCCAGGTACAGAACGTCAGGATTGTTGGGCGAGATGCGAAGCGCCTTGTCCAAATGTTTGCGCGCGTCGTCCACCTTGCTCTTGCGGATTGCTTCCGCGGACTTGTCCATCTCCTGGAGCAAACCTGGAGTAACGACTGGGCGAACGGCGGTTCCTGGCGTTTCCGATTCCGAGCGGAGATATACGAAAACGTATTGAATGCGAGTGACGACCGTTTCGTTGACGGTGATTCGCTCGGTTGCTTTCTTAAAGCCTTCGGCTGCCACGTCGACTTTGCAATTGCCGGCTGGAATGTGCATGAACTGAACCTGCGAAGTGTTCTTCGTCGAGCCACTCAATGTGACTCCTGCCAGCGGACAGTTCAGCGTGACGTCTGCGCTGTGGTCCAGCGCCAGACCGGTGGCTTCCCTCACGGTCACATAAACATGCACAGGCGATTGCTCATTTCTCATTTCGGCTGGATTGGTCCCGGGGCGATCCGGCTCCAATGGGATCGGCTCCTGGGCAAGAGCCGCCACAGGTTTGACGAAGAAAACTAGAGCTGCAAGCAAGAGAATTGTGCGTGAGCGGGCTGGGAAACAACCTGGCATGGGTACCCTCGGAGGCGAAATCGCGAGACCTACTTGCGAGTGACTACATATTCCGTCAGAGCTAGCGTACTGTTTCCACAGGAATATTCCTATTGTGACTTTGGCCTCCTGATTCCGGCCGAAACCGAAGAATGGTCGGCTCCGAAAAACAGCAGGAACTTGTCACCTCAGCCCCCACCCCCTGATTTTTCGTAAGTATGAGGAACAAAGGACTTACGGGAGGGGGTTTTGTAAGTATTGATTCTAAAGGGTTTTAAGTTGATTAGATTCAATACTTGCGGAGGCGCGAATTGCTGGGGCAAGCAGAGTTAGCAAAGCGAACGCGGCTCTGGGAATGCGGACAGGATTTCAAAGAACAGAGCGGCGCGGAACTGCACCGAGCGCCACGGGTCGCGAGCAAGTCGCGTCCAGCTAAACATCTATTATACCTGACTTGTCAAGTTTACTCGATTCGAAACAGGGCGGTTCGAAAGCTCGCCTTTCGAACAGATGCCTGGCTTATTTGAACCAGTACGTCGTTTTCTTGGTCCATTCGCTGTTGGGATAGTGCTTGTGAAGGAATAGGAATACGGCGCGCGAAACGCTGCTGTTTTGTTCATCCCCTTGGCCCCAACGTGTCGAACGAACCGCCAAGTGCAGAGCCTCGGGAAGGCGAGGATCTTCCGGGTGATCGCGCAGCCAACCGCAGGCATTGGCGCGGGGAGGCCGCCACACAAGCGGCACTGCCAGAAATAGCGCGACTAAAACACAGACTACTTTTCGTGCCATGTTTCCAGTCCCTTGAGAAGAGGGTTTGCAGCATCAGAATCCCAAGCCTTCGGTGAAAAGATGTAGACGCGCGTTTGTTTGCTATCGAAGCCCACTTCCGTTTCTCCGGAGAGGATGCCGCGGGAGAAAGGTTCGTCAGTGGAGAGGCCGAGGCTCGTGGTGCAGACGGAGACGGTGAAGGTGTTGCCGTTTGCGAGGTAGTGAGTGACTTCGAGAGTGCCCTGGCCCATGCGGAAGAGCATGGGGACAGCTTCGTCGATGGTGCCGGGAGGAAGCTGGTCGAGCCAGCGGTCGCCGATGCACCAGGAAGCCAGCGCTGTGATGCTGAGGGGAAAATCAGGGGGCAAGAGTTTGCGGACTTCGATCAGTAAATCGCGATACAGGGCGTGTTCGCTGAGAGTCGCGTCGAAGTCGATTTGGAGCGCGGTGACGCCGGTGATTTGTGAGGCATTCGCGATTTCGGCGGCAAAGGCCGAGAGGTCCTGTTGAGACAGTGTCGTAGCGGGGGCGGTCTGAATCGAGTAGGAGTCGGGGAACGCGCCGCGGACAGATTCGATACGGACCACCGCCATGAGAGGAGTGCCGGGATTGATGCGAAGAGGTTGGAGACGAGGACGGACTTGTACGCGTACGCTGGCGAAGAAAGGCGGGTCCATTGCAGCGCCGGATTTCGGCGGCGTGGCGGCTAGAGGTGGCGCTAAAGAGATCGTCTTGGCGAGGAAAGCGACACCGACTTTTCTGTTGCTGAGAAATTGCAAATCTTCGGGGCGTTCCCAAGCCCAGAGATAGAGGTTGGGCAAGTTGGCCATGCGCGGGGATGTTGAGGGTTTTGGTGTGAAGAATTTGCGGACGCTGCGGGGCAGATGCCGTCTTAAGCTGGTGGACAGGGCCGAGTCGCCGGCGAGATACCAACCGCCCAAGCACACCGCGGCGAGCACGAGTGCTCCGCCGCCGAGTTTGGTCCCTCGAGTCACCGAATGGAAGAGTGCAACCCTCGCGCCAAAGTAAGCCGTTGACGAGAAAAGAGACTTGTAGCTGGTGAGACGGACGAACGCGCGTTTGGTTGGCAACGAGTCGTCTCATGCTGAACACATCCGCCTCCCATCGGTCGTTGCGCGCACCGGTTCGGCTTGAACTTCAACTTTTGCGTCACGATCCCAGCAATTCAAACGCACCCAGCGCCACATTCGGGCGTATCTTGCTTTTGCCGTGCAGGGGGAATATACTCTACCTTCGCTCGGAAACGGGTCGCACGACAGGGTGGGCGCAAGCCCGCTTTTTTGTTGCCGCCGGTTAGGTAGGGCGTTGGACCGGCTTAGCCCGAGGAGTCTCTGGAGTGAATTTGGAAAAAATCCGCGCGGCCGCAGAACGCGTGGCGCGTTCGGACGGACTGGAAGTAGTTGATGTCGAATGGAAAGTCGGCAAGCAACGTTTCCTTCGGGTGTACATAGACCGGGTTCCCTCACCGCAGTCGGCGGATGGAACGGCTCAAGTTTCGTCCGATCCTTATCCGAAGATTTCGCACGCAGATTGTGAGCGGGTCAGCCAGCAGTTGAGCGTAATCCTCGATGTGGAGGAGCTGATCACCGGGCCGGGATATGTGTTGGAAGTGAGTTCGCCCGGAATGGACCGCGCGCTGCGCAAGCCGGAAGAGTTTGTGCGATTTTCCGGGCGGATGGCGAAAGTCTGGACCCACCAGCCAGTGGAAGAGTTGACGTTTTTGGAAGGGCGCATCGCCGGAGTGGATTCCGGCAGCGTGCGGCTGGAATTGAAAGGGAAAGTGCCGCGGACGATTGAAGTGCCTTTCGGGGCGATCCGCAAGGCAAATTTGGTAGTGGAATTTTAGGAGTCGGGAACTCAGGAACGCGTTATGGCCAGCTTGCTATTTCAACAGATCGAAATGCTCAGCCGCGAGAAGCACATCGAGCCGGAAATCGTCGTGTCTGCGATCGAGGACGCGATGGTTGTGGCTGCGCGGAAGTATTACAAGACGGAAGAAGACCTGCGCGGGAAATTCAATTCGGACACGGGCCAAGTGGACGTGTTTTCGGTGATTACGGTCGTAGAAGAAGTGACCGACCCGAAGCGCGAAATTTCCGTGGCTGATGCGAAGAAGAAAAACCCGGCCGCGGAAGTTGGCACGGAAATTTTGACGGCGAAGCCAACCGATGTGCTGGGCCGCATTGCTGCGCAAACGGCGAAGCAAGTGATCATGCAGAAGGTGCGCGAGGCCGAGCGCGATACGATTTTTAATGAATACCACAATCGCGTGGGTGAACTCGTTACCGTGATCGTGAAGCGCGCCGAAGGCCCGGATTTGATCGTGGATATGGGCCGCACCGAAGCTCGTTTGCCTAAACGCGAACAATCCAAGCTGGAAACGTACAACATTGGCGAGCGCCTGCGCGTGGTCATCAAGATGGTGGACCGCGCCGCGAAGGGACCGCAGGTGATTGTGTCCCGCGCGGACTCGGCTCTTGTTCAACGGCTGTTTGAGATGGAAGTGCCGGAAATTTATGATGGAACGGTACAAATTCGCGCGGCGGCTCGTGAGGCAGGCGAGCGCACGAAAGTTGCGGTGCTGAGCCGCGACAAGGATGTGGATCCGGTTGGCGCATGCGTCGGCATGAAGGGTATGCGCGTGCAGTCCATCATTCGCGAACTGCGCGGCGAAAAGATCGACATCATTCCGTACAACGAAGAGACGGTGGCGTTCGCACAGAAGGCGTTAAGCCCGGCGAAAGTAACGCGCGTTCAAATTACTGACCCGGAAAATCACAAGCTGGAAGTGATCGTCGAAGATTCACAGCTCTCGCTTGCGATCGGCAAGAAGGGGCAGAACGTCCGCCTTGCCAGCAAGCTTATCGGCTGGGACATCGACATCAAGAGCGAAGAAGAGAAGCGCCGTGAAATCGAAGAGCAGATGACCGCGCTGACCGCGCCGGCCACGCCGCTGACCGTGCTTGCAGGGGTCGGCCCGAAAACGATCGAGAAGATCGAAGCCGCCGGCATCACTTCACTGGAAAAACTCGCTGGCATGACGCCGGAACAGTTGATGGAGATTCCGGGTATCGGCGAAAAGATGGTCGACAAAATTTATCAGGCCGTGAACCGCTTCTACGAAGGCGGAGAAGCGCCTCCCGCCGGCGAAGTCGCCGACATAAGCGATGAAAACGAAGAAGGGGCGCCAGCGACGGGAGCTGCCACGGAATCCGAAGCCAAGCCCGTTGAAACGGCACCCGCCGCGGAAGCATCGGAGCTAGAGCCGGAGCAAACGGCGGCCACGACGGCGGAAACAAGTTCGGAAACGCAAGGCGGTTCGGAGCAAAAGGAAGAGGCAAACTCCTAAGAGCGCATGACTGATATCAATCAAGTCCGAATTAACGAGCTGGCCCGCGAACTCGAGGTCAAGGCGAAAGCGATCATTGACCTTCTGCCCGGTTTCGGCGTAACGGAAAAGAAGACGCACTCCAGCTCTATTCCCGCGGACGTCGCGGTGAAAGTACGCGCAACAATTCAAGGGCAAGCACAGGTTGAAGCGGACGCGGAAGCAAGAGCAAAGTCCGACAAGGAATCGAAAGATGCTGCCGCAAGGGCCGCCCTTCGCAAGCCAGTTGCGCCTCCGGCCGCTGCTGCTCTGCCTCCTGCACCCGTTGCGGCAAAACCTGCTGCGCCAGTTGCGCCGCCACCCGTTGCACCTGCAGCGCCGGCACCGGTGCATACTCCGGCTGCTGCCGCACCGGCTCCCGCGCCCGTGCCTGCTGCCGTGCCGACTCCGACAAAGCCGCCCGCGCCGCCACCGGCACAAGCGCCGGCAGCGCAGCCTGCTGCTGTTAAGCCGTCTGCTCCACCTGTTCCGCAGCCGGGACAGCCATTGCGTCCCGCGCCCGCACCTTCTCAGCAACGAAGTGCACCACCCGCGCAGCGTCCGCAGACTCACCCGAACCAGCCATCGGCGATGCGGCCTGCAGCGGCATCGCAGCCGCAGCGCCAAGGTCAACCTTCTCGCCCGATGCCCACGGGCAACCGCGGTCCTTTGCCGACCGGCAATCGTGGACCGCTTCCCCAAGACCGGCCCAGCGGCCCGCGTCCGGGCCAGCCGATGCGCCCGCAGCAAGGTGGCGGACAAGGGCAAGGACAAGGGCAAGGCCGACCGTTCACGCCGCGTCCAGGAGGATCGGGCGGACCCGGCGGCCCACAAAATCGTCCTTTTGATCAGCGGCGCGGCGCGGTTCCCACGGGAACGCGTCCCGGTCCGCGCATGCCCGGGCGGCCAACCATGTTGCCGCCGATGCCGGACAAAATGCCGTCGAAGGCAGAACCGGGCAAGCCGCTTTACACGCGCCGTGCGCCGCAACGCCAGCGGCCCGTCGCCGACAAGCGCGAGATGGAAGGGGAGCGCAAGCTTCACCCGACCCGCCAGCGTTCCGGCGGCGATCGCCGCGCTGCTGCCGCCGTTATTGCTCCGCCGGAGCCGCGCGCTCCACGCGACGTTACAATTACCGAAGGAATTACAATTCGCGAACTCGCGGAAAAGTTGGATGTGCGCGCAAAAGAACTTTTGAAAGTCCTGCTCGACAAGGGCATCTTCGCGAGCATCAACCAGGCTTTGGATGTTCCAACCGCGACGCAGCTTGCGGAATCCTTTAACGGCGTCATTAGCATCGTCTCCTTCGAAGAGGAAATGGTTCTCGAAGTTGCGAAGGAAGAGACGAAAGAGAATCTCAAGCCGCGTCCGCCGGTCGTTACCGTCATGGGTCACGTCGACCATGGCAAAACGAGTTTGCTCGATGCGATTCGCGAAGCGGATGTGGCAGGCGGCGAAGCAGGCGGCATCACGCAGCACATTGGCGCCTACAAAGTGCAAGTCAACGAGCGCGCGGTTGTGTTCGTCGATACGCCGGGCCACGAAGCGTTCACCCGCATGCGCGCGCGCGGCGCCAAAGTTACGGACATCGTTGTCCTTGTTGTCGCAGCCGATGATGGCGTTATGCCTCAGACCAAAGAGGCGATCGACCACGCGAAGGCTGCCAACGTACCCATCGTCGTGGCGGTCAATAAAGTTGACAAGCCGGAAGCGCAACCCGAACGCGTAAAACGACAGCTCAGCGATCTGGGCTTGATGCCCGCGGAATGGGGCGGCGAAACGGAATTCGTCGAAGTCTCGGCAAAGCAAAAGAAAGGTATCGAGAAACTTCTCGAAATTCTTCTGCTTGTCGCGGATTTGCGCGAACTCAAAGCGAATCCTGACGCTCCCGCGACTGGAACAGTTCTCGAATCCCGTGTGGACAAGGGCCGCGGTCCGGTCGCTACCGTGCTCGTACAGAACGGTACGCTGCGTTCCGGCGACTTTTTCATCTGCGGCGCCGTGTTTGGAAAAGTTCGCGCGATGTTCGACGATCGCGGCCGTCCGGTAAAGGAAGCTCCGCCTTCAACGCCGGTTGAAGTGCTCGGCCTACAGGGCGTTCCTGAAGCGGGCGATCACTTCTCGGTAACGGACGAAGCCAAAGCGCGCCACATTGTGGACTACCGCCAATCGAAACAGCGCGACGCGGCGCTTCTTGCACGCTCTACGGGCGCGCGCATCACGCTCGATCAATTGCACGAGCAGCTCAAAGCCGGCGAAGTCAAGGAATTGCCCATCGTTATCAAGGCGGACGTTCAGGGCAGCGTCGAAGTGTTGAGCGAAATGCTGCCGAAGCTTTCGACCGATCAGGTGAAGCTGAAAATTATCGGCTCCGGCGTTGGAGCCGTCAGCGAAAATGACATTCTTCTTGCGAGCGCTTCCGGCGCGATCATCATCGCGTTCGGCGTACGGCCGGAGCGCAAAGCGGCTGAACTCGCGCAGCAGGAAAAAGTCGACATTCGCACGCACAACATCATTTATGAAGTTTCCGACGAACTCAAAAAGGCCATGGAAGGCTTGCTCGAGCCGGTCTTCCAGGAGAACTATCTCGGCCGCGCGGAAGTTCGCAACACGTTCCGCGTCAAAGGTTCTGGCACAGTCGCCGGTTGTTACGTCGTGGACGGCATCCTCAAGCGTGACGCGCAGATACGAGTTGTGCGTGATGGAGCCGTCATTTACACGTCGAAGCTTAATTCGCTCAAGCGCTTCAAAGATGACGCGAGCGAAGTGCGCACCGGCTTTGAGTGCGGCGCCGGCATCGCCAACTTCAACGACGTAAAGGTCGGCGACATCCTGGAATGCTTCAACGTGCAGAAGCTTTCCGCGGCGGAAGCTGCGGCTCAGTCTGGCGTCCCCGCCGGAAAAAAATAGGCTAGCAGCCGTTCCCGGAAATCCATGCCCGTAGGATTGCTCACTTTGGAATTGCACATTGCCGATGCGCAATCGCTGAAGGATAAGCGCCAGGTGCTGCGCAGCCTGAAGGACAAGCTGCGGTTCAAGTTCAATGTCGCGGTTGCGGAACTGGATCATCAGGACGTCTGGCAGCGGTCGGTGGTCGGCGTCGTCACCCTCTCTACCGAAGAGAAGCACGTACGCGAGGTCTTGCAGAAGGCCCTGGACGAAGCCGATGAAATTCTGGGCTCCATGCTGATCAACCAGGCCATTGAGATTGTCTGAAGTTGTAGGGGCCGCTTTCTGAAGCGAGACCGGTTCTAAAAGACGAAGCGAGATAGCAATGAGCGCCACAAGTCATCGTCACGAACGTATCGGCGAGGAGATCGCTCACGAAATCAACGCCATGCTTGCCGGCGAGTTAAAAGATCCTCGGCTCGAAGGCCATGTCAGCGTCAGTGAAGTCCGTGTTCAGCCGGACATGAAGCACGCGCGAATCTTCATCGTTGTCCGTTCAAACGATTCCAAAGAGCAAAACGGAGCCATCAAGGCGCTCGAGCACGCTTCCGGGTATATCCGTCACGAACTCATCGAGCGTTTGCAAGTGCGGCGTTTGCCTGAACTTCATTTCACGCTCGACAATTCCGAAGAAGGTGCGCTTCGCATCGAACAACTGCTCAAGGAAGTAAAAAAGGACAAGCCGACCGCATTGTGACTCCGGCATCAGGAACAGGCTTTCTTATGAAGTTGTTGCCTGCTTTTCAATCTTGGAATCTAAACTTAGAATTTAGGACTCATCGCTCGAACTGAAATGCGCCGGAAACCACAACCCGCTCCGTTTGATGGAGCCCTTGTCATTGACAAGCCACAAGGCAAAACATCTCACGACGTCGTGGATGCCGTCCGCCACCTGGCCGGCTTTCGTCAGGTTGGCCACCTTGGCACGCTCGATCCGCTGGCCACAGGCGTTCTGGTGGTTCTGCTCGGCCGCGCCACGCGGTTGGTTCAATTCTATTCTGGCCGTCGCAAACGCTACACCGCTGGATTTCGTTTTGGCTTTGCCACCGATTCCTACGATTCGGATGGCGAGGCAAAGGGTCCCGATACAGCGCCAACCCTTGACGCCGCGACGCTGGAACGTTTTGCCGCCGAACGCATCGGCCGCTTCGCGCAAATGCCGCCGATTTTTTCCGCGAAAAAAGTGAATGGCCGTCCAGCATACGAACTCGCTCGAAAGAAGAAGGAAGTTGAACTGAAGCCGGTCGAAGTCGAGCTTTTCGAATTTAAACTCACCGAAGTCGACGGCTCCGTCGCGCGGTTCCTAATCGAATGTTCTTCCGGCACTTACGTCCGGTCACTCGCGCAGGAAATGGGCGAAAAGGCCGGCTCTGGCGCGCATCTTTCTGAAATCTGCCGCACTGCTGTCGGTGAATTTTCCCTTCAGCAGGCATGGAAGCTTGATGATCTGGCCGAAGCTGCGCGAGCCGGCAAATTCAAGGAGTGCGTGATCCCGCTCGAAAATCTTCTGCCGAATTTCCCCAGCGCAAACGTGTTGCCTGTCATCGAGAAGCGCGTTCGTCACGGCGCGCGTTTTAACATCGTCGTCTCGCAGATTCAGCCCGGCCGCGCGGAGAATCCGCCAGGTTCGACCATGGAACTGGATGCGGGCGAACCTCGCCCGCCGCGCCTGCGCGTCTTCGATCACCAGAAAAAACTGATCGCTATCGCCGAAGCAGTCGTTCCGCGCACCTATCAGCCTATTGTCGTGTTTGAACCCCTGCCTTGATTTGTCTTTGCGCCGGTCGTTGCTACTTTAACGCTGCGGGGGATTCGGCACCGGCTGCGGCGATGTCTCCGGCTGCTGCTGAGGTTGTGGTTGCGGAACTTGTTGTGGTTGCTGCGGTGCCAATCCGGGCCCGCTTGTGCCCGCGCCCGGGTTCGGCCCAGCGTAGATAGATTTGGATAGTCGCGGCGGGATTCTTAATTTCCTCGGCGTAATCAAAATTAAAAGTTCCGTGTCCTGCGAGGTATTGTTCCGGTTCTGCGCCGCGTAACCCAGTCCTGGCACTTCTCCCAGGCCCGGCAATGAAGCAAGCGATTTCGCCGCTTCTCTATCCGCCAATCCGCCTACAAGAGTAGTTTCGTCCTGCTTCAAGCGAATCGTCTGATTCAACGTTTGATTGTTGATGACCGGAATCCCGTTCAGCGCCGAGCCCGCGAGCGATCGAATCTCAAACTCCATCTGCAGCGTCACTTCGTTACCGCCGTGTACGTAAGGCGTGGCTTTTATCTTCAGTCCGAGGTCGATGTATTCGGAGCCGGGGTAGGGAACTTGCACGGCGCTGCCGGTGCTCGAAAATGTCGAAGGATCGAGAAACACGCTGACGACGTTACTGGTGCCGGAATGTGCCGTGATCGCTGCGTCAGGTAATCCGGTGGCGTCAAGGCTCGCCGCAATGACGGCTTGCGGCCCAGTTGGCGTCGAAAGTTCAAGTTGCGGCGAGTAGGTTCCGAAGCCGAGTCCGACGTACACACCCAATGTCGAAACACCTTGGTTCGTTACCGCGATGTCGCCGATCCCATCGTTCGTGAAATCTGCAATCGCCACGCCCGATGGATTCGCGCCGGCCGATGTTGTCAACGGTGAACCAGTCGCCTCGGCGAACGTCGCATCGCCGTTATTTAGAAAAACGCTGATCGTGCTGTCCGTAGAGTTCACTACCGCCAGGTCCGGCACGCCGTCGGAATTCAAATCGCCGCTCGCAATCGCGATCGGACCGTTGCCAGTCGCGAAGGGCGATCCAGTCGCCAGCGTGAACGTGCCATCGAAACCTTGTCCCTGCGATTCCAGGATCGCCACATTGTTCGTCAGCTCACCAATGACTGCCAAGTCCGGTCCGCTCGTGCTCAGATTTTGGAAGTTTCCGCTCACCATCGCCACAGGCCCCTGCAGCGTCGCCGGCAGCACAAACGGTGACTTCGGAAATGGCGTGAACGTTCCGTCGCCGTGTCCTTGGAACGTTGCGATGGTATTGTCATTGCTGTCTGCTACCGCAAAGTCCAGGCTTCCGTCATTGTCGAAGTCCGCAATTACGACCGCGCGCGGTTGCAGCCCCACCGCGAACGGAGACCCTGGCGCTTCAGCAAACGTCCCGTCGCCGTTGCCCAGCAGCACAGTCACTGTGTTCGAAGTCGAATTTGCGATGACCAGATCGGCCGGCTGGGTGAGGTTGGTTGTTTGGTCAATCAAGCGAAACACGCCGGAAGCAATCGCCGCCGGTCCTGTCTCGTTCGTTCCTAGAACAATCGCAGGGTTCGGCTGTGAAAAATTTCCATTGCCTTGGTTTAGCAAAATGCTGACCGAGTTGTCCTGCTGATTGACAACTGCGAGGTCCTTTTGACTATCGTTGTTGAAGTCCTGTGCCGCGAGTGCAACCGGTACTTGCCCAACAGTAAAATCTGTTCGCGGAAACACCGTCGACGGAATTGCGCCTGTGACCGTGGTACCGCCGAGGCTCGTGGAGAGTAGTGACAAGGTGACGGGGAACCGCTGCCCGGCAAAAAAAGTCGCCGGCTTCGTGTCCTGGACACGCAACAGCACCTTTCGGCCGTTTCTTACGAGCGAAAGCGCATCGGAAAAATTCGCGCTGGTGCTCGGCAGGTTCAATAGGAAGGTACTCCGTCCACCGCCGACCGGAATCACCGGTGGAACCGGCGAAATACCGTGCGCGGCGAACACTTGTTGCACGAGTGTGAGCAGATTTGCCAGGTCCGTCGCTTGTAGCAGCGATTTCACGTCGCTGCCGCTTAACGGAATGGCGCTCGCCGTCGTCGGGGGCACGAGGCCCAGATCCAGGGCTCGATTCTTATCCACTTCGAGCAGCTCGATCTCCAACATAAGTTCACTTCGCGCTTGTTCCGCCTGCTTGATCAACGTTCCCGCTAATTTAACTTTTTCCGCTGAGTCGCGAATCGTCACGCTTTTGCTCTTCAAATCTAATTCAATGTGGTTCGCACTCGTAATTTCCCGCAGCGTGCGCAGCATCTCCGTAAGATCCTGCGAATCCACACCCGCGCTCAATACAAACGTTTCCTCAACTTCGATTCCGTACTGCTTGCGTTTTTCGATCGTGTCCGCGGCCACAAAAATCATGTTGGACGTCAGCGGCCGGAAGAATGTAGTCGTCTGCTGCCCGATAATGCGCATCGCGGTTTCGAAATCCACGCCGTCCATGCGCAGCTTTACATTTTTTGATACCAGATCCGGATCGAAGGCCGCCGTAATTCCAAAGGCTCGCGCCGCCTGCTCGTACGCGCTGCGCGTGTCTCCTCGCAAACTGAAACTCTTTACCCCGCGCTGTGCCGCTAGCAGCGGTGGCCCCTTTAGTTTGTATTGTTCCGCCGGCCCGGACGGCAATGTGTCTTCTTCGTTCATGGCCCGCATCTCGGCTTCACGTTCGGCCAGAAACGTGTTTCCCGGATCGATCTTCAAC
>Ga0179587_10000959_pt1 | contig 12652 bp, 6 predicted proteins | sample CZODoug2_1_08_16_FD_185932 | JGI IMG/M metagenome (GOLD analysis project Ga0179587, IMG submission 185932) | Vadose zone soil fungal communities from Angelo Coast Range Reserve, California, USA - CZODoug2_1_08_16fungal | ecosystem: Environmental > Terrestrial > Soil > Vadose zone | place: USA...
CCAACGGGTGATGGACAGCCCCAGGCCGGCGCCGCCCCATTCACGGGTGCGTGCTTTGTCAACCCGATAGAATCGGTCGAAGACGTAGGGCTGATGTTCCGCCGGAATTCCGGGCCCTTGGTCGACCACATCTAGGAACACTTGCTTGACTCCCCCACTCTGTATCCGGACGAGTATCCTGCTCCCTGTGGGCGAATATTTAATGGCGTTATCCAGCAGATTGACGATGGCCTGTCGGAGAATCAGCCGGTCTACGGAAACGATAAGGTCTTCGTCACCCTGCATGTCAATCCGTTGCCGCTTCTCCTCAGCCAAGACGTCGACGACCGAACTGGCTTCGTTTGCAAGCCGCAAGAGAGGTATATCTTCACGTTGAAGCTGGACGTGCCCGGCGTCAGCACGGGAAAGTGCAAGCAAGCTCTCCGAGAGCCGCGTCAAGCGATCCACCTCTTCCAGCATGCTTCCAATCACATCTCGATACTCCGCCGGACTCCTCTGTTCCTGCAGCGCGACCTCGCCAACGCTCCGGATGGCAGTCAACGGGGTACGTAGTTCGTGGGATGCGTCAGACGTAAAGCGCCGCAGTTGATCGAATGCTGCTTGCAATCGCCCGAGCATGTCGTTGAAGACGGCCCCGAGCTTTCCTAATTCATCTTCGCGATTCTCTATAGACAGGCGGTCACTCAGGCGCTCAGCCGAGATCCTTTTTGTCTGCATGGCCATCGCATCAATCGGTGCGAGCGCTTTGCGCGCCAAGGCGTAGCCTCCAAAAGCTGCAAGCAATACTCCAAGCGGCAAACCAATGATCAAAACTGTGGCAAACTCTCCAAGTTCGCGCCACAGGGTCTCTTCGTTATGGGCCACGCGAAGAATCACTGCGCGACCTTCGAAGTAATGAACGCTACTTACGACTCGCACTCGCAGGCCATTTGGCAGTCGTTCCGAAAAAGGCCCGCGGGTTTCGGCGCCTTTTCCGGGAAAAGATCGCACTCCTAATACCTGCCCTTGGAGTTGAGGGGTACGATAGAGGAGTGAACCTTCAGGCGACCATATCTCGACGAATCGATGAAAACCAGGATCTCCTTCCTCACCGTGGTGCAATCGCAAGGTTAAAGACCCATCCGGTTGACTTGTGATCTCTGCTTCTACAGTTTCTACATCTTCAACAAGGTTGTGATCGACTTGTTCGCGCATGCTCAGAAAGAGAAAGAATAAAGATCCAGCGCCATAAGCGACGAGCAAAGCGGCCAAGACGCCGGCGCACCAGAGGGTCAGCCGCGATTGGATGCTTCGAGGTGACAGTCTCATCATTCTTCTCGCAGCACAAACCCGACACCACGAACGGTGTGTATTAGCTTGCGGTCGAAGGGCTCATCTAGTTTGCGGCGGAGCCGAGCTATGTGAACATCGATGACGTTATCGATGGGAGCCGCTCTCGCCCTTTCTTTCCACACCTCGAGCGTTACCATCTCGCGTGAGACGACCTCTTCTTTGTGTCGAAGGAGATATTCCAGAAGTTCGAACTCCCTCGCTGTGAGTTCGACTTCAATGCCTTGGCGCCTAACCTTGCGTGCCATGAGGTCCATCTCCATGTCATCGATACCTAACCGGACAGCCTGTTCGTGGCGGCCCCTTCGCATGAGCGCTCGCATCCTCGCGAGCAATTCGGGGAACGCAAACGGCTTCACCAGATAGTCGTCTGCGCCCTTGTCCAAACCTTCTACCCTGTCCTCGATGGCGTCACGAGCCGTGAGAATCAGGACCGGGGTTTGCAGACCACGCTTCCTGAGCGCTGAAAGTATTTGCAGTCCATCCCGACCCGGGAGCATGAGGTCTAGAATGACCAAGTCAAATTTCTCTGCGTTCACCAGAAAGAAGCCTTCTTCCCCAGTCGGCGCGACGATAACTTCATACTGCTCGCGCTGCAGCCCCTCGCGGAGGGCACGGGCTACTTTGGCTTCATCTTCGACGACAAGTATGCGCAAGTCCGGCATGCCTTTATGCACCTTTTGACTCCAGGCCCGGATAGCATACGGAAGTGTCTCTGAAGAACGGTTCAGAGTTCTTCATAAAGGACCATGCACTATAGATCATCATGGCGACTCTATTCACGAGCCGATTAGCCTGCGCGCATTCACGCACGTTCACCAGATGGCTCTCAGGGCGAATTGAATCTGCCGGGACGGGGTCTGGGTTGATGTAATCAATCCCGCATTGGCAATGGGCTGGCCGTTCGAATTGAAGATGTTGCGGTTGTCGAGCGGAGGAGCGAAATTCGTGTGGTTGATGATGTTAAAGAGTTCTGTACGAAACTGAACATTGAAAGTGTCGGATACTCTTTTGATGTAGTTGTTTTTGAAGAAAGAGGAGTCCAGACTCACAAGACCCGGACCGATGAGGGTGTTGCGGCCCAGATTACCGCGTAGATTGAGGCACGTCTTCGGATCTGGTACGAGATTTCCGGTCACAGGGTCCGATCGGATTACGTTAACGCACTGCGCGGCGATGGCTGGCGTCGACTGAGGAATGCCGAAGCACTGCGTCTTAATGTAATGAATCGGATTGCCAGGATTCACGAGCGAACCGCAGCCGGGAGCTTGCACCAGACTCGGCAGATCAATGCTGGCGTCCGAACTGCGCACGCCGAGTGCGTCGCCGCCGAAACCAGGAGTAAACGGTACACCCGTACTCGCGCTGAAAATACCGCCGACCTGCCATCCCCCGAGGAGCCGCGCCGAAAAGCCATGAGCCCAGTGAGGCTCGCCAAGAGCCCACGCATAGTTCACCGTAAAATTTTGTGCAACGTTGAAATCTGCCGGCCCGCGGTTGATTTTGACGTTGAACCAGAGCGGGCTCGAGACGGAATTCGCATACTCATTCCCTACGATACTGCCAGAGGAAGTGTCAATCGTCTTGCCCCACGTATAGGAGCTTCCAATCTGAGCACCATTGCCGATCTTTACCCTCGCCTGAAATTGCAGCGCGTCGTAGAACGAGTTCCCTTGCCAGAAGTTCGCTGTAATTCGCCCGGAATTCAGATTCAGTCGCCTGCCGCTCCCGATGGGGGTTGGCCAAAGGTACCCGGCCGGGGTAAGCGTCGGCAGAACGATGTCGACGTCCTCTACGCGAAAGGGTTGGTGCACCCCACGCGAGCCGACGTAACCGAGCCTAACAGTCGAGTGTTTTGCCACTTTGCGTTGCAGCGTGAGGTTCCACTGCATCACGTAGTTGCGGTGTGGATTGGGATCAAAGTAGGCCTGCCGAAATGTGCTCGAAAGACCAGCAATGGAATTGAAAGCCAGGCGCGGGAACGAGCCCTGAGGAAGACTTGTAGTATTCCCGAGCTGGAAGAAAGGTGCCGAGAAGAGCTCATTGAACTGGATCAAATACGGTAACGGAAGAACGTCGAAGATACCGAATCCGGCACTGACCGCGCTCTTGCCGTCGTGAAACGGATCCCAAGAAAAGCCGATACGCGGTTCGAAGTTTCGGAGCGTGGGGTTCGAGAACAAAGGCGAGCCGAGGTGCGGCGCTGCATCCGTGATGTTTCGCAACACGGTGAGATGGCTGTGAACCTCGGTAGGAATTGTGGACATTTCATAACGCAGGCCCAAATTCAACGTCAAGTATTGACGCCAGCGCCAATCATCCTGGAGATAAGCGCCTAGAATGGTCTGCCTGAGTCCGCGCTCTGAGATCGCGCTGGGAATCGCCGCCGACAGGAAGAAAGGTTTGTTGGTGAGGAAGTCTGCGAATGTATTGAAGGTGAAACTTCCGGCAGGGTCCGAGATTCCGAGAATGTTGTCGCGAATCCTTTCGGTGCCAATGCCCCATTTCAGAGAATGCGCCCCGCTGGTCGAGGAGAAATCCTCGTAGGCCTGAATAGAGGTCCAATGAAAATTGTAGGTCACTAATGCGCCGAGACCTCCTGGGAATTTAGTCAAACCTGGAACGCTAACTACGCCGGCGTTGTGCCCCGGCACTGTGCCGAAAGATGTATCGGAAGCCGCAGGATTTCCGCTAGCAAACGTCAGGCCGGTGTTTACGACCACGCGGCCAATACCGAATCGAAATGAACTAAGAAACATGGGCGTAAAGGAGTGAGCTTCGCGAAACGTGTAGAGCTGGCGCCGCGAGTTGTAGCTCGTGCGTTTGTTGTTGAGCTGATCCGGCTGGGAAACGCTTCCGCTGTCGTACATGTAGGTCCCAGATAGCGCGTCTTGTTCGGAGAATTTGTGGTCGATTTTCGTGGTGAAGTAATTTTCGGGTGTGATCTGCTGGCCAGCAAAAGTGAAGACACCCGTATCCCCTGCTCCTGGAACGCAAGAGGAATAGGGACACAAGAGTTCACCGTTTGGCACGGGATAGAACGCTTGAAGAAATCGAGCAACCTGAGGGTCTACAGTGACAGCGGTTGTGGTACTGCAATCGGGCGGAGCGCAGAGGCGTCCATTTCGAGCCGCTTGTGAAGGCACTGTGTCCACCTGAGTGATTCCTTGGGATTGGCGCAGGCCCTCATAAGACGCAAAGAAGAACGTGCGATCTTTTCGAATCGGACCTCCAGCCGCTCCTCCAAACTGATTGCGGTGAAAGAGGGGTTTTACCGTATCGAAGAAATTGCGCGCGTCAAATGCGCTGTTGCGAACATATTCGAAGACAACGCCGTGGAAATCCTTCGTACCTCCACGCGTGGAAGCGCCGATAATCCCGCCGGAGGAACGCCCATACTGAGCCGGGTAGTTGCTGGTCAGGACGGTGAATTGTTCGACGGCGTCGGCTCCCAGGTTGACGCCAAGCGCGCTGCCAGGTGGGCCATTTACGTAGTCATTCAAGCTGATACCATCGAGGCGGGCATCGTTTTGGCGCGGGCGGCCACCAGAGATCGTCAACTGGTTGCCGAAACCCTGCTGTGCCTGCCCTGTAGACTGGGTGCGAGCGCTCGTGACGCCCGGTTCAAGAGTCGCTAGGTCGGAGGCAGAACGCCCGTTGAGGGGGAGTTCGCTTACGCTCTTCGAATTGACAACGCCGCTGACGGAAGCAGAGCCAACGGTTGCATCGCTCGGTCTGGCTGAATCACCGGTCCGAAGCACCACGTTGGCGACGAGCGAAGAGCTTTCGGTTAGGGTCACCCTGGTGAGTGATGCCATAAAACCGCGAGCCGAAACAGTTATCTCATACATTCCTGGAGGTAGACCCCTAACCGTGTAGCTACCGCGCCTATTCGTAGTAAGGGTCTTAGTGTCACCCGTTTTAGGGTTCTTCATTGAAATCAGGGCGTGCGAGATGGGAGCGCCATTTTCAGACGTGACTGTGCCTGAGACGAAGTTGTCAGGTATTTGGCCAGAGCACTCAACGACAGCAATAGACAAGAACAAAGTCAGCAACGTCAGAAAGGTTGCTCCATTGGACTTCCGATTCAGTAGCGAAGCCAATTGCTGACACCCTCAGGAATTCCGCTTGGCACGCAGCATTCAGACAAGCGGCCGGTGCCGGCTGCCGTCAGCAAATATATCCAGTCTCGGTCCACGAAACGTACATAAGTTTTCATGAAGGAATTTTCAGATGGCAGTAAGGTATGCGGAAACGAGTCTCGCCTTCGTCATTAGCGTTTGTCAGATCAGAAGGAGTCTTCATCTGAATGATGGCCAGCCGAACGCACTGCCCATTCTGCCCTCGCTTGAACAGGTCGCCGCTTGTCGGGAAGTCACTGCAAAGAAAGGAAATTTTGGCTGCGGGCCCGATTTGATGGACGAGCCCAGGTATTCACTAGCGGCCGTGCTTGCTCACTTCCGCCAGACAGCTTCGGCCAAGCCGAGTGCAAGGAGATTCGCAAACAGGCGGACGCCTCCAGGCACCGCAAACGAAATCTGCCGATAGAGCGCGTACGCGTTGTAGACGTAGAGCCCTTTTCCGTATCGAGCCACCAATAGCCCTCCAGCCTGTGGCTTTTGGCCATAGTCGTGCGTGGAGAGGACAGGAACATATCTTTCGTCCCAAGAGGGCGGAAATCGGAGACCCCTTTTTTCTACCCAGCCGCGAAAATCTTCGGGACCGATCTTGTTGGGATAGTTAAGGATTGGGTTATTCGGCTCAAGTACTTCGATCGGCGAATCCTCTTCAGTGATGTCTTGCGCAGCGCCAGCCTCTGAATATGCATAAGGAGCATAATTGTTGCTGTCAAATTCCTCGGTATTGTACTGGACGACGAGGACTCCGCCGTTTTTCACATAATCCAGTAGTCGCCAGTTGTATGTCCTCAAATCTTCGCGAGCCAGATATGCCCGCACACCGAGGACGATAGTGTTGTATCGAGAGAGATCCCGGAGCGCCAGTGCATCCTGATCCAAGAGGTCAACGTCAACGCCGAGAAGGCGTAATGCTGCGGGAACGTCATCGCCTGTCCCAATCACGTATCCCACGCGCACGCCTGGGAGCTGAACATCGACGGGACGTAAGATCAGCTTTGCCGGCTCCTCCATGTAGACAGTATCGAGGCCCGGTTCGGTCACCGGCACAAAACTGTTGCGATAAGTTTTGCCACCGGATTCAGCCACCGCCTCAATGTGGTATTCCACATCCTTAAAATCGGAGGGGGACCCCACGTGAAAGAACAGGTCAGCCTCTTCACCCTGCCTCTGAAATGAATATGGGACTGCCGACGGATCAGAGGTCCAGCCTGACGGCAGCTCCAGCCGAAGCATACCTTCCGTGGGCCCATCATTAAAGTTGCGAACCGAGCAGATCACGTCGGATCGACGGCGACCAGGAGGACGCGCGAGGGCCTGGGGTTGAAAGCGGACGGAGATACGTGGCGCGACAGCAACCGCATGCCGAAGCTGCACACCTACCGTGTTTACGGAGCTCGTTTGAACGTCGGCACTGATGGCCCCCTCTACACCATCGATCAAATAGGTAAGTTTCGCCTGCAGGGGAGAGGGAGTGATTGGCGCGCCGAGGAGTTCGGGACGTGTGATCCGATAGAATCCATCGCCGGTCGAATCGCGAATCCAGAACGCACTGGTAGGGCTGGCGTCCGTTGGGATGGCGACCTCGAATCGATTTGACGCTAACGTTCTGATCTTCCAACCATCCGGTGCGAGCAGCTTAATTTCTGTAATCCCAACATCCCTGCCGGGGGATACGCGGAAGTTCACAAACACCCGGAAACTGTCGCCCGGGCTAAACGTGATTGGAGTCCGAACCCCCTTGTATTCCCCAGAAGCGCGGCCAGGCTTATTGGGTTCCACCAAGGCTTCAAACTGAACCCCCAAAGCTTGTGCCAAGGCAGTTTGTAACTGCTGCTCCTTGATGGAAAAATCCAGACTATTCTTACTAGAAGAGGAGAGTTGACGGACCTCTTTCAGCGCACGAGCGAGAGGAGCGATGCAGGCTTCGGGATGTTGAGCATCGAAAGCTGCAACTGCTTCAGCCACGTACTTTCCAAGCTCCGGGTACGCGTTGAGCGTGACGTCTATGCGTTCGAAGAAATCCGATTCTTTGTCCGCCATCCCCACCTTGGAACGGTCCAGTTTGTAATAACTGAGCGACGGCCAGCCGACAGGAACAATCGGTCCGACAGCGGCTTGTGAGACCTGCTGTCCCAACCCTTCATGAGCGATCTGCCCATAAGTGCGCCCAAGTAGCGGATCGTACACTGCGGAGTCCATCTTAATGGTCCAAGGATCCATTTCGGTCCGATTGTCGCTGTACAACTTGAGAGGTTGCCACGGATCAAGCCCTTCCTCTATCTGCTCAGGGAATCGCGAGGGATCACCCGCAGCTTCAAAGGCGCGCTGAGCGATGATCCCGTCGGCTTCATGATTGCCAAGCCGGTCACCCGCATTCCCTTGCCAGCGAGAAAGCACCACGTGCGGCCGCTCCTGGCGAATGAATCGAACCATATCGCGGAGTGCGGTTTCTTGGTCCCAATAACGCAAGGTCTTCGCCAGGGTCTTGGAAAGGCCAAAATCGAGAAAACGAGATATTCGAAGGCGTGCGCCGTAATACTCGGAGGAACGGATCAATTCAATTGTTCGCCGAATACCAAGTGGAGGACCGAAGTCGCTGCTGACGGCGTCACCCGCGGCCTCGCCGCGACTCAGGGCCAGAAGCGTGACCGTGTAGCCCTTGCCGCGAGCAAGCATGGTAACAGTGCCTCCATCTTCGTCGTCCGGGTGGGCGATCATGTAGACGATGCGGCCTGTGGTCTGCAGCCGCCGTAGGGACTGCGCAAGTCCGACAGAACCACGATCTTCCGCCAGGTGCTGTTGGGCAAAGAGAGTCGGAGCAAAGGCAGCACAGATGAGCAGAGTTCTTAAGCCAAGCTTGAGGACCAGTCGGACGGCACCTTCCGACCGCCCGAACTTTCGTCTTGCATTACTCATCATGATCGACACATTTGTTTGAGCGCAACCCAGCCTGACGTGAAGGGGTCGGTGTTGACACGCTTCCCTGCTGTCGTGATTGGATTTCTAGTTTGGTTGATCTCTCCATCTGTCTCCATGCCTTGCCACCAGGAAGGCGCACTCGTACTTCTCCGGAGCCGGTCACGGCCGCGTGTCGTATACCCGTATTTCGGCATTCTTCTGCTCGTAGCGCGGAAGCGCGACATAAAGTCTGCCGGTCTCGGGGACCAGCAACGATGTGCCTCCATCGGGTCCGGTGGGGATTTTGGTCATCAATTCATAATGGTCGGCGTCCACTTGTTTATACACTTCGATGGACCCTTCGTGCTCGCCCGATTTTGCAGATCCCGTGGAGTAAAGACGCTTGTTGTCCGCATCATACAGCAGGCGATCGATGCCGGCGACAGTAGGAAAGCCGGTGATTTGTTTGCCTGAATCCGCATCAAGAACAAGCACCCTCGACGGATTGCGCATTCCTACAAACAGTCTGTGCCGGGCCTCATCCAGGGCCACGGTTCCACTGCGCTCGGCACTTGGCAGAGGCCATTTGGCAACGATCGCCCGATTTTTTCGATCGATAATGACGATCTGACTCCCGAGGGCATTCGTAGTAAACAACCTCGACCCGAGTCGTTCGACCACAATCGCTCCCGGACGCAGCTCTGGATCCGTCTCGATGTTTCCGATTTGTTTGCCGCTAGCCGCATCCACGATGGCAATCTGGCCCGGGTCTCGCTTTACTGTCGGGCTGTCTCCAACTTGTCTGCCCCCATGGCCGATATATAGGGACTTTGCCGCTGGGTCGTAGGCGATGACGTTGGCGCCGAAAGAAAGTTTGATGGAGTCAATAATCTTCAGGGAATCCCCACTAAGGATCTTGCAGGCTCCGTCGTCCCTAGTGCTCACGAAAAGTTTTTTCGCGAAAGGCACGTAGTAGGCGCCCTGAGGTTGCGGGAATCCGGGGAGGCTTTGCACATGCCGTCCCGCGCGAAGATCAATGACTTCCAGCGTATTCGCATCACGCCCCGTGATGAAGAGCCGCTGCCCTTCCAAGTCCACTGCAGAATGGTCGAATCGCCCGCTCACGCCTGGCAGAGGAATGGTTGTTACGAGGCGCAACGGGTTATTCTCCTGCGCCGACAACACGCCTCCGCACATAATGGCCATCGAGAGAATGGCGAAACCTCTCTTCATCTTCTTCATCCTCCAATAAGATCGTATGTACTAGAAAGTCTGGGCTTCTAAGACAGCTCTCCATGAATAGCGACCGTGTGCACGAAAGCCGCCGAGTAGATTACCAGTGGATGCCGCCCACGCCGATAAACTCAAGATTAATTTACATTCAGAGCAGGAAGTTGGCGCTCCGGCACCCTGCAGCTGGTAAGTGCGGTAACGGTGCCGGGGCCTTCGTCCTCAGGAGGGACAACCATGTTCGCCTTGAATCGCCAGTTTTGATCACCATATCAGTTTGAGCCCAAACTGAATCTGTCGGGAGGTAGTTGAAGTCGAATCGAGCCTCCCGGCTGTCGAGATTGGATTTCCAGTTTGATTCATAATCACACAGCACGCCGAGTTCTGGTTGTTGTTCTTTAGTGGAGGGGCAAAGTTCGTGTGGTTTAAAACGTTGAAAAGTTCGATCCGGAATTGCACGTTGAATTGCTCTGAAATCCTTGGGACACGATTGTTCTTGAACAGTGACAGATCAAAGTTGGAAAGCCCCGGACCTATCAGAATGTTCCGCCCCGCATTTCCCAGTCGGTTGCTTGGGTTGGGAAAGGCAAAACATTGGAGCTTGATGTAATTAAGAGCGTTTCCCGGGTTGACCAGGGATGAGCATCCCGGTCCACTGACGCGATCGGGATAATCAAACACGGTACCGTTGTTCACGCCTAGAGGATCCCCGCCAACCAAAGCGCTAAACGGAAATCCAGAACTGGCCTCGTAGATTCCACCTAACTGCCAGCCACTTGCTATCTTGTGGGCTGAACCTGCGAGATTCGGCGAGGTTGGGATCTCCCATGTATAGTAAATAACCGCGTTGTGCTCAACATCAAAGTCCGACAGCCCGCGGCTTAACCTTAAATCAAAGAAGGGCAGGCTCCCAATCGAATTCGCATACGCGTCACCGGCGAGCGTAGAGGAGCCGTCGTCAATGCTCTTAGACCAGGTGTAAGATCCCCCGATTTGCAGACCGTGACTTATGTTTTTCGAAAGGCGTGTCTGTAGAGCGTGATAATACGAGTTGTTTTTCCAGAACAACGCGCTAATCTGACCAAGATTCGGATTCAACACGGTTCCACTGCCCACTGGCGAGGGCCAGACATATCCTTGCGGAGTCGAAGTTGGAAGGACCATGTTGGCATCCTCCACGCGGTAGGGCAGGTGTACACCCCGAGAGCCAACATAGCCTACAAGTGCAGTGAGGTTGCGGGCCAGTTCGCGTTGGACGTTGAAGTTCCACTGAATGATGTAATTGCGGGGCGGATTGGGATCTACGTGCGCATACCGGAAACGGTTGGATTGCAACAACGGAAATGCACCTGTCGGAAAGGTTCCAGGCTGTAGTCCCGACACCCTGCCTTGCGCAAAGAACGGGGCGGGCAAGATAGTGAGAGTCTCAAACTGGTATGTAAGAGGCAGCACGTCGTAAATCCCTATTGCTCCGCGGACCGCCGTCTTGCCATTGCGAAACGGATCCCAGGAAAAACCGATGCGAGGCTCGAAGTTGCGCAGTGTGGGGTTTGAGAAATAAGGGGAACCGAGCGTTGGCGAGGCGTCCGTGAGGCTGCGGAGGTTAGACAATTTGCCCTGAATCTCTGTCGGCACAGTAGCCATCTCGTAACGCAGACCCAAATTGAGCGTCAAATTTGAACGAACGTGGAAGTCATCCTGCACATACATACCAAATATAATCTGTCGCAAATCCCGTGGAGTAATCAGGCTTGGAATCCCCGAGGTGAACGTGCCTGGCTTATTCTGCAAGAAATTGGAGAGCGAGCCGAAGCTATAGAACCCGGCGGGATTTGCCCTGCCTATTTGGTTGGCTTGGATGCGTTCGATGGCGACGCCGAACTTGAGAAAGTGAGAGCCCTTGGTCACAAAGGCGTCGTCGTAAACTTGAAGGGAATTGAAGTGAAAATCGTATTCTCCCGTGGCGCCGACGCCCCCCGGGAACTGCGTCAGTCCTGGTACCTGTATTTTGCCGACATTGCGTCCAGGCAAAAAACCTAGCGACGGATCTTTGGCTAGCGGGTTGATGGCACCGAGCGTCTTCGGACCATCCGAGATTACGCGGCTAAAACCGAAGCGCAACGAATCCAAAAGGGTCGGGCTAAATGTGTGGGTTTCTTCGAGTGCCACAAGCTGCCGGCGCGACTGGGCAGCTAAATTGACCGCATCAAACTGGTCAGGAGAGACACCCTGGCTCTTATCAAACATATAGGTGCCTGCAAGAGCGTCTTTTTCGGACAGCTTGTGGTCCACCCGGCCAATGAAGTAATCCTCATTCGTAATCTGGGAGGTGACAAAACTGAAGGTTCCCAAGTCACCGGGGCTGGCTAGCGCCCGATTGGGTAGGGGGTACAAAGCGAGGAAAGGTTGAACCTTTGCGTCTACCGTGACGGTTGTCGGAGTGCAAGTGGGCGGCGAGGATGGCATCGAGCAGAGATTTCCAGCGCGGGCAGCGGCCGAGGGTACCGTATCGTTTTGCGTTAAGGCCAAGCTTTGGCGAAGGCCCTCGTAGGCGCCAAAGATGAAGGTGTGGTCTTTACGGATGGGCCCTCCTGCACTGCCGCCAAACTGATTGCGCTTGAATGGCGGGACGCTAGGCCCATCGAAAAAGTTGCGGGTATCCAAAGCGCTATTCCGGAGGAATTCGAAGCCAGAACCGTGGAACGAATTCGTGCCAGACCGGGTGACTGCATTAATGATCCCGCCTGCGCTACGGCCATACTCGGCTGAGGGATTGCTAGTCAGCACCGAGAATTCTTGGATCGCATCCACTCCCAAATTGCCGCCCAGCACGTTACCTGGCGCTCCATTGGAAGCGTCGTTGATGCTGATGCCATCCAGACGGTAGTTATTCTGCTGTGGCCTGTTGCCTCCGACGGTCAGCTGCGATCCAATGCCGCGAATCGTCCGATCATTGGTGCCCGTAGAAAGGCCAATCTGGGTCCGGACCGGTGCAACTCCTGGTTCCAGCGTAGCCAGCGACGCCCAGTCGCGACCATTCAGCGGCAGCTCACGCA
>Ga0179587_10000961_pt1 | contig 12620 bp, 11 predicted proteins | sample CZODoug2_1_08_16_FD_185932 | JGI IMG/M metagenome (GOLD analysis project Ga0179587, IMG submission 185932) | Vadose zone soil fungal communities from Angelo Coast Range Reserve, California, USA - CZODoug2_1_08_16fungal | ecosystem: Environmental > Terrestrial > Soil > Vadose zone | place: USA...
TGCGGAAATCTCGTAGCGCTGCTGCACCAGTTCATCGGTGACCATGGCCTGGTCATAAACCAGCGTACTGAGGAATGCCCGCATCTTCTCCGGGCTCGCACCGGTTCCGCGATAATACCCAAACAGGTGCTTCGAGCCTTCCGACGGCGCCGGTGTGACGAACGTGACCTGGACCGCCGGCGCCATCAGGATCAGCTTGCCGGTCGATTCCGGATAGTCGATCGCGAACTTCATCGAAACATGGCCACCCATCGAGTTGCCGATGAGGTGCGCCTTGTCGATGCCGAGATGCTTCAGCAACTTGTGGAGCGCGCGGGCTGCGAATGCACCGATGCGCTCCCCCTCATAGATCGCCCGCTCGGATTTTCCGAAGCCAGGCTGATCCATCATGATCACCCGATACTTCTTCGAAAGCTCGCCGATGTTTCCCCGGAAATTGCTCCATGACGACGCGCCCGGACCACCGCCGTGAAGCAGAACGACCGCATCTCCTTTGCCCGCATCGTGATAATGGATTTTCAGACCGTCGAGATCGGCAAATTTGCTGGTTCCGCTTTCAGTCAGTTCGCTCACTTGTGCTCTCCCTTTTTCGACCCATGGGACGTCGACCTGCCGTCATCACGGACCCCGTGACATTCGCATCTGCGAACGCAAGCATGTGCACGATCAATATTTGCACGTTCGTGCGAATGTCTTGCACAGCCGATTGACCGCTGTCAATAGCCGTGGAGGTCGAGCAAGCCCTTCACTCGGGGCTTTCAAAACGCGACGCATCGGCTGACCGGTGGTTTTTGAAGGAAGGAGAGAATTACTGCGACGCGGTGGCGGGGTCGCTCAAAGGCGTCGGCACATGGAAGGTAGCTTTGGCTGATAACGCCCGTCGTTCGCCGTCGACGCGTGTTATGCCTATCGCGAGACGATGTTCAGAGCGTTTCGATCGTGAACTGGCCCGCCACCTTCCGGCCGAACGCGTAGGCGGACTGAATCGGATTGTAATATTCCTTGCAGTGTCTGATCTTGCCGCCGGCGAAGTCGAAACGCATAACGTAACGGTTCCGATAGGTCTTGCCGCTGGCCATCGTCAGGTGTCCCCGCCCCTCGATAAAGACGCGCGATCCGTCAGCACTGACCGTGATGTCCGTCTCGGTCATGCCGTGGCTCTTGCCTTCCGCCTTAAAGGCGGTCGCCCAGAACTCCAGCACCTGATCGATGCCGCGATACACCCGGAACGACCCTTCGTCGGTCTTGCCGGATTCGCCGAACGGAATCTCCGTGACGACGTCGTGGGCCATCAAGGTACGTAACGCTTCGAGGTCTTTAGCCCTGAGCGCCCGGAAGTATCTCTTGAAGGCATCCAGCGTCGTCGCGCGGCCCTTCGGCGAATCTGCAGGATGAATGTAACCATCGATCAGATTGTCGACGTCCTTCAGGTCTTTACTCATTCGCTCGATCCTTTAAATGCTGTGGGGCAGATGGGCTCGGAGAGACCATCGCATCAGGATTGGCGGCTCAGGTATTTGACATCGCAGCGGATTTTCCCGCGCGCAGGCCCGAGATCGCGGCCTTGGGCAAGGCCGAGGCGCTCAGATACGACGCACCATGGAAGCCTCCAACCAGTTCGCCCGCCGCGAACAGACCGGCGATCGGTTCGCCAAACAGATCAAGCACGGCCATGTCGGCGTTTGCGGTGAGGCCGCCATAGGTTGAAGTGATCACATTGCCGGTGGCGGCGATATAGTAAGGCGGCGTATCGATGCGCATTAACGCTCCCGAGGCGGCTTTGCGGCCAAACTGACTGTCCAGGCCACTGACAGCATCCTTGTTGTAGCGCGCGATCGTGACCTCAAGAGCCGTGGGGTCGATCCCCATCAACTTCGCTAGTTCGCCGATCGAACCGGCGGTCTGGATATAGCCGTCGGCCAAGGCTTCCTTGAAATTGTTCACGCTGGTGCCGGCAAGCGAGCCGCCCATCAACTTCTCATCGAATATCTGGAAGCCAAGCCCATCAGGCTGGGTCATGCAGATGCCGCTCAATACTTTGTAGCTCTGCGCTTCGTTAGCGAAACGCACGCCATTCTTGTTGACAATGATGGCCCCGGAGTTAAAGGCAAACAACAGTGGCGGAATTTCATCATCGTTGTGGACCACGTTGGGATAGTTGCGGATCGCGCCACCGAAGGAGCCCGACACGTAGCCGAGATCAGCATGACCGGCGCCCAGGGCCGTGGCCATGATCAGACCATCGCCGGTGTTGGCGATTCCGCCATGCTTCACGGCATCGACGAGTTCAGGCGCGTAGGCCTGCAGCAGCTTGCTGCGACGCGAGAAGCCGCCGGAAGCGAGCACCACGGCGCGGCTCACATCGATTTTGATCTCGCGGCCATTATGAGTCACAACCGCCCCATCCACCCGCCCGGTTTCAGGTGACCGACACAGGCGCGCGCCTGCGGCGTTGGCGAAAAAGCGAATACGGGGATTCCCGAGCGCTGCCTCGTGTAGCGCGGTGGTCGATCGCCCTGTGCCGGTATGATGCGATCTCGCTGGCGCCGGAGGCTTGGAAGGGGCCAACTGAAACTTCACGCCGTGGTCACGCAAAAACTCATAGGTCGCTAACTGGTTTTGCACAAAGAGGTCGACCAGTTCTGGATGGTTTCTGTGCCCGCCGGCCTCCAGCAGGTCCTGACGCAGAGCCTGAAGGCTGTCGGCCTCGCCCGCCGCCTTCTGCAAGTCGGTGCCTGTAAAGAGGAATATTCCGCCGGCCATCGCGGAACTGCCCCCTGGCTGGGCCGCTTTTTCAAGAAACAAGACGTCCGCGCCGGCTTCTGCCGCGGCGAGGGCCGCGCAATGGCCGGCAATTCCGGCGCCTAACACCAGCACGTCGCACCGGGTTGGTAGATCCCTCGGCTCGGTCCTCACATCTGCTCCACGGTCCCGGTCGGGGCGACGGCGAATTCCTTGCGGAGCGAGGCAAAAAACCGACCGACCAAATGCTTCGATACGCTCGAAAGAATGCGTTGTCCGACGCCGGCGACGAGGCCGCCGATTTCTCCCGATCCCTTGTAGATTAACCGTGACGCGTTCTCGCCGTCAGGTACGATTTCGAATCGTGCACTGCCGTTACCGTGGCCGAGCGTGCCCACTCCCGACACCTTGATGCTGCACTCCTTTGGCGCCTCCTTGTCCGACAGCGAAATCTCGCCTTCGAAGGAACCGCCGACCGCGGCGACGCGAAGCTGCATCTCGACCTTATAGGCGTCCGGCGCAATCTCGGTCATCGTCGCGCAACCCGGAATGCATCTGGTCAGCACCGTCGGGTCGTTGAGCGCGACCCAGAGTTGCTCCACTGACGTCGCAATGGTTTCGTTACCACCAATATCGATTTTCATGCGACCTCCCTCCTTGTCCCGCTTCCGCTTGCCGCGGATCGCTAATTGCGGACGATCGTTGTCAGATCCAAATCGGCGACATGGAATCCCTCACCGTTTTCAACCCTGATTTGCTGAACGATGAGGGTCATTGCACCGTCCTTCTTGTCCTGGATGTCCAGAATCTTGAGACGAAACGTCAGGCTGTCTCCAACGTGGACTGGCATGTGGTACTTGAAGCCCTGTTCTCCATGCAGCAGCCGGCCGACGTCTATGCCGAGTTCGCGATATAGCGCGTAGGATTTTTCCGAGCTCATCATTTGCAGACAAAACAGATAGGTCGGCGGAATTGGAATATCGCGAAAGCCTGCTTTCCTTGCCGCGCCGATATCCTGATAGATGGGATTGGTCTCCCCGATCGCATTCACAAATGCGCGGCACTGTGCTGCTTCGACCTTCAGGGTCGACGGCGGCCGGACGTGACCGATGTAAGATTTGTCGACTTTCTTCAAATCGTGACATCCCGGCGGCAGGTTATGCGGAGAAACTATGGGAAGTGTTTCGCCATTGGTGACAGCGGCTGGCACCTCATAGAACATTTCGCACGTTCGTGCAACTATTGCAGCGGGCGATGCCTGGCGATCATGAGCCTGGGGGCCTGTGTCTCTTCTTGATGCCGAGCTGATCCGGACCGCGAGCCGAGTTGGTGGCCCGCGCCGTCGCATTTTCCATGGCCAGCGCATCACCGAGTGGCAGCCGATTGCCTTCATTGATGAGGGCCTTGAGCGCGACCAACATTCCGGGTTTCGCGGCGACCATCTCGCGGGCAAGTTTTCCGGCGGCGTCAAGCAGTTCGCCGTCTGGAACACAGCGACTCGCAAGCCCCCATGCGGCAGCCTCGCTGCCGGAAAGAGCACGGCCACTCAGCGACAAGTCCTTTGCCCGATAGGGCCCGATCGCCCGCGAGAGACGCTGAGACAAACCCCAGCTCGGCAGGAGACCAATCCGCGAATGGCTATCGATAAATCGCGCACTTTCAGCGACAAGGATTGCGTCGCAAGCCAAGGCAATCTCGAATCCGCCGGTGACCGCAAGTCCGTTAATCGCTGCGACCACTGGTCCGGGAAATCGTTCAATAATATCGGGTGTATTGAACTTCTCGAAATCAAATGCGTGAACGCCCGCAGATCCGAGCTCCTTGGTGTCCAGTCCGGCGCAGAAGGCGCGGCCCGCCCCCGTCAAGATGACTAACTCCACGTCCGGATCGGTTTCGAATTCGGCGAAGGCCGATGCGAATTCCCTGATCAGCTTCGACGAGAGTGCATTGAGGGCCCCAGGACGATTCAGAGTTACGACGGCGTAACCGTCCTTGCGTTCAATCTTCAGCGTTTCAAACACGCCTCACTCCCTAGTTTTTTTGGAAATGCGTTTCGCCTACCTGCCGTGGTACCGCCCGGCGCGCCTTTCCACAAAACTGCGGAGGCCTTCCTTGGCATCCTCAGAGGCTAGCAGCCTCTGCTGCGTCGGTATGATCTCAGCAACGGCCGCGGCGGGTCCCTGCTCGATGGCAAGACGAGCATTGGCGATCGTCGCCGATACTGCGAGAGGAGCTTGCACGGCAATAGTCGTCGCAATTTCAAGGGCACGCTCAAACTGGCGGCCAGGCTCGACGACTTCCTGCGCGAAGCCGAGACGAAAGGCGGTGTCGGCGCTAAATTCTTCCCCGGTCAGCAAGTAGCGCATGGCATTTCCCCAACCTGCCCGTTCGACCATGCGAAAAGTCGGCCCTCCGGCGGTCATGATCCCGCGCTTCACCTCGACTTGCGCAAAGCGGCAATCGGAGGCGGCAACAACAATGTCGGCGGCCAACATCAACTCAATCGTGATGGTAAAGCAGATGCCCTGGACCGCGACGACCAGTGGCGTGGTACGAAAGGGCGGACGAAGGCTCATGGGATCGATTTGGCCTTCAGGAAATGGAAACGCCCGCTGGCCTGCAGCCATTCGTCCCGCGAATTTCGGCAGATCGATGCCTGCGCTGAAATGCTTGCCCTCGGCATAAAGTAGGCCGCAAAATACCGTTTTGTCGTTCTCGAGCATCACATAGGCTTCTCCGAGTTCCGCTATCATTTTTGGCGAAAACCCGTTGAGCTTCGCCGGACGGTCTATTCCCATCAGCAGGATATTGTCGCGCTGCTCGACCTTGATCCGGCCGTCGTCCGATGACGTCTCAACCATAGCTAATCTCCCTTGCGGCAGAACGGTTTTCGTAGCCGCGTCAATGCTTGCTGCCGGCGCGACTCGGGGTTTGCAAATAGCGATCGCGCAGTTCACGCTTTAACAGCTTACCAACGGCACTGCGCGGCAGGTCGCTCAAAGTGTGCAGCTCCGCCAACCGCTGCGTTTTCCCCAATTTGAGATTGGCCCACTCTCTCAGGGATTCCGGTGAGGTAGTGCGTCCCTCTTTCTGGACGACAAACGCTACGGGAGTCTCTCCCCACTGGCGGCTCGGTACGCCGACAACAGCCGCCTCAGCAATATCCGGATGAGTCCGCAGAACCGATTCCAGGTCGCTCGGGTAAATGTTGAAGCCACCCGAGATAATCATATCCTTCTTCCGATCGATGAGCACCAGAAAGCCCTCATCGTCGAAGTAGCCGATATCGCCAGTGCGAAGATAGCGCTGACCATCGGCCGAGAACCATTCGGCCTCCTGAGTCTTGCCTGCCTGCCGATGATAGCCGGTCATCATGTTGTATGAGCGCCCGACGATCTCCCCGCTCTTTCTCGTCTCTACCGGCTTGTTGTCCTCGCCGATAATGAGCATTTCGTGCCCTGGCAGCGGTTTGCCCACGGTATGAAGCTTGTCGGGCAGATCATGCGCAGCCAGCATGCAGACGCCGCCACCTTCAGTCATGCCGTAGACATCGAAGAATTGTCCGGGCCAACGCGCCAGGATCTCACGCTTCAATTCTATCGGGCACGGCGCGCCCGCGCAGGATTTGGCGCGGAACGACGACAAGTCGTAATTGTCGAAACCCGGGCATGCCAGTATGCGCTGGAATTGCACAGGCACCATGATCGCATAGGTAGCACGCTCGCGCTGCGCCAGATCGAGGAAGACCGTTGCGTCGAACTTGTCCATGAGTACGACGCAGCCTCCTCGTGCCAGGGTCGGAAGCGTACTCATGAGGGTCGTATTCGAATATAGCGGCGTCGATGCGAGCGTGACCATATCCCGTCCGAAGCCGCGGTTGCTGGTTTGCCGCAAACTCCCCCAGCGCAACGCGTGAGATTGAACAATTCCTTTGGGGACACCCGTCGTTCCCGATGAGTAGATGATGTTGAAGGGCCACTCCGGCCGCACCGTCACGGGTTGAGGTCGGATTCCAGGCGGAACGAGCCAGTCCTCAAAGGGCCCTTCACCCTGCGACGGCCCCATCGTGATCCAGGGAACTGAAATCGCGTGAGCCACGGAAAACAGCCAATCGGCTGAGCGCGAATCGACAAAGAGCAGCTTCGCATCGGCATCAGCGATCATCGCCGCCAACGTTTCCGGCATCGCGCTCGCGACAAGCGGCGCGAACACAACTCCCACCCTTATCGCTCCCAGAAGCAGCACCGCATAGTCGAGTGAGGATTGCGAGCAGATCGCTACGACCGATCCGGCGACAAGCCCGTCACGCTGCAGTGAAGCAGAAACCCGATCGATCCGTTCGTCCAGGGTCGCAAAATCCATCCGCTGATCGTTGAGAACCAAAGCCGTCGCGTGAGGACGTTCCCTCGCATGCGCGCCGATCGCGTCCGCAATCGAGGCAAATGGAAGGTTCAGGATCTCGTCAGCAGTCATCGTTCAACCTGCGGATGGAGAGGTTTTGCCGCTCTGATAAATTGCTGCCCCTCGACTCCGGCAACGACTTCCTTGCAAGCGAAGCGGCGGTAAGTTATCGAATGGATCCGATGATAGCCGTCGGGACATGAGAGGATTGATCGGTTGACCATTCCAGATCCATCTACCGCCAAACCGGGGACCCAGTTTTTCCATAGGACGTATCCGCCGATCACAAGACACGCCCTGGCGGTGTACTGCGGGGGATCGGGCGACCACAATCCTGTTCACGTCGACAGCGATTTTGCGAAGGCATCGGGCTATCCCGACGTATTCGCGCACGGCATGCTCGTTATGGCATATCTCGGACGATCTCTTACCGACACGATTTCTCCATCGGCGGTGCGGTCCTACTCCGTTCGTTTCGTTTCCATTACGCAAGTGCATGCTGAAATTACCTGTAAGGGCGTAGTTGCCGAAACATTCGAAGAGGCAGGCGAACGCCTTGTCCGGCTGTCTCTCCTGGCCAAAGACCAGGCCGGTGATGTCAAGCTGCGCGGCGAGGCGATCGTCGAGTTAAGTTGACGGGTACCGCACGGCGCCGCCGATCAAATGGCGTTGACCGGCTGAACCTCAACGCTCTCGCGTGAGAGGCGATGTCCCCTTCAAGGCCGATCAAGAAATTCTGCAACCATCGCGTTGAACTCATCGGCCTTTTCCCATTGAGCCCAGTGGCCACACTTCGGAAAGACATGAAGTTGAGCGTTGGGCATTGTTTTTAGTAGCAAAAAGCTCGAATCGAGCGGGACCACACGATCCTCGCGTCCCCAGACTAAAAGCGTCTGATGGGAGAGCGAGGCAAGATTCTCGCGCCACAGATCGGCCGGTGGTCGCTTGAAGATATCGATAATATCGGAACGCTTCGCGGCCTTGAGACGCTCCGCCATCAATTGTTCCGTGATAGACGAGGTATCGAAGACCAGCAAATCGATCACCCCTTTCAGCTTTTCCATGGTCGGGCCTTCGCCGCCATAAAACATTGCCATTCGGCGCAAACCCTCCGTCGGCATCGGCGAGAAGATGGGCTGGCTACCGCCAGTTCCCATCAGAACCAGCTTGTTCACTCGCTCCGGCGTGCGCAACGCCACCATCAACGATGTCGCTCCGCCCATGGAATTTCCGACGAAGCTTGCTCTCTTAATTCCGATCACGTCCATGAAATCCCGGACAAAATCGCCCATCGCCGGGAAAACCGGACCGTCCTTCAGCTTGCCTTCGGTCTCGCCGAAGCCGGGCAGATCGATCACAATCACGCGCCGCCGCGCCGATAAAGGTTCGATGTTCTTGCGGTAGTTGCTCACGCCGGACGCCCCGGGGCCACCGCCATGGATCAGGATGGTGGGTTCACCTTCACCGAGATCGTAGTAGCGCGTATTGGTGCCTGCGACATCGACGAATTTGCCTTTCAGTTCCAAGACGTTCTCCCTCAATTGAAATGAACGGGTCATTGCCCGCCATCTATCCGGCCTAGACCCTTCCATATTTCGCACGAATGTGCAAATGTTCTGCGACGCCGATCGTGGTCTCGCTTGCCATGTGTCGGCTCGCGTCGACTTGCGACAAACAAGATCCCGCTAGGGACGGAGGAAACCAACACAAGAAAACAACACAAGGAGGAAACAACAGATGGGTGGATTGTCGTCCTATTTCCGCGAGTTCCCTGCATTTGGCGCGCGAGCAGCAAGCCGGTGGGGCGTCCTGACGCTGGCGTTGCTGGCGGCTTCGCCGGCGATGGCGCAGAAAAAATACGACCAGGGTGCGAGCGACACCGAGATCAAGATCGGCCAGACCATGCCCTACAGCGGGCCCGCATCCGCATATGCGTTGATCGGACGCGTCATGAGCGGTTACTTCAATATGGTGAACGAAACGCAGGGCGGCATCAACGGGCGCAAGGTCACTCTAATTTCGCTCGATGACGCGTTTAGCCCGCCAAAAACGGTCGAGCAGACCCGTAGGATGGTGGAGAGCGATGGGGTTCTCGCTATCACAGGATCGCTCGGCTCTCCCCCTAACCTCGCCATTGCAAAATATCTTAACTCGAACAAGATTCCGCAAGTCCTGGTGATGGCTGGCGCGGCCAAACTCGACGATCCGGCCAATCTGCCGTGGACCACAACCTTCTATTCGTCGGCCAACGTCGAGAGCCAAATCTATGCCCAGTATATTCTCAAGACGAAGCCGGACGGCAAGATTGCGGTCCTTTACCAGAACGACGACTACGGCCGCAATTATCTCACCGGCCTGAAGACGGCGCTTGGCAACAAGGCGTCGATGATCGTCAGCGAGGCGAGTTACAACCTCACCGATCCGACCATCGATTCACAGGTGATCGACCTGAAGGCATCCGGCGCTGACATTTTCTTCATGGCTACCTCGCCGAAGTTTTCCGCGCAGGCGATCCGCAGGACGTATGAACTCAACTGGAAGCCGCTGCGCATTGTAGTCACTGCGGCGAGCCAGATCCCGACCGTGCTTAAACCTGCAGGTCTGGAAGCCTCGAAAGACCTGATTACCTCTCAATGGATCAAAGCCGCCGGCGATCCCGCCTGGGAGAACGATCCGCCGATGAAGGAGTTCTATGCCTTCGTGCGAAAATGGGTGCCGGGAGTCCAGCCAGAGGACGCCAGCGCAGTCTATGCCTACTCGACCGCTCAGATTGTTCACGAAGTCCTCAAACGTTGCGGCGACGATCTGACGCGCGAGAACCTGATCAAGCAAGCGACCAACATCAAAGACCACCAGTTGCCGCTGTTCATTCCAGGCGTGAAAATTAATGTCACGCCTAACAGCCGTATCGGATGGCGTCAGGGTCGGATGGCAAGGTTCGATGGGATCAACTGGGTCTTCTTCGATGACATCATCACTGTTCCGGAAAGCGCGACCCGCGGATAGGCATCTGCTTTTCTTGAGATACATCGGACCGGCGGCTGCAAAAACGTTCGAACATTCCCGGCATGTGACGTGACGAGCGCGGCACATGAGAGGATGTTTGAATGAACGGACATTTCATGTCGGGAACCACCCTATGAGGACGTTACCTGCACAAATGACGGCGGTGGGTATGAGCGCTCCTGGCGCGGCCGAGGTGCTTGTTCTCGAACAACGTGCCGTGCCGACACCAAATCAAAACGAGCTCCTGATCAAGGTTGCGACAGCCGGAATAAACCGCGGAGACATTGTGCAGCGCCGCGGATCTTATCCACCGCCGCCCGGGGCCAGCGATATTCTCGGCCTCGAGGTCGCCGGTGAGGTTGTCGCGACAGGCAAAGGTGCAAGAAGATTCAAGGTCGGCGATAAAGTCATGTCGCTCGTAACTGGTGGCGGTTACGCGCAATACTGCACGGCGCATGAAACGCATACGTTCCCGATCCCACCCGGAATAGATATGGTCGCTGCCGCATCCATTCCCGAGACATTCATGACGGTCTGGCACAATGTTTTCCAGCGCGGGGCTTTGCAGCCTGGCGAAACCCTCCTTATTCACCGTGGATCCTCCGGCGTAGACATCACAGCCATCCAGATTGCAAAAGCGTTCGGCGCCAAGGTGATTGTGACCGCCGGGTCGAAGGAAAAGTGTGATGCCTGCATCGGACTCGGCGCCGATCGCGCCATCAACTACAAGACGGAAGACTTCGTATCTGAAGTTAAAGCCGTCACCGATGGTGTCGGCGCCCACGCGATTCTCGACATGGTGGGCGGCGATTATATCGACAAGAACTTCGATGCGGCCGCAGTCGAAGGACGAATCATCCAGATCGGGTTCATGGAAAGCTCGCTCGCAAAAGTAGACTTCAGAAAGCTAATGATGAAGCGTCTACACTACACCGGATCGACGTTGCGGGCGCGATCCGTCGCGGCCAAGGGCATGCTCGCGAATGCGGTCGAGGCTAAAGTCCTGCCGCTTTTGCTCGACGGCCGCTTCAGGACGGTTGTCGACAGCACCTTCCCTCTTGAACAAGCGGCTGAGGCGCATCGAAGGATGGAGGCCGGGCACCACATCGGCAAAATTGTGCTGACGACCTGATTACTAAGGGTGCATCAGCGAATGCGGCTACATTCAAACTCACACCTTCTTGTTTGCTTGGCTGTTGAGCCAGATATTCTCGGCGAATAGCCAATTGAGGAAGTTCGGCTGCGGCCTTTAAGCCGCACGTACTGCCTCCAGGAACTTGCCGACCTCGGCCTGTAGTCGGACGCTTTCCTGAGACAGCATCTGTGCCGACGTCAACACTTGGCCAGAGGCCGAGCCGGTTTCCGAGGCACCTCGGCTGACTGCTGTGATGCGCTGGGCAACCTTGCCGCTTCCGGTTGCGGCGTGTTGGACGTTCCGAGATATCTCCTTGGTCGCGGCGCCCTGCTCCTCGACTGCAGCTGCAATTGCGGCCGAGATTTCTGAAATTAGCCTGATTGTAACTCCAACTTCCCTGATGGTACGGGCCGAATTCTCGGTAGCTTTCTGCATTCCTGCTATTTGCGCTCCGATATCGTCGGTTGCCTTGGAGGTCTGCGCCGCCAATGCCTTCACTTCGGACGCCACGACGGCAAAGCCGCGACCGGCTTCGCCGGCGCGAGCTGCCTCGATCGTCGCGTTTAAGGCGAGCAAGTTCGTCTGCTCGGAGACGGCATTGATGAGCTTCACTACATCGCCAATGCGGGACGCGGCCGTGAGCAATTCGGTGATACTAGCGTCCGTCGTCTCCGCCTGCCGCACGGCGTCCTGCGCCACCCGGCTGGATTCCTGCACTTGGCGGCCGATCTCGTTTACCGACGAAGTTATTTCTTCGGACGCACTCGCGACCGCCTGGACATTGGTCGAGACTTCCTGTGACGCATTTGCAGCTTCTGTAGAGTCCTTCTCGGTCGAATCTGCCGTGGCCGTGAGAGTGCCCGCAGCAGCTTCTAGTTTGATCGACGACGATGAAAGTGCCGCGACGAGGTCGCCAATCATGGATTCAAAATCGCCTGTGATTCGGTCCACCCGATGCGATCTTTGGATTTGCGCGTCAGAGTTCGCCAAAGCCGTTTCGTCCGCCGCCCTTTTTGCGATCAGCGCCTGCTTGAAGAGCTGAAGGGTGTCGGCGATGGACCCGATTTCTGTCCTCTCACCCTGGTGTGGAATTTCGACCCCGAGATCGCCGTTGCTCAATGCGCGCATTGGCTCCAGGACAGATGAAATTCCCCGCGTGACGTCGCGAGTCAACAGGAACCCGATGCCGATGGCCACGGTAACCGTCAGGCCGAGAATCATCACCACCATCAGGAACGCGGAACTGTAAGTGTCTGCAGCGAGCTGCCCCGCAGCGTCGGCACCTTTGTTGTTCAGTTCAACGTCCTTGGCAAGCAGTTCGTCTGCCTTGAGGGCA
>Ga0179587_10000962_pt1 | contig 12619 bp, 9 predicted proteins | sample CZODoug2_1_08_16_FD_185932 | JGI IMG/M metagenome (GOLD analysis project Ga0179587, IMG submission 185932) | Vadose zone soil fungal communities from Angelo Coast Range Reserve, California, USA - CZODoug2_1_08_16fungal | ecosystem: Environmental > Terrestrial > Soil > Vadose zone | place: USA...
CTTGAGGAAGCGGCTTTGCTATAAGCAGCTCAGGAAACTCCGTGTTGTATGGTACTGGAATTCCCATTTTCGACCCCGCGGAGGACAGGAGTATACACCCGGTTGTTTTCTTTCGGACCAGCCGGGCGCGGTTGTTCCGTCTCGGTTGTCCTCCCTGGCCTCCATCACCTTTACCATGCGCGAAGCTGCCTGATCGAAGCAGGCTTCGAAACGCTCGCGTGAGAATGCAGAACGAACCGTCTGCCGTTTGCAATACGAACGTTAGTCTTTGTGGCGGGACGCTTGCCGTTCGGCTTGTTACGAAACGTGACGGGCAAGCGGTACGGGTCACGGCAGGTGGTCGCCGGACGGGTTCTTAGTAGGGACAGCCGTTGGCGATTCCTCTCCACAAAATGGCTTGACCCAAGGCCCGTTTCATCCTAGTTTAGTCTAGGTCTAGACGGACATGGTCTGTAGTGCGAATGTGCAGGACGTTCTCGTTCACGAAAAACGTGAACAACGAGATCTCTTTCCGGCTGCATTGCAGATGGTGATTCTCCGACCGTTGAAGCGACAGCATGGCTATGCCCTCGCGCGGCATATTAAGCGGATGTCTAACGATTTACTCCAGATTGAAGAAGGCTCACTCTATCCGGCGCTCCAGCGCCCTCTAAAGGACGGGCTAGTGTGGCGCGTCTCCTCCACGAACTGTCGCGTCCGGATTTACAAGTTGACACCTGCAGGAGTGAAGCCCCTGGAGCAAGAGGTTTCGCATTTGAGCGCATGCTCGCGGCGTGGCACGGGTTTTAGCGACAGGTGAATCATGAGTTGGTACCAACAATTATTCTCGCGCCGCCGCCTCTATGGCGATCTCTCCGAAGAAATTCGCGGGCACCTCGAAGAAAAAATAGAGGAGCTGATGGCGAACGGCATGTCCAAATCAGAAGCCACCGCCACTGGCCGCCGCGAATTTGGCAACGTAACTCTGCTCGAACAGGACAGCCGCGAGATCTGGCAATGGCCATCCATCGAAACCTTCTTCGCAGATCTTCGCTTTAGCTTGCGCATGTTGAAGAGAAACCCGGGATTTACAACCCTCGCCGTTCTATCTCTGGCGCTGGGCATCGGCGGAAACGCGGCCATGTTTACTATCCTGAACGCGGTGCTCATCCGGCCCTTGCCGTACCTTGACGCGGGCCGATTGGTGCAGGCGGCCAACACCGGATACTACCCCCCGGGCGGCGTCGTAGCTCTTCAGCAAGGCAGCAGGACTATGGACTTGGCGGGGTACGACCCCGGCATCCACATGAACCTGAACGGTCAAAATGAGGCATGGCGTCTGACGGGAAGCTCGGTATCCGCCAACCTTTTCACCGTGCTGAACGTGGAAGTCGAGTTCGGCCGCGCTTTCCGGATGGGAGAGGACCAGTCCGGGCAAGACAACTTGGTGATCCTCAGCCATTCGGTGTGGCAGGACAAATTTGGCGGCGATCGCGGAATCATCGGGCGCGTGGTCACTCTCGGGGGCGTAGACCGGCAGGTAGTGGGTGTAATGCCTCGTGTGTTTGCATTTCCCGACACTGCCACGCAGTTCTGGATCCCACTGCACTTGGATCCCCGCGATTCGAACGCTTATTGGGCAATGGAGTTCATGCCAGTGATTGCAAGATTGCGAGGCGCAGCGACCCTCCGACAAGCGCAGAGTGAGATTCAGTCCCTCAGCCGTCAGATGATCGACTTGTTCCCATATTCCATGGGCCGTAACTGGAATGCCGAAGCCACCCTCCTTCCCCTCCAACAATTTATGGTTACTAACATTCGCGCCAAGCTGATCGCGCTGCAATGCGCCATTGGGCTGGTGTTGCTGATAGCTTGTGCCAATGTTGCCAGTCTGTTGTTGGCCCGTGCCACTTCCCGCCAAAAAGAAATGGCTCTTCGCGCGGCCTTGGGCGCGGCACGGGGCAGGGTCGTGCGTCAGCTTCTCACGGAGAGTGTCACGCTTGCGCTCGCCGGCGGAGCACTGGGTATCGCTTTGGCTCTTCTCGGTTTCTCTATCTTGAAAACGGCCCTGCCGGTAAGCATGGCGGGCTGGTCCGACATCCCCATTGATTGGCATGTGCTGGTCTTCGCCATCGCACTTTCTGTGTTGACGGGTTTGGCGTTTGGACTCGCTCCGGCCATCAGCGCTTCCACACCGGATCTGGCAGGAGCCATTAAGACCGGCGGACAGCGCTCGGGGGGTACAGCCAGAACTCGGCTTCGTGGCGCTCTGGTTATGGCTGAGGTTGCTCTTACGGTTGTGTTGTCGGTGTGCGCGGGACTTCTGATCAAGAGTCTGTGGATGTTAGCGCAAGTGAATCCGGGATTCCAACCTGAGCGCCTCTTCACCTTGCGCGTCTCGCCTAACCAGGGTCTATGCCACGAACGGGCTGCCTGCGTTGCGCTTTATGACGAGTTGCTGCGACGAACCAAGAGCATTTCCGGAGTCTATGACGCCGCAGCAGCAAACACGCTCCCCCTTGCAACCGACATACCTTCTCTCGCAGTTCGTGTGGAAGGGCAGTCGTATTTGCCTCAAGAGCACACCTCGCCGCTGTTCTGGTTCGGGGCCGTCACCCCGGAATATTTTCGCCTGCTGCATATCCCGATTCTTCAAGGAAGAGCATTCGCTGATAGCGATGCAGGGAAGTCCGCACCTGTCGTTATCGTAAGTGCCGCGACGGCGCGCCACTATTGGCCGGGTCAAAACCCTATCGGTAAACACGTCTGGCCCGTGTGGGAGGACAACTGGAGAACCGTAGTTGGGGTGGCTGGGGATGTGCGCCAGTACGATTTGGCAGACCATTCCCCAGACTATATCCAGGGAGCAATGTACATGCCTTATCCGCAGTCGGTTGATTCTACTCGCCAACTGCCTGCCACCATGATGCTCATTGTGCGAACTGGCGCTGACCCGATTGCTGTTGCAAGCGGCATCCACCGGGTAATGATTGATTTGAATCCCAACGTACCAATAAGCGAAATCCGTACCATGGAGGCCTTGGTCAACGACTCCACCCAACAGTCCCGTTCCATGATGTGGCTCTTTGTCACCTTTGCCGGCGCCGCGCTTCTGCTGGCATCCGTCGGCACCTATGGTGTGGTGTCTTACTCCACGGCGCAAAGGACATTCGAAATCGGCATACGCGTAACCCTCGGCGCGACGAAGCGCAACATCTTCAGTTTGGTTCTCGGCCAAAGCCTTCGATTGGTATTGGCAGGCCTTGCGCTGGGCGTCGTGACTTCGTTGGCGCTGACTAGGATGCTGGTCACTTTTCTCTACGGCACTGCAGCGACAGATCCAATTACATTCCTGGCCGTTGGTGGTCTTCTGATTGCCGTGGCGCTCCTCGCCGGCTATCTTCCGGCGCGCAGAGCCGCGCACCTTGATCCGTTGGACGCCTTGCGAGGCGAGTAGCCGATCGAATCGTGACAGGAATCGGGTCAACGCCTTCGGACAAATGATTGTGCGCATCATACGTGCCCGTATGCTTGGGGAATCATGAAAAGTAAGCGGCATACCTCTAAGTGGAGCTGGCGGTCGCAATCTCAACCTCAACCTCTCAGAACTACGTCTGTGGGCCGCGGGTGCGGAAGGTATGCAGGAACTGATGCGGCATTCGGCAATCCGCGTCACGCTGGATACCCGTACCCAAGCCCTGACCACTGAGACGCGTAATTACAACGTAAGCGGCCATCTGCTACCCCCTTAGGGTTCGGTGTGACAATCCACCTGTATCAGGTTTACCACAGCTACAAGAACGCGCGGACTGCCGGACACCGCGCCACGTCCGGTAACTCCTTGAAGAGAAATGGCGGGGACGACGAGGCTCGAACCCGCGACCTCGGTAATCAAAGGGGTAGGGAACTGTGTTGGCGCTCTTTCCCATACAAGCGACAGCTTGAGCCATATTTCGCAGCGAAGCATCACTGTTGAAGTGTCGAAATGTTAGCGACGATGTCAGCACCGCGGGGGTTAGTTACTGCGGGATTAGCTCCGGCGAAACCAGATTACGGGCGGAGCGGCATCCGGCATGAATTTGGGGGTTTTTGGAATCACTCGCTGCAGAGCATCGGCGAAGGATTCTAGCTACATTTCCGGGCCGCGTCCTAGTGCGGGCGGGTGCATTTCGTACTCGTGCGGCGGCTCGGCGCCCAGCAGGTAACGCACAAAATAATCCCAGCGCCGGCGCATCATATAGGAACTCTCTGCGCCGTAACCGTGATGCTGGTTCGGCAGCAGCAGGAGATCGAAATCCTTGTTCGCTTTGATCAGCGCATCCACCACGAGCAGTGTGTTGTACGGCGGCACGTTGTCGTCCATCGTGCCGTGCGCCAGCAGAAGGTGCCCCTTCAAGTTCTTTGCGAGGTTTTGGTTTGCCTGTTCGTCGTAGTTCGTGGTCCCATCCGGATTTCTTGCCAGCAATCCCTGGTAGCGTTCGCCCCAGTCATCTTCGTACTCCCGATTGTCATGGTTTCCGGATTCGGAGATCCCGACCTTGAAGAAGTCGGGGTACCGAAACATCGCGTTGGCCGTCGCATAACCACCGCCCGAATGGCCCCAGATGCCCACGCGATCGATGTCAATCCATGGATATTTCGCGGCCAGTTGCTTCATCCCGGCGACTTGGTCCGGCAAGGTGTTGTCTCCCATATTGCCGTAATAGAGGTCGTGAAATTTCTTGGACCGCAGCGGGTTGCCCATACCTTCGATTTGCACCACCACGAATCCCAGCTCCGCCAGCGCCTGGCAATCGCCGCGGGTTTCGGCGAACGACCAGTGACCGACGCTTCCACCCTGCGGTCCCGGATAGATGCTGTTGATGATCGGATATTTCCTGCTGCGATCGAGATTCGTCGGCTCGAACATCAGCCCGTTCAAGTCGGTAGCCCCGTCGCGCGCCTTCACGGTGATCGGAATCGGAGGCTTCCATCCGGCGGCCACCAGGCGCGAGACATCCTCCTTCTCGACCGTATAGAGCAGCTTTCCGCCCTGGTCGCGAACCACGGTGACTCGCGGCAGGTCGGGCTTCGAGTAGCTATCGACAAAGAAGCGGCCCGAGGGCGAGAGTGACAATTCGTGATTGCCGTCTTCAGGGGTCAGCAGCGCCGCGTTATTGCCGTCGAACCCGATGCGGTAGAAGTGCGTGAAATACGGGTTGCCTTTCTCACGGCCGGCGGCGAGGAAGTAAATCGTGCGGTTCTTCTCATCGATCCGCAACAACTGGGTCACCGCCCATTCGCCCGACGTAATCTGATTTTTCAACCTTCCGCTCGGCAGATCGTAGAGGTACAGGTGAGACCAGCCATCACGCTCGGAACACCAGATCACCTCGTTCGATGCCTGCAAGTAACGCCAGTTCACGCGGCCCTGGCCTGATTCGAACTGCGTGGCCACGGTTTCTTCGAGCACGTCGTGCACTGCGCCCGTCGCGGCTTCGGCGACTCGCAACTGCTCGTGCTTGTGGTCGCGCGAGGTGGACACGAACGCCAGATGCGCTCCGTCCGGACTCCATTCGACGTCAGCCCACTCGCCGCCCCGGCAGGAAACGTCGTCGCACAGCGTCGAGCGGTGCTGATCGGCGGGAAGCTTCAAGCGAATCACCTTCGGACCATCCAGATTGATAATCACCCGCTGGATCGTGGTCACTACTTCGTCGCCTGGAAGCGGATACTTCCACGCTTCCAGCTTGGGATGTCCGACCTTGGTCTCTACCAGATACATTTCTCCTGTACCGCGCTGGTCCTGTTGGAACGTCGCAATCTTTTTCGAATCTGGCGACCACAGCAGGATGGGACGATTGCTGTGGATCCAGCCCGCGTTGTCCGTCGCGTACCCGAAATCCTTCACGCCGTCCGTGGTCAGTTGCGTCTCCTTGCTGCTCGCGGTGTCACGCATCCAAAGATTCCAATCCCGAATGAAGGCGGCGCTCTTGCCGTCGGGTGACTTCACTTCATCGCGAGGCGCTGTCGGGCGTTCGCCCGGTTTACCTATGGATGTGCAGCGGTTCGCTTGCAAGTCACACTTCCAGTTTTCTCCCGGAAGGCTAAACGAGATCGACTGTTGATCCGTGGAGAACGCGAAGGTCATGAACGGCAGGTGCGCTGCTTCGTATGTCTTGCCCGCGGCCACGGACAGCGCGGTGGCTACCTTGGCGTGATCAAACGCCGGCTGGTGCGTGCCGCGCGTGGCGTCAAAAAGTACGAACTCGATTCCTTCCGGGCCGGTGTGGCGATACCAGAAACGATCGTCCGGCAACCACGCAGGGCGCACCCTGTGGAACACAAGCGAGGTTGTGTTGTAAGCCAGGAATTTTTCGGCGCGCTGGTAATCGGAGGCGGTGACGGGGCCCGCCGCTCCGCCACTCTCCTGCTGTGCGGCAGACAGCACTGTGGTGCCGGCAGCAACAGCCACTGTCGTTCCGAGAATTACGAGGATGGGAACGTATACTCGATGCATTGCGAACCTCCCAGCCTTAAGGTGAGCCAATACTATCCTGAAATCTCCAATGCTGGTAAACGCGGTACTCGTCGATGTGAATCCGGCGAAACGGGCGGTAGGCAATGAACCTCTATCTGGGACAAACGGTACACTCTGTAGAAAAAGGTAGGTTCTCTGCAGATGACCAATCGATCGGCGCGAAAAGTTCGCCCAAACAGCAATGGACATCTGGCTTGGTAGATTTGCTAGACTCGCCAAGCCAGGTTGCCTCGCGCGGCCTTCGTGCTACTCAGAGTCGGTTTTGCGGATTGGACCGATATGAGCATGCTACTCAGGGTGATTTTTCTGGTGCTTGTCGGCGGCGGTTCGTGGTCACTCGACACGGTATGGCGTTCGTGCCGGAAGTCGACGTGAGCGAAGCGCGCCCATGGAATCCAGCGCCGGGTCCCGTGACGTGGCCATAAATTCTTTCCCTTCCAGAACGCATCAACGCCGAAGACTGCTGAACTCCTCGAGAGTGCCGAGTCTCATTGCGGCAGGCTCACGCGGCGGAGCAGATCTTGGAACCGTGCGTCCGCGCGGAGAAAGTCGAATTCAGGAGCGGTTTTTGCTTGGAGGAGGAAGTTATCTTCCTGGGCGCGCAACGCTTCGTCTAACCAGTGCAGTACTTTGGGCCCGTCCTCGATGGTTCCATATTGAAATGCAACCCACATCGCTTCGTAATCGCCCTTGTTTCGAGCGTATAGCGCGCCAGTGGGGACATCCGCAGCGCGTTTCAGGAGCAGAATGTCCCGTCTTTTCGGTGTCAAGAATATCTCCGGCGGATCGCTAAGAGCAGCCAGCGAAATCAATCTGTTTTGCAATAGTGGTGGGACCGGCGGTTACCTTGAGAGGCATTCCGTTTGTGTCCAGATTGGTCGTCAGCGAAGACGGCGAGCATATTGCCGCGCTGCCGGACATGGGTTTTGTAGCGTCCGCTTCGACGGTATAGAGCACGTCGCCGCTAGCCGGCGAGGTATAGGTGATCTTGCCGGCCGAAAAGGTGCCCACGTTCGGATTGCTGGCTGGTACCACGAGCGTATATTGGGCACAGAAGGCTCCTGTGGGGCTGCCTGTTGCGGGGCAAGGCGCGGCCGACTGGACGGCGACATTTGAAACGGAACCTTGGAGAAGCGGAAGTCTGACCGGACGGGTCGCGCCGCCAGGGAGCGAGACCGTTTGCAAGGCGCTCGTCGACGCGTCTATGTCGGCACTCGTCGTCCCATTCAGCGCGGTGACAATACCTTGAATTCTCCCTGGCCCGGTGGCCGTTCCCGTCTCCCCCACAAGAGGAAGAGTGCCGATATCCGTTCCTCCGGGAACATTGACCACGACGGTTGCGTTGTAGGTGGTGCCCGTATTTCCGACGGCGTCAACGACGACATCAAAAACAGCGCCCATCGGCAATGGGCAAAAACTGAATCGCCCTCCCGTGTCAGTTACGGCCTCCATGAAGATGCGATCTGCGCCAGACTTGTCCGGATTTTCCAGTGCAACTGTAGCCCCTGCGATGGGTTGAGAGGTCACGCTGTCAACGCCTGCGCCCCGATCATCCTGGAAGGCAATGGCAGGCTCCGGCTGAAGCCTACCCTGACCGCTGGCGTGGTCAGCACAAACATAACAGGCATCAAAGGCCAAGTTGTGGCCCTCGCCCACGTGGATGGGCCCGCCGACGACCTGCCCTGGAGGAATCTTCAGGCCCGTATTGGCCTGGCTCGAGAGCTGAAGCTCTGAAGTATTGTTGTTACTGTCCACAACGCAATTGAATACCGGGCCGAGAGTGGCGCAGGCATTCGAGGCCGGGACTGCACTGGAGCTAGAATTGTTAGAAACCAGGAGGAGGCGGATCTGTTGGTAGTCGCCCGCAGGAAGGCTCGTATTGGAGCCGAGCTGCTTGAGCAGGCAAGCCGCGTTGGCCGGAAGGTTTAGCAAGTCTACCTGAACCGGCTGCGCATTCAACTCCGGAACGAGTTCCACCCAACCGGCGGAATTGTCGTCCGCCGTAGCACTGATGTGTGCCTGCACCGAGCGGATGGTGATAAACACGCTCTTGAAATTGCCCGCCGGTGGCAAGCAACTCGGGGGATCACTGAGGCTCACGTTGACCGTAGCCATCCCGTTGTTGAATTGGCCCGTGATGGTTGTCTTGCCACACGTCACCAGGGTCAGACCCACTGCTACGAGGGCGGCAAGAACCGCCAAGGACACGTGGGAAGAAGAAGGTTGACGATTCGAACGAGCGCGGAATTCCATCCTCACACCTCCGCGGTCTCAGTTGTTAACGAATGGAGGCATCCCGAGGGCGGGGACGTCATTCGATGTTCCGAAGAGAGTATGAAAAGAGTGGGCCTGATAGTCAAGGAGGGGTCTCTTGCCGCCTTGCTTGCCCTAGTCCGTACAGTGTCTGCCGAATGCCCCTATATGCCTTAAATCTTGCCGAGCGTAGCGCGGATGCTTACAGGGACGACTATCCAATTCTGAAGCGATCCGGGGACGTCCCGTGCGGGGGCTACTCCTTCAGCGATACAGGATCGGACTCATTCTTCGGCGACTTCTTATCCAACAAGGAGACGAGTTCGCGGCCCGAAGCCGGGACGCCAACCTTGCCTTCGCGGACAATCTCCTTAGCACTGAGGCTTCGCCCATAGAGCTTTTTGTTCGCACTGCCGTCAGACCGGAGCGTCGATCCCTCGAGTGAGATACCTGCGAACAGGCCGCGTGAACGAGAATAGCTGAGGACCTCGGCCCTCATCACGATGTCGGTATCCGCCGCTGCTGTGCGTCCCTTGGGCCCGGCTGCTGCGGAGGCGTCCGCGCCAAGTTTCACTTTGCTGCTCAAGATTGAGTTCGCGCCTTTGGGATTCATGACCAGGAGTACGAAGTCCGTGGCCTGACCACCCAGCTGCAAGCCGATGTTTGCACCTTCGAGCGCGAACAGTGCGGGAGCGCTCCAATGTCCTGTAAAGTGCTGGCCAGTTCGGCAGGTGATCACACCCCGGCCGAAGTCACCTCCGATCCCGATTGCGAATTTCAGAACCGAAGGAATCACAATGACGCATTCGGCCTTGTTCAGCAGGTCCTTCGGAATGCCATCAGGGATGTCCATAATTTCCTTGAACACCTGACCGCACGATTCCAGGCGCTTTTGCTCCCTGCTTTGACTCGCGCCGAAGGCCGCACACGACACAAGAATGGCTACGACAAAAGCACCGGCTTTTCTCATGGCATTACTCCAGAGCGTCTATTCGATTCTTGCGCCGCTGGCCGAGAAACAACAACCATGCCAGTGTTTGGGCTTGTCCTAAGGAGAAACTCATCACTATGAGGTGCGGGGTCGATAACACGACACATTCCTGTTGGTCATAACTTGTAGTGGCATTGCGTTTCCAAGTAATCTCGAAGTCAGACACATTCGGACTAGGAGGAGACCTTGCGACCGGCTCGATGGATGGCTGTCTGCGCGTTCGGGGCACTCTTGCTCACCGGCAGTTTGGCACGAGCCCAGGGTCACGGAAACGGGCACGCAAGGGGACACGGAAAGCACGGAGACGACGACCAGGGTGAACAGTTCTATAAGCATCACGACCGCGAGGTTATGCGCGGGTGGTACGACGACCACCAGAGTAATCTTCCGCCAGGGCTTGCCAAGAGAGATCGGTTGCCACCTGGTTTGGAAAAGCAACTCGTGCGGAGTGGCACGCTCCCGCCTGGGCTCCAAAAACGGCTGCAACCTTGTCCAGAAGAGCTCGAACGGCGGCTACCTCCTCCACCTCCTGATTGCGCGCACGTCCTGATTGGAGGGCACATTGTTCTGGTGAACCGCCGGACCAATGTGATCCTCGACATCGTCCATTTTGAGATCCGCTAGCCGCATTTGCAGGTGGTCCCTGTCAGACCAGCCCCCCAATCCGTTTTGAACGTGCCGTTGTCAGAGAATAGCCCGTCCAGCGCTGACCGAAGGAGCGCCGTAGAACCAAGGGAAGAGCGGCCGCTCCTGCGTGTAACCGTTGGTATGGTCACCGCCGGGATATCGGTATCGACGAGCCAGAGCGAGGACATAATTAATTGATGCGCGGCGAGGCCGGTTCAGTCAACCCCCCACGTGGCTGGAGCCCAGGATGATTATTGGTGCGTGTCGGCCGAGGCTTCCTTTTCCGCCTGCTTCGCGGCCGACTTGCTGTCCGTCGAGCTCATCGTGGGCTTGAGCGTCTGAATCGCCTGTCCGAGGTTCGAACCCTTCGAGGGCACGGTCATGCCGGGACAGGCGGCCGCGGTCGCCAACTCAGTGCACTTCAGCTGATCAAATGGAATATCCAGATTGTGAGAGACGTGCACCGCTGCCACGAATTGCCCGAGGTTGCGGAACCCACTGGCGGCAGTCTGAAGATCCGTGCCGGTCGGCAAGAGCGAGCTCAGTTTCGAGGAAAGCTGTGTGTTCTTCGTCAGCAACTGCCCCGGCGTGTGCAGGCCGGACGTCCCGGAAGCATCCATCCCATGCCCTCCGCCCATCGAGCCGGCCGCAGCTGACCCACGGCCGGGGTGGCTCTGGCTCCGCCCCTGTGCAGCGGCCGGAATCGCCAGTATCCACGCCGCCGCCGCCGCTAACGTAATGGTCAAGAATATGCGTTTCATGTGTTGCCTCCCTAAAGGAACTACACCGAAGTAGTACGTCATTTACAAAACCTACAAACCCGGATGGCGCAAGATCGCACGCATGTTCACTGCGATGCCAAAAGAAATCGTATTGAGATGGTAATGCGTGCTTCGGCTGTAGCCGACCGTGAAGTCAATCGCCGTGGTCGGCGAGAGACCCAAACCGGCGCTAAATCCGTTGTCCGCCGCCAGGCTCGAACCGCCTGTTGTCTGGTGGCCTTGCAAAAACGGAGGGCCGTGACCGGCGGACGCTCCAGATCCGTTCCCAAGAACTCGGCTGTCTGTCGTCTGCGACCCCCATGGCGCGACATCGAAGGCCGACGCCGCTACGCTAAGCCAATTAACAACGTGATACGCGGCTCCGGCCTGGAAGTGGCCGAGTTCTCCGTAGGAAGCAAAAGGCCGCCGATAGACGAACGTATCGGGTATAGAGTTCGCGAGGCCTACCTCAAGGAACGGAGTCCAGTGACCGAAGTCACGATCGATTCGATTCGTCCAGTCGTAGGTACCGTGCCCCGTGGAGATTCCGTCGGACGTGCTGCCGGTGGGCGCTCGCCCTGTAAACTGCGTCTTGAAATTCAGCGCAGGATTAGGAAACGAGAGCTGCACCTGCCCGTAAATGTCGCCCAGATCCGTAAACGAGTTTGTGGTCGAACCTCCGGAAGCCGTTGAGGTATTGGCGCGAACGAAATAAACCGGAACGCCTGCGTCAACGAAAAGGTGGCGCCCGTACAGGTAGCCTACCGAAGAATCAAGCAGCGTCACTTGGCCTTCCGTGTTCGAACTTCCCTCAAATTGCTCGATCCATGTGAAATGGTCAGAACGCATTGCCGGGACCACTGCCGACGAATTACTGCTTGGCGCACTGCTGTTTGCCTGCGCGCGCACTTGCGGCACCAAAAATAACGCCGCAGCCGCGATAAGCAATGTACGGAACAAGCTTGTCGCCTTAATGTCAGATTCGATGCGACTTCTCATCGGACTAGGCATCACCGGCAGTCTCGCATTTGTGTGTTCCTTTGTGGATGTGGCATTTCTTGGGCCTAAGCGACGCCAACCGCGTTGGGCACACAACCCTGTGAAATGCGTGCAAACCGGCTGCCAAGTAGCCCGCGTGCCGTCGCCCGGCTATAAGTCCCTGGTGCGCGGGACTTTAGAAAGGGAAACACACATTTTGTCAACGGAGGATAAAGGATCTTTCGCCACGTAGTTTTGACATGGTCCTATGGGAAGAATTCTGCTTTGGTTCGTTAGAGTGCCTAGCCAAACCGATGTCATTCCCGCAAGCGAGGCCAAGACAAGGACTCTCCACATTGCTAAGTTTCTTTGTTACCAGTCGCACCGGCGAAATCTTGCCCGCTCTCTTATCCCACGGTGCGCCTGCTGTCTCGCCAACTCTGTGGGATCGGCCAAGTTAACCCCCTACGGCTTAATCTGTAATTGCCACTCGAAATAATCTGGCCCAGC
>Ga0179587_10000966_pt1 | contig 12612 bp, 10 predicted proteins | sample CZODoug2_1_08_16_FD_185932 | JGI IMG/M metagenome (GOLD analysis project Ga0179587, IMG submission 185932) | Vadose zone soil fungal communities from Angelo Coast Range Reserve, California, USA - CZODoug2_1_08_16fungal | ecosystem: Environmental > Terrestrial > Soil > Vadose zone | place: USA...
CTCGACGGCATGGCATCCATGGTGGACAAGAGCCTGCTGCAGCAGGTCGAGCAAGCGAACGGTGAATCGCGGTTCGTGATGTTGGAAACGATTCGCGAATACGCTCTGGAAAAGCTGGAAGCAAGCAGGGAGGAGGCCTTGACAAAGCGCGCTCATGCCGCCTACTGCCTGGTGCTGGCAGAAGAGGAGGCTACGGAGCAGAGCGGCGCGGAAGGAGCGGAATGGCTGGAACGCTTCGCGTTAGAACATGACAATTTTCGCGCGAGCCTTGAGTGGTTTACAGAAACCGGAGATGCGGAGTGGGGCTTGCGCCTCGGCGCAGCCCTGTTTCGCTTCTGGGAGACGCGCGAGTATCTCGCCGAAGGCAGGGTCAGGCTGGGCAAGCTGCTGAAGCTCGCAGGAGGGGCGGCACCCACCAAGGCGCGCGCGCGCTCTGTTTTTGCCGCAGGCGTGCTCGCCGGCGAGCAGGGAGATTACGTCTCCGCGGATACGCTCATCAGGGAAAGTCTCGACATCGCGCGTCAGTTGCGTGACAAGCAGGGTGTCGCCGTCTCTCTAAACGCGCTGGCGGTCCATGCCCGTGACCGGGGTGACGTCGCAGTTGCGCACTCTCTGTTGGAAGAAAGCCTAGTGCTGTGGAGAGAATTGGGCGACCAGAAGGCTGTCGCTCGTTCTCTCAGTAACCTGGCGAATGTCGCCAAATTGCAAGGTGACTATCCCCACGCGCGCTCCCTATACGCGGAGTGTCTCTCTATCTTCCTAGGACTGGGAGATCGGACGGGTGTCGCCTGGTCGCTAAACTACCAGGGAGATGTCGCACGCGATCAGGGTGACTCCGCAGCCGCGCGGACATTGTACGAACAGGGCCTGACAATTTTCCGGGAACTCGGTGACCGCTGGGGCATTGCTGGCACACTGGCTGATCTGGGAAGCTTGGCGAGGGAACAGCAGAATTGTCCCACAGCACACTCTCTGTACCGGGAAAGCCTAAAAATTTTCCAGGAACTGGGACATAAACGCGGAATTGCCCGCCTGCTGGAGTGTTTCGCGTGCTCTGCGGCGGCACAACTCGAAGCAGAGCGTTCGCTGCGGCTGGCAGGCGCAGCGGCTGCGCTGCGCCAAAGCATTGGTGCTTCGCTCACGCGCGCAGAACAGGCCAAGCTGGAATCCACCCTGGACCCGGCACGGCAGGTATTGACTAACACGGCAGGCACGACGGCCTGGTTAGAAGGTTGGGCCATGCCGGTCGAGAAAGCGATTGAAGAGGTGCTCATGCCACATTCTGCGGCTCGCTCGGTTACGGCCACGCGCGGCCCAGACGAGCCAGCCGTATGATTGGGGTCCAACGGGTTAGGCCGCTTGGACCCGGCGCATTTAGCCGACACTCACTCCGCAGTTGTCGGGTCGATCAATCTGCGGACGGCGGAGATGCGATTCGCAGGGAAGCCTCCCCTGCGTGCGTGTTCCCTGACCGCCGCTTCGTCCGGAGCGAGGTAGACGCAGTACACCTTGTCACCGGTTACGTAGCTATGGAGCCAGTGGATCTCGGGACCCATTCCCTTAAGAACGTTGACCGACTTTTGGGAGATTTCCCGCAATTGGGCGTCGGATAGATTTCCTGCTCCCGGGATTTCGCGTTCGATGACGAATTTGGGCATGGGCGACCCCCTGATGCGCATGCATGCTAGCATGCAGATGGAGCGGCTTCAAGACGGGGACGGCTTGGCGCAAGGCTGCCCCGGTCAGCGAAAATGGCCAAGAATAGAAGGATGAGGTTGTCATGGATCTTCGATCGCTTCAGAAGCCGCTGAAAGAGCAGTACCGCAGTGACCCAAATGCCTCACAAATCAGAATCCGGGCGAAAGGTGGACAGACGGATGTTCCGGTGGCCTGCTCGGTCGACATCGGGCGTGCCATCTACCATGCCGAAGCCCACAAAGGAGTCGGAGGCGGCGGTACCGGCGCCTGTTCCGGTGACCTCTTGCTTGGGGCTCTGGCGGCTTGCGCGCAGATCACCTGTCAGATGGTGGCTGCGGCTATGGGCATACCAACCGAACGTATTGAGGTCACCGTGGAGGGAGACTTGGATCTTCGAGGCACCCTTGGCATATCAAAAGAAGTGCCCGTCGGCTTTGAGAGCGTTCATATTCATTTTGATGTTGCTGCTCCTAAGGCAACCCCGGAACAACTGCGCGGATTGCGCGAAAAGACAGAGCAATATTGTGTAGTGATGCAAACGTTGCTCCGACCACCGGCTCTCCACACGGAGTGGGTCGGGAAGGATAAAGCACCAACACGAAGTTAAGCTTGGGAATACGAACCGCCAGGGCCCCAGCCCTTGCGCCACGCATCCCACCTGGCCAGCAAGTCGGCGTTGTGCTCTACCAGCGAACCCCGCGCCGTCCACCTCACCCTCAAACTCCAATCTAATGTTCCCATCCGTCTTCCCTGTGGTCCCCTTATTGCCTGGCGCGCTCTAAGGGAAAAAATGTACTGGTACCAAGATTTTTTCTCCCTTTTCCCCTTCTGGACGTTCCTTAAATAAGTATGGGGCTGTGATTGGGATTTCTCTGCCAGCCTGGGATTTTTACGGGGGATTAAGATTTATTCTTACTTTTTCTGGTTTGGAATCGGACGAAAAATCAGTGTGGATGCATCTCCACTGATTCACTCGATTGACAAACGGGTTCAGCAAGTCTCTCCCTCAGCTAAAGACAGCCGTGTGCTTTTGATTTGCCGGTAACCTTGGACAGAAGGGCGGGAGGGTGATCGCCAAGCGAGCCCGGAATACTTCAGGCACCTACAAGCTGGACGCAAGAAACGCCGGGGCGGTCGCACACGTCCAAGAAGTCTTCTAAGAATCTCATTCTGTTGAGAATACATAATTGAATGGTGAAAACTGCCCAATCGCCAGCCGCGCCTTCCAAAGATTCTTTTTGACGTTTTCCTTTTTCGCGGCCTCTGAAGTATATGGAATCGGAGTCTCCAGAAAAAAGCCAATTGAGGTTTTCTGAAAAACGGGGCCTCTTAGTATATGAAGGGGAATTCTCGCCGGATTTCCCCCTGGGCGAGGTGGAGCCGTCCCACTTCGCTCCGCCAGCTGGCGAGGTAACGCTCGGCTCGCTGACTCCGTGCCAAGCGCGAGGGAAAGAACCCTTCGAAACTGCTCGCACAACTCCGGGAACCTTATCGGTCGATGGTCATACTCACGGCTCTTACAGGGTTGCGAGTGGGCGAATTATTGGCGCTACGCTGGAAGATGGTCGATTTGGCTGCGGGGACAATTCGCGTTTCTGAATCTGTCTTCCACGGCCAGGTTCAACTGCCTAAGAGCGAGCGTAGTATTCGCACCATCCCAATCGGTCCACAGACACGCGTACTCTTGGATGCGCATCGCAAGAGGTTCGCCGCCAAATGGAACGAGGAAGGCTTACTCTTCCCGAACCAATCGGGCGGACCGCACCGCGAGAGTAATCTTCTGGAACGCGTTCTGAGGCCGGCGGCAAAGGCAGCAGGGCTTGAGCGCGTGACGTGGCATCAACTGCGTCACATTCATGCTTCGGTCCTGCACGACATCGGCGTACCCGCCAAGATCGCGCAGCAGCAGTTGGGGCACGCTTCTGTCGAGACCACGCTGAACTTCTACACGCATGTGATTCCGGATACACATCGGCGTGCAATCGAGAGTCTGGAAGAGACTCTTTTCCCAGTTGTTCCCAAATGTTCCCAAATCGGGGATTCCGGGAAACAGACGAAAGCTGTAATCCATTGATTTGAAACAAGAAGCTTGGAGGCGCGGGTGGGATTCGAACCCACGAATGGAGGTTTTGCAGACCTCTCCCTTGGGCCACTTGGGTACCGCGCCGTTCCTGATAACTCAACTACTTACTGCCACTGCACTACCTTGTACGCCCGAATTGCTGCCAAATTCGGACCAAGTCCCATCCCCAGAGTTTCGAAAATGCCGCGACACGGCATCTGCCGCTTGCCGCTCCGCTCCCCGTGACAGGTGAACGTAGTGCTTCATTGTCGTATGTGCATCAGCGTGTCCGAGTCGATCCTGTGCCGCCTTCATCGGAACTCCCTCGTCATGCAGCACTGTCGTATGCCAGTGACAAAGAAGATGCCAGGTGATGTAGGAAATGCCGACTGTCTTTGCTGTGGCCTGGAGCTTTTCGAGCGCCTTGTCGGCGTGAATCGGACCAGTTCCGCATTTGTTCAAAAACAGCCAGTCATCGTCGCCCGCCGTAGGAGTCCGCTGCCGAAACTCGGTCAGCCGCTTCATATCCTCGTCTGCAAGAAGAATCGGACGACGGCTACGGTGCGTTTTGGGCGAGTAGAACTTCTTTCGATCTACGGCCTCTACTACCCAAAAGCAAGTGCGGTCCCAGTCTACCGCGCGCCAGCGAAGGGCAAGCAGTTCGCCTATACGAACGCCGCTGATACAAACCAACCACACCATTGTACGGTACGGTTCGGGGAGTTCGTCAAGCAGACGCTGCAGTTGCTCGTCACTCGGAAGCAACGGTAGTAGTTTAACTGGTTCCGGTGGCAACTCCACAGATCGAACAGGATTGGACTTAAGATACCCATACTTTACTGCTGCCGCGAAGATGGCACCGGCTACCGCCCTAATATTCCTTAGGGTATTCCAAGCCATGCTTCCCGCTTTACAATTGATGAAGGACTGGACTCTCTCCGGGGTCGCCTCGGCGAGTTGGATGGTTCCCAGCTCAGGGAGAACATGTTGTCGCAAGACAACCTCATACCCGCGCCGTGTCGTAGGTTTGCGAACAGGCAAAATGAGGGTCCTGTATTTATTCTCAACGAACTGTGCCACTGTCACCACCCGCCCGCGGTTTGTAGTCCACATCATTCAACTCCGCAACAATCTCGGCGAGCTTCCGTTTGGCAAGCGTCTTCGTAGGAAGTTCCGCCAAACTGCCGAGATATCGTCCCCTACGCTTCCGCACAATCCGACCGTCGGGCTGGAGAATGTCCTCCCGGACTATTCAGTGGGATTTCTTGGACTTGGGAGGACGACCGCCCTTACGCTTCTTTCGTCGAGCTTGCAACTGCCTGAAGTATTCAGGCCCTCGCTCGGCGATCTGCTTCCCACCCTTCCGTCAAGCTTCACGGCGGCGGGAACTTTCTTTTTTGCCAAAATTCAGATGATCTTGCTTCGACTCCCCACGGTATTATGCATGACCCGCACTCTCGCACCAACGAAAAGGCCTAGCACCTGGTCCGTCTCGCAGCTCCTATTGACATTCTATATGTAGGCGAGTAGCATCCCTATAGAGCCTCGATAGGAGAGAATAGCTTGCCCTCCGAACCGACAACCCTTTTGCAAGGCACTTTGGACCTGCTGATCTCAAAATCGCTTGTCGCAGGCGAAATGCTCGGGCCGGGAGTCTCCCGTAGAATCCAGCAGATTACAAGCGGCACTTTTGTGGTGAAGCCAGGCTCGCTCTTTCCCGGACTACACCGAATGGGGGAAGGTTGGATTTCCTCCTTTTGGGGAGAATCCGAAAACAACCGCCGCGCGAAATACTATCGCCTGACCAGGGCTGGACAGCGACAACTCGAAGCCGAAACCAAGCGCTGGGGCCGCATTTCTTTGGCCATCGGTCAGGCTTTGGAAGCGTCGTAGGGGTACCTAACATGCCGACCTTTCTGAAGGTCCGAAGTTTCCTGCGGAATCTTTTTTCAGTTCGACGTGTGGAGGTGGACCTCGACGAGGAGGTTCGTTCCCACCTGGAATTGCTAACCGAAGAAAACATTCGCGCGGGAATGTCGCCAAAAGAAGCGCAACGGGCCGCGCGCATCGAACTTGGTGGTATCGAGCAGGTAAAAGAACAGGTTCGGGAGGAACGGATTGGCAATTGGCTCCACTCAGTGATGTCTGATTGCCGCTTTGGTGTTCGGCAACTCCGCAGGAGTCCCGGCTTCACCGCCGTTGCCATCCTTACCCTTGCGCTTGGCATAGGCGCGAATACGGCCGTCTTTAGTGTAGTCGAAAGTGTGCTGTTGCGGCCCTTGCCCTTTCGGGACTCAGAGCGCTTCTTTGCGATATGGGCGGTGCAGAGGGGGCAAGCAGATAGAATTGGCGCTTCTATGCCGGAGTTTGAAGACTACAAAGATCAAAGCCATTCGTTCGAATATATGGCCAGTATGTTGTCGGGCTGGACCTACGCATGGACTGGGCAGGGCGAAGCGCGCACCGTGAACTGCACTGCCATATCCTATGATTTCTTTCCGATGCTCGGGGTGACGCCCTACCTGGGACGCCTGTACAAGCCCAAGGAGTATCACGCGGATGGCGTACAAGTGGTTATTTCGCATCGCTTCTGGAAGGAACAGCTCGGTAGCGATCCTCATGTGATTGGTCGCGTCCTAAACCTGGACGGCACGGCCCAGACGGTTATCGGTGTAATGCCGCCCGTCCCGGATCTCTTTCCGGAGACAGATATTTGGGCAAAGATGGTTCCTGACTTCCGATGGATGCGGATGAGAGGGAACAGGTTCTTGAATCTTGTGGGACTGCTCAAACCCGGCGTTACACGCGAGCAAGCCGAGCAGGAATTAACTACGATCTTGCACCGAGGACCAGGAGAATCACCGGAAGTTTCGGTGCATCTCGTTCCTCTCAAGGATGAACTCACGCGAAATGTGCGATCCCAACTTCAGATCGTGATGGCTGCGGTCGCGCTAGTTCTTCTAATTACGTGCGCGAACGTCGCATATCTCTTGCTTGCCAAAAGTAGAAGGAGACAATCGGAGATTGCCGTACGCGTCAGTCTGGGAGCAGGCAAAGGCCGCCTGATAAGGCAATTCATCACCGAAAACCTGATTCTCGCAACCCTCGGCGGCATCACGGGGCTGATACTTGCGGGGGGTAGTGTCAGGCTGTTCGACCGCGTAAGCACCCTTCCGCGAAGTGCTTCCATCGGCGTCGACGTCTCCGCGTTGTTTTTCGCTTTGTTCATCACCGTCCTCACAGGTTTGCTTGTTGCCCTCGCGCCGTCCACCGCGTTTTCGAAACTTGATCTCATCGCCAGAATGAAGACAGGGCGGCAGGAAGCCGGAAGTGTTGGAGGGTCGCGTTCCCGTTTGTTGCTGGTTTCGGAAATTTCCCTGGCAGTTGTGCTATCCGTTGCGGCCGGCTTGCTCCTGCGAAGCTTCCGGCAGGCAGAACTTCTCGACCCTGGCTTCCGCCCCGACCATCTCCTGGCAACGTATTTGCGCAATGACGATTGGCGCGCCGGCCGACTCTTCTTCCCTCAGTTGGTCGAGCGGGCATCTGAACTTCCGGGAGTGAGCGCGGCAGCACTAGGGAAGTGCATGCCCGGCGTATATGCGCCCTCGGCCACGCTGGTTTTCAATGATCGGCCGAATGACCCATTGAACGTTCCGACTGTGGAGGCTTGCTGGATCAGCTCAGATTTCTTCAAGGCGATTGGAGCCCGCCTCGTGAATGGGCGGTTCTTCAACGTGCACGATGATGCGAACGCTCCTGCCGTCGTGATCGTGAATCAAGCATTAGCGGAATCCTACTGGCCCGGCCAGAATCCGATCGGCATGCAGATTGCCGTGGACTATGTCGGAGCAGGACGAAACATCACTGGTGCGCCGCGCTTTCGCGAGGTCGTCGGGATCGTTGCAAATGTAAAACAGAAGGGGCTCGACCTGCCTGTTGAACCAGCCCTCTACACACCTTATCTGCAGGATGAAACGAACCATGCCTTTGCGGGCTTTAATCTATTCATTAGAACCATCGGCCCAGCCACCTCGCTTGCGGGAACAGTTCGCGCACTTGTCCACTCGCTTCGGTCTGATCAACCGATTGACATGATGCAGACAATGAACGATGCCTTATTCCGAGCACTCGCGCCGCGACGGCTTAGTCTCCTTCTGGTCGGATCGTTCGCAGGTTTGGCCCTACTGTTATCAGCCATCGGCATCTTCGGAATGATTGCCTATGCCGTTAGCCAGCGCACCCACGAGTTTGGTTTGCGCATGGCTTTAGGTGCGCAGCGGCAGGACGTGCTGCAGCTGGTCCTTGGCGACGGCTTCAAGATCGTGGCGACCGGCGTTTTCGTTGGCATCGGCGCCTCGTTCGCCCTTACCCGGTTCATGAGCAGCTTGCTCTATGCCGTAGGTCCGAATGACCCGTTGACGTTCGCGGTCATTGCGATTCTGTTCGCGCTCGTCGCGCTCGCCGCCTGCTACATGCCGGCGCGGCGCGCCGCACATGTCGATCCCATGGTGGCGTTGCGCTACGAGTAGGTCATGGCTCTCGGGGAGCCACAACAAGTCATGAAAGTAGCCCGCGTCTCGGTGTTGCCGAATCAATGACTTACGGGCTTCTTTCGTAGGAGTAAGAGGTAGAGGGTTCCAAAATGCCGCTCTTTGTGAAGTTCCGAAGTTTCCTGCGAAACCTTTTTTCCACTCGTCGTGTGGAGGTGGACCTTGACGAGGAGGTTCGTTCCCACGTCGAACTGCTAATCGAAGAAAACATTCGCGAGGGCATGTCGCTAACGGAAGCGCAACGTGCGGCACGGATCGAACTTGGCGGTATCGAGCAGGTGAAAGAGCAGGTTCGCGAAGAACGGATTGGGCATTGGCTCTACTCGGTGATCTCCGATTGTCGCTACGGCGTTCGACAACTCCGTAAGAACCCGAGCTTCACAGCGGTCGCCGTCCTCACCTTAGCCCTTGGCATAGGTGCCAGCACCGCCATCTTCAGCCTGGCGAACTCCGCCCTACTAAAGCCGGTGCCTGCCGAAAACCCAGGTGAGCTCGTCTCCGTGTTCTTTGGCGACGCTGAAGGACACGGGCTCAGCAACCATTCCTACGGGGATTACATGGACTATCGCAAGGAGTCAGGTGACGTGCTATCGGGGCTGGCAGCCTATACGACCCTCCCTGCCAACCTCGTGGTGGGGCAAGCTACCGAACGCATCAATGTGGGGCTTGTCAGCGAGAATTATTTCTCTGTGTTGGGCGTGAAACCTATAGTCGGCCGTGCATTCCCATCGGAAGAGAACAGCAAATCCGGGAACGACTTTGTAGCTGTCATCAGCGAGAGCTTGTGGAGGCGAGGGTTCGGGGCTATGCAGGATCTCCCCGGCAAAAGGCTTTGGTTAAACAACTCAAGTTACAGCGTGATTGGGGTCGTGCCGGAGCAGGCCGCGCGGATGGCCAGCATCGTGAAAATCGATGTTTTCGTGCCGGGTTTAATGGAGGGGGTGCTCAACGGTGATACAGACTTTCTCGCGAAGCGGCAAAACAAAGAATTCATGATCGTCGGACGGTTGCGGCCGGGAATAACACTCGGACAGGCGCAAGCGAAGTTCAACGTAATAGCGAACCAACTTCAGAAGCTGTACCCAGAGGCCTGGACGGAAAACAGACGCGCTCACCCATTGTCCCTGGTCCCCAATTCCTCTGTGCCGTTCGAACTGCGGGGGCTCGTCGTCGGTTTCGTGGGGCTACTGATGGGAGGGGTGGGTGTCGTCCTTCTCATTGCAAGCAACAACCTAGCTAACTTTCTATTGGCTCGAGGAATGACAAGGAGGAAAGAAATCGCTATTCGCTTCGCGCTCGGAGCGAGCCGCGTGCGTCTCGTTCAACAGCTTTTGACAGAAAATCTAGTGGTTGCTTTATTGGGTGGAACTCTCGGCTTCCTTCTTGCCATCTGGGCCAAGGGGCTCCTAACTAAATTCACGCCGAACATTGGTGTGCCGCTGGTCATTGACTTGAGTCTGGACTACCGCGTGTTTGGATTTAGCATCCTCGTTACCCTTCTTACGGCGGTTGTTTTTGGACTCGCACCAGCGCTACGAGCCACCGGGACCGACGCAAACGAGGGCCTGAAAGGGACGGACCAGACACAGACAGTCGGGCAAACGCGTGCGCGGCTGCGGAAGTGGCTCATGGTAGGGCAGGTGGCGGTGTCGCTGATGTTGTTGATGTGCGCGGGCATATTTCTTAGCAGCACCTTCAAACTTCGTTCTATCGATCTGGGTTTCAATCCCAGCAATCTCGCTCTTTTGTCTGTCAATCCTAAAATGCAAGGCTATTCTCCCGAACAAAGCAAGGAGTTCATACAGCAAGCCACGGAGCGATTGAGCGGGGTCCCGGGGGTGGAAGCAGTTGCCGTTGCGTCGCGAGTTCCCATGGGACTGAGCAGCGTTCGTGAGCAAATCCTGCCTTACTCTGGCGGCGGTGCGCATGCGCAAACGCCACTCTTCATAGGCTCGAACCGGGTAAGCCCGAGTTATTTTGACACTATGCATATTCCGCTTCTGCGCGGGCGCGTATTTGGGCTACAAGATCGCAACGGTGCCGCACCCGTAGCCATTGTCAATGAAGTTCTCGCGAAGAGATTATGGCCGAATCAAGAGCCACTTGGTGAAGGCATACAGAACGTGGCTGGGCGATCGCTTCAAGTCATTGGCGTTGTCAAGACGGGCAAATATGACAGCCTCGGCGAAGAGTCTTTGCCTTTCGTTTACTTTCCGCTTGACCAAAGCGACGGCTACAGTTCGGAATTGACGTTTCATGTCCGAACGACTATTCCCCCAGAGCGGCTTCTCGACACTCTGCGCCGGGAATTGGTCGCACTTCGTTCAACCCTTACCGTCTTTGATGTGCAAACCATGGACGAACATCTTGCGGACTCCCTGCTGCTGGTCCGCATGGGGACCATCCTGCTAAGTATCTTCGGCGGCTTGGCATTGGCTCTCGCTTCCCTCGGGCTCTACGGTTTGATGGGCTACCTTGTGGCGCAGCGCACGCGCGAGATGGGTATCCGAATGGCCCTTGGTGCGAACTCGCGAAGCATTCTCAAGCTTGTTTTGAAGCAAGGAATAAGCATGACTTTGGGCGGAGCCGCAATCGGATCAATATTCGGCCTCGGTGTGAGTTTTCTTATTGCGAGCCAACTCTACGGCGTTGGCCCTATGGATATAGTCACTCTGATCGGCGTCACGTCGACTCAGTTGGGAATTGCGCTGCTCGCCTGCTGGTTCCCCGCGCGGCGGGCGATGCGCGTTGACCCAATGGCCGCGCTGAGATACGAATAGATACAATCTAGCTAAAGGCAACACATGAGAACAAGGACGGCGGCGGTCCATCAATCTTTCGCTTCAAGGCACGGCTCTTTCGGCATCCTAAGACGACGAAGACTGGTTCTCTTGCTCGCCAAAAGTGCCGACTCTGTTTGCAGATGTTCAAGCTCAATGTCCTCGGGCTCGCTGAGAATGGAAACCGGCTGCTTACTGGAATCGCTGGGTTGAAGAGCAGCACCGGTCACCTCAATCTCAAATGAGAGCACGGTCACGCCCATGGGGGGATTGTCGTGCACCGTCAACGTGGCTTGGGTCATATTCGTGTGCGGTAGGGGCTTGTGACGAACTCGTGCCGCCACCACATCCGACCGCCAAGAACAGCGAAACAAACGACCGATACAAGACATAAAATTGCCTTGTTCATGAATGCGCCTCCTTCGAAGGCACGCTAATAATTTGGAAAGAGGGCTGTTGCTGGACACCGATCCCTAGAGGATGCATGATTCTAGGGAGGCTTTGGACAGGTCGCAACTGTACCTAGGCGCCGTCTAGGTACTGCCCCAAGACTGTCGGCATGCCGATGTCTAACACCGATACGTGGAAGGTGTACAGCATGCCGTGAGCGCTGACGCTGGACGTAGATTAGATATAAAAATGCAGGATCCGCAGCCAACACCAAAAAGGCGGCTAATAATACGAATTTTGGAATGGGTTGTAGGGATAACCGTCCTAATTCTAATCGTGCCTGGATTTGTGCTAAGCAATCTGCCCAAGCTATCCATGGACGTTGCTGGTTCATCGCGTCCTAACGACCTGTTGGCAACTATGTTTTCTCTCTCCAATGAAGGTTCATTGCCTCTTTACGACGTGAAAGCTGTATGTGAGGTCATGCGCCTCGACATCCCTCCTCCCAGAAACAGACACTTGGGTCCAACCACGGTGTATTTACCTGAGTCCCTTGCCGAAATCTTGTTTCCGGGACACACAATGACAATTCCTTGTGCACGAGCAATCGCAAGCAAGCTGGACAATATGCAAGCACCCGAAATCCAAGCAGAAATGTTCATTGTTGTGACCTACAGACCGAAATGGCTCTTGTGGCACAAATCAGAAAAGTTCCCGATGAAAACGGAGAAAACAGACAACGGAACGTGGATATGGAAAAGCATCCCGCGATGAGATTATGACGCGATCATTCAGAAGAAAACGGAGAACGGGAATCAACCGGGACGATTGGATTTGAACCACTAACCTCCTGGTCCTAGTGGCACGGTCCAAGGGATAATGTGGTAATAAGCGTTAGCGACAGCGGCCTGAGCAGCGACGTTGAATGGCGGACGATGGTGCATGTCGGGATCTTGTAGACGCCCTCTCAGCCAGCGCCGTCAACAAAGCCACCGTGGACGAGAACGATGTTCTTCATGGCTCGAAACCCCCTTGTCAGCGATCATCTGAATCTGTATTTTTTTGAAGGCTCGCCGGACAGGATTCTTGCCCGGTAGCTTTTTTCCCGGCGAAGGGCTGCATTTTGCGCCGA
>Ga0179587_10000967_pt1 | contig 12612 bp, 11 predicted proteins | sample CZODoug2_1_08_16_FD_185932 | JGI IMG/M metagenome (GOLD analysis project Ga0179587, IMG submission 185932) | Vadose zone soil fungal communities from Angelo Coast Range Reserve, California, USA - CZODoug2_1_08_16fungal | ecosystem: Environmental > Terrestrial > Soil > Vadose zone | place: USA...
AGGGCGTCGCGTGTCAAACAAGCAAGCTGGCTGGCCACGGCTCTTGGTCGTGGCGTCTGATCGACGGCCGCAAGTGCTGGTATGAAGGCACTGTCGGGATGGATAAGTCGCTCCTGCACTGGCCCCCTCTCTAGAATGTGCCGTACCTAGTACTGCCGAGCGGAAAAGAGGGACTCGTTTCGCAGCTCCTGCAGCCCGGCTAGAGGTTTTCCTGCGTAGGTCCAGCCGAACGGCTTCGCCATGGTTGCATTGAAGTAGGCGAGCCGCCCATCGATCACCTCGCTACGGTCAAATTGTGGAGGGGTACATGCGCAAGGAGTTTTTCCGTTAATTCTATTCGCCCGCGAAGGCCACTCTGTGGGTTATCTTCGGGATGATTTGGGCCGGATTTGCAATATGGGTGGTACAGCACTCGGAAAAACTTTGGCCACCCGAGACGCCTTACGCGCGAGCGGCTATCGGGTTTGTTGTTGTATTCTGGGTCGTCTGGATGGCGATGGCGGCCGGCCGTGCCGCAAGTGTCTCGGCGGGACAACAGGCGTCTGTTCCGGGAGCCGTCCGTGAGCGAGATAAGTGGTCGCCTGCGGAAAACGAGGCTTTCAAAAAGGCTCTGACAAACCAAAAGCGAGGTTCTTAATCGCCGGGTCTTTTTTCTGTCTCCGCCGGTGCCCAAGGACGATTGCCGCCGTGACTCCAGCGCCGGCGCCGGACCGGTGAACGTCATAGCATTGGTGGTCTGATGCCCATCAAACCAGCCCATCGCCGAAATCATCTTCTCATCGGGAGTACCGAACATTGTTTCCCGCTCCGCAGCGACGCAGACGCCGGGGCTCTAGCGGCGCGCCAGGCATGGACGAAAGGAGAACGCGCTGTGCCGACCTTTGACCTTTGTGCCGGTGCCAGACCGCTGTTCATTCGCTAGGTGCGCCAGATTCGGCACGCGAGAAGTGCCGTATTGACGCGGTTTTTCGGCCTTTTGTTGGTGCCGGGTGAGAGGATTGAACTCCCGACCAACGGTTTACAAAACCGCTGCTCTACCGCTGAGCTAACCCGGCATTTATCACGTATTTACAAGGCTTTATCGCTTTTTCCGATCTCGCGAACTCGGGCGTTTGCTACCCAATTCCCCTGGTGGAGCGCTTCTGTAAGGCCGCGCGCAGGGCGTCGTCAACGATCGAAGCGGCATCGGTCTGCATGTTCGGTAGAACGTGGCCGTAAAGATCGAGCGTGATTCCGACCTTGCTATGGCCCCGCCTTTCGCTGGCGACCTTCGGATGCACCCCGCTGCGCAGGAGGTGGGTTGCATGCGCGCGGCGAAGATCATGGGAACCGGATGCGAGGAACCGAACCCATTCCTGTCCGAGGCTGTGAGGGCGCAATGGAAAGCCGTCTGCCTGGGCCACAACAAGCTCGTCGTCAGACAGTCGCCTACCGGCCCCTCAGAAGCTCCTGGGCCTGAGCAATACGATGGGCCGTGGTTCTCTGAGCATGTCGAGCAAGCACGTATGAGCGAGCTTACAGCCGCCGTCGCTTCGCCGCTCCCCACCGTTACAGGCGCGGGCGTCATCGCAACGGATGTTGGGAACCTGCGGCTTGCTCTGATGGCGCTGTTGCCGAATATCTCGGGGCTGGTGCTGTGCTTTGGGATGGCGCTTCGGCAATAAACACTCGCTTGCTCTCTCAAACCTAGGGTCAGGACCCATTAATCGTACAGGCGCGACGACCCCGCTTTTGCCTCACCAGACCTCCGCTGCACCGCATCAACATTTTTTGAATTAGAGGCGGGTGAGTGTATCGTTGGTGGTTGCAAAAAGGCGGATGGAAAAAATGCAAGTGCACATTTTTAGAGGCCTCGGCCGCGTCTTCGGCTTCACCAGCGACAACGTTGGCGGAAACCTGCCCGCGCAGTACGGACCATGGACCGCGTTCAAGTTTTTCGATCTGAATAGGGGCGACGTCCAGACCAACTTTGACGTGAACGAGTGCTTGGAGGATATAGAGAAATTCGGCTTTCACCTGACGGATGGGCACGTTCGGATCACTGATCAGGTAACAAGCTGATATTTAACCAAGGGCCAGCGTTGTCGGCATCTCGGTCATTCCTCTCTATTGGATTCCATCACCGACGCCAAAATGACCAACGCCGCCAAGGTCTTCGTCAAAATGACGCATGTGCACCTGCTTGCCCACAGATGCCGCTGACACGGCGATCGTCCGCACAAGCTTGCGGCAGATGAATTAATAGATCGTGACGAGGCGATCGCACATTTGGGTCGTCTTATATTAGGCATCGGCGCGCCCCCGTCTTTGCATCGACGGCTAGGAGGACGATTTCCTTCATCGCTGCCGCCACTGTGCTCCTCCGGAGGCGGTCGCTCACTCCAATTCGGTCGCACGTCCGCGCCTATCAGGGCAAACCCTCTCGACCCTATCAATGTCGGGCGGCTCTTTCGGCGGATGTGATCGTGTTGACCATCAGCATGGTCACCGTCATGGGTCCGACGCCACCCGGGACTGGCGTGATGAACGAGGCTTTATCCCGGACACCTTCGAAATCGACATCGCCCACCAGTTTTCCGTTGGGCAGTCGGTTGATGCCCACATCGATGACCACCGCACCCATCCGGACCATTTGTGGCAAGATCAGCCTGGGTTGCCCGGCGGCCACGACCAGGACATCCGCCAGAATTGTGAATTGGGCGAGGTCCCGGGTCTTGGCGTGGCAAATGCAAACGGTGGCGTCTTGTTGCATCAGCATCAGGGCCATGGGCTTACCGACGATGTTGCTGGCCCCGACCACGACGACGTTCCTTCCCTCCAGCTGGATGTCCTCATGCTCCAACAGCTTCACGACCCCATAGGGCGTGCAGGGCGGGAACACCGTATCTCCAACGACCAGCCCGCCGACATTGTAGAGATGAAATCCATCCACATCCTTGTCGACGGAAATTGTCCGAAGAATCTGCCCGAGGTCGAATGAAGGTGGGAGTGGAAGCTGGACCAGAATTCCATTGATCGTCGGCTCTTCATTGAGCGTTCTGATCTGTTGAATCACCAGCTCGGGGTCAACGGAATCCGGGTAGCCGAATTTGAACGAGCGAATCCCAACTTCTTCGCAGGCCCTGATTTTGTTTCTGACATAAAGAAGCGAGGCGGGATTTTCGCCGACCAGGATGACGGCCAAGCCAGGGGTGAAGCCGGATCGGGATTGCAGGGCTTCGACACGACTGCGGCAGTGTCGACGCATTGTTCGAGCAATCGCCACCCCATCAATGACCTTGGCTACCAAAGTGCCTCCTCTCGCGCGATCCCGCGACGGTTGACGTCCATGCCGGGAGACCAAATCAGACTTCGCGCCGAGACGAAGGGGCCTTTGCGGACGCCACCAGGCGATAACGGCCGCCAACCGAGGCGGCCTGCGCAGTCGCATCTGACCAGGCGGCTTGGCTTTGCTGTTGCCGGCTAGAAACAGTCACTGCTCCCACTGAGCTGACCCGGCGAAGCTCAAGGCATCGCGCCCATAACCCAGATGCGAAGATTCCGGCGTCAGCCGCGCCTCAGGGCCCAAGGCAGGTTCAATAGGTTGACGATCTGGAGCAATTGTTCTTCACGTGCCAGGTGCGGTCCGGCCCTTGAACGAAACCGAAAGACAGGGCCGTGGCAGGGTTGCCGAAGATTTCGGGGTGGTGAGCCGGATTGACGCCGTCCAGGCTGCACGGCTGCACCGACCCGCCGCGGTTGCGGCCGTCGCCCCGATCGTGGTCGGACGCGGCCGCGGAAATGGCGCCGAGAACCACCAAGGTGGTGCCGGCTGCCAGCGCGACAAAAGCTTGTTTTCCACGCATGTTGATCTCCTCCTTGGTTCCGACGCGGCAGTCCGCATTTGGCGCCGGGATCGGTGACGGCTACATAAGCCCGCCTGCGCCCGAACGCCACCCGAGCAACGTAGTCATGCGCGCCTGTGCGGCAAAGCGTTTCTCGACGGCTTCATAGAGCGCGATGCGTCCGTCCGGCGACTTGAAACGCCGGACCGCCGGCAACAGCCCCCCTTGTAGGCCCCGTCTTCCGAGGACTACGGTCAGCGGCTCTTGCCCCATGGCCGCTGGTGACGCCGCGCGCCATGGTCAGGCTGTCGGGGCGATGCTCATAATCGAAAAATGGGAGGAAGCCGTGCAGACACTCACCTTCGGCAAGCTGCTCGCCCTGGCGGCGATCGCCGCCGTTCCGTTCACGATGACGACCATGGCGGCCGCGCAGGCACCGGCAGCACCGGCGGCTGTAGCGGCGTCGGCTCCGCCGCCACCGCAAATGCCGCCGTCACTGGTGCCGGCGCTCTCCGTCGATCTGATGAGCGCGCCGGGATCGGCGGCGTTCGGGGCCGAGTGGAGGACCATGGAGGCCAAGATCGTGGAAAGAGCCCCGCTCCCCAACCATATGCCAGGCTACGACAAGGCCTATGACATCTCGCCCCATGCGGGCGAAGCCGGCTACGACGATTCATCTTGGCCGAAGATCGACGCCAAGGAGCTCGGCGCCCGACGCGGCGGCGGCTACGTTTCCTTCCTGTGGTTCCGGGCCAACCTGACCATCCCGGCCAAGATCGGGGATTTCGAGACCGCGGGCGCCAAGGCGGTGCTGACCGCCTATGTGGACGATTACGCGGAGGTCTGGATCAATGGGCAGATGCCGCGCCGGGCCGGCTATCCGAGCCCCGCCGCGATTCAGGGCTTCAACATGCCCAATCGGGTGGTGCTGGCGGATTCGGTCAAGGCCGGCGACCAGTTCCAGATCGCGGTGTTCGGCATCAATGGACCGATCTCGGTCGCGCCCGCGAACACGGTTTTCTTCCGTCAGGCGTCAGTCGAGTTTTACAAGTAGCCGGCGCGGCGATCGAAGCCGCAGTCGTCAGGACAGGGCGCCGCGCAACGGCGGCGCCCTTCGTGCCTGAGGGCTCAAACGACAATCCTGGTTTCATGCGGCCGTGCGGCGCCGATCATTTCGCGAGCATGCTCATAGAGGCCGCCACATCATTGGCCTCGCGGCCGGTCAATGCGAAATTCATCTTCGGGTGCGGTTCGAGCAGATGGAAAACCAGAGATGCCGCGCGGGCGGGTAGTCGGCGTCTCCGGAAACCCGGCGGTAGCCAGGTCACACGTTTTCGTGAGCCGGATGGCGGAATGCCTCGTGCGTCATATATGATTTTCATTGGGATGGGCGCGATGCCAAAGTGTCGCGTACCGGTCCCCCTGAAGCCCCGGCCTTCCCCGTCCCCCCCGACGCCCTTGGCCGGGGCTTCTTGTTTTTCCTTCAATCGGTCACCCGTCGATCGGCCAAGGAGGCGCGCCGGCAACAGCCACGCAGCGCTCATTTCTGCATCGGCTTGAACTATCGCAAAGGCTTGAAATATCTCAAATCGGGCGGCGGCTGGTCCTTCTTGGTGGGCATCAACTGGCCGTCGGCGCTGAGCATGTAGGGTTGCGCGCCGATCTCGAGATGATTGTTGTTCTCCGCGCAGCTGACCTCGCGCCAATAGGGCCGCGGATTTGGTTCGCGATGGTATCCCTTAACCACCGTCCATGGGCGGGTCAAGGCATGGTCGAACACCGTGACCTCGTCACGGAGGACATCGCGATCGGCCTTGTCGAGGTAAATCCGCTCCTTGACGATTGTCTGATTGTCCTTATGCAGCGGAATGCCGCTGGTGTCGTAGGCGCGGGGACCTTTGAAGCCACGCGTCTCGACCTCGAGCAGGTCGTAGTTGCCGTTCCCCTCCGTATCGATCCATGTGCCGATCGAGTAGCCCCCGAAGGTCGGCTCGACGTCCGCCGGCCAATCGCGCCCGTCGGTGAAGATGCGCCGGTTGTCATGGATATGCTGGATCAGAACGTGAATGGTGTCCGGTGTGATCACGATCTCCATCTCGCCATAGGCGTTGGTGATGCGCGGCATGCCGGGCGATTGGCAGACGAAATCTCGATCATAGCCCTGGCCCCCGGCGGCCTGGTCGGCGAGGTTGGCTTCGAAGATGGCCTGATATTCCGCCGTCAGCGGCGCTTCCTGTCCCGGACCCCACGGCTTGCTGCCGTCAAACCGCATGGGACCGCCGATCGCGCGCCACTGGCCTTTCAGGTCGGGATATTTGGTATCGTCAAACGCGCGCGCGACGGTCACCGTCATCAGCAACGCGGCAGCGAGCGCGATGACGCCAATCGAGTTTCGCTCATCCATAACGGTTCCCCGGTGATCGCCCTGGTCGATTCAACAGTTGCCGATTTCAGACTCGTCGCTATGCGGATTTCCGTGCTTGTCCCGGTTCCATACGCACGTCCACGACGCGCCATTGGCCGGGACCAGCAGGGCAGTGAGCCGGAAAAAATCTGGCTAAGGAGGCGATGCCTGCCGATAGCATCCCGGCTGTCCATTCGTACTGTGCGGAGAATTCGGCACCTCTCGCGGCGGGCAACTACCCGGCAAATTACACCGATGGCTCCGCCAGCGGAAGGGCCGCCCGCACCGCCGTGATCAGCAGCGGGCCGGCCGCCCCTCATGGCGTGGGAATTAGCGCCGAAGCGGCGCTTTTCGCAACCGCCACAAGACGCTGTCGGGGCTTGGGGCTTTGGTGCAGGGAGCAAAGACGCGCATCGAGGCTTCGGGTGGCGCGGCAGCGTTGAGTTGTGGGCCGGTCCAGGTCAGGCAGCCATCCTGCGGCTCCCACAACACGTTCACATCCTCATCGAAGCGAACGATGCTGGATGCCGGTGGAAGCCCATCCACGGTCTCCTTCATGCTCAGCAGCTGATTTCTGAGCATCTGGACGTCGGCCTTCAGGCTCGCGATTTCCCTCGCCGACTGGGCTTTCAGAGTCTCCAGCTCCTGGTTCAGGCACGATAGCCGCTCGGGAACGATTCCCGATGTGCAGTCCGCGTACGCGGAAGAACCAGCCATGCAGGCCATGACGACGATTGCCGCACCGGCCTTCCTCACCATGCGATCCTCCTGGGTTACGTATCTGACAATCCTGTATCCGATATCCGGGCCAAATCAACCGCAGTGCCGGGAATTCCGGAACTGCGATTCTGGAAGACGCAAAACATTCAAATTCGCGTCTTGCGATGCGACCGGATCAAGCGAAGCAACGCTTCGGAGAATTTCACTCGCCGGTAATGCCGGTGGCCTGGATCATCCGCCCCCACTTCTCGATCGAAGTCGTCAGCAATATGGTGGCGTCGGCGAGAGCGACCGCGCTCGGCTCATATCCCAGCTCGCGCAGCCTCTTGTCGACATTGGGCGTGGCCACGACCGCGTTCATCGCGGCGTTGAGCTTGGCGCAAATTTCCAGCGGGGTCCTGGCAGGTGCGAGCAATCCGATCCAACCGTCGATCTCGAGCCCCGGAAAGCCGACCTGGCTCAAGGTCGGAACGTCTGGAAACGCTGGCGCGCGCCGGGCGCCGGTCACTGCGAGCGCCCGCATGGCGCCCTGCTGGACCTGGGGATAAATCTCGGCGACCGGGCCGGCGATGATGTCCACATGATTTCCCAGGAGCGCATTCATGGCCGGCATGCCGCTTTGAAAGGGAACCCCGATGGCGGGCGTCTTGGCCAGCACCTTGAAGACGTATTCGGCCACGATCCGCGCTGAAGATCCGCCATAGCCGAAGGTGAAGGCCTGGTCATGGGAGGCGTCCAGGAACGCCTTAAGGGTAGGGAACGGCTTGCGGGCATTGATCGCGAGCGCGTAGCTGTCAATTCCCGCAATCGCCACCGGCCGCAGCTCGTCGATCGAATAGTTGAGATTCTTGTAGAACGTCTGATTGATCGCCAGACTGTTGCCGGTGAACAGGAACGTGTAGCCGTCCGGCGCCGCGTTCGCGACCGCCTTGGCGGCGATGTTGGAAGCCGCACCTGGCCTGTTCTCGACCACGATCTGATAGCCAAACTGCTCCGTCAGTCCCTGCGCCACGATCCGCGCCATCGTGTCGACGCCGCCACCCGGCGCAAAGCCGACGATGAACGTGACCTTGCGGGTCGGATAGTCGGAAGCCTGAGCGTGCGCCGGGCCGGGCGGCTGGCTCAGAAACAAGGCTATGGTGGCGGCGATCGCGAACAGGAAATTGCGCCATGGTTCCGCCCACATCGGGTCCTCCGCGTGTTTCTCGTTCCCATTTTCACGCCCGCGAGTCTCGGCTGTAGAGATCGGACCGCTACACCTGTCCCGGCCAAGCGCGCTTGGCGCCTGCGCCTCGCGCCACTCTCAAGGACGGGGCTTGGAACGGTCCCCTTTCAAGGTGCGGCCAACCCCGGCCTTCCGCAGGACGGGCCGACGGCCCCGACCCACGGGCAAGAATGCGTGTTTCGAGCGGTCTCGACAAGGCGGCGGAGAGCCGCCGCGCTCATGTCGACCGCCATTCCTCATAGGTTCATTTGCACATGAAGCGGCTTGGCGGCAGCCGGAGATCGGGGGTCCGGGCGTGCGCGCGGCGCGACCGACTGTCGGTCCGTTCCGTTAAGGGTAAACCAACCATTATCCGCCAGCATGCGGCATTTCCAGCAGGGTCGCTCCGTTATGAGGGAAGCCGGATTCCTTAAGGGACTTGAGGCCCGTATCTCGAATATCGGCCTGGATGAACGCGCCCGCGGCCTGCTGAAGGAGACCTGGCCGGTGATCGCGCCGTGCCTGGAGCAGGCGATCGACAACTTCGTGGCCGCGGCCAGGTTCGTGCCGCACGTCGCCGCGGCCGTCGAACGCGATAAAGACCAGTTCAAGCAGCTCGAATTGTCGCACTTCAAAGCTCTTTTGGGCGGCGGCCTCGACGGTGATTATGTCCAATCGTGCCGCAGAACGGTCGAGCAGGAGGTCGCGATGGGGCTCGACGGCCGCACGCGCAGCAGCGTCGGGAACCATGTGCTCAGGGCCGCCGCCGAGGCGATCGCGCGCAAGCACCGGTTCTCTTCTGGCAACGCCATCGAGCGCGCCATGGCGGTCTCGCAGTTCATCACACTCGACCTCGCCAATGCGCTGGCGCTGCATCGGGAATCGGCCGACCAGGCAGCGGCGGCACGGCGCCAGGTCATCGACGCGGCGATCGCGGATTTTGCCTCCGCCATCGGTGCCGTGGTGGGCGCCATCAAGGAGGCGTCCAAATCGCTCTCTACCACATGCGGGACCATGAAGCAGGTCGCCGACGACGCCTTCGGCCGCATGGCTTCCGCCTCATCGGCGGCAACCGACACTTCGCAACGCGTGGACGCGGCCGGCGCAGCGACCGAGGAGCTCTCCCAATCGATCGAGCACATCGGGCAGCAAGCGACCCGCGGCCTGCAGATGGCGCAGTCCGCGGTCGGCGATACGCGACGCACCCATCAGGCGATTCGCTCGCTGGAAGAGGCCGCCGAGCGCATTGGCTCGGTGGTCGGTCTCATTTCCACGATCGCGTCGCAGACCAACCTGTTGGCCTTGAATGCGACCATCGAGGCCTCACGCGCGGGCGATGCCGGCAAGGGCTTTGCGGTCGTCGCCTCCGAGGTGAAGGTGCTGGCCAATCAGACTTCGCGGGCCACGGAAGACATTTCCAAGCAGGTGGCCGCCATCCAGCAAGCGACCAGGAATTCGGTCAATGAAATCTCATCGATCGCGCGCGCCATCGAGGAGCTGACGGAGGTTTCCAGCACGATCGCGGCGGCGGTGGAAGAGCAAGGCGCGACGACCCGGGATATCGCGGGCAGCATGCAGACCGCGGCCGGCGATACGGCGCGCGCATCGGAGGAAATCCATTCCATCGAGCATGCCGCCAGCCGCAGCGCCGCCGCCGTCAACGAGATTGCCGGATGGACGGAGCGCTTGACCGCGCGCGCCGAGGACTTGGAATCGAAGGTGATGAGCTTTTTCGCCCAGGTTCGGGCGGCCTGAAATCGCCGGCCCAACTCCCGTAAGCGCCTTAAACGCCACGCCGCACAGCGCGTGGCTGTGAAACCGGAAAAAAGGGCGGCGTAACCTGCCCGCCGCTCCGGCCCTCACGTCAGTTGCGGGTGATGTCGACGTCCTTCGTCTCCGGCAGGAAAATGAGGCCGATGACGAAGCTCACGCTCGCGATCACGATCGGATACCAGAGACCGCTATAGATATCGCCGGTCGCCGCCACGATCGCGAACGCGGTCGCCGGCAGGAAGCCGCCGAACCAGCCGTTGCCGATATGATAGGGCAGCGACAGGCCGCTATATCTGATCCGCGTCGGGAACAGCTCGACCAGCCAGGCCGCGATCGGCGCGTAGACCAGCGTCACGTAAATCACCAGCAGCATGAGCAGCAGCGTGGTCGGCACGTAGCTGATCTGGCTGGGATCGGCGGATGCCGGATAGCCATGCTGGACAATGGCTTGACCGAGGACGGCCGAGAAGTTCGGCGTGTTTGCCGCGATCGTCTGCTCGCCGATCTTCACCTGCGCGCCCGTGCCGGCCGGCGCGGCTTGATTTTCGTAGTTCACCGAGCGGGCGACGAGCGCCGACTTGGCGATGTCGCAGGAGGTCGTGTATTGCTCGATTCCGGTCAACTTCAATTGGAACGAGCATTCATTCGGATCGGCGATCACGGTGACCGGAGAAGAGCTCAACGCCACCTCCAGGGCCGGATTGGCATAGTGGGTGATGGCCTTGAAGATCGGGAAATAGGTCACCGCCGCCAGCAGGAAGCCGGCGAGGATGATGGGCTTGCGGCCGATCCGGTCGGAAAGCCATCCGAACAGGATGAAAAAAGGCGTCCCCAGCAGGAGCCCGAGCGCGATCAGGATTTGCGCGGTCACCGCCGGCACTTTCAGCGTCTGGGTGAGAAAGAACAGCGCGTAGAACTGCCCGCCATACCAGACGACGGCTTCGCCGGCGGTCGCGCCCAGCAAGGCGAGGAGCGCGATCCTGGCGTTCGACCATTGCCCGAAGGCCTCCGTCAGCGGCCGCTTCGAGTTCCGCCCCTCTTCCTTCATGCGCAGGAAAACCGGCGACTCGGCGAGCTTCAACCGGATCCAGATCGAGACGGCGAGTAGGATCGCCGACAGCAGGAAGGGAATTCGCCAGCCGTCCAAGAATGAGCCGTTGCCCGCGAAAGCAGGCTCTCCCATGCTGGTGCGAATGCCGAGAACAATCAGCAGCGCCATGAACAGGCCGACGGTCGCGGTGGTCTGAATCCACGACGTATAGAAGCCGCGCTGGTTCTTGGGCGCGTGCTCGGCGACGTAAATCGCGGCGCCGCCATATTCACCGCCGAGCGCGAGACCTTGGAACAGGCGCAGCCCGATAAGTGTGATCGGGGCCGCAATGCCCCAGGTCGCGTAGTTCGGCAGCAGGCCGATGCAGAACGTGCCGAGGCCCATCAATGTCATGGTGATGAGGAACGTGTATTTGCGGCCGATGAGATCGCCCAGCCGCCCGAAGAACAGCGCGCCGAACGGACGCACCGCAAATCCGGCCGCGAAGGCGAGCAAGGTGAAGATGAAGGCAGCCGACGGATTGACCCCGGCGAAGAATTGCACCGCCAGGATGGGGGCAAGCGTCCCGTAGATGTAGAAGTCGTACCATTCGAACACTGTGCCGAGCGAGGAGGCGAAGATGACGAGCCGCTCGGCGGACGTCATGGTTCCTCGCTCCCGTTCCAGAGAGGCGGTCATCGTGGTCATGGGCGTTGTCCCTGTCGTGGTCGTTGTTTGAGCGCAGCCGGCGGTTCCCTGCGAGACCCGAAGACCGCGCCGTTTGGCCGATCGTCCCCAGCAGGCGAGCGGCATGAATTCAATTAAGCTTTAGAACACGAGGACGCCATTTTACGCAATTGTTACCTCGGCGCAAATTGAAAGCACGAAGCAATTGAAGGACTTGGGCGACGAACGTGCAGGTGCCGGCGAGGCTGGCGGGCGGACCCGGGCCATTAAGATTACCGGTAGATTCACGCGCGGCGACGATACCCAAATACCTCACTTCATCTAAAGTCTTCCGGACCTTATGTTTCTCGTCGGCCGGCGGATGCTTCATGCGTAAAGCAAGTCTTATCGTCCTCGCACTGAGCAGCGTCATTCTCGGCAATTCATCGGCGCTTGCCGCCGACTCGGGCCCGGTGATCGTGGTTCCGGGCCGGCCCGGTGTGCCGGTGATGATCAATGGGATCGATGTCACGGGCGCGGTGCTCGAAGGCGATTGGGGCCTCGACAAACCGCACATGGTGGGACCCACCATCATCCCGGCTCCCGTCTTTATTCCGCGGCCGGTCTATCGGGTCCGCTTTGATCACGTCGGGTATGTCGAGGGCGGCTATTACCCGGCCCTGGGGCGCCAGCCAGGCTACGGCCGCCACGAGATCGAACCGCCCGCCGACCGGGTCCTGCCGCCGCCGGCGCCTAGCTTCCATCGTTCCTGGTCGAGCCAGCCGGAACCCCTGCCGGCAAACCTCGATCCGCCGCCGCCATCGCCGCCATTGATCGTGTCGCCACAGATATTTCCTGGCGGGCAACGCGGCGACAATGCTCGGCCAAGTCGCTCAGAAACAAGTCGCTCGGGAACAAGGCGACAGTGAAAACAGGGCGACGGCGAAGCAGACGACTCTCAAATCAATTTCGACGATCAACCAACCAGGCT
>Ga0179587_10000970_pt1 | contig 12591 bp, 10 predicted proteins | sample CZODoug2_1_08_16_FD_185932 | JGI IMG/M metagenome (GOLD analysis project Ga0179587, IMG submission 185932) | Vadose zone soil fungal communities from Angelo Coast Range Reserve, California, USA - CZODoug2_1_08_16fungal | ecosystem: Environmental > Terrestrial > Soil > Vadose zone | place: USA...
GGCACGATTCGTACGCGGAACATACCGCGCTGCTTGCCGGCGAGGCTTACGCCGATAGCGCCATCGTGGACATTGTGATGAAGGTGTCGACGCGGCGGCTGCGTCCTTCGGACATCGCGCCGAATGGGAATTTTTCCGATACATTTTTCAGCAGTCATAAAAACTTGAGCGGCACAAGCACGAGCTTTCCCTCCGGTCACGCCGCCGCAGCGTTTTCCATTGCGACGGTGTTCGCGCATCGTTACCGGCGGCATCGCTGGGTGCCGTGGGTGGCATACGGCGCGGCCGGCGCGATCAGCTTTTCCCGGGTGACGACGCAGGCGCACTTCCCATCGGATGTGTTCCTGGGGGCGGCGCTGGGATTCACAATTACAAAGTTCGCCGTGCTGAGGCCGCGATAGCTTCGGCAGACTCTGCCGGTCACCTCCCCCCACCCCGGGTGTTTTGGGGTAAAGAGTGCGCAATCGCCTGAAAAGAAACGAGTTGAGTTTTTCGTCGTGCCAAAGAGTGCGCAAGAGTGTGAAAAGAAAGAACTTGAGTGAAATGTGAGTTCTCGCTGGAAGAAGGGTCAGCCACCGAGCCATAAAGGCACATAGCCAAGGAAGAACTGGAGTGGCTTGTTTCTAACAAATGGTTAACCATAATCACCACCCCTCCCCTGTCTTTCATAAGTGTCCAAAGGGTTTTAAGTTCTTTAGAAAGAACACTTGTAGAAGTGTTGATTCTAGGTGGGTTATGGGAGAAGCGAGTTTGTATAAGAGTAATTGTCTTGGGAAGGAGGGTAGTGAGGGAGCTGGAGCGGGCGAGGGCGTGAGAATGGTTGGCGGCGTCGAATTCACAAGGAATGATAGTACGATTTACTTGATTTGTCAACTACTGTTGTAGTACTAGTATTTGACGGGAGAGCGCCGGAGTTCGAACAATTTTGTAAGCGACAGAAAACACAGGGGTAGAGCTCACAGGGGGAGTTGAAGGCCGAAACTAGAACTCGGGAGAAGCGGGCAGGGCCCAACTAGATTGCATACCAGCGACCGGCGGCATCCCTCCTCACGGTCCCGCCTTCGGCCTTCTTCAATGCTGCGTAGACAGCCCCGCGACTGATGCGGTAGAGCTGTGAAAGAGGCAGCGTGACTTCGGTGGTTGAAAGCGGCTGGGACGAGGCTCGTATGAATTCTATGGCCGCGCTGCCAATGGATGAGACGCCCGGCGGATACTAGACTCGACAAGCATCGAGTAAGGTCGTAGTGCAAGTCTCCCAATAGCTGCGCGGCGTAGGATCTCTTGTTTTCATCTTGCGTGTTGGTGGCCTCAGTATTCGATTGCGAGGATTTAGGGCTCAACGACAACTCGAGGCCGGTAGCTTCGGCTAGTTTTTTGAGATTTTTCTCGGTGGGACGCTTTCCCGAGAAATAGCCTCGCAAGGTATTGAACGGAATTGCTGATGCGTTCGACATGTCGCGAAGGCTTGAATATTTTGATTGGTTGGAAAACCAACCCCTGAGTACGATTCTTAGTTGAGGGTCTTTTGGCATTGATAGTCAGCCTCCGTCCAAGCAGTGGTGTAGTGAGCGAGCGTGATTTCACCAGCCGTTTGAAAAAGCGCCAGCGCCAGAGTTCCGAAACAAACAAGATCTTTCATCGGGTCACGGCCCAATAGTCCAGAGGATATCGAGTTTTTTTTCGACGATTGCGAAATCCTTGTCGCTGGTGGCGAGGGAAGCTTTGCGGTGGAGGGCGAGGGCAGCGGCGAAGCCATCCGTGTAGGGGAGCTTGTGTTCGGCGCGAAGTTCGGCGGCGCTGCGGGTCAGGTCGAGATCGGCGTCTACGATTTCGATGGGGAGTTGGGCGATGTCCTCGATGGTTTTCCTTGCCACTCCGGGGCCCTTGGCGCGCCAAGTAGAGTAGTACACTTCACCCCAATTCACGACAGACATCAGCAATTGGCGTTTGCCTTCGACCCCCAAGCGGATCAGCTCCTCGACCTTTTCCGCGCCGGGGCGGTCTTCGAAGAAGGTCATGAGGGCGCTGGCGTCAAAGACAATACGTTTCATAGTTCGCGCTCGCGCTTCCGTTCTTCGAGCAGGGCCTTAAGAGCGGATGGTTCGCCGCTGAGCGAGCCACGCAGGCTACGGATAAATTCCGGGGTGAGCGGCTGCAGAACGAGGCGGTTCTCTTGCTCGAGAAAAGCGACCTGGGTGCCCGTAGTGATCGAATACTTGCGCCGAAGTTTCGAAGGGATGACTAACTGGCCTTTGGTGGTAACGGTGGAGACTTCAGTCTTCATTTGGGCTCCAGTGGGAGGATTCGAGGAAAGTATACCGAAATGAATGATGTAAGTCAATGGAGACGATGTCTTACGGCCTAGAGGTAAGGGAGACGAAACAGCACGGGTCTGAAGACCCGCCACTACTAATGCTACTTACTTTCGCGCTTGGACTTCATGTTGATCTCCGGCCAGCGGGCGAAGATGGAGGTGGTGAGGCCCGCGGGGAGTGAATTCGCCGCGGACGACGCACCATTCGGGCTTCACGGCGGCGACGATGTCACGCAGGATTTTGTTAACGGAGTTTTCGTAGAAGTCGGGCATGTTATCGAAAGATTGATTATAGCTGGGGGGAGGGCAGTCGCGTGAAAACAGTCTTGGCGTGGGCCGACTAGACGCGGGGCGACAATGTTTCCAAAAAGGCAAGGAATCTGTTATTGAGATGGGTACAGGAGGAATGAGGAGGCTTGTCTCAGGGCCAGGGTGACTCTACTGTAAGGGAAGTGTGAGGAGGGGCAGAGTCTAGCGCCAACGGTTATGCTCCAGGAACAACGAGGCGGGGCGCGGTCGTTTGTCCGCAGCCTGAACATTCTGCTGAAGTTCGCGCGTCTTTACGAGTTTGGACACGTGAAGACGATGCAGCAGTTTGAAACGACGTGGAAAGAACTGCGCAACGCGCTGGATGACAGCAGCGGCGGCGGTGTGTTGCTGGGCGCCTCGGGTACGCAGATCTTGCTGGACGGCGTGCCGCTCGGATCAGCCGCTGGCGAACGGAGCTTCGCTCAGTTATTGACTAGCTCGGGAATTGCGAGCATCCATTTTTCTCCATTGCTCACGCAGCCGCAATTTGCGAGATTTGTGCGCGCCTTCCCCAGCGGAAATGCCAAACCCTCTTCTCTCGCGGAACAATTGAAAACGGCCCTGGCGGGAGACACCAGCATCAAGGTGAATGAAATCCGCTACGTCGCGGAAGATTCCTCGGTAGCGGGCATCAAGGTGGCGGCGCAACTTACGCAGAAGGTACTCGGGGCGGCCGGCGACAAATTCAAAGATTTCTTCGAAGATCCCAACAAGATGCTGCAAATGATCTTGGCCGCGGAGAGCATGCGCTCGAGCGGCAGTGGCGGTGGGATGGGCGGCCCCGGGCACGGACCCGGCGGCAGCGGACCTGGGTTTGGATTGGGTGGCTCAGGAGGATCAGGCGGCGGTGGGACTGGCAGTGGTGGTGGAACAGGTGGAAGTGGCGGTTCCGGAGGCAGCGGAGGCGGTGGCTCCAGCCTGTGGGATTCTGGGGTTCCCGGTGGCGGCGGAGGTGGCACAGGGACAGGCACGGGTGGGTCCGGTAGAGGAAGTGGACCCGGAGGCGGTGGCGGGGGTCTGGGCGGTTTTGGAGGGGGCGGCGGAAGCGGAACTGGCGGAGGATCTGGTACCGGTGGTGGCGGTTTTGGAGATGGTGGAGGTGCCGGAACTGGCGGTGGAACAGGATCGGGTGGTGGAGTCGGCGGGAGTGGCGGAGCAGGATCCGGTGGAGGTGGCGGGGCAGGGTCAGGTAGCGGTGTGGGCGCGGGCGCAGGTGGAGGTGGCGGAACAGGATCCGGTGGTGTTGGGCCCGGAGGCGCCGAGGGAACTACACCGGGAAAATGGCTAACGGCTTCGGCATTGTTACGAGGTGGAGCGGCGCCCGCAGGCGTTGCCGGTCTGCCGGGAGTTGGAGGTGGAACCGGAGCGGGAACGGGCAGCGGTGGCTTCACTGTCGAGGAAGAAGACGTCCGCTCCATGCTGGGATTGTTTGCGCAACTGGGAAAATCGCGGAAAGACACAGAACACCGCATGGATGTGCCCACGTTCCAATCGCGGCTGAGCGCCATGCCGGTGCGCGCACAGTACACCCTGCAGCAGGCGCTGGCGGGGCTTGCGGCGCAGGCTCCCGATGCCAAGCCCGACAAACCGATGCTGCTGAAGCTGGCGGAGCACGTGGCGATTCGCTTCGCGCTGGACAGCTACGAAAAGGGTGAACTGCGCGTGAACGCGGTGAAACAATTGCTCGACCGCATGAACACGGAAATTGAAGCGCTGCGCAAGATCCTGTCAACCCAAGAGGAGATGATGTCGCAAGCGGGCCTGTCAGTGCAGTCATACACAGAATTGCTGGACCAGGAATTCTGGGAGCAGGTGCCGGAAGAGAATAAGAAAGAAGTGCTGACTTCGGACGAAGCATGGTGCGTGCCGCCGCGCAACGTGCGGGCGTTCCTGGAAGACATGCTGCGGCGCGGAGAACTGAAGACCGTCAACGAGATCCTGATGAAGTACGCCTCGTGCGTAGGGCTGGAAGCGCCGGAGGCGCGCCGAACGACCGCGATCGGACTCTCGGATTTGGGTGAACTGTACGGCAGCGGCGACGGCAGCGCGTTGATGGAGGCGATCAAGAAGCTAGGCAACCAGTTGGCTATCGAGCGTGAGCCGGAATTGCAGACGCTAATCAGCGCCGCGTTTGTGCGCTTGAGCCAGGAAGCGGCCTCCAAACGCTGCTACCCGGCGATGCAACAAGCACTCTCGTCGTTGGAAAGTGTGGAGACGCAGAGGCCAGGCTCGACGCAGAGCCTGCGGCCACGCATCGGCGCGGAAGAACGGTTGCCGGAGTTCATCGAAGAAGCGATGCGCACTGGCCACATTGCGGACGGAATGATGGACATCCTTAGCCTGATGCCCAAGGCCACCATCCACTATGTCACCAGCCGATTCGGACACTGCGGATTTCGTGAGGATTGTGAACTGCTTACCACCATCATACGCAACCTGGGAGAGGATGCCACGCAACGGCTTCTCGAGACGCTGCAGACGGCTCCGGCAGGCGAGTCGGCAGAGGCCATTGGGCTGGTGACTCAGCTTTCTCCGGAAAACGTGGAAAAGATTCTGCCGGCACGACTCTCGCAATGGCAGCGCTCCGCACACGATCGCGCCGTCCGGCAACTTTCCGCAGCGCCGTCAGCAGAGCGCGCGCGGTTGCTCGTGGCGGTGTACGATTCCTTGGATTCCATGATTCGTCCGCTGGCCATTGACGAAATGGGAATGAGCGGACAGGCCAGCTGCATCCCAAGGCTGATCGACCTGGTGCAGAACGACGAGACGCCGGGCTTCACGAGAGTGAAGGCGGTTGAAGCGCTTGGCCGGCTGCACGCATCAGTGTCCAGCCCGCTTCTGCAGCACATTCTGGAAACGCGACAAGTGTGGCGCTGGGTGTATCCCAACGAATTGAGAATCGCCGCGGCCCAGGCCCTGCTCCGTGTCGATAAGGCTGTGGGCATGGAAAAAGTTGCCGCTAGCGGAATCGACCGCAAGGAATTAACGCTCGAACCATCGGATCCCGAGCCCCATGCCTCTGTAATCCGGCAGCGGCGCTATGCGCGCGTGAAGCTCTCGCGCAATCTCACTGCCGTGACCACGAATTTGCGCGAGAACTTCAGACTTTCCATCCCGGAATTGAACCTGGGAGGAGGGATTGGCGCCGGAGAACGGCATCTGGCTCCCGGCTCGTTATTGTCACTGAAATTCACGATTGGCGTGCGCCACATTAAGGCGCAGGCGATCGTTCGCGGAGCACGGCCGCAAGCAATGGCTTTTGAATTCGTGGACATGGATCTGGATGAACGCTACCGTCTGCGGAAATTATTGTTGGAACTGGGCGGACTACCGATGATTGCGCAGGTCACAAATCGCACGCGACGCCGTGGGCGCGTTGCGATCACGAAGAACTAGTGCACGAGATTTAGGAATTTTCAGGACAGAGAAACTCCCTTCCTACCTGTCCTTTCACTCCTGCGACCAGTCCGTTTGGTCAGGTGTCCTGCCCGTCCTAAGGTGGCTTGACCGCAGGGACACATAGGACCGCTGTACCATTGCAGCGAACATTGCCTAACCCTATGGTACTAGTGAGGAAGTCCTAGTCTGGAGTTCGCGGCGCAGGATGAAAGCAGACCCAACAACAACGGCTGGACGCGCCTTCGTAAGAAGCCTGAACATTCTCTTGAAGTTTGCCCGCCTGTACGGCTACGAGCATGCCCGGACCATCGAACAGCTCCAGATCGCCTGCCAGGAGCTGCACACGGCCATCCCTTTGGGGACGGATGGCGGGCTATTGCTCGGGGCAACGAATTCTCAGCTCTTGCTGGACGGGGTGCCTCTGGAAGGATCGCCCGCCGAAAAACAATTCGCGCAACTGCTCTCCGCAGCGGGCCTGGCCAGCGTGCAATTCTTCTCTTCCGTCACGGAAGAGGAAATCGGCCGATTTGCGCGCGCTTTTCCCACGGGCAAGGCCAAACCCGCTGAACTGGCGCTGCAACTGAAGTCCGCGCTTAGCGGTTCGCAGGGAATCCGCATCAATGAAATTTGTTTTGTGGCCACGGATGCACGGCTGAAAGAAGCGAGCATGGCGGCGCAGATTGCCGCGGCTTCGCTCGGCGGTGAACAAGATGAATTCAGAAAGTGGCTGAACGATCCCCAGAAGCTGCTCGAATTGATAGCTGCGGCGCAAGGTTCGACGGGCGGCGGAGTTGTTGGTGCTGGCAGTGGAAGCCCAGGGACCTCCGGAGTTTCTGGTCAAGCAGGAGTTGCTAAAGGCGGAGCAGGCGCGGGCGGCGATGCAGGTTCGGGTCGTGGATCCGGCACTGGCGGCCCGACCGGCTTGGGCGAAGGAGTAGGCGCTGGCGGAAGCGCAACTGGCCAAGTGACGGCCAGGGTTGGGAGCTTTTGGAAGAGCAGTGGCGATGGAAGTGTGCAGGTATCGGACGTGGTCGCAGGTTTGGCGGGGGCCGGAGGAGTCGGGGGGGCACTCGGAGGCGGTGGTGGATCGGGGAGAGGCGGAAGCGGGCGCGGCGAGCCGACCGAAGATGAGATTTACGCGATATTGGGCGCGCTGACGAGTTTTGGGCACGTGGGCACAGGGCAGGGCGGCGTGGCCGCGGCAGGTGCGTTTCAGGAGCAGATGGGTCAATTGCCGGGCCGCGCGCAAGACACATTGAAACAGGCGCTTGCGAGCCTGGCGGCGCAGGCACCGAACGCCAAGCCGGACGAATCCGTGATTGTGCAGTTGGCTGAGCACCTGGCGATTCGCTTCGCGTTGGAGCGCTTCGAGCGCGGCGAAGTCAAGGTCAACGCAGTGCGGCAAATGCTCGACCGTATGAACCAGGAAATCCAGAATCTGCGAAAGATTCTCGGCGCTCATGAAGACAAGATGAGCGAAGCGGGCGTCCTGGCGGAGTCGCACCGCGAAATCCTCGACAAACAATTTTGGGCCGCAGTACCGGATAGCGGCAAGCGCGCCGTGCTCCTTTCGGATGAAGCGTGGTGCATTCCCGCGCGCAATGTGCAGTCGTACGTCAGCGAGCTAATCAAGCACGGCGAAACCGCGGACGCCATCAGCATCCTAAAGAATTACGCGGCTTGCGCGGACAGCGAAGAGGCTGACGCCCGGAAGAAAACTGCTGTCGGACTCTCCGAGATGGCGGAGTTGTATGCCAAGGCCGACCCCATGCTGCTGGGCGACGCCCTGCGGCACCTGGGTCTGCGGCTCAGTGTGGAACAGGACTCGGATCTGCAAGGCCTGGTAAGCGGGGCTTTCGTGCGGTTGAGCCAGCAAGCGGCCACCAGCCGGAATTTTCCCGTGATGGAGCAAGCGCTCGATCTTATTGCTGGCGTCGAGTCGCAGAGACCGGGAATCGCGCGCAACCTGCGCGGGAAAATGGGAATTGAAGAGCGCGTGCCGGAATTTGTCGAAGAAGCGCTGAAGGCGCGCCAGGTCGCCGCGGGGTTGACCGACGTTTTGAAAATGCTTCCCCAAACGACGATGGAGCAGCTGTCGGTGCGATTTAATCGTTGCAGCCTGCGCGATGATTCCGAACATGTGGCGAATCTGGCGGCGGACTTGGGTGAAGAGGCCGTGCAGTACCTGCGGAGCACGGTTCGCGGCGGGCCGACCACCGAAGCCGTAGAGATGGTGGGCCTGCTAAGCAGACTGGATCCGCAATCGGTCATAGTATATCTGCCGGGCCGGATGAAAGATTTTCCTCGGCCCTCGCAAGACCGCATCGTGCGGCAGATTTCCGCCAGTGGGGCGGTGAGACGATGCCACATTCTGCTCGAGTTACTCGATCATGTGGACCCGCTCGTGACCCCGCTGGTCATCGATGAGATCGGCGTGACCGCGGATCGCGAGGCGCTCGGCAGGCTGCTGACCATTGCTGACGGGGACTTGCCCCCCAATGGCGGGGCATATTTGCGCGTCAAAGCTATTGAAGCATTGGGGCGGATTCACGCTCCCGAATCGGCGAGCACCTTGAAGCGCCTTGTGGAGGCGAAGAAAGTATTTGGGTGGGTCGAGCCGCAAGAAGTGCGCATTGCCGCCCTCCAGGCCCTTGAGGGACTCGATCCGGACTGGGTTCACGATTTTCTGCCCAAGAGCGGAATTGATATGGAAGACTTCACGCTGGCGCCGCTGGAAATTCCAGTTACGTCGAAATTCGTTCGGCAGCGCAGGCACCACCGTGTTCGCTTGAAGAAGTCAGTCAAGGCAGTGTGCACGAACTTAAAAGAGGGCTGTTCCTTGGAGGTCAAAACAGCCAGCCTGACGGGCGGAGTTGCGACCCTCAGCCGGCACCTGACTCCCGGCACACAAGTGCAATTGAGATTCCAAGTTGGAATGAGAAACTTTCAAGTGACGGCGCTCATGCGCGATTCCCGCGCACAGGACATGGCTTTCGAGATCGTGGATATAAACCTGGACGAGCGCGGCAAGTACCGCCGCATGCTCGCTGGGAGTCTCAACAACAATGCCAACGGCCATGCCGCCTCTGAAGACGAGCTCATTCAAGTGCCAGCCGGTGTGGCTGGTTCCAGATAGCGCCCCACGCTCCACCGACCGCTTTCTGAAGCGGGCCTTCTCCGGTTTTGGAGTGCGGCGGCTTGCCGCCGCTTTCTCCCCGCTTTGTAGGAGCGGGCTTTGGCCCGTCCCTTCCTCGTCTTTTTCTCGCCACTCGCCACTGCGTGGGCCACCCTAACAGTTCTACTTTCTTCTCACTGCTTCTTGGTTTCCTTTTCTGTCTTCAAGCTATGGAGTATTCCCGTTGCCGTTCCCAGAAGGGCGTACGCCTTTGGCTGAGCCTCTGCCTCTTCATTCGCCAGACTCAACGCGCCTGCCTTATCGCCGGACTCAGCCAGACTCGTTGTAATGTTCCAGAGCGGCCACGTTCTGCCGTCTGCGCTGAGCCGTTGCAATACCTTCCTCGCCTCGGTCATATCTCCAAGTTGGACGCGGATTATCGCGATGTAACCAAACACAGGCTCGGGCACATCCACCCCCGGTTGGTTGGCCATCTCCCAAGCCAATTCGATTGTCTCGCGAGCGGCAGGGTCACTCTTATCTGCCTGCTCCGCAGCTAGAGTGGCCAGCGCGTCTGCCCGGTCTGCGATTGAGGGCACTACCTGCACGCTTTCCAACGCACTTAGCGCATGCCCGTCTCGGCCTTCTTGCGCCGCAATCGTTCGCAAGAAAATATCCCGCGTATTCTGGGTAGAGACTTGTGAGACTGTCTCCAGTGCCTCCCGTAGGTCCCCAACCTTTGCCATGTTTGTTGCCGTGAACCCTAACGCCGAATCACGATTGGAGCCCTCGGGCAATTCTCCGATGATTTCCATGGCGCCTCGAATGTCGCCCATGTCCGCCAGCGTCACAGCCAGGCAGGAAAGGCCTCCCTCGTCTTTCCTCTCGCGTACAAACTCGGAATATTCTGTCAGCGTTGCTTGTGCCTCGGAACTCAGGCGTATTTCCTTCTGTGTTCGCGCGATTCCCAGCAGCAGAATGCTCATCTGGGGTTCCTTCTCCCGCGCCTGTTCAGCGACTTCCAGTGCCTCTTGCATTGTGGACAGGGCGGCATCACGCTTGCCAGCCTCCCACTGTGATTTTGCAATGGCCAACAATGCTTCTTCGCGTCGCGCTGGCTGGTACTGAATCAGGTGCGCCAGTTGTAAGGCCACTCCAAAATCTTTTTTGTCTGCGTGGGATTTCGCCAAAATGGAATAGCTGGTGCCAGCTTGCTCCGAGCTTACTTCGCTCAGCAGTTGCAGAGCCTCTTCTATTCGTCCTTGATAATCCAACGAATAGGCGATGGAACCGAGGGCGGCTCCTCGGTCTTCCGGCCTCGTCAACGAACGCGCCATTGCCAACGCACCGGAAAAATCGCCGGCTGCGGCCAACCGTCCGCCGATATTCGCTGCCGCGCTCATGCGTTGCGCTTCCGGGATTTGACTGACCAGCTCGCTGGCCTGCCGGAGTAGGTTGATTGCTTCTTGCTTGGGACTTGGCTCCTGTGCCTGCACCAAGGTCGCCCGAACGCAGCCGACAATTCCAAACACCACCCAGAAGAGCCTTCGCGATTGTTGAATTGGCATGTTTGCCACAGAGCTTGGCTTGGGTTACTGGATGCAAGTTTCGGGCTAAGGGTGGCCCTAATCACCCCTTGAGTTCTGTCAAGCCGCGTGCCGTACCCTACGGTTTTCAGGGTGCGGATTTTGGTGTCGGGGGACAGACGGGAAGTTTCCCCTACTCTGAAACTCTCCAATCATTACGAGCCAAACGATCGATATCACATGAACATCAGAAATCGTCCCGTCTGTCCCCGATTTCCCCGATTTCTCAGCGCTCAGAATTTCAAGCAGGGATGCCCTCGGCGAGTCGCACGCAGTTCCGCCCAGACTCTTTGGCGCGGTAGAGTGCCCCGTCTGCGGCTTCGAGCACCAGCTCGGGTGTGGAAAGCTTCTTCGAGTTCTCAGCAATGCCGATGCTAATGGTGATGGTTACGGACTTGTCCGGCCCCGGCTGCGGCGCGTGCTCAGGTTTTTTGTCAGGATCCCTGGGTCCTCGCAGACGGAAGCCGCTCGCAGCAATGGCCTCACGCAGCAACTCCACAAGGGGGCGCGCCTCCATCGCGGAGCGCCCAGGAAACACGATGGTGAACTCTTCCCCACCGTAGCGGAAGGCGCGTGCTCCGCCTCGCACGCGGGAAATCATCGAGGCGACGAACTTGAGCACTTGGTCGCCCGCATCGTGCCCATAGGTGTCGTTGAAAGCTTTGAAGTGGTCCACGTCGCACATGGCGACGGCATAGCGGCCGCCAAGGTGCCGCATGAGTTCTTTGAGAGTTCGCCGCCCGGGCAGTCCTGTCAGTTCATCGCGGTGGGCCACCTCATAGCCGTGCTCAAGCGCCTCGTAGAACAGGATCAGGCCCGCAGCGCCGAAGTAAAACAATGTCTCCTCATTCTTTCCTGTCTGCCTCAACCCCACAAATGCGGCTACCAGAACCAAGAGCAGTCCCGCCTCAAGTCTCGTGCGCCGGAACATCGCCAGACCCAGCAGCGTGAGCGATGCGGCTGCGAACGAAAGCTGTTGGCTACGTGGAACCCAGCTCAGGCTGGCAGCGTCCTGGCCCCAGCGCAGGAAAGCCTCCAGTGAGCCCCCTCGTAGCTCCCCCAGCATAACGACGCCGACACTCTCGACCACGATCAAAGCTATCTTCAAGAGGCCGCTGGGCGTTACTGTGCCGCGCTCGCCGAGAGACGCAAAGAGAGCGATGTTTAGCGGGAGAAGAAAAGCTGCCGCCAATTTCGAAACGTCCGCGGAGGCTGGCAGCGTCCTTAAGCCCCAAATAGCCAGGCCGAGTAAAAGGGCAGAAAACAACACGCGACCTTGGCTGTAATACCAACTGAGCAGCCCGGCTGCCGCCAGGGCCGCGAAGCAGAAGATGCGAGCGTAGGGAACAACCGTCAGGCGGGCTGGCTCTACCTGCATCAGCCCCCAGGTCGCAAGCAGCAGCCAGGCGCCCGGCGTAATCAGGCGGGCTAGCCACCGAACTGTGGCGAAGTGGCGCGGCATCTTTTTCTCACAATAGCAGTTTTCTCGTCAGGGCAGAGACACCAAGTCATGGGGTTTATAGTTCCTGATAATGCCAGCGATATCTTGGTCGCGGCGCGGAGGAACCGGCTCAATTGGATTGCCGGCGAAGTAGAAGTAAGACTGCCAGGCCCCAACCGATTAGGCCAAACAAGACGCTCGGGCGCGAGACAATTCTTGCCAGTCGGCTCGCCGGACTGAGCTGAGCCAAAGACCCACTTTCGGCCCGCGGTTCCGAGGCTTGCGCACCCGCACCCGAGGTCTTGGGATCCTCGGACGACTTCGCATTTGCCTTGGACAGTTCCGCTCGGGTCTCTTCAAGTTCAGCGCGAACCCTTGACAGCTCGTCTTCGAGTTGGCGAATCAAGTTGCCCCCTACGACGCCAAG
>Ga0179587_10000971_pt1 | contig 12589 bp, 10 predicted proteins | sample CZODoug2_1_08_16_FD_185932 | JGI IMG/M metagenome (GOLD analysis project Ga0179587, IMG submission 185932) | Vadose zone soil fungal communities from Angelo Coast Range Reserve, California, USA - CZODoug2_1_08_16fungal | ecosystem: Environmental > Terrestrial > Soil > Vadose zone | place: USA...
TGCCGAAGCACCCGGTGAGCTGCCTCCGATCAAGGAGACGTACCTGTGAACGACGCGCAAACGCTCGCCGTCGAGGTCGCGGCCATCGACCAGGTCACTCCCCTCATCAAGCATTTCAAATTGGCGTCGGCCGATGGCGCCCCACTGCCCGCGTTCTCCGGCGGCTCGCATATCATCGTGGTGATGCAGGGCGCCGCGCGCATGCACCGCAACCCCTATTCGCTCTTGAGTTCGCCGCGCGAACTCGACCACTATGAAATCGGCGTGCGCCGGATGGAGGAGTCGCGGGGCGGATCGCATTTCATGCACGACCAGGTGCGGGTGGGCAGCCGTTTGGAAATCGCGCACCCGGTCAATCTGTTCGCCCTCGATAAAATCGCGCGCAAGCATGTGCTGATTGCCGGCGGCATCGGCATCACGCCGTTTCTGGCGCAGCTCGAGGACCTGCACGACGGGGCCGTGCCGTATGAACTGCACTATTCAGTACGGTCGCCGGAACACGCCGCATTCTTGACGCGCCTGCGGGAGCGCGAGGGCGAGAAAGTGCGCATGTACTACGACAGCGAAAGCCAGGCGGTCGATTTCGACGGGCTGCTCGCGAATCAACCGCTGGGTACCCATGTCTACGTGTGCGGTCCGGCCGGACTCATCAACACGGTCATCGCCACGGCAAAGTCTTGCGGTTGGCCCGACAGCCACGTTCATTGGGAACAGTTCAGCGCGCCTCCCGTGGGCGACGCCTTCGACGTGTTCCTGTCTCGCAGCCGATTGACCGTTCACGTTCCGCACGATCAGAGCCTGATGGAGAGCATCGAGGCCGCGGGCGTCGAGGTGCCCTACCTGTGCCGCGGCGGTGTCTGCGGCTACTGCCAGACCCGCGTCCTCGAATTGGACGGCGAGCTGCTGCACAACGATCATTTCTTGTCGGACGCGGAAAAGGCCAAAGGCAACAGCATCATGCCCTGCGTGTCGCGGGCGCGTTGCAAAAGCCTCGTGCTCGACCTGTAGGAGCGCATCATGAATGTAGCATTCAAGCCCGACGAAACGTTCAGAAACGACTTCACCTACCGCAATAGCCCGGAGGCGATCCGACGCTTCCCGCTGCCGTTCCACGAAGACGAATACATGTATTCCGTGAATATCGAGCCGCATCTGCCGGGACCCAAGGGCTCGGTCACGGAATTCGCCTTCGATGTCGATGAGCACTACGTCGCGGAGTGCCGCGAGCGCGCCATCGTGCTGGCCGCGGAGCCGCTGCGTTTTCAGGCGCTGCCCCATATGATGAGCGCGCAGTGGGACTCCCTCGAGCTTCTGCTGGACTCCCTGGCACGGGATTATCCGGCGCACTTCTCGCTCACCAAGCAGGGCAACCGCTGGCAGTGGATCAATCGGCCGTTGGGCCTCACCCACTCGTTCATCTTCGGCGACGTCGATACCCTGCCGCACCAACCGCTCGACTACGCCGCGCGGCAGGCGCAAGGCGACTTCGTCGTCATGGACCAGCGCGAGGGCGACCTGTGGACCGAGGCCGGCGTGGTGACCACTCAGGCCGACTGGTCGCTGGATTTCGACATGGGCATGACTTTCAAGGAGTGGCACGGACCCGTGCCGCTGGCGCATGAGTTGGGCGTGTTCGATCGGGCGCTGAAGTTTCTGTTGAACCTGCGGCTGGGTCAGCCGGTAAGGCGGCTCAACTGGACCATGACCGTGCATCCGCGCCTCGACACGTCGCCCGAGAATTACCCCCACTGGGGCTCGGATCGCGCCACGGTGACCGCACGGAATGCCGGCGAACTGGTGCACCTGCGTGTGGAACTCCAGGGCCTGTGGCGACTGCCGCGCAGCAACGCGATCATCTTCGGCATCCGCTGCTATCTCATCAGCGTGCAGGAACTCGCCACCATTCCCAAATGGGCGCGGCGCGTACACCGCGTGCTCAAGAACCTGCATCCCGCGCTGGTCGACTACAAGGGGCTGACCCGTTATCGGGACGCGGTCGTCGAGTGGCTGGCACCCTTCGACGACGGCGCACCCACCACGCCCGGCAACGGACCGGAATAATTTTCTTAGGATTTGGGGAGACATCATGGCACTCAGTTGGCGCAACTCGGTATTGGCGGATCGGCATCGGGCACTCGGGTCCAAACTCGAGGATTGGAACGGCATGGGCACCGCTTGGACGTATTCCAAGGACGTGGCGCAGGATCATGTTGCGATCCGCACAAAAGCGGGTTTGATGGACGTTTCGGGACTGAAGAAGCTGCACCTGGTCGGTCCGCACTCGAGCGCCATTCTCAACTATGCCACCACGCGCGACGTCACCAAGATCTATCCAGGCAAATCCGCCTACGCCTGCATGCTGAACGAGGCCGGACACTTCATCGAGGATTGCATTCTGTACCGCACCGGACCCAATGCGTGGATGGTGGTGCACGGCAGTGGTGCGGGGCATGAAACCTTGACGAGCTATGTGGTCGGCCGTAATGCGGCGCTCATCGTGGATGACGACATGCACGATCTGTCGCTCCAAGGACCCATTGCGGTCGATTTCCTGGCGAAGCACGTGCCCGGGATTCGCGACCTCAAATATTTCCACCACCTGCCCGCCACGCTGTTCGGCCGGCCGGTCTTGATCTCGCGCACCGGTTACACGGGTGAGCGCGGCTACGAGATTTTCTGCAAGGGCGAGGACGCGCCCCTGATCTGGGACACCATTTTGAGCGAGGGGAAGGCGATGGGCATCATTCCCGCGTGCTTCACCACGCTGGATTACCTGCGGGTCGAAAGCTCGCTGCTGTTCTATCCCTACGACATGTCCCAGATGTATCCGTTCGAGAAGGACCCGCCGGGCGACAGCCTGTGGGAGTTGGGGCTCGACTTCACGGTGAGCCCCGGCAAGAACGATTTCCGCGGCGCCGATGCCCACGCGCGCCTCAACGGCAAGGAACGATTCAAGATCTTCGGGCTGCTGGTCGACGGCAAGGTGCCGGCCGACATGGGCGACGCGGTGTACTCCGGCGACAGGAAGAAGAAGGTGGGTGTCATCACCTGCGCCATGGTCTCGACGCTCACCGGCAAATCCATGGCCATCGCGCGCCTCGATGTCCCGGTCGCCGTGCACGGTACGCGATTGGACGTTCACGGCAAGAACGTCAAGGGCCCCGCGACTGCCCACACCCTGCCGTTCGATGACGTTGAGAAGAAGAAGCGCACCGCGGTGGGGTGACGATTCGAGCAATTGCTGGTGTCGCTTGGATCCGATCGGCGGCGCGCGCGCCGTGGGGGAGCTGGTGACTGTGCGCCTTGGGGGCGAGATAGGCTTGCTGGCGGCAAGGAACGCGGCACTACTGTGGAGGGAAGGAAAATGGAAATCGGCGAACAACGAAAGCATGAACGACTGGAGATTGCGCGTCAGGCGCCTGGCAAATTTCGCCTGTTGACGCCAGCAGGGGCGTATCCCATTGCGGCGATCCGAGACCTTTCGGGTTCGGGAATTCGCGTATTTCTGGATGCTGAACTCAAGGAACGTCTGGACGTGGTGGTCGAGTACACCGAAGCCACCCTGAAGCTGGAAATACAGGGCCGAGTGGCCTGGAGCGTCGAGCAGAAAGAGGTCGAAGCGACCAAAAGCGCTGGCCGGTATGTCGTCGGCATCGAATTGTTCAGTCCCTTCCTGTTCATGTCCATGGCGGGTCTCTACTGAGTTGTTCGATGTCGACGCCAGGAGGCCTAACCGCCCATGGCGGCCAGCTTCGCCTCGATCTCCGCGCCGAAATACGCCTGCGGATTCGAGGGAGTCTCGTGTTCGCGATGCTCACGCTCGGTGATGCCCTTTTTTGCCGCCTCGAAGGCGTCGCGCAGCGACTTGGCCCCCGGCAGCGCATCTCGATAGAAGGCCTCGCCGAAATAGGTGAGATCGCTGTCGTTGGAACAGCCGAAAGAGGTTCGATCCTTGGCCGCAGCGGTGATCACGATGGTCTTCGGATCGCGCAAGGCGTCGATGAAGCCGCCGGCATAACACGCGGAAATCAAGATGACGCGCCATTGAATTCCCGACTCGCGCAGCGCCTCCTCGAGATCCTCGGCCGTGAGGCTGGTGAGCGGAAACCCGGAATTGGACACCGCGATGCTGGGTTCCTGCGAACCATGAGAGGAGATGGAGAGAAAAAGCACATCCTTGCCGGTATCCATACGCTCGGCAAGACCCTGCAGCGCGTAGTTCAGTGCGGTCACGCTCGCCAGCGGCGCGCGCCGCAGATCTCGCTGGTCGTTGATCAGCGAAAGATGCCGGTCCCCGATGTTGAACCGCTCCCCGAGCACGCGGGAAGCGAGGCCGATTTCCTGCGCAAACACTTTCTGGTCGCCGACGCCGGCGAAGCCCAAGAAAAACGCCTGCGGGGCCGCCGTATCGTCGCGTTGCACGGGTTCGAGCGCGGCATCGATCCGATCCGCTTGCTCGAACAGTGCCGCCTCCCGGTCGGCCAGTACATCCTCCGGCGCCACGCCCAAGACCGTCCCGTCGCGCGGATTCCACACGTCGGGAATGGCGTCGGCCGCATCACTTGACCATATGAAGGCGGCGACGAACAGCGCGCCGAGGACGGCCGTCGAGCGCTGCGGCCGGCCGGTGACCGCGTGCAATCCGCGCATGAAAAAGACGCACAGGTAGAGTGCGGCGACGCCCGCCCACCAAACCCACGGCTGCTGCAGGTAGAAGGCAAACACGCCGACGAGCAGCAGCGGCACCGGTACGGCTCCGAGCGCCACGACCAGCGTCGCTCCGAAGGCAGGTCGGGGCCGGGTTGTCCACCGCAGCAATCCGGCCAGGGCCAATACGGCCAGTGCGTACCACGCGAGCAGCGGAATTCCGTCGATGGAGAATTCCGGATCCGGTTGGCGTTGCCACCAGTCGATGGCAACCCATGCGCTCAAGCAAGAGACGCTCAAAACAATGATGGCGGTTAAGGGATTGCCGTGCGGTTCCACATAGGCGGATTTCAGACACCATAGCCTCAATAGCACCCTGAACCAGGATCTCTGCGGGGTGTCACCGGCGGTGGGGGCTCCTGCGACCGTCGATCCTGGCACCGGCGATTCTGCTGCTGGCGGTTCTGCTGCCGGCGATCCAGCGCCTGGCGATCCGCCGGCCGGCGCTCCGGGCGTTTCGCCCTCGATCATCGGTCACGTGCTCGGAAGACCGGCCTCCGAGCACGCCTCTGACGGTTACTTCGCTTCAACGATCTTCTTGAGATTATCCAAGCCCGCTTTGAACACCCCCTCGATCGTATCGGTGGCGGTCTTGTCGTTCTCATTGTCCGGCGGAGTGTCGCTCAAGTTCTTGCGTTTGAACTTGGCGGACCAGGTGACCAACGTCTTGTCAGCCCCCAGTGACGTGACCACGAAACTGGCCGAGTAATGACTGACGGGAAGCACGCTCTCGATGATGGAATAGCGATATCGATGGCCTTTCTCGTCGAACTGGAGCAGTTTTTCCTTGATCGTTCCGCCGCCCTTGAGCGTCAGCAGGCGTACCGCGCCCACCGTGTTGTTCGTGCCGCTCTGGAGCTCGTCGCTCGCGAGGGCCGGGTGCCAGGTGTTCAAGCCGTTGAAATTCTTGGAAGCTTCCCAGACTTTGTCGGCCGGCGCCGCAATGGTCACGGTTTTCTTGACGTGCAACTCGGGAGCCGCCGCCGCGCTGATGCCGGATGCGAGCAGCGACATCGTAAACGCCATCGCCGTCATTATTTGCATGGCCGTCATCCTTTTCATACCATCGATCCTCATGGTCTCTCCCCTCACTGGTAATCTTTGAGCCATTGGATTGTAAGCTGTTGCGCGCCCTTATCAATCCGTTGCCGGAAGCTCATTCCGCTGCCGGAAGCGCGGCCCGCCGCCGCCAAGATCCCCCAGCCAGGGCGCCCAGTAAGACGAACGCCGCACCGCTGAGCAAGGATTGCAAACCATGGTCCGGCCAGAGGTCCATGAAATATCCGCCGACGCTGGGGCCGATGACGCCGCCCAGACAGTAGACCATGACGAACACGGTGTTGGCGGTGGGAAGTTCGGCCGCCGCGTACTCCTGTCCCAGGAGCGCTACGCCCTGGCTGTAGAAGGCGTACAGCGTCCCGCCCCAGACGAAAATCAGCGGCCACAGAAGCGCAGGTGTCGCCAACCATGGCAGCAACAGCAGAGGGCCGATACAACTGAGCAGCGTGCATGCCCCCAGCATCAAGCGCCTTCCTAAGCGGTCGGCGAGCATGCCGATCGGCGCCTGCAGAACCACGTTCCCGGCCATGAATACGGTCACGAGGAGCAACGCACCCCGCTCGGGAAAACCTGCATGCATTCCAAACAGCGGAAGGAGCGTCAGTTCCGCGGACTCGGTGAGACCCGCGACCAACGCGGCCAACATGACCACGGGCGCCCTTCGCACCATCGATGCAAGGTGGCGCATCGGCGTGAACGCCTGCACGGAGCCTCTGACCCGCTGCATCACCGCGAGGGGCAGCAGCGTCAGGAGCAAACAGACGGAGCCTACGGCGAACGGCAGAAAACCGCGCGTACCGGTCCATTCCAGGAGCGCGGGACCCATCATGACGCCGGCTGAAAAAACCGTACCGTAGATTCCCATGACGGTGCCGCGCGAGTCGTCGCCGCTGATGCTGTTCAACCAGACTTCGCTCGCGATCCAACTCAAACCCAGGGCGCAACCCGTGATGAATCTCAAGACCAGCCAGAAAGCAACGCCCGGCCACGCCGGCATGATGACCAGCACAAGGGCGGAGCAGCACACTCCCGCCACGATGCAAGCCTTGAGTCCCAGGCGCGAGATGGCTGCGGGATAGAACGGCCCGAGCAGGATCACGGCGATCAAGCTGGCCGCGGTCACCGCTCCGACGGCAAAACTCGATGAACCGGCGCGGCTCAACACCAGCGCGATCAGCGGCGGCTGAAATCCGAAGATCAAGCCGACCCCTAAGCTGCTCGAGAAAACGGCGGTGAGCGTTGCGCGGCGGGAAATGTGCACGCGGTCAGTTCCGGAGCATCAAGTCGAGGCGGCGCCCCGCAATTGTGCGGTCGGCGACACCCCCCGTCGACTTGGCTCTGTGACCCATCAACCGGCGCAATTTCGCTCCCCGAATCCCTGGCATAAGCCGTGCATTAGACACCATCGTCCGCCGCCGATTGCGGCATTTCGGCAACACGGGAGACTAATTTTCCCGTGCCTCACGTGCAATAAACTTGCGTGTCAGTAAACCCTATGCTACGAATTGCGTATAACGATCACCAGGCGATCGCTCATAAGCGTGAAGGGATTGAATAAACCCGGCGATAGGCTCGGTCACCATCTGCATTGCGCGGCCGTTTTCGCTCATTTAGGGAGATTCGGAGATGAAAAAAGTGTTGTTTGCAAGATACGTTCGTGGAGTAATCCAGGCGTGGATGGTTTTGGCGCTGCCCTGCGCCATGGTCATCAGTACGTCGGCACTTGCAGCATCCCCCCCGGGAGAGTACGGCGGATTGGAAGAAATCGTCGTCACCGCAGAAAAGCGCGAGTCGACCGTCCAGGCAACGCCGATCGCGATGACGGCCTTGAGCGCGGGCGATCTCACCGGGGAAAACATCACATCGATCCAGGATCTGGTCGGCGCCATCCCGGGTATCTCCCTGCGCACGGCGGGACCGGGCCAGACCGAGTATGAAATGCGCGGCTTGGCCTCTTCCGGCGGCTCCGTGGCGACCGTGGGCTTTTACATCGATGAAACACCCTTGTCGGCATCCGCGGTGGCGCTCAACGGCCGCACGGTCATCGACGCCGATCTCTACGACCTCAATCGCACGGAGATCCTGCGTGGACCGCAGGGCACTCTATACGGCGCCGGATCCATGGGCGGCACCATCAAGCTGGTCACCAATCCGCCCAAACTCCATGCCCTCGAAGGGTCTGCGTACGTCGACGCCTCGCAAACCACCGGCGGCAGCACGAACGGCCGCGGCAGCTTGATGCTGAACATTCCGATCGGCGACATTGCATCGCTGCGCTTCGTCACGACGGGGAAATACATCAGCGGCTGGATCCATCGCTACGTCGTTGCTCCCGGCCAGTTTCCGTTTCCGACGAATTTTGGCAATTGCGGCGCCGCAATTGTTTACTACTGTACCCGCGGCGACGTTCAGGACGCACCGGTCGCCAAGGACATCTCGAACTCCAACATCGAGCGTTTCATTTCGTCGCGGGCATCCTTGTTGGTTCAACCGACCGATGCTTTGTCCATCACCGGCAGCTTCATGTATCAGCGCATCGATGCCGACGGATACAACAATTACCAGGCGCCGCCCAACAAGGAAGCGATCTATCAGCCCTACGACATCAAGGAGCCGTACTACGACTCCTTCCATATGTGGAGCCTGAAGGTCAGCTACGACATGTCGTTCGCGAATCTGACCTCGGCATCATCCTATTGGAAGCGCGATGTCTATCAATCGACGGATTCGACGGAAGCCCTGCAGAACATCTTCAATTACACGGCATTCGTCCCGAACCTCTACGAGGATAACGATACGACGTGGCAGCTCGCCCAGGAACTGCGGCTCACGTCGCGGGGTGAAGGGGATTTCCAGTGGGTGGGCGGCCTGTACTATTCGAACCTGCACTCGGGCTACATCACGAAGAATCAGACCGTTGGGTTTGTAACTACGAAGTACTGTCCTTACGGCGCCGGTCCCTTGGCAGGTCATTGCCCGGCGGCCGCTCAAAACACATACGGAGTCGTTGCGGGCCCGAATCCCGAGGGCATCATGTTCAACGACAACAATCCGAACATTCTCAATCAGAAAGCGATCTTCGGCGAAGCGAACTACAGGTTGACCCCCACCCTCAAGCTCACGGCGGGCCTGCGATTCTATAAATTCAACATCAGCAACAACGCCAATCAGCGCGGCCTCGGCACGGCATCGGGAGATGCCACACCCACGATTGACAGCGCATCCGGAAGCAATACCAGTCTGTTGCCGAAGGTAAACCTGTCGTATGAGCCCACCTCCGATCTCACGGTATACAGCACGCTCTCCAAGGGTTCCCGGCCCGGCGGCGTGAATCTACCGATCCCGCTGGTCCCCTTCAGCCAGGGCGCCTTTTATTACTGCGGCCCGGGAACCGGGCCCAGCTACCTCACCAGTCAGCCGTCCTACTACTCGCCGGACAACATCTGGAGCATCGAAGTGGGCGAAAAAGCCAGGTTCGCCGATCGGCGCTTTTCGGTCAATGCAGATGTTTACTACGTCAAATGGCACAACATCCAGCAATTGGTCGTGCTCTCCTGCGGCTATCCCTACAATACCAATGTCGGCGATGCCAAGACGTATGGGCCGGAACTTGAAATGGCGGCGAAGGTGACCGACGCGCTCACGGTCGACCTTTCTGCGGCATATACCCAGGCCTACATCAGCGCTCCGAAAGACACTCCGGGGCTTCCGATCACCTCCGGAACGCGCGTCACCAGCATTCCGAAGTACACGGGCAACCTGGCCGTGAGCTACGAATCGACGCTGGGGCAGGACTATAAAATGACGTTCCGGGTCTCGGAATCCTACGTGGGTCCGGTCTACGATACCGCCTTTTTCCAGGAGACCCTGGGCTCATACGGGTTGATGGACTTCAGGATGGGTGTGGGTAAGGAGGTCTGGACAGCGTCCCTGTTCGGCACCAATTTGACCAACAAACACGCCGGACTGACCATCGACAATACGGTCTTCGCGTGGCAGCAGCCGACGATCACGCGGGTCTCGACCAATCAGCCGCGCACGATTGGAATAGCGTTCGAAACGAAATTCTGATTCGAGCACGCGCGGCGCCGATACTTCGAGTGCGTTCGGGACGCATGACGGGGGCGGAAGCGCGGCGCGCGCAGCGGGGGCGTTAGGCGGGGGGCGCAAGCCCCCCGTTCTTTGTGTGTTCTTTGCACGTTCTTTGTATGATGATGCCCGACGCACGGGCGATCTTAGTCGTTAGTAGGGCATATCGAGGGAGACTTAAAGGGTGACCGACAGTTCCGTCAAGGCAGTCGATCAAGACGCCGAGCAATTGAAAGCGTTGGGTTATGTGTCGCATTTCGACCGGACCATGTCGAAGTGGGAGAACTTCTCCTTAGGGTTTACCTATCTCTCGCCGGTGGTCGGCGTGTACACGATATTCGCGAGCGCGTTTATCGCCGGCGGCCCGCCGATGTGGTGGACCTATATCCTGGTGGGCTTGGGTCAGCTCATGGTGTGCCTGGTCTTCGGGGAGATCGTGTCGCAATTTCCGATTTCCGGCGGCCTGTATCCCTGGGCGCGACGGCTGATGGGAAAGCGCTGGGCGTGGATGGCCGGATGGGTTTATGCCTGGGCCTTATGCTGCACCATGGCCGGCGTGGCGACCGGGGTCGCGCCGTTTCTTGCGCAACTGTTCGGGGTCGACAGCACTCCCGTGGCGACCACCATCATTGCGCTGGTGCTCATCGCCATGACCACCATGTTGAATTTGAGCGGTACGCGCCTGCTGGCGCGCGTCGCGATGTTCGGCTTCGTCTGCGAATTGGTGGGCGCCATCGTGGTCGGCGGCTATTTGTTGTTGTTTGCGCGGCATCAACCGCTCAAAGTCCTGATCGATACGACCATCGTGCATGCGGACGGCAGCTATTGGCCTGCATTCCTGGCCTCTTCGCTCGCGGCCATGTTTTGCTATTACGGCTTCGAGGCCTGCGGCGATGTCGCCGAAGAAACCCCGGACGCTAGTCGCATGATTCCCAAAGCCATGCGCATGACGATTTACATCGGCGGCGCTGCCGCCACCTGGGTCTGCCTGGCGTTCGTCCTATCCATCCCGGACATGGGTGCGGTGATGTCGGGCGCCGACAAGGACCCGATCGTGACGCTGCTGCGGTCGGCCATGGGTGAAGCGGGCTTTCGGGCCGTCATCGTGGTGGTGCTGGTGTCCTTCATTTCCTGTCTGCTGAGTCTGCAGGCGGCCGCCAGTCGCTTGATTTTCGCCTACGCCAGGGATCAGATGATTTTCGGCAGCAAGTACTTGAGCCGAATGTCGCCGGGGCACCATGTTCCGGCCACGGCGCTAGTGGTGATGGGTGCGATACCGGCGTTGATCGCGCTCTCTGCCCTGTGGCTGCAAGATGCCATCACCATCATCATCAGCTTCGCGGCGGTCGGAATTTACATTTCATTCCAGATGATCGTGCTGGCCGCCTTGATCGCGCGCGGCAAGGGCTGGCGGCCGTTGGGGCCGTTCACCGTGGGTGGCTGGGGGTGGTGCGTGAACCTGCTGGCGCTTGCCTACGGCGTGGGCGCCATCGTCAACATCCTCTGGCCGCGCAGCCCGAACGATCCCTGGTACAGCAACTATTCCATGCTGGTGACCACCGTCGGCGTCGTGGTGCTGGGCGCCATCTACATGGTAGCCGCGAAACCCTACGAGCGCGGCAATGCGCCCGCCGGCGACGCGCATCGATTGGCCGGGAAGGTAACCCAATCTGTGGTAACGCAGACTTAAGGGTAGGGACCCGCCGTGGCGGCATTGCCGCCGTCGACGCTCATGTTCGTACCTGTCACGTAACTTGCGAGATCGGACGCCAGAAAATGCACGCAACGCGCAACCTCGGTCGGATGTGCCAAACGCCCCATAGGGATTCCGGCCGCCAGTTCCCGCAGACTCCGGGCCGGGTCGCCGCCGCGTTTGGCGAGAATGTCATCGACCATTCGCGTGTGGATCTCGCCGGGACAAACCGAATTGACGCGGATATTGTCGCGCGCATGATCGAGCGCCATGCAGCGGGTGATCTGAATCACCGCGCCCTTGCTGGCGCAGTACGCAACATGATTGGCCTCGCCGTTGAGTCCCCATTCCGAGGCAATGTTCACGATCGCTCCCTTGCCGGCCGCCTTCATGTGCCGGACGGCGGCGCGGCTCAAGTAGAACAAGGCGTTGACGTTCACGGCCATGGTGTCGAGCCACTGCTCATCGGCCGTGTCGAGCGCATTCGCGGTGTAGAGAATGCCGGCATTGTTCACCAAGATGTCCAGGCCGCCGAAGCGTTGGATGGTGTCGCCGATCAAACGCTCGCAGGCGCCCGAGGCGCGCAAATCGGCCGCGGCGAATTGTGCGTCGCCGCCCGCGGCGCGAATGGCGTCGACCACTGCGCCGCCGCGCGGCTCATGGCGGCCTGACACCATGACCTTGGCGCCCGACTCTGCGAAGACATGCGCGCACGCCTCACCGATCCCGGTGGTCGAGCCCGTGACCAAAACGATTTTTCCCGCAAACAGCATGACGAGCTATCCCGAAGGAGTGAGGCCGGATTCCCCCGTCAGTTATTATAAACAGACGCGAAGAGGATGAATTCATGTCCCGAGACCCGAAGCACGATGTGTTGTTCGAACCGGTCAAGATCGGTCCCCGGAAGACCCGCAATCGATTTTGGCAAACCTCGCACTGTGCGGGGCCCGGATCCGAGAGACCCGGAGCTCAAGCGCATTTGCGCGGGATGAAGGCTGAGGGCGGCTGGGGGGTCGTGTTCACGGAATTCTGCTCCATCCA
>Ga0179587_10000972_pt1 | contig 12577 bp, 10 predicted proteins | sample CZODoug2_1_08_16_FD_185932 | JGI IMG/M metagenome (GOLD analysis project Ga0179587, IMG submission 185932) | Vadose zone soil fungal communities from Angelo Coast Range Reserve, California, USA - CZODoug2_1_08_16fungal | ecosystem: Environmental > Terrestrial > Soil > Vadose zone | place: USA...
TGGACGTCGACGGCAAGGGCAAGATCTGGGCGTCAGCGCCGGACGGCGTGCTGCGCTTCGATCCGCAGACCGAAACCTTCACCGACTTCAAGTCGCTCATTCCCTTCAAGAATGCCAAGGGCACCAACAGCACCTATGGGGCGGCCGGCGATCGGGACGGTAACGGCTGGTGGGCCCAGATGGCGTTCGACACCATCGGCAAGGCCGACATGACGACCGGCAAGACGTCGGAAGTCGCGCTGCCCTTGCTCAAGACCGAGATGGACCGGCTCACGCCCGAGCAGAAGGCGTTCTACGACAACTTCGACAATGTCACCAACGGTAACCCGCTGCCGTGGTCGCAAGGTCCGCGCCGCATGGGTACCGACAAGAACGCCGATGTACTGTGGGTCGGCAATTCCTGGGGTGCGAGCCTGAGCCGGATCAACACCAAGACCATGGAAACCACGATCATCCCGTTCCCCGACAAGACCATGCAGGCCTACCACATCACGGTGGACCAGAATCACAATGTGTGGGGCAACTTGTGGACCTCCGATCAGATCGTGAGATTTGATCCGGCCAGCAACAAATGGACCATGTTCGATCTGCCGGTGCGCGGCACGGAAATCCGCCACATCTCGCTCATGGAGCGCGATGGCAAGACCCAGGTGATCGTGCCGATCTACCGGGCGAGCGAGATGGGCGTCATGACCCTGCGCAGCGAGGCCGAGCTGGCCGCCCTCAAGACGCAGGCCAAGTAACGTGGCGCGCCGCCCGCACGGGCGGCGCCCCAGGAGATTCTGCGGGCGGGTCTATGCTCTCTGGGGAGCGGGCCCGCCCGCTGTTTTTCTGGGCTGCCGGCAGTATCAGGTTGGCCGCAAGACTTGGCCCAGGGCACGGCGAGCTCCTTCGCGTTGAACTCGCCTTCGGCGGCCACCCTCAATGCGCACGTCACACATTTGCTCTATGAGGAGCCCGCAACTTTTAGAGCGAAATCGCTTCAGATTGATTCGCGATTTCGCTCTAAGCATTTGTTCGGTCGCATGATCTTGTCGGAAAAGTCTGCAACTTTTTGGGATCATGCTCTAGGCCCTGATGGGATCCCCCGTGCTGTCGGAAGAGCTCAGCTATGTGTCGCGGCGCGATCCGATCTGGAAGCGCTGGATCATGCGCGCCATCGAGAATCTCTCGGGCCGGCGCCGCCTGCTGCCGATCTATCATCGCTGGCGAACCACGGTCGTGGGGAAGAGCCCCCGCATGATGGCCGAGTTGCTCGACATGATCGGCACCCGGCTCGATGTGCGGGCGCCGGCCTGGCCGATCGCCGTGCCGCTCGAGGTCCCACTGGTGATCATCGCCAACCACCCGTTCGGCATCGGCGACGGTATCGCATTGCTGGTGCTCGCCGAGCAGCTCGGCCGCCCCTACCGCATTCTCGTCAACAGCGACTTCATGAAGCTGCCTGAGATCAGGCCCCACGCGTTGCCGATCGACTTCTCGGCGAGCCGGGGCGCGATCGCGACCAATCTTAAGAGCCGGGCCGAGGCGCGGCGTCTGTTGCGGGCGGGCGTCACCATCGTGGTCTTCCCGGCCGGTGGGGTCGCGACCGCCGAGCAGCCCTCCGGCATGGCCGAAGAGCTGCCCTGGAAGGCGTTCACGGCCCGGCTGATCCAGCAGGCGCAGGCGGCGGTGCTGCCGGTCTATTTCGAGGGGCAGAACAGCCCGCTCTTCCATCTGGTCAGCCGCTACAGCCTGACCTTGCGGCTGTCGCTCCTGGTCTCGGAGTTCCGGCGCTTTGTGGGCGCGACCATCCGGGTGCATGTGGGCGCGCTGGTGCCGTTTACCGTGCTCGCCTGCGGTGCCGATCGCAGCGCGCTCACCGACGAGCTCTACGCCCTCGTGCATCGGCTGGCACCCGCAGCGGCGGCGTGCGGTCCCGCGCATCTGCGGCCCCGGCCCCCGGAGGTGCGGCGCCGCTACCCGTGGGATCCGCCCAGAAAGAACAAGCTCGAGGCGAGCGCGCTATCGGGCTGAGTTGCGGCCGCGCATGTTGTGCTGCGGGATGCAACAGAACTGTCGCATGACTGGTTTAACGCTTCAGCTGTTGTGTGCGGACCTAATCGGGAACCGGAGAGGCCGCGATGCTGGCCGAAACCGTCATAGGTGCCGGTGCGCTTGCCACGGGCGGCTTTGTCTACGCCCGGTCCCGGCGCATAGGGCTCTACCGGCAGCTTGCGGCCCGTGTGGTGCAAATCACGCGCGGCCATGAGCTCGACCTCGGGGCGGTTGCGTCCCGCAGCCTGCCGACCTTCGCGGACCATCTCGCCGTGCTGCCTGAATTTCTGCCGGCTGCAAGCTTCGCGGTGCTCGCCGACGCAGCCGAGGCTCTGCTGGCGCCGGAGCGCCCCTTGGCGCCGGAGCGCCCCTTGGCGCCGGAGCGAAGCTATGTGCCGACCCACAAGCAAGGTGGAACGGTCGCCTACGAGACCTTGATCACGGCCGCACCCGCAATCGTCGCCTGCTATCATTCGCGCGGCTTGCAGGACATCCTCTCCCGTCTGGTCGGGGTCCTGCTGCGACCCACGCCTATCCACGACCAGAGCTCGTTGTCGGTCCTAGTCTACAACAAACCGGGCGATCATATCGGCTGGCATTACGATCACAACTTCTACCGCGGCCGGCACTTCACGGTGCTGCTGGCGATCCGCAACGAGGGGCGGGCCGCCCACGGATCGAGCCACGCGGTGCTCAAGGCGCGCCTGCCGCAACGGGAGATCGCGATCAGCACCGCCTCCAACACGCTCGTGATCTTCGAGGGCGCGCGCGTGCGCCACATGGTGACGCCGATCCGCGAGGGCGAGCGGCGCCTCATGCTGAGCATGACCTATTGCACGGATCCGCGGTCCTATTGGTGGCAGGGCTGGTCGCGACGGCTCAAGGATACGGCGTATTTCGGGTTGCGGGCGCTGTGGACTTGAGGGCGCTTCTTATCACGGTAAATGCAGCAACCTCTCTCCCATACGAATCAGGGCGCCCTCTCGCACGCCCTCGCAGAGCGCAAAGCCGTCGGGCGCGAACACGATGATGGTCGAGCCGTGCTGGAACCAGCCCATCTCGTCGCCCTTGTGGAAGGGCGCGTTGCAGGCCATGACGTTGGGGCCGCGGTGCTCGCGGTCGAGCAGGATGTCGAGGAAGTGCAGCCTTATGCTGGCGACCAGGATGGCGGCGACCGGCACCAGGGTCACGACGTGGCCGCTGGCCGCGAGCCTGGTTCGCAGCACGGCGCGCTCGTTCTTGCAGAACAGCTTTTCGATGCGTTTGAGCGCGATCGGGTTGACGTTCCAGGTGTCGCCCGAAATGTAGTTGACCTGCTCGACCCGGCAATCGTGCGGCGCGTGGAAGCGATGATACATGCTGGAGGTCAGCCGCAACGTGACATAGCGCCCGTTGCGGTGGGCCTCGACCAATTCCGGGTCGCCGATCAGGTCCTCCAGGCCGTAGGGAAAACCCTTGATCTGGAACAGCTCGGTGCCCACGACCGTGCCGGACGCGCCCACGATCGCGTCGCAGGGGCTGACCATGACGGCCGGGTCCTGGTCGATCGGCCGCGCGCCGGGCTTGAGCTCCCGGATGAAGCAGTCGTGCATGCTGCGGAATTGCGTGGCTTTGGCCTCGCTGAGGTCGAGGCCGGAGAAGAAGCGCCAGACCCCGATCGACAGATCGCGCACCAGCGGTTGCTCGATCTGGCTGAACCAGCCGATGAACTGGGTCAGGAGCCGCCGCGGAATGCGGTTGGTCAGCAGGAAATTGAGCTCTTCCTGCTGGAATAGGGTTGAAATCCGGGATCGGACCGTCATGGTCCCGTAAACCTCGATGGATAAACACTGATTCGATGGAATTCGGCGCCCCTATGCTCGCAGTCTCCGCCCTCGGGGCGATCGCCGTGGCGATGGCGCTGCCGGCACTCAAGACGCGCCTTGAGCTCTCGCTGGCCAAGCACCGATCGTTGACCGGCCATGTCCGCATGGCGCGGCGGATTGCGGCTCTGATCCCGTTCTACGAATACGACGAGGCGCATTTCTTCCGCTGCGACGATCCGCCCGAGGAGATCGCGGCGTGCCGGCGCGCCGGCTTCATGCGGCTTGCGGACCTCTACGCCAAGCGGTTCGCGCGCACGCTCGCGTGCACTCAGGAGGTCGCCGAGGACATTTCCGACCTGCAGTTCACCGGCGCCTATCGGGTGCCGTTCCAGTTCAGTGGTTTGGTGCGCCGGCATCTCAGGGCAGGAGCTTTCGTTGTGTCGTCGAGCGGCGTGACCATCACGGATCTGGACGACAATCAACTGTACGATCTGACCGGTTCCTACGGCGTGAACGTACTCGGCTACGACGTCTACAAGGACTGCATGGAACGCGGCCTTGAGCGCATGCACGCGCTCGGCCCCGTGCTCGGCGCCTATCATCCGGTGATCGGCTACAACGTGAAACGGCTCAAGGAGATTTCCGGGCTCGACGAAGTCTCGTTTCACATGTCCGGCACCGAGGCGGTGATGCAGGCGGTGCGGCTGGCGCGCTACCATACGGGCCGTTCGCATCTGGTGCGGTTCTGCGGCGCCTATCATGGCTGGTGGGGCGACGTGGCGCCCGGCATCGGCAACCCGATGCCGGCGCATGAGACCTATACGCTGGCTGAGATGTCGGAGGCCACGCTGCGGGTCGTGCGCACGCGCCGCGACATCGCCTGCGTGCTGGTCAATCCGCTGCAGGGCCTGCATCCAAATGCGGGGGCGCCGGCGGATTCCGGCCTCATCGACAGCGCCCGCACTGCGCATTTCAACCGGGCCGCCTACACCGACTGGCTCAAGCGGCTGCGCGCCGTCTGCACGGAGCGGAACATCGTGCTGATCTTTGACGAAGTGTTCGTCGGCTTTCGCATCGCGGCCGGCGGGGCGCAGGAATATTTCGGGGTCGCGGCCGATCTGGTGACCTACGGCAAGACGCTGGGGGGCGGCCTTCCGATCGGCGTGGTCTGCGGCCGCAAGGCGCTGATGAAGCGCTTCCGCGATGACCGGCCGGCGGATGTCTGTTTTGCGCGCGGCACCTTCAATTCGCACCCGTTGGTGATGGCCGCCATGCATGAGTTCCTCGAGCGCCTCGAGACACCTGCAGCGCGCGCGCTCTACCGCGATCTCGACGCGACCTGGAATCGCCGCGTGGAGCACCTCAACCAGCGCCTGCAGGAAGAGGGCCTGCCCGTCAAGGTGGCCAACCTGTCCTCGATCTGGACGGTCTGCTACACGCAGCCGGCGCGCTACAATTGGATGCTGCAATATTACCTGCGTGCCGAAGGCCTGGCGCTGAGCTGGGTCGGAACCGGACGCCTGATCTTCAGCCTCAACTACACGGATGCCGAATGCGAGGCGGTGGCGGATCGCTTCGTGGCCGCCGCCAGGGCGATGCAGCAGGACGGCTGGTGGTGGTCGGCTCCCGCGACGACCAACAAATCCATCCGGCGCCGGATCTTGCGGGAGATCATCGCTCACCGCTGGTCACTCGCCCGCGATCAAGAGAAGGCGTCCTGAGGCGGATTCACTAAACGTTAGCTTGGGCCGCGACCCTGCCCCGACGCTCTCCCCGCATGCGGGGACAAGGAGCGGGCCCTGCCTGGGGCAAATGCTTCCCGTCAACTTAGTACCATACTAACCGTGCTGTTCCGGCGTCATCGTATCGAACAGCTCGCCGCGCATGAGGTAGATCGGCGCCTTGTGGTAGAGCTTGATGTCGTGGAACGGGTCGGTCAGGATCTTCGTCGCCCAGACGAGCCCGGCCTGGACATCCCGGAGGAAGAACAACTGCACGGTGCGGAACAGGAGTCCACCCACTCCGATCAACAGCCACATCAGCGCCACCTGGCGCAGGAACTCGCCGGCGCCGTTGTGCGGCCGGATCATGCCAAACAGGGAGGGATCGAAGTAGAGCGGAAGCGGTGACAGCGCCCAGATCGTCATCAGCACGACCTTGCGCCTGAGATTGTAGCCGACCTTGACGTCTTCCTTGTATTCGTGCGTCGCCTGGTTCACCTCGTCGTAGTCCTTCGGCTCGAAGAAGAAGTGCCCCACTTGCCGGCTGGTCATCCCGACCAGCCAGCCCACCAGCGCGGCTGCGGCCGGGTCGGTGAAGGCGAGCGCGTAGGCGCACACGAAGCTCGATGCGCTGACCAGGTGCAGGGCCTGATTGATTCGGCTGTGATGGTAATAGCGATGATCGTCCCACCGCTGGATCCTGAGCGCTTCACGAAAGCCGTCCATCGTTCTTCCCCATTTTTCCAAAACGAATCTTATTAATCGCCCATGACAATTCCAAGACTCCCACGCAGGCGATTGACAAGTCACGACAATCGCCGGACGTCGTTAGCCCGCTCGGCCGCTGGCGCGTGCTTCCCGGCGTAACGGGAGCGCCGCACGCCCTGATTCCTTGGCAAATCGAATGAGCGAGAAATGGCCGAACGGCGGCATCGGGCGGCGCTCGACCAGCCGCACTCCGTGCGGGCGTTCCGCCCAGTTCTCGTAGCGCGACCAGGGGAATTCCAGCCGCCAGCCGAGCCAATGGGTCAGCGGCCCAAGGCATTGCTCGACCGCGCCCCGCAGGCCGGTTTCGGCGCCGACCCGACTGACCAGCACGATCTCGCCGCCGGGCTTGAGCACGCGGGCGAGCTCGTCGAGTGTCGCCTCCGGATGCGGCACCGTGGTGATCACGTATTGCGCCACCACGACGTCGAAGCTGGCATTCGGGAAGGCCAGCCGCTCGCCGTCCATGAGCGCGAGCCCTTCGACATTGTGCAGGCGCAGCTCGGCCACCCGCTTTTGCGCCTTGCGCAACATCGGTTCGGAAATATCGATCCCGACGAGGCGGCTGGTCGAGCGGTAATCGGGCAGCGAAATCCCGGTGCCGACCCCGACCTCGAGGATACGGCCGCCGATGCGCTCGGCCGCCCGGATGGCGGCGTGCCGGCCCTGCTCGAACACCGCGCCAAAGAAGAGATCATAGAACGGGGCCCAGTTCCCGTAGGCCTGCGCAATCGCGTGTTTTTCCAGTTCCGCCGCCATCGATCTATCCCCCACCTTTGGCTGCTCTTCTACGCAGCACAGGGCTTGCGGGAATCGCCGATCAGCACTTTGTTGATGTGCCCGATGAATTGCCGCGCGCTGTTTTCCCATGAGCGGGTCAAGGCGAAGCTGCGGCAATCCTGCCGCGACAGGCGCAGAGCCTTGAGACAGGCGACCCGCAAATCCTCGTCCATGACCCCGATCGGATGGTCTGCGATGACGTCGCTCGGACCGGTGACCGGATAAGCCGCGATCGGCACCCCGCAAGCGAGCGCCTCCAGTTGTACGACCCCGAACGTGTCCGTCCGGCTCGGAAACACGAAGACGTCGGCGGCCGCCAGATGCGCCGCCAGAGCCCGGTCTTCCAGGAGGCCGAGGAACTTCGCGTCGGGGAACCGCTGTTGCAGAGCGGCTTCCTGCGGCCCCTGGCCGATGACCACTTTGGTGCCGGGCAGATCGAGACTGAGAAAGGCTTCGAGATTCTTCTCGACCGCGATGCGCCCCACGCTGACGAAGATCGGGCGCGGAAAGTCGAGCGCGACCGCGTGCTCGGGCGCAAACAGGCAGGTGTCGACGCCGCGGGTCCACATCCCGAGATTCTTGAAGCCCCGCTGCGTGAACTCGGCCATCAGCGAAGGCGTGGACACCATGGTGACGGTCGCGGCCGCATGGAAGCGGCGTAAGAGCGCGTAGCTCCAGGCTTCCGGAATCGCAAGGCGGGCCGAGATGTATTCGGGAAAGCGCGTCGTGTAGCTGGTCGTGAAGGGCAGGCCTTGATTGACGCAGTGGCGGCGCACCATGTGGCCGATCGGCCCCTCGGTCGCGATATGAATGGCGTCCGGGGCGGCCCGCTCGATCCGCTGCGTGATGCGCACGGGGCTCGGCAGCGCCAGGCGCAAGCCCGGATAGGTCGGCACCGGTATGGAGGGAAATCCTTCTGGATTGAGGAAATCGATCGTGACCCCGAGCTTGGACGCAGCGCGCGCCAGCGACGTCAATGTGCGCACCACGCCGTTGATCTGCGGATGCCAGGCATCGGTGGCGACGAGCGCGCGCATCACACCGGGCGCTCCGTGCTTAGGGTGGTAGGGCGGAGCCCGCGCGCAAGCCAAGGCCGCCGGGGGGTTCCAATCAGTTTGTCGAATCGCATGACAATATAATTGCGATTTCGTGTCTCATCTTTATGACAATTGCGCCAACAAAAATATGTCACACGCGCGAGCCACCCGGCTGCGTCGAAATTCCGAAAACGTTTGGCCGCGCGGCGGGTGACTGTCACAGAACTGTCGTAACAGCCGGCATCCAGTCTCTTCGCACGGATGAACGGTGAGCGGGCGGACGCCGCCGCCCCCGCTCATTCCTGCGGACGCGGAGACGAGCGGCAATATTCTATCGGGTCGACGCCGTCTGCCGGAAATTCGCCTGCCATTTGGCCGCCATGGCGGCGCGCGGAACTTCCTGACCCCGCAGATAGACCTTGTTGATCCGGCGCGTGTTGGAGATGTGCTCGAGCGGATTGGCGTCGAGCACGATGAAATCGGCTTGCCGGCCCGCCGCCACCAGCCCGGTATTGAAGTGCGCGATATCGGCGGAATCGCGCGTCGCGGCGGTGATCGCCTCCGACGGCGTCATGCCGATTGCGACCATGCTTTCCAGATCCAGGTGATTGAAATAGCCGATCAGGAACTGGATCTGCCCGGTGTCGGTTCCGCTGACGATCCGCATGCCGGCGGCGCGCAGCTTCATGGCGTTTTGTCCCAGGAGCTCGAAATCGCGCGCGATATAGCGATTGATGATGCCCTGCTTGCGCGACTGGCCCCAGTATTCCTCGACCTGCTGGGGCGCGTAGGTCTCCCGCAGCAGCGGATCGTCGAGCCACGCGGGCCGCTTGCCATCCGGAATCGTGGCCCAGGACGCGTTCATCCAGGCGGTGATCAGGGCCGGGGTCATCCAGATGACCGGCCGATCGTTGTTGGCGATCCGCTCCTTGACGATGCCGATTAACTCGTCGTCGACCGCCTCGCCGCCGCGCACCGGAACGTGCAGCCATCCCTCCATGCCGCCGCGCATCAACTCCTTGGCGTCCGCCAGGGTGACGTTATGGACCCCGACCGGGACATTGAATTTGTGCGCCTCCTCGAGGATGGCGAGGTAAAGAGGCGGCGTCAGCGTCATCTTGGTTCGCTGCCTGTCATCCACCCAGATCTTGATGAACTCGGGCTTCATCTTGACATAGTCGGCGACCGCTGCCCGAACCTCCTCCACGGTGGTCACCGGATAGGCCACATCGGCGCGCGACACATGGCCTTGCGCGCCGGCGCCCGGCCAGGCCATCCCGGTGCCGGCCGTGCGAAACAACGCCGCCCCCGGGATCACCTCCTGGCGCACCCGCAACGGCACGTCTCCCCAATTGGTTCGCCCGCCATGCATGTCGGAACGATCCACCAGGTCGCCGATGCCGACCACCGCCCCCACCCCGTGATAGGCGAGACGCTGCAGATGATCGATGAGGTTCTCACGGGTGAAGGTTTCCTTCGACATGGTGCCCTCAGCGACGTTCTGGAAGCCGAAATGGCCGTGGAGATCCGTCATGGTGGGCATCACGGTCTTGCCGGTGAGATCCACATGTATGGCTTCCGCCGGCACCGGCAGCTCACCGCGCCGGCCGACCTCTGTGACGACACCGTTCTCGACCAGGAAGGCCGAATTCTCGATGGGAGCACTGCCGTCGCCCGTGATCAGGCGAGCTCCCTCGAACACCGTGACGGCGCTCGTGCCGGCGGTTTGGCTTTGCGCGGAGGAGCCGCCCGCAGCCAGAAACAGACTCGCTAGCAGAAGCAGATACGTCTTCGCTCGGCGCATGAAAGCCTCCCTGACATTTATCTGATTGGACAAGCAGCCCCGATAGCCCGCGGCGACCCGTCGTGCGTGCATGAGGATGCGACTTTCCGGCGTCGCCGGCAACACGGATCAGGGTCGTTTCCGAGCATGGCCCCCGCGGACCCTCCGGGGGGAAGCGTCGCGTACGGCGTTCCTCGCCCCGCTGGCGGGGCGAGGTGAGCTGCTGCGTTCCGGACAGGTATCTCCGGTCAACTTGAAACCGTGTCAGTGTCGGGGACGCCAGTGTCGGGGAGGCTTGGTCCGCCGCGGGCGAACGGATAAGCTGCCCAACAAAAGAACCAGGTCGGGAGAAGCGGATTCCGCGCGTTCGACTCGACCCTTCGGACCGTGGGAGGAGCACAATGCAATTTCGAACTTTCGCCTCGGCGATCGCATTGGCGGGTCTCGGCATGACCATGACCGGAGCCTGGGCTCTCGATGACGGCAAGTATCCCGAAATCCGAGGCGCCTGGCAGAGACCGGGCGCCGCGCAATGGGATCCGACCAAGCCACCCGGCTTGAAGCAACAGGCCCCGCTCACCCCGCAGTTTCAGGCCGTGTTCGAGGCCAATCTGGCCAACGCGGATGCCGGCGGCCAGGAGTACAATCCGCAGGTCATCTGCCTTCCCTCCGGGATGCCGCGGGTGATGATCGCCTACGAGCCACTGGAGATCATCATCACGCCGGATATCACCTACATAAGGTTTGATCAGTTGGGCGAGAACCGTCGCCTCTATACGGATGGTCGTGGCTGGCCGGAGAACATCAGGCCGAGCTTCGAAGGCTATTCGATCGCCCGATGGGTGGAGCAGGACGCCAACGGCCGTTATGGTGCCCTCGAAGTGGAGACCCGCGGCCTCAAAGGCCCGCGCACCATCGACGCCAGCGGGCTGCCGCTCCATCCCGACAACCAGACCATCATCCGTGAGCGCATCTTCCTCGACGCAGCCAATCCCAACCGTCTGCACGATCGGATCACGACCATCGACCATGCCTATACGAGGCCGTGGACGGTGACGCGGGATTACAATCGCGAGGCCCGTCCGCTCTGGGTCGAGACCAATTGCACCGCCGAGAACCACTACGTCCTGCTCGACGGGGAAACCTATTTCATCAGCGTCGACGGCCTGCTGATGCCGACCAAGAAGAACCAGCAGCCGCCGGACATGAGAAATTTCGCTGGCAAGCCGAAGTGATGCGCTGTCCCGGGCTCGCCGCTTACCGACACTATCAGGCGGATGAGCTTCGCTCCAGAACGCATTGTAGTGGATGCTGATGCTCGCGTGCGAGATTAAGTACCTCCGTCACCTTCGCGTCGGCGACATCGCATGGATATATCCCGCATGTGCCGACTCCCTTGTCATGGATATGAAGCATGATCCGTTCGGCGGTCTCGCGGTCCATATCGAACACGCGCTCCAATACGTGAACCACGAACTCCATGGGCGTGTAGTCGTCATTCAGCAGCCGCACTTTGGCCAATAGTCCCGAGGGCTTGTCCGAGACGGTCTGTGGTCCGGGTGCTTTCCCGCCGGCACGGTCATCTGAAACCCCTTTAGCGATCTTATGGCTGATGTACCGCGTCGCGTGGTAACGCGTCATGCCCTGCTCCTGCAGGAAATAGGCGGCACGGCTCTCGCGCTCAGCGAAAATGGCGACCAGCACATTGGCCCCAGTGAGCTCCTCCCGGCCAGACGACTGGGCGTGGATCACGGCACGCTGGATGACGCGCTGGAAGTCCGCGGTGGGCTTGGAATCCTCATTGCCGTCGCTGACCAAGTTTTCCAGCTCCGAATCGAGATAAGTGGTGAGGCTGCGGCGCAAATTGTCGAGGTCGACATTGCATGCCCGCATCACCGCTGCCGTGTCCTGGTCATCGGTCAGAGCCATCAGGAGGTGCTCGAGAGTCGCATATTCGCAGGGCGGTTTATTGGCGAGCGCCAAGGCCCGGTGAAGGGATTGCTCAAGGCTGCGCGAGAAGGTGGGCATTGGGGCAGACAAGTCCTCATCACCGCTTATGACGGGCATAGAGATTTCCACGCATTCGTAGCATAACTGGCTCGTGCCGCAGAGCGAGCAGTAAAGGGTTGGCGTTCGATCGCCATCAGCTGCGTTGCTCATTTCCGAGTTTTTTGTTTTCAGGCGTGAGACCCTGGCGGCCTTCAGCGCCAAAACGCAGCGGCATATGGGATTGACAGCGCGGGTTTTCAACCGGGCACGGCAAGATTCTGCACGGGTGGATTGCCGCTACCAAAAGGGAAGAGTGGTTTCTGTTCTCAATTAACGCCAAACCGCTCCGCACAGCAGACAGTCAATCCACGTTGAGCCCCAGGCTCTTCGCCACTCCGCCCAGGCGCGCATATTCATCCGCCAGGAGCTTGGCCATCTCGGCTTGGCTGCTGCCCGCAGCCTCAGTGCCCTGCTCCTCGAATTGTTTCTTGACCTCGGGCAGGGTGATGACCTTGGCGATGGTGGCGTTGAGCTTGTCGATGACCGGCTGCGGCGTGCCGTTGGGCACGAAGATTGCGCCCCAGCCGACGGCCTCATAGCCCGGATAGCCGGATTCGGCGACGGTCGGCACGTTCGGCAGCAGGGCCAGCCGCGTCGGGC
>Ga0179587_10000973_pt1 | contig 12570 bp, 9 predicted proteins | sample CZODoug2_1_08_16_FD_185932 | JGI IMG/M metagenome (GOLD analysis project Ga0179587, IMG submission 185932) | Vadose zone soil fungal communities from Angelo Coast Range Reserve, California, USA - CZODoug2_1_08_16fungal | ecosystem: Environmental > Terrestrial > Soil > Vadose zone | place: USA...
TTGGAGAATCGCCGCCTTCGGAACCCAATTCGCAGGCGGGGACTTCTGCCCGTTCAAGAACCAACTGCACGTCAAAATCAATTTCATCGTTGGAAAAAAAGCGCGTCAATCCGCGCAGGGCCTGGAAAGCTGAACCGTTGGGCAGAAAATCGAGATACTGGGAAAGCGAGAGCGGCCCGAGTTTGATTCGTGCACGGGCCCCTTGGTCCCAGACCTCATTCCCCGCAACAGCACCTTTTCCGAGTTGCTCGGAAGGAGTCTCCCGGTCGCCCATGCGGCACTCGGTCGCGGGATCGAGCCGGAACCATCCACCTAGCAATTGCTGAACTTCGACAGGCACTTCGAAATATTCGTTGAGGATCAACTCCAGAGCCTTGGCCGAATGCGGCCGCTGGCCAAGAATTCCCGCAAAAAAAAGAAAAGCATCATCCGGAACCGCCTGGCGATCCTGCAATCCTTCCGTACCCAAGCCGATGAGGTCCAGCAAGAGGTGAGAGAAACGGTCCAGTTCCCCACGCTCGTAAGCGATGGGGAAGCGGTACTTTTCCCAAGCCTGATAAAAGAGAGAGAGGAAGCGGTGATTGAAAATGTCAAGGAAGTCCCGCAGAGTCTTGTCACCGGCGCGCAAGCGCTCGGCAACAAGGCCGGTGTACCATTGCGGCAGAGCACCGACAGGCCCTGCTAGACCGAGAAAATTAACGGTCATCTGGTGGGGCTTATGCACATCCCATCCCAGCGATTGAATTTCGCTGGCCGGGAAAGCCAGCGAAGGGTGTGCGCCAAAGTGGACAATTTCTTCAGAAGGATTGACGAATCTGCCTACTGGTTTGCGTTCCGGGAAAAGCCGCTCGAGGAGGCGCACGGCCTGGAAGAAACGGATAGCGTACGGTTCCTCGCGGAGCCGGATTTCAAGCTCCGACGGGACCGGCGGCTGCTTCAGAGCAGAATCGCCTGCCCCGCTCGTGGCGGCCATTGCCGTAGAGGCTCCTTTCGCTGCCGCGTCCGTGCCAGCAGCTGACTAAAGCTGTTAATGGAAGCGTACAATCCAAGAAAATGTTCCAGGACGCTGGCGAACAGGTAGACTCCGCCGCCGACGTACTGCTCCTCATCAAATTCGATTTCGACCTGCCTGCCACGCACGAACCCGATTCCGTTTTCCGAAATAACGCGCGCGAAGTGGCGCTGACTTTTCAAGTTCAGCAAGCCGGCAATCTGTTTTTCGTGAAACGCGGACTCGCTGAAGTTGTAAAGGCGCAGGATTTCCGTCAAGGCACCCTTACCTTCCTCCACCAGCGACAAATAGTTCAAAGATAAATGAGAGACCAACCGCCATAGGACGCCTTTGCCGGTGGGTGGACGCACGGTCGCGGTTGGTTTCCGCAGAGCGACGATCCGTTTCACGGCCCCGAGTCCCTCCAATTCGAAGTCACCGGCTTCGTTCCCGAGCGGCAAACGGTAGGGCAAGTCGCGATTCGAACAGGTACAGTGAACCGTAACAGTGTCCACGTCCGGCCTCATGGGCCGTCCGGTGAGGTCCATCAGTGAGAGGAACACCTCCGTGCCTTGATCATTCCTCCGCCGCGAAGGCCGCCGGCTGGCATACCAGAAGGCCTGCTGGCGTTTTTCCTGACGCGAAGAAGAATGGCGAAAACGGTAGAACGGCTCAAATTGCACAACCTGATGGGTGTCCCGGTCCGGTGAGATGACATCGTCAATGGAGAAAATCTCCAGTCCGTGTCTTCGCCGGACGTCCGGAACCACCGGATATTCGAAATCCGTTTGGTCCATGAGAATCGGTTCCGCTGTCAAGGGGAAAAGATTGATAACCGGCGAGCATCCCAGGCCCAAGGTCTTCGCCGAGACGTTCAGCTCGAGCATTTGGCCGCGCTCGGCGCGTTCGAAATTGGAGATCAAAAAGATGACTTCGACACGCGGGCCGAAGCCAGCCTTGTCCAAGGCCTGCAGGCCGGTAAGATCCAGGAAAAAGAATTTTTCGGGGAAGGAAAAATACTCCTGTAAGAGGCGGTAGCCAGAGAAGGAATGCCGGGGATAAGGCAGCAGCGCCTCCTCATCCGCAAATCCAACCGGTCGAAGAGAAGTGGCGGGAAGCACGACCGGCGGCTTGCGAGAGTTGGGGGCCAGATCGCGAATGAGAATTTGCGTGCTGTTGTTGCAGAGCAATTCGTAGAGGGCGTGAACGAGATTGCTCTCGCCATTCAGATAAAAGCGCAAGAAACGCAACTGCATGCCGCCAAAATCGGCATCGGGCAAACAGCTGAGCTCCACACGCAGCGCAGCCACAGCATCCGCCTTGATCGCGGGCCTCAAGCGGTCCGGCGTCAACCACTGGGCCTCCGCGATTGCGAGTGGCCAGAGAGTCGTGTCGTAGCACGTCCGGAACTTGCAGGGGTAGCCTTCAACCGGTTTGGAATAGAGCATTGAGCCACGCGGAATCGGCAAGCCACCGGCCAACTTGCCTTGCTCCGGGTCCAGGTGAAACTGTGCCACCGTCATCGAAGGGATCGGCCGGATGTAGTGGGGATAAAGGACCGTGAGGAGAGCTTCGGTGATTTCCGGAAATTCATCGTCAATTTTCAGGTGGACTCGCGCAGCCAGAAAGGCGGCCGCCTCGATCAATCGTTCGACGTGGGGATCTTCGCAACGTGTAGGCTCCAGCAGCAAGCGGGACGCCACTTTCGGATATTTTTCCGCAAAATCGGCGCCCATCTGCCGCAGGTAGGTAAGCTCGCGCTCGTAGTACGTGAGCAATTCATCCCGCACTGGTATCACCCATAAGCTGATACTCACCGCTGGTCAGTTCCAGGGCCGCGTCGAAAACGACGTGCTCGGGCGCGGGATCGATTCGGAGCATGCCCTCAATGACGAAGTGCAGCACGCGGGCCACGCCCACAGCCGGCAGAATGGCCACCTTCACACCGTCGAGCCTGGGCTCGAACAAACGCACGGCTCTTTCGATTTCCGCGAGCAAGCGATCCTTCTCGTGCAGAAAATTCTGGCCGATCTCGGTGATATCCGGCACTCCGTAGTTGTACATGGAGCGCCGCGTTTCGACGCTGGATTCCGGCAGCGGCGCGGGAGTGCAGCGAGTGTTCAGCAAGTTCTCCAGGTCCCGCCGGATGGCAACTTTGAGTTGCGCCAGGGACTTGCTGTGCGTCAGCGGGGCCTCCACCTTCGATTTGGGCTCGTCGTCGAGCAGGCGGTCCAAGATCGAGAGGGTAACCGGCCCAAGGAGTTCGCGTTTGGTTTCACGTTCCGCCATTCCTACCTCATGCCCGACAAAACTTGCACAGGGTCCAACCGGCAAATCTTCTGATAGATCTTCTGTTTGGCCGCATCGTCGTAACCGAGCTTGTCCATGCAACGAAAGAGCAGAGCCAGGGGGTGTGCCAAAGCCGATGATTCTTCCCACTCCTCAAGTTTTCGCCGGTCGATCTCCTCGGCGAGCTCCGCCAAAATCGGATAGGCAATGGCCTCATGCTTGGCTGAAAGGCAGAGCGCGGCCAGTTGAATCTTTCGATGAAAACGAGCGCGCCCGGAGCGTTCCTGAGCAATTTCACGGGAGAGGAGTTCGACGGCGTCATGGATGCGTCCCGAGCGCGCGGCCTGCTGAGCAAGCTCCTGCACGTCAGGTGGAGCGCTGCCATTACCGCTTGCGACTGCCACCGTTGAGGCTGTGCGTGGCACCGCAATGGTCTCCGGTTCCGGCGGAGCGGAGGGAGGCGGGAGAATACTCTCGGCGATCCACGCTTGTGTCTCGTTGTCAGCCGCCGGCGTGCCATCGGAAAGAGATGCGGAGGCTAAGCCGGGATAGTCCGATAGGAGCGAGCGCAGTCCCCCGCGCACGGCGGCGGCGACCGACTCCTGGCCCAGGCCTTCACAGGCCCGAACAGTGTAGCGCTGCAGGTCAAGCCAGCCACGGCCGCACGGCAGGCTCATGGCAGCTTCGGCGCCTTCGAGCAATTCATTCCACTGACCTTCGGTGGCGAGTTTTCTTAACAGCTGCCGCGTTTCGCTCGGTGGAGAATCGAGCAGCGCAAGATCCAGCGAGGAGCCGCTGGCGCGTAGTTCGCCCCAGCGCAGCCCTCGCAGAACCATGTGAGGAACAGGGTTTGCTGGATTCGCGAGACGAAGATAGCGGGCCAGGCCAAGCATGCGGCGCACCGCGTCGTCCGGATCGGCTGGTTCTTCCGAGACAGCTGGCCGTTTGCGAGCCGGGGCAGCGGCCGAAGACCTCTCCTGTTCGGAAACAGCCCCATCAGTCTGTTCGGCCACGGCTTCAGCGTCGGGCTCCTTCTCCTCCGCGGGCCTCCAAAACTCCCGGACGGCGTCTTCAAGGTCTTCAAGCCCTCTCTTCAAGTTCGCAAAATTCGGGGCTTCACGACCAAACTTTCCGTCGCACAGAGTTTCCATTGCCTGGACTGAGACAGTTGCCGCGGTGAGGTCTTCTGTGAGTTGCCGGAAAAAGGACTCTCCTGTATTCCTTACGGCCTCGTCGAATTCCTCTGCGGTGCATTTCTTTTCTTCGATAGCAGCCTGGCGCGCTGCCATCTTTGCATCATTTCCCTTTGCATCAACCTCGTAGCCCACGCGGCGCGATTCTTGAAATTTGAACCAGTCGAGCTTATTCTTGGTGAGCGGAACCTTGTGAACCTGATTTTCAAGCAGAGCGCCAACCCACTCGATGGGGCCAGCGCGCATTTGCAAGTCACCTTCTTCGACTTCGGGATAAAGAGTGTCCCAGAAGTTTTCGATGAGACCACGGAGGAAGTCGAGGCCCTGAGTCAGTCCGGCGATTCCCTCTTGCCCCAGGAGAGCTTCCGTCAACCAAGCTGCGATTTGCAGGTCTTTTGTCCGTTTGGAGAGAGCTTCCGTGGAGAGCTTGATGACCTGTACAAAATCGGCCTTTTTGACGGCCCGCGCCCACACATCCCGCTTGGCAGCTTCTTCGGAAAGTTGGAGCTCTTCCTCGGCACGGCGTGCTTCGCGAATCTTGTCGTAAACGGGGTCGTACCGCAGGTTCTGACCGCTAGGATTTTCCCCCGGGATGGGGTTCAGTAGGCCTTCGGGTAGGGGCATGGGCGTAACTTAAGAAGCCGCCTGCGCGACCACAAACTCAATCTCACGCAGCTCCAGGAGCGGCCATTCTTCGTCGTCCGCGAGGAGAACTTTCTGACCTTTGGGGACTGCTTCTGCGCTCCCGTCCTCTTCCCAAGCGGTGGCCCGGCCCAAGCGTATAGCAGGATCAGCACTGCGCCAGGAAAAAGGATTGAGAACCGGAAGAAGCACTTCACCGAGTTCGCGTCCCTGAAACGCCGCCGATGTCCGTACGCTCGCGGGAAGCCAGAGCAGGTCGCGCAGCCTTTTCGGAGGCTCGATGTGGATGGAGGACAAAAGGGAAAATGGAATCCACAGGTAACTGCCCGCTACGAAAACTTCCAGGTTTGTTCCAATTCGATGATCCGAGTCCGTGAGGTTCTGGAACGCCTTGCCGTTAATCGTTCCGCTGACCCGCAGTGCGGACGCATCACCCACGGGCTTCGGATATTCTTGCTTTTCGAACATCTCCTGACGTGTCTTGTCTGCGGTCAGCGCCCCACGGTAAAAGAGGGCGCCCAGCTCGGACTGCGGCCCCCCCTGAGACAAGACATCGAGCTGCTTTTCGGCACGAGAATAGTCCCCGGCAAAGCAGAGCAATTCGAATAGAAAGGTACGTCGTCTGGGATCGGTGGGGTCGTCGCGCACTTCGGTCGTGAGCGCCTTCACTGCTTCATCCAGATGTCCGGATTGTAAGAGTTGTTGAATGGTCGTCAAACGGTCACCATCGAACTTCCGACAAAGCGGGACGGCATACAGACAGCTAATAGCTTGGCCGGTTGTACAACCGGCCAAGCCATCAAGTTGAGGCAAACCGAGGCGGTAACTAGACCTTTACGTTCTTTGTGAGGTCCCAGCCAGCCTTTACCACGCCACCAAGTCCGCCCTTTTCGTCCTGCGGCTTGTACTCGATTTCAATTTTCGAGAAATTGAGAGAGACACTCTCGGTCGGAAGCGAATCGCCGCCGGATCCGGAGTTCTGGATCGAGGAGACGATAACCTCCGAAAGAGTAACCTTCAGATACTCTTCCTGCTTGCCCCCGGCTTTCCGGCAGACTAACGTAACCTTGGGCGTGTGCTTTCCGACCGCGCACGCTTCGAACAACTTCGGGCTTGCTTTATCGAAGTACTTTGAAAACTGAAAATCATGCACTTGGACCTTCCCGACCCCAGAGCCGCCGCCATGTCCAGCTGACCCAGGTTGCGTGGCGCCGAACGAGAAGCTCAGAAGTTCAATCTCTTTCTTGTGAGCGTCGTCAAGGCTCTCGCCCTCCACTCCGTCGATCTTCAGGAACATGTCCGCATGTGCGCCAACCCCCGTCGCAAAACCAGCCATATTGTTTCCTCCTCTTGAAATGAATTCGAAACTCGCTCCCTTGATAATTCTCTTCCAGCGACCTGCTCTCAAGGCACACAGGCCCCAGCCTTGGAACTCAACTGACGGCCAAAAACATGGAACCCAGTTACTTTGCAGCCTGCGGCAGGTCCGCCACCAACCGCAGAGAAACTGTCAGCTCGTCGAGCTGGAAGTGCGGGCGCAGAAAAGCGATTGCCCGATAGGCGCCCGGCTTGCCTGCAATTTCCGTTACCTCAACCTTTGCGTTGCGTAGCGGGTATTGTGCCTTCGTCGCGGCACTGGCCTGATCATCTTCCGTGACGTACTGCATGATCCATTTGTTGAGAAACGCCTCGCATTCGATGCGTGACATGAATCCGCCAATTTTGTCTCGCATGATGGACTTCAAGTAGTGCGCGAAGCGAGAGACGGCGAGAATGTACGGAAGCTGTGAAGACAAGCGCGCGTTGGCGTTGGCTTCGGCTTTGTCATACTTCTTGCACTTGTTCGTGGACTGTACGCTAAAGAAAGCGGCGTAATCGGTGCCTTTGCAATGAACGAGCGGGATGAAACCCTGATCCGCTAGTTCCTTCTCGCGGCGGTCGGTGATGGCGATTTCCGTAGGACATTTCAGCGCCACGTCACCCTCGTCGGTGTGGAAGGTGTGGGCGGGCAGGCCTTCGACCAGGCCGCCGCCCTCAACACCGCGGATGGCCGCGCACCAGCCGTACTTTGCGAACGCATTGGTCAGTCTTGCGCCCAGAGCATAAGCAGCGTTGCCCCACAGATACTTGGAGTGATCGGAACCATCGACGTTCTCTTCGTAGCCAAATTCATCCACAGGTTTGGTGTCCCTACCATAGGGCAAGCGCATGAGAATGTGCGGCATGGCCAGACCCACGTAACGGGAATCTTCACTGGCGCGGAACGACTTCCATTTGGCGAATTCCGTGCTGTCGAAGATCTTGCCGATGTCGCGCGGTTCGCCGAGCTGCGTGAAGCTCTCCATATTCATGAGTTCAGAAGAGGCGGCCGTCAAAAAGGGCGCGTGCGCGCCAGCGGCAACCTGGGAGATCTTTTCCAGGAGCTCGATGTCCTCAGGGTGCCGGCTGAACTCATAATCTCCAATCAAGGCGCCGAAGGGTTCGCCACCGAAAACGCCGAACTCTTCTTCATAGACTTTCTTGAACAAAGTGCTCTGATCGAATTCCGGGGCCCGCTGCAAATCGCGCAAGATTTCCTTTTTACTGACATTGAAAAGGCGAATCTTCATTTGCGAGCTGGTCTCGCTCTGGTCCAGCAGATACTTCACGCCGCGCCAGCTGGCCTCCAGCTTCTGAAAGGTCGGGTGGTGTAGCACCTCGTTGAGTTGCAGGGAAATCAAGTGGTCGATCTGCGCGATGCGGGCGTTGATAGTGGCGTCAGCGTCACGCGAAAGGGTCATCTCCCCCGCGACGACCTGAGAGATGAACTCCTTGACCATGTCTTTGCCGCGCTCCCGGGAGCTGGTTTCCCGGCCAAACCTTCCTTCTTCAACGATCTGATCCAGCAAGTTCCCCTCGGCCGCCTTTGCTCCGGCAGACTGGGCAGCTGCCTGTTCCTGCTTATTCATCGGAGGCTCCCTTGTCCTTTCCCGTGCCGAGTTCCTTCTTCAGCCGATCGAGTTTTTCTGTGCTGCCCGCGGCATCCATGAGCAATTCATCAAGCTTGTCGTTACCCTGCAGGGCGCCGCGCAGGTCGCTCAGCTTGGTCCGCAGATCCATAAGCTCTTTGAGCGGTTTCACTTGCCTGGCCACTTGGGCCGGATCGAAATCGTCCAAGCTCTTAAAATCCAGGTCGACTTTGAGCTGACCGGCATTGGGATCTTCGCTGAGCTTGTTGTCGACGGCGAAGGCAAGGTGCGGCTTGAAGCTCTCGAGGACACTGTCAAAATTATCCGGCGTGATCTCCACGAATCGGCGGTCCTTCATGCGGGCCAAGGGTTCTCTTGGCTGACCGCTCAGGTCGGCCATCACACCCATTACAAAGGGGAGTTCCTTCACCTCGATGGCGTTTCCGACCTCGACGTCGTAAGTCACATGAACGCGGGGTGGACGGACACGCTCTAACTTCTTGTGCACACTTTCTTTAGCCACGGCGGACACCTCGTAGGTCGGGCCTGGGAGGGACGCTCTTGGTACACCGGGTGGCCCGATTTGTGCTTGCAAGTATTACACTAATAGAAAATCTGTCAAGCACCAGGAAGTAGACCCCGCGTTCTGAGAGTCCTAGAACCTCCTGGCCCCGCGAGACAAGGCAGAGACCATTCCTTCGGCCAGACCTAGGTGTGTCTCATCGCATGTCCCAGTCTCTCTTTCAGTGACACAGTGCAATCCAGTCCCAATTTGTCGCACGATTAGCCGTCGTTTCTTGCAAGCTGCTTAATGCGCTCCGTCTAAACGGGGCTCAGGTGGATAGTGCTACTCTTTTCTTGTTCCTTTCGCCGGAGACAAACCACCCGGGGTTCTATTTCCCTTACTCGTTTCAGGGCTACTCTTGCAGCTGATTGACGCAATTTCTCGATTACCTGCGATTCGCACGCGCGGATTATAAGTGACACTGCATTCCGTAACCCCCTGCTCCAGGCTTCGTGTCAAGGTGATGTTTGTAGAGGCATAGGAGCAGCCGATCCAGATGGCGTCCGCGTTCGGCCGGAATCTCCAAATCTCGGTTTCGGATCCCTTCTTGTTATGGCCGCCCGGTTGAGATGCGATGGAGACATTTTGCTCGGGGGGACCATCGTAGAACGCAACCGCAGACAGTCTCAATGGCGTCGAATCCTGTCGAATTGTCCAGCCTTCAGGCGAACTCTCAATTCGTTGGCTTACTGTTATTTTCGAAGGACAAGATTGCGAATACGCGGACTGCGAAAGAAACACCGGTAGAAAAAGTGCGACTGCGATGCATTTGTTGAGGCCAATCATTAATTGTTCTAAGCTTTCCGTAACGGCATCACCACTCAATGACCGAGAATGCGCTGCCGTTGTTTGACAGACTCGGCCCTCCATCCCACCTAATTGTTCGCTTTTTCACCATCACCTGAGCCCGCCACTGGTCGAGAACCTCTATTCCGGTGACGCTCTGTCCTAGGTAGATTGCAGCATGCTTTCCGGATATTCCGACCTGAGGATAGATACCATTGACGAATGTGGCAATCGCCGTTCCTCTTAAGATGCTTGTGTCGCCCTTGGTAACCTTAGTGCCTTCTTTCCATAAGGCTGTTGGCGGAGCTATCAACGTCTGGTGGATGAACTCGACGCACTCAGAGTTACCCTGCGCATTGACGTGTGGATTCGGCATGGTGGTGGCGATTCAGGATGAAGTAGTGGGAGCATCCCGATTGTTGATTGGTCAACTCGATTTGCGCTCGTTTTGCGCTCGTGTTTTGCGCTCGTGAAGAGACAAGCGAAGTGAAAATTGGTCGGCGCAGCGGTCCATTTCAGTCTCTGCCTGTTCATGGCGGGCATATTGAGGCAGGACAGGCCAGAGGAATCGAGCTCGAAAATCGATCCTCCCAGAGTCTCTTAACCACTCGCTTGAATTGAAATGATATGTGGTTCCACCTTTGCTTTGCACCTGCCAGACGTGCTAATTTGCGCGTAGATGCATCGACTGCAGCCAGTCATTTGGTCCAAGGGAACATTTCTCACGCCGCAGCATTTGAAGACGCGCGACTGTGTCCTGGAGAACGTGCTGCAATTCCCGCTGAAGGCGCTGAATTTGAAGTGTAGGGTTTTAGAACTTAAATAATAAGGAGAGAACCAGATGAAGAAGAGAATTATGCGGTTGGTGTTGGCCACCCTTGTGCTGGTCTTTGGAGTATCGGCAGCGGTGTCGCAGACGAAGAGCATTACCCCAGCGAAATCCGATACGAAAGCCGCAAAGGTTGCACCCAAGGATTTATTGGACATCAATACCGCGACAAACGAACAACTGGATGTGCTCCCGGGAATAGGTACAGCCTACGCGCAGAAAATCATCGACGGACGGCCGTACAAAATGAAAACCGATCTGGTACGGAAAAAGATAATTCCGCAAGCGACCTACGCCAAGATCAAGGATATGATCATCGCGAAACAGGCAAAGCCTGCGGCTGCAGACAAGAAGTAGGAACGCACTGCTTAATACCGGCGACTTTGCTGGTGTTCAGCGGGGATTCGGCAAGCGCACTTGTCTTCGCTGGTCGATACGTGAGCTTGCTTACCCGCCTAGATATTGGTAGCGTGTCGTTTGGTTATGCGCCAACTGCAACCAGTGATCTGGTCGAAGGGAACATTTCTCACACCGCAACACTTGCAGACGCGTGACCGGTTTCTAGAGAGCGTGCTGCAATTCCGGCTGGAGGCTCTTAACTTCTGCCCTTGGGGACTTCATGAGCTCCGCGTCGATCAAGAAGCGCTCGCTGGAGGCAACTTTGCCTTGACCCGGGCAGTGGGCATCTTCGCCGACGGGCTCCCCTTTGACATGCCGGACTCCGATCACGTCCCTGCCCCCAAACCGCTGGCTCCGTACTTCGATGCCGATCAAACCAGCGCGGATATCTATCTAGCTATCCCTTACCACCGCGAGCGTGGGCTCAACGTGTCGATCGCTGAACGCAACGCGGATACCCGTTACGTTTCCGAGGTCGTGAATCTGCGCGACGAAAACACCGGCAGCTCCGAGAAACCCGTACAGTTGGCGCGGAAGAACATGCGATTCCTTGTCGAAGGCGAGTCCCGCGAAGGCTGCACGTACTTGCGGCTCGCCCGCATCAAGCGCACAGCGGCAGGAACACTTCAACGAGACCCTCAATTTATCCCTCCACTACTGGATATTTCCGCCAGCGAATATCTGATAGGCATTACGCGGCGGCTTACAGAGATCCTTTCCGCGAAGAGCAGCATTCTCGCCGGAGGCCGACGGCAGCGGAGTGCCAGCCTGGCCGACTTCACCGCCGCGGATATCGCCAGCTTTTGGCTCCTCTACACGGTCAACAGTCATCTCCCCGTGCTGCGGCATTTCTACGAGACGGGGAAGGCTCATCCGGAGAAGCTTTACCGCGTGCTTTCCGCCCTCGGCGGTTCACTCTCCACGTTTTCCCTGAAGATTCAGCCACGCGACCTGCCGGCGTACGATCACGAAGAGCTGGGCCCCTGTTTTGCCGACCTTGACGAAAAGGTGCGCGAGCTTCTCGAAACTGTAGTGCCCAGTAATTTTGTGGCCCTTCCGCTCAAGCTGGTCCGGCCCTCTATCTACTCCACCGCAATTGAGGATGACAAGTATTTGGTTGGAACGAAAATGTTTCTGGCGGTGAATTCCAGCTTGAACGAAACCGACTTGGCTAAAAAGGTTCCTCAGCTCGTCAAGATTTCTTCGGCCACTCAAGTCGAACAGTTGGTAAGGCGCGCCTTGCCGGGAGTCCAGTTGACCCATGAGGCCAAGCCTAGGTCCATCCCCGTCAAACTAAATTATCAATACTTCAGCTTGAATCAGTCAGGCTCGGCTTGGGAAGCCATAGGAAAGGCAAGAAACCTGGCGGCCTACGTTCCCGGGGACATTCCCGTGCCGCAGTTGGAACTTCTCATCTTGTTACCGCAGGCTGTTTGATCTCTTCCATACCGAGAAATCCCCCACTGACCAGCAAGCCGATCAGCTCGACAAATTCCCCCGGTGGCGTGTTCGGATCGATCCAACCCGCCTCGCGGCATTCGCCAAAAAGTTCTTGAACGCTCTTCGAACCGTCGCAGCGCACCAGAAGATATCCCATCCAAGGTTGCACTTTACAGTCCATCAGGAACGGATAATCGTTGCTGAGGGTGAAATCCTGCGGCGCGAAGTCGCCGCCCTCGATGCGGTGACGGACAATGAGTTCAGTCCGGGGAGAAGCAGTCGGCCTCATTCCGAAAATCTTTTCCAAGGACTGCCCGCCTGCCAGCTCAGTTTCCCAGAGGAGCACTTTTTCCGTGGCGCCGGAATCGACATTCGGAGCGAGAGAGCGGCGGATTGTAAATACCCGCCGCTTCGTCTCGCGCCGCTGCACGACAATCATTCCGGTCAGAATTTCTCTTACATGGAGTCTTTCAAATAGCGCTTTCCAC
>Ga0179587_10000975_pt1 | contig 12552 bp, 18 predicted proteins | sample CZODoug2_1_08_16_FD_185932 | JGI IMG/M metagenome (GOLD analysis project Ga0179587, IMG submission 185932) | Vadose zone soil fungal communities from Angelo Coast Range Reserve, California, USA - CZODoug2_1_08_16fungal | ecosystem: Environmental > Terrestrial > Soil > Vadose zone | place: USA...
ACATACGACTTTTTGTTTTTGCTGTAGGACGGTTTTGACAGTGCCAGGGACTGTCTCGTACTACTAAGTCCCTTTAATTTTCATACCTGCTTCCGGTTACTTGTTCCGCAACAACAGCGTTGCGCTGGTTATTATTTCGCTTGATTTGTCGTTTCGACTCCCAGTCTCACTTGTATTTCCTTCAGGTCCTCTTCTTTTCTTGGTTTTAACACTTGTTAATCCTTTGTCTAATTCAGTGCCTGTGAGCTCGACTGTTGCTATTTCGTTAGCGGTCTTTTTTTCTGAAGGGGTCACCAGCTGGGCGAGAGATAAGGACTCGGATAGGCCGACGGTGTTCTTCTAGTCAGGCCCAGTCGGAGGATTGAATTAGATCAGAATACCATGCATACGATCCATCATGTGCCTTGAGCTCTAGTGACATCCAAAAGAGTTGAAGTGCTTTAGGCGTCCGCGACACCACCCTAGTCACACCGGCAATTCGCTACCCATTTCCAAGCACTATGCGATCCGCTAGTCGATTGGGCATCCTAGATGATTATTACTCATCGAGCCAGAAAGTTCGAGGGGGGGAAACATCCCGTCGGACTGGTAGCAATATTTATCGAAGGATCCGTTCATTGTCTGGTTGTCAGAGATGGTCACGATCGACAGAACGCGGGGACGTTGTTGGGCCCACTCCCACAGAAGACCTCGTCTCACTCTTGTCTCGCTGAGCGTTGCACCTAGCATGGGTCAGTCAGTCATGGGCAAAAAGGTAGGACCTGCAAATATTAATGGATCGGTCTGCTTCCTGATCACCGTAGCACATGAATATCTTGGCGATTCCCATTGAGTGCGATGATTGGGAGCCCATAAGATCCAGACGCAAATCACTAAGAATACCAAGACATTGCCGGACGGTGGCGAAAGCAAAGACCCAGAAAAGCAGAATGTAGCTCCAGTCAAGTTGTTGGCACAAGCACACGAGATTTAGACCGTTGGAAGCTGTACCATACCTGAAGATATGCAAAGCGTGGAGATGTCCCAATATTGCATTCTACTACAACGAACAACCCAGTCTGAGGAACTCCAACGATACATGTAGCAAGATACATTGGGGCCTGGAACAAAGGCGTACAATTGTTTTCCTGGAGGCGAGGTGGATGTTGCATGGTAAGAGGCTGCCTCCCAATTCAGTAAACACACAAGCCAAGGCCAGGCCGGATGAGATTTCTGGTGTGAGGCGATCCCAAAGGTGGAGCCTAGTAGATCCTACGTCTGGTCCGTTTCTGCACTATCCACTTTTCTCAATGCCTCTTCTGCATTCTGAATCCCTGCACCCATCCCAATCATTTTAGATACTTTCAGGCTCTGCTCGAGGTACAACCTTGCATTTTCTTTGTCGCCCATCATCTGCACCACAAAAAACACAATTACACATTCAGCGGGGTGATTCCGATTTAACGTACCTTTTTCAGAATTCCGATGTTAAACGCTGCGACTGCCATCGCGGCATCACAGGTGATGTTTTGCACAGTGTTGCTGATATTTGAAGCTGAGGAGTGCTGGGTTGCAATTTCAAGTGATTTCTTGGACCACAGTTCGGCTAGTTGAAGCACACCTTCGGAGCTAGCGTTGCGGGTAAGTAGGTCGGAGACTGCGGTCATTAGTTGAGCGCCTGTATTGGAAATGAGGTGAGTAAAAGACGTTGAGGGATGGGAGAAGGACCTCGGCATCGATCCTCTACAGAAGAGGATTGTGGGGGTGAAGGGATGAGGAACGATATTGCTTGTAGGTACAATGGCATCGCATACCTAGAAATAATCATCAATAGATAAGCAAATCTTAGGTTGACTCGGAGTTACTCTAGTTTCCCAGTCCGTACGTAAAAGGAGCCAAGCGCCTCGAATGGGGCCGCGACATCCGTCTTAGTCGCCCACTCAGGGAGCTGGAGCTCTTTCACCACTGGATCATCGCCGTGGCTGATCATCTCTTGACTCCCTCCGGTTCCCCCCTCAACGTCGTCCTTCATGCTCTTCACAAGCGCTTCTACTGCCCAAGCAAAATACCGTTCCTCTTTCTCTTCTTTTCCCTTTACGACCTCAGCCATCTCGCCCAACTTGTATGCAATCCCAACCGCCCTAAGCTTCTCTTTTCCGGTCAGGGCCTCCAAAGTTTTCGGCAGTTTCCCCAAGGCTTCCTCATACACCTCGAACGCGCGTTCTGGTTTATGGTTCTGCTCCAGGACAGAGGCAAGGGATAAGGCGATCCCCGAAATTTTAAGGTGGGGCTCTGGAGCAAAGAGGGAGATGGGTAGTGAGTTCGCGGTCATCCATGCACTGTTGGCTATCGTGTATTAGGACAAGGCAGAGTGCTGGGACTACATGATGTACGAACCGCTGTAGATACTGTTCGCTGGCCTCTAGGTCTCCACGGTTCTTGGCCTTGATCCCAGAGCGCAGGTCGCTGCGTACCTCGGGGGGCCAGAGCGTTAGAAAATCGTAGATGTCATATCTGTGTGGATGTGAGATTTGAAAGGATAAAGGATAGATGAGGATATGACGTGCATGCCATAGGCGGTCGCTCCAACTCCGGTGACGAAGAGTAATGTAAAGAATGGGGTAAACCAGCTGCGTAAGTGGGATTGAGGAGATGCTGGTGAGGTTCCCTGGCTAAATCGCCGGAGAGGACGCGTGCAAGGAGACAATAAGGGGGCAGCCTTGGGTTTAAGGATGATTGAAGTTGAATTCCCAGGGGGGCCAAGCCTGGGTCGAAGAAAGCGACAGTTCATGAGTTGATGGAAGACAGTCTCCCAGGCAAATACTTCTCGGAATGGAGCCTAACACTCGGACCACCACCACCGCAACCGCGTTTGGTGCCCTTGGAGGTACTTTTTACAAGTTCCCTACGCAAAATGGTACCTCCTGAGACGGGGTTCAATATATTTCTCTCTTCACATCCCGACTGCAGTCCATTCACTGCCTACAGGAGCGTGGTATACTCCTTCTGCACGTCTCTTCTCTACCTCTATTTCCCGTATTACTAGATTTAGCGCCTCGTATGCACTTTTCGTCCCCCTCTCCAGCCCAATCTTCATCGAGTGCCTCCAACTCAAGAAGAAGTAGCGTTTCGCAGCTTCTTTGTCGCCTACCACCTGTAGCGATTCCGCAAAACAAAACAAAAAAGAATGAGAACTATATAATGGTCAGATAATTCAACACACCCTCTTCAAAACGCCTGCGTGATACAGCGCCAATACGCGCATCACCTCGCACACTTCGTCACACTTACCCGCCTTTGTGCACCCTGCCCTGGTCATTTCAAGAGCTTTTCCGGCCCATAAATTTGCTTGATGTAGGTTTTCTTTCGAAGAGGACGGCGTGTTGTTAAGGATCAGGCGGGAGAGTGCGATCATGATATGCGCGGCTGAGGAAAAGGAAGCGTCAAATAAGGATACAAGAGCAAAAGGTGGTGACGAACCTCGGCATTGGTCTTCCGTAGACGAGTATTGTGGCGGTAGATGGATCAGAATGGAGATCGCTCGTAGATACATGGTCATCGCACGGCTAAGAAACATACTTAAGAGATAGGCTTGTTCAAGTGAGTGCCGGAATACGCACTCTAACTTCCCATTCCGCGCATACAACGCGCCAAGTTCGTCAAATGGTGCAGCGATATCGACCTCGGTCCCCCACTTGAACGGCAGGCCTTTTCCTAACATGACTCCGCCTCCGCCCTTGCGAGGGACGTCCACATTTACGTTTTCCCCATCGACTGTGGTCACACTCTCCTCAAGTGATTGAACAACCCAAAGAAGGTGCTTCTCTACTATCTGCTCTTTGACCTCATCTTTCTTCGCTATCGCAGCCAGCATAGACGTAAATACCACCGCCATCTGTTTCTCCCTCATAGATAGCTTCCCGCCCATCTCCTCTAGCCATGTGAGTGCCTCGTCGTATACCTTGAATTCTTGGTCAGGTTTATGATTCTTCAGGGAAAAAGAGGCAAGGTACAACGCGATAATGGGTGGCCTGAGGTCGGGGTCGGACGGGAAGAGAGAGGCTGGGAGAGATTTTGCAATTGTCCAGGCTCTATTGGCTACCGTGCATCAGGACAGGACTGGTTGAATCGCTGGGGATCATGAAGAGAGCGCGTACCGTAATAAATATTCTTCGCTACGCTTGAACTGGCCTAAACGATATGCGCGTAACCCAGATCGCAGATCTTCGCGCACCTCAGGTGGCCAGAGCTCGGCTCTGGCTGTTGGCTCATTCCAGCTATGCCGCGGAAATTTTACCCGATGTGAGGCATGTATGTGCATAGTATGTTCGATAGCCGTACTCACAAGCCATAAGCCCAGAGGCCAATCCCAGTTAGGCCCAAGAAATGGAATAACTTTTGGCCAAACCACTCCAAGCGGGACGGGGGTGTTGGCGGTTGGGGTGACGCTTGTGAGGAAGATTGTCTAGCGACTGATCGAAGGGGCCCGGGATGGCGAGGGAGGGGAGACGAGGGAAGCGTGGGTCTTGGACAACAGAAAGCTGGACTGACATTGAGTGCTTTGAGTCGAGGCTTCATGGTGAATTATTTATGTAACGAAAATTCATTGCCGTCAGTCTTGACTCTTGAGACCATGATTATTCAATTTATGGCCTACAGCCTTCAAAGACGGTTTTCAAGTGTACTCCTTGTGCTTCAAACACACAAGACACGAAATTTGTAAGTCTTCAAACAGCGTCTGCGCTGAATTTGCATATGGGCTCACATCCCATGTTGTAAACAGATGCAAACTCTGTCATCTTATCACCTTGTTTTCCAAATAAGACCACTCAGTCCGCGTCGTAAACTAAACACTGACTTTTCTCTTACTCAAGCTGAAACAGGTCTACACTGCATCATCGGTTCGTCATATCTGCATCTGTGAATCTACGCGTAAGACACGTATTCGTCATGCTGCGCGTCAGTGTGAACCCCGAACCTCACTTACCACCTTCGCTTCTATCGTCTTCATCAAGATGCGTATCCTCAGCTTTATTCACAGTACACCTGTGCTTGCCCTTTTAGCATGGGGCGCGCCCACCACTCTTGCGCAGTCCACCAGTAACTCCTCTACTGCGTCTACTAGTGTCTCTTCTACTAGTACTATGACTTCTGCTTCGAGTTTCATGCCCGCTGGTGGCTTGGGGACCGGTTCGACACCTCCGCAGTACGTGCCCATGAGTGACTTTGACTTTCAATCTCTCGTACGTCTATCAGTTCCTGAATTGGGCTGTGTAGTATGGAATTGTCTCACAGCAATCACCAGAATCTCGCATTGAATCAGGAATGGATTGAAGTTGACTTGTTCCATCACGGGCTTGCTCAATTCTCCGTTGTCGAATTCCAAGCCGCTGGGCTTGATGCACAAGATCGCTTTTTGATCCAATTCATGGCTGAACAAGAAGCCGGCCATGCCACCATGCTAACGAACATTCTTGGACGTAAGTAGTATTTCTCTCCCTTTCCTCACCTTTTCTTACCATTGTATTAGCCAATGCTGCAAAACCGTGTAATTACACATATCCCTTTACCACAGTGCGCGAATTCGTTGACTTCTGTCAAAAGGTATCTCTTTTTCTGATTCTTTGTGGTACTACTTAACGCCGCTTCTCTTTCGTAGCTCACTCGGTGGGGTGAAGCAGGCGTGTACGGATTTCTGGAACACCTAGATTCTCGCGCAGCTGCGGAACTGCTTCTTCAGAGCGTAACAATTGAAGCGCGGCAACAAATGATCTTCCGACAATTCCAAGGACTTTTCCCGATGCCGGTAAGTAGCAGTCCAGCGCCCGCGTTAAAACCTTACTCTTCTTTTAGATCTGGTTTTTGCCAGCCATCACGCAGTCGATGGCTTGGACATTATTATCGCCTTATATTGTTAGCTGCCCGGCCGGAAACCCACATATTGAATGGCAAAACTTCCCGGCTCTAAATATAACCGTCAGTAACAGATCTGAAAAATGTCCTCACTTTATCTTACGATTTTCATACCAGAGTAATCCGTCTGCGACCCCTCTGTTTAACTCCACAACTTTTGGCAATAGCACATTGCCAGCTATCACTCAAAACAGGACTATTCCTCTGTCCACTCCAGGTCGACAGGTGCAGCTGAGTTGGGAGTTGCCTGGAAACGTCACGGGATACAACAATAGTTACACCACGAACACCGTCGCGGGATCTGCTCAGGTTCGCAGTTTTTTATATCTTCTTGCAAGGCATCTGCCGACAACCTCGCCCTTTACAGTTCGCGGCATGGATTTCCCAGCTGAACACTACGTACACTCCACTAGAGAACATCACAGGCACGACGGCTATTACCGCGCAGCCTGGCGGAATGATCTTTGGAAATAATACGGCGCCTGTAATCAATGGCACGATGTATGTTTTCACTTGCACGTTGATTTGCTTGTTGACAAACATTGGACCATTTCTAGGTTTGTCGTCATCACTGATACTAACCTGACAGTTACGCCGTTCAACCTCTCCTTGCTCAATCCTCATGTTGTCGCCGGGCCTGCTGTATACCAGGCTGGTTGAGGCCTTGGGCTATCTTATCTTTTATAATAATTGTGAAGAAATTTTGTATGTTTGTTCTGTTGTACTGCATGCATCGCTGGCAGTGGGATACCGTGACTATAGCATACGCTATTCACTGAGATGGAAGTGATTGTGTCTATTAGTTATGACAGCTGTTTTGAAAATTGTAGACGTTTCGTAAAAAAGCAAGTAAACATGGGGCAGTGCAAAATAGGATGACAAACAACCAAATCGAGTAAAGCGTCGGACAACGGGCATTCCGTCTTTCTGTGCTGGTGGGATATAACGATAGTTTGACATGGCGATGGGTGAAAGGCAAGCGTCAGATGGCAGGGGAGCGTCCAGCACTCTGCGACGCGTGGCGGTGGTCGGCTCTTACCCATTTTGTTTGTTTGGCTTGGCGTTGCCGCAGCACTGTTGATTTTTCAGAAGACGTCTACAATTTTCAAAACAGCTGGAAACGCTTGTGGTGCCCAGTCTCCGAGGGGCAGACTAACGTCATTGTACTTGGCAGAATCGTACCTTATCGATAAGAATCGCTTTCAGAAGGTCTGTTGTAGTTTTTAACCGACAAAGCGAATGAAATGGTATTCGGATTGGATTCTGATGGTTGTAGTACCAAAAGCGGAAGGCACAAGTAATCGATGAAAAATCACATTCTAGCGTGTGTTGCTAGTTCCTAAACAGATAGGAAATACTAACGGTTACGCCGGAGGTGGTCTGCCTTCGGAAGCAACTTTCACGCGGAGCCCCGTACCAGCTGGGGCGAATCCACGTTGAATCGCAGTTCTACTGGATCGTGGGCAGGGCGGAACGGAGCAAAAATGGCGGGTGTTCTATCTGTGCGGATTTTCAAGGACTACGCATGAGGATGAGACGTCGACTTCTACGCGGATTGGCAGTAAACGCTCCTGGTTGGTGAGGGTGAGCAATATCGGTGTGAGAGTCAAGTTAGTCGGTCATGACGTCCTTTTTGGGTTCAACGGCTCTATCAAAAACTCCATTTCCTGTGGCTTTCATTATCGATGGACCGAGTGGTCGCACCCGGGCATGTGATTTGTGGATTAGTAGAAGGCAGTATATGAGGTCTGGTACAGTTCCTCAGTGTTCGCTGTGACCGTTCCTGAAATAGGCTGCTGGTGCGTATCCAAAACAAAAGTGGAGAAACAGAATTGATGGGCCGTTGTCAGATGATGTATTTTGTTAGATGGGGGTAGTAAGGAAGAGAATTTTTGGAATTATAGCCAGGGTTGTATCCGCTTCTGGCACTTGCTCGCGACCGGAACTTGTCGAAGGCGCTCCGAGTGACGTCCGTTTGTCTTCATGCTAGTATATAGGTGACATGTCGAGTGCCCTGTGGTATTTGGGCCTACTCTACGTCCCTCCAACCGTCGTTTCACAACTACTTAATTTTTATATGAAGTTCGCTCGGTATGTCGTTCTATTTGAAGGCATAGATCGGTTAATCGAGTTTATGAAGCTATTTGCAGGATACACAGGTGTCATTCACATTTTATCAGGTCTTATAGGTGTCACTGAACGCCGAGTCTAGGCCCCCGAATGGAAGAAGGCGTATATGTTTGTTCAGCCTGACTGCTCACATGTTTTCTTCTCTACTTACGGATAGCTTCCGCTAGCGACTATGTGGGGCTCAAGAAGAAGATAGCGGCTATCTCTGAAGCGCATAGAGTATTTTCGGAGTTGCCTGCGGACGAAGAATCTCTTGGAGTACACTCCAAACGACCTGATACCCATGGCCAACTACAGCTGGATTATCCAACCGAGGAAGTCATTTTTCTTAGTCGGCCATCTTCTATGACCGATGCACTGTTCCCTCGGACGCACGACCAGAACTCAAAAGTCTCGCACAAAAGACATGTTTCACGACTTGTCAAGGACTTTCTAAACTTGACAGACAATGTTACAGAACCCTCTCCGGCTGTAACTCGACGAAGTTCTGCAGTGCGCGTTTCGATGCAGTCGCACCTGCAGGCATTGCCTACTTCCTTCAGGGTAGCGTCCACCCACTATAGCCATCGTGAGTATCGGTTCGCCCGTGGACTGGTTAGAGTAGTTGTTGATGATCAGCAAAGACGCTAGGAACCAATCTTCGACAACAGTCAATCCCTTCACCGCTCTTCCTCTCAACGAACTTCTTCCACAACTTTCCCCCGAAGAGGCAACGTTCTTCGCAATGCTGGATGCTCAACTCGAGAAGGTTGGGGTTTTTTATGTGGCCCGACAAGAAGAGGTGAAAACGCGGTGGAAGACACTGCGGGAGCAGTTGGACGAACTAGGCGATCACATGAAAGTTATTCAGGTATGGCGTGTATGCTTCGATCATTACTTTCATTGGTTGGAACTGTTACTAGGGGCTACATACCCCAAACCCGGCATGGTATTCCATATTTTTCCGCTGTTCCAGGGGTGGACGTCCATCCCCGCGCATGAGGAATGGTATACCATCAAAGGTATCAAGCCCAGAAGCAGTCGGTTCCATGGTCGGTTGATCATCTTCCATCTGGTGAATCTGGTAGTGATGTTCAACAGACCTCAGTCGACCCACCACTCAATCAGAAGGGCAGCGCGGTGGCTAGAAAATGCACAGCGATACATTCATACGATCCAGACGATTATCTGTATGCGAAGAAGAAGCTCAAAAAAGCCGTTTTAGAACATTACCGGTAAGCTCTGAGCATTCTCTTTTTATGGCCAGGATTGGGGTCGAATTCGTAGAACAGTCCACTCCAATTTCATTATACCATCCGTTGATGTACAGACTCGTCAAGAAGATCAGGGAACTTACTAGGTATTCTTACAGCGTCTTGGAAGTATTAGACAACTATCGGGTAAATCACCCTCTTCACCTGCCACTATGCCTACCTTTCAATCCATTCAAAGATCCTCAATTTAACCGGTTTCAGGAAGGCTCTCAAGAAGTTCGAGAAAGTGACTAAGGTACGAGCAATTCGTCACGGGTGATCATTCGGCAAACTCATGCATGTAGATTCTGTCACAAGAACAGTACATGACTGAGCGAGTACGTGTTAAAATATTCAAATACGATACATGACTCAAACGACTTAGGCGGAGAAAAGTGCGCTTGTTTCTTCCACGGGGGTCAGCAGCATGATGAAGGAGATACGAGATATGTATGCTGCACTATTCGGTGACTAATATCATAATTTCTCCTTGAACCCTTGGTTCGAACACAGCGTTTTCCTTTTCTACCAGTGCGAGGTGACAAAAAGAAAGCCATGGGCGTTCTTCGAGCAGGCGCCCACGCAAAGAGCCACCACTTGGCTATTTTTCGGATTGGAATATATCTGGGACTTGCTCTTCCTGCGTTAGCTTCTGGACTGTATCACAGTACGTCGCGCCATCTATTTTCCCACCCTCATTCTAAGCCGGGTTTCATGGCTAGGCTTACAACCAGAGACACACCAGAATATATCTGGATGGGATGGCCTGCTGTTTGTGTACGGCGTATTTCTGGTTCCTGTTCTTTTTGTTCTATTGATCGGCATAAACTTGCTGGTCTGGTCTCGTTCAAGCATCAACTATGTTTTTATCTTCGGTAAGAATACTTTGACAAACATTCGTGTAAGCATGACTGACCCTGCTTTCAGAGCTGGATACAAGCACGCGTCTCGACTATCAGCAATATTTTGAGGTAAAGTCTCCTATGGATTCCCCCCCTTCAGACTTCGCCTAATAGTAACTCGTTAGATTCCATGCATCCTCTTCGCATGCTTGTGTTATGCCTTTTGGTTGTCATTCTCTCGAATTCTGCCGCACGTTGCACCTACAGTTTGGCCCTTGGTGTGGCTCGTTATCGCCATTGGCATCCTTTTAAATCCTTTGCGTTTGATGTTTAAGCCATCACGGTATTGGCTTATCAGGAACGTAGGAAAGCTCCTATTATCTGGCATATGGCGTGTTGAGGTGCGTGCTCACTAACCTCTTTTCCGTTGGGTTATGATCAACATGATATCCAGTTTACGGATTTCTGGATGGGGTATTTATCTGACCCGTCTTGCAAGTGCCGCTTCAGGCTGATGTTGCCATCCTTCAGCGACCAATTTTGCAGCCTTACCTTTACCCTTTCCCATCTTTACTTCGTCGGCTGCATCTATGCCAACGGCTTTGTACACGGTTTCGATCCCGATTGGCAAAAGTGTAGCATTCCAACTTCACGATGGCCTGTAGGTTTTGTCTTCGCCGCTTTGCCTTTGTTCGTTCGGCTAGTCCAGTGCGTCAGGCGTTTTGTGGATTCTAAGCTTGATATGCACCTTATCAATGTCAGTTTCCTCCGCATCTACTCGTCCTAACTTGTTTACGTTTTGCGTATGTGTAGGGTGGAAAATACGGAATGGGAATTCTTGCTTACATTTGCTTCTACCTATGGAGACAACAAGGTATACCTATTTCGTGTTTGATTCTCCGTTCTACTGTTAATGTTTGGTGTATGAGGTGGTCATGGTGGGCCTCGACTCGGATACTACTGCCTCTTTAATGGGTTGTATTCACTGTATACGTTGTCATGGGTGCTTATTGCCGTTCATTTCCGAAGTGTAGCCTAATACATTTCTGCAGGATTTTATGATGGATTGGTCTGTATTTCAACCGCATGCCCGCTACCCACTCCTTCGGAAGGAGCTTGTTTATGATAACCATATACCAGTGCGTATGGACCCGTTGAACCTCCCCCCTCGTCTGATATCCTCGCCCGCAGTTCTACTATATTGCAATCGTAAGTAGACATAATTGACTCGACCTACATAAGCCTAACGGATATCTAGGTTCTAGACATAGTCCTCAAGTTTGCTTGGTTGTTGTACCTCCCGCAGAATGGACCAAAATATGTCGTCCGAATTTTTATCTGCGGGATTGCGGAAATATTCCGACGATGGTTGTGGAACTTCTGTGAGTAGAACCACCTCGGCCGATGCGACGCGATCTCTGACACAGTGTGCCACAGTCCGACTGGAGAACGAACATCTTGGTAACGTGGAGCAGTATCGGGTTACACGAGAAGTTCCGTTGCCCTACTCTTTCGCTGATGGATAGCGATGGATAGATGGGTCTGTCCATAAGAAATGTATTAGTCATGGTTGGATGACATCATCAATTAAGTATGTACGTATCGCCAAGTCCAAGCCAAGGTAGTTCAGCCATCCTCAACAAGGATCAAATGTCCTCCCGACGAGTCGGATAATGAGAGTCTACCAAGCAAGGAGAACCTGGACACTGCGTTGCTACGGCCATCACAGGGATTACCCCCACTGTGAACTTGAAGGAAAGGGCGATGCGATTGAGGTGTTATTTGCATTTGTGTATAGCAATATCATATATGATATGCATCATGGCGCCCACCCCCGTTTTTCTCCCCTACGAAGATTGTACCATCTCACCGTGTATGTATCAGGCTGGCTGCGTGTGCATATCAACTTGAGCCACATCCTGCATTTTCCCATCTTTTCTATCCCCCCCTGTTTGGACAAAAGTTTGAACTATGAAATTCGGGCGGTCGGTCGTTTTATTTCGCAGTCATGCATTGAGGGCTCACATTGGTTACAAAGTTATCTGCAAGATGCTCAAGTATTTTACCAATCTACTCAGTGCGCTTGGTCTTTCACTTAACAACAATAGGCACCCGAATGGAAGAAGGCATATATGTGCGTTCAGCAAAAATGTTGACACTTTTCTTCCCTACTCACACATCTTAATCAGTGACTACCGCGGACTCAAGAAACAGATAGCCGTGGTTCGCGACGTGCGACGTTCTACGGAGTCGGAGTTCCCTGTCGTACATGATGACCAGGAACGGCCCGACGTATACAACATGTCCGCGTTGACCATCCACGGCAGTCCCAAAAGGGTCCGAGCAGATCCTGTACTAGATCCAAGTCACCCGATCGCCGAAGAACCGCTTCAAGTCCCCGAAGGCACCCAGTTATCTCCAGGTCATGTTGTTTTTTTAGCACCCGCGGGAGGTTC
>Ga0179587_10000984_pt1 | contig 12474 bp, 9 predicted proteins | sample CZODoug2_1_08_16_FD_185932 | JGI IMG/M metagenome (GOLD analysis project Ga0179587, IMG submission 185932) | Vadose zone soil fungal communities from Angelo Coast Range Reserve, California, USA - CZODoug2_1_08_16fungal | ecosystem: Environmental > Terrestrial > Soil > Vadose zone | place: USA...
GAGCTTCGGCCTGATTCTTTTTCTCTACTACGGCCTTCTGTCGATCTTCGTCGAAGACTGAGCCCATCAGCGGGGCTCGCTTTGCCGTCCCCGGCCCACAGTCCATTCGGTAGGCCGCTTGGGGTCGCAATAACACCACAGCGCGCGGTGACCGCTCGGCGCACTCCAAAACTCGACGAACAAAAGGAAAGCGGTCAGCTGTCGGGAGCCCTGGAGGTAGTATTGTCCGCATGCTGCCACTGGTCCGATGGGTGTCGACCACGCCGTCCACGCATGCCCCGATTTTTCCGCACGTCGCACAAGTGTGCGGCACGCCTCCGGTAGGCCGCGAGGATCGGTCAGTCGCGTCTCCCCAGTTCCACACATTGCGCGCCGGCGAGAAATCCTGCGAGAAGATTCTCCACATCGGATCGGCAGCGATCGAAGTTGATTTCAATGACTGCCAACCCGATTTCGGTGCGGGTTCGTCTTCTTGCTGCTCCGGCATCGAGCGCACCTCAACTGAGGAATCCTCTTCAACCTATCCAGAAGCAACGCGGCCTCGCAGCTCTCGCACGTGGAGAGATCAATCTCTTCTCGTGTGATCGCGCCCATCGCGAGCAGCACGGCGTAATCGAATTCCAGGTGCTCTTCGGGCTCCCATTCCAAATAGATCTCATACGCCTCGCATAGCCTTTCCCCACCTTCAAGGCTGGGTCTGCATGTATTAAGGCCGACCATCCGAAAAATACCGACGAACATCGCCGCATGGCTCGCGTTGAACGTCGAACGGAAAAATGGCAGGAAGGAAGTCGGAGACTGTCCCCGATATCCAGCTTCCGAATCTGGCATCCAGCGCTGACGAAGGGTGACCAGGCGATCCAGAGTCAATCCACTCCAGTCGCTCGCGATCTGCGCGCGGGCGCCATGCGACATGAGACGCAGCGCGAGCCTAATCTCTCGATAGTACCTATCGAATCTCTTATCGCCGACAGTCACTTCCATAGGACCTCCAACGCTTAAGACCCGTTCAACTCATCGTCATCCATTGAGCATGTCGATGTATCTACCAAAAGTCCCCGGATACGAGGAGACCGTTTTGCGACTTCACTCCCTGACAATGCCGCTCCCTCAACTCTCAAGGCGGAGCGCATGGACGAGTTCAAGACCGATGACGAAGCTTCTGAAGCATCGCCCCGCTGGACAGGTGCGCCCTCCATCCCCCTTGCGCATCAGTTAAACGAGCAGGGCGTCGATCTGGTGTGCGAACTTGCCAACAATCTCATCGCCCAAGAACTACCGCCGTTCATTCTTCAGAATCGCGACCTCTGGCGCCTTCTTGAACCCGAAGCACGCAAACGCGTCGCGGCCTTCCCGTTCGTCATCGTCAATCTTCGCTTCGATGACGCTGAGTCGTGGCAGCAGGCGAGCGACGGACACCTGATGACTCCCGCCGATGTCGACAACACCGCGCCCTATAGCGGCTTCCCGCCGAAGCTGCTCGAAGATCTTGCTCTCGAAACCCTCCTATTCGCGCGTCAGGCCGCCCGCGAGGACGTTAATGTCGCCAAAGCCATGTTCGCGATGACCTCAGCCGTAGTGCGGCTGATAGCATCGCTCACCGTGTCCCAGGTCAGGGCCATTGCATTGGGCAATGCCAGCCAGCTTCGGGTCCGCTGGGACAGCAACCCGAAGTTCTGGGCCGATCTTCTCGTCGCCTGCCGGGCTGGCGACGAGCGGGCTATGGCCTCACTGCGTCGCCAGGGCAAGCTGCTTTTCTGCGGCGAACTGGTTTCACGCCCAGTCGCGAGATAGCCCCCGCCGTCGGCTCTCGGTAGAAGAGCGTTGCGCGCAACAAAATGGATACGCTTGTTGTGAAAAACCAACAGCCCCAGGAGTCTATGCGGCGTAAGTCCTTGATATTGTCGGTGGGTGTAAGCTCTAAAATAAATCCCAGCAGGCCGTATCCACTTGCAGTCCCAGACCGCTCTTACTACCGCAAGACAGTGATTCATCGGAGACCAGACCTCGGGAAGGCATTTGCAAAAAGAGGCTCGGTATACCTTCGTTTCCGAGATCGCCAGCCGTTACGGCCGGCGGCTGCTGAGCTTCTTTACCCAGCGGTTGCGCAACCGCGCCGATGCCCCCGACCTTGCGCAAGAAGTGTTTTTGCGGTTGATGCGAGTGGAACATCACGAAACTATCCGAAGCCCCGAGGCCTATCTCTTCACGGTTGCGAGCCACGTGCTGAATCAACATACCCTGCGCCAGGCAAGCACACCGGCGTCTATCGATATTTCCGAGGTGTTCGCGGAGCTACAGCTCACTTCCGATGACGATCCCATGGCGCGCGCGGATGCACAGCAGCGATTGGAGCAGCTCGATCGATCGCTTGCGAAGTTGCCGCCCAAAGTGTCCAGCACCTTGCTGTTGCATCGATTTGGGGGGCTAACGATTGAAGAAATTGGCCGCGAGCTCGGAGTGTCGCGGCCGGCCGCGAAGAAGTATCTGTCTCGAGCGTTGAAGCAGTGCCGCGATGTCCTTGAGGAGGAAGAGGGTAAGGAAACTCCATGAAATCGCCAAAGCCCAAATTGAATCGACAAGTTCTGGATGAGGCCTCTGACTGGTTCGTCGATTTTCGTGTCGGGGATGTCGATTCGACCGCCCGCGAGCGGTTCGATCTGTGGCTGCGGCAATCACCCGAGCACATTCGCGCGTATATGGAGATCGCGAACACTTATGTCGCGCTCCCGGCGCTGAACCCGACGCGCAAGGTGGATGTTCAGGAGCTCATCGCCTACGCGCGGTCCGAGGGTAATGTGGTGCCGTTCGAGCACACGACGCGCCCTAATCAGCCCCTCTCGCGACCAGCGGTTCTCAATGGCGAGTCCCGCGTTGAGAGAGGGGCGTCGAATGAACATCGATCATCTCGAAGGCGGGGACCCAGAGCCGCCGCACTGGCTGCCTCGATTGCGATTGCCTGCGTTATAGCGACCTTGGCAGCCTGGCTCGCTGTGCAATGGCATTCCACGTATTCGACCGACATCGGCGAAAGGCGCTCCATCACGCTCGAGGATGGTTCTACCATCGACCTTAATGCGCGATCGAAGGTCAGAGTCAAATTCTCCAAGGGCGAACGCGATGTGGAATTGCTTGAGGGGCAGGCGTTATTTGGGGTCGCCCACGATGTGACACGACCCTTTGTAGTCTCGGCGGGTAACACGGCGGTGCGTGCCGTGGGCACGCAGTTCGACGTCTATCGGAAAAGAAGCGGCACCACCGTTACGGTGGTCGAAGGCCGCGTCGCGGTATACGGTCCTCCGCACGCGGCGACATTGTCGTTGCCCTATCCGTCCGATGGAGAGGGGCAGGGAGTGAGGATTCCTTCTGCATCCAAAGGAGAAGACGGCCCGAAGGGACGGCTGAGGACAGCAAACTCTTCACCCTCAATCCCTCACCAACACTTGGAGAAGGATGGGCGCGCGACACCGGCGGGTGAGGTCTTTGTCTCCGCCGGTGAGCAGGTCACCGTCACAGAGCGGGAGGTCGCCGAGCCTAAGCCCACGAACATCGCCGCGACCACCGCCTGGACCCAGCACCGCCTGATCTTCGAGGCCACGCCGCTCGGCGATGTGGTGGACGACTTCAATCGTTACAACTCACGCCAGCTGATGATTGAGGATCGGGCGCTAGATGATTTTCATGTAAGTGGGGTGTATTCCTCCACCGATCCCGCCTCTCTCATCCGTTTCTTGCGTCAGCAACCCGGGATCGACGTCATCGAGACGGACGACGGTGTCCGTATTACGCGCAAGTGAGTGGCGCAACGCCGCCACCTGCTCGACACCGGCGGTTGTTGACTCTTTCTTTACAAATTTATTTCCAAAAACCGTATCCATTCTTCTTTGGCGAACGCTCTATAGCACCCACGATGCTGTCGCGCTGGGGGACGACAGCCGTACTACTACAACTAAGGGGTCTATTCATGCGTATCACACTCGCAGTGGCGGTAGCGTGCCTGGGGATTGTTGGAATCGCGACTGCAGATTCGGCCCGCGCATCAATCAAGCAACAAACGGAGATTCCGGCACAGGGATTAGGGCCTGCGCTGACGGCGCTTGCCAAGGAGTTCGATTTTCAGGTGTTGTATCGCACGGAGGTGGTGGGCACGTTGCGCACGCAGGGAGTCTCAGGTGGGATGACGGCGGCCGAAGCGTTAGAGCACGTGTTGAGCGGCACGGGACTCACGTACAAGTATCTGGATGATAAGACGGTGACGATTATGCCGGTGGGGGCAGCGCCGCCACTGGAGAACGCGAAGAAGGGAAATCAAAGCCAAGGAGGTGACCAGAAGAAGAGCTTCTGGTCACGGTTTCGATTGGCTCAAGCGACTTCTTCTACTTCCGGACTGAGCCCTCAGCCCTCCGCCCTCAGCACTAGCTCGGCAGAATTAGGAATTCCGACAGGACCAGAAGCTAAGAAACAACAAGAAAGATCGGAGATCTCCGAAATCATTGTCACTGCCCAAAAGCGCGAAGAACGCTTGCAGAACGTGCCGATTTCAATATCCGTGATGAGCGGCAAGGAACTCGATAAATCCACCTTCCAAGGTGTAACCGAGGCGCTGAACACCACTCCTGGGGTTACAGCCTCACCGACTGCCCAGGGAGGTGGCACCGTCATCACCATGCGCGGTGTAGCGCCCGCCGCTCCATTATTCAATGGCTCAAGCCCAGTCGCATATTATCTTGACGGGGTGCCTTTCGCTCTGGTCGACTCGGCTATCGTTCCCGATACCGATCCTTATGATCTACAGCGGGTTGAAGTGTTGAAAGGTCCGCAAGGTACGCTATATGGCGCGAGCGCGCTCAGTGGCGTGGTGCGTGTGTTGACGAACGACGCAAATTTAAATGAATTCCAGTTCAAGGCCCGCGCCGTTGGCTCGAGTACCCAGGATGGCAGTGGTAATTATAGTGGTGATGCCGCCGTCAATGTGCCGATTGTCGACGGGAAGCTTGCGATTCGCGCGGTCGTCGGGTATCAAAACTTGAGCGGCTGGATCGATAAGCCGACGGAAAAAGACGCCAACAGCGCCGAACTCAAGAATTATCGCTTCAAGATCAACGCGCAGCCGACTGAGCAGCTGTCGATCGGCCTGTCCGCATCGGCCTCACGTCAACAATACGGCGCCCCAAATATTTCCGACGCGCAGGGCGTAAGCACGCATACGCTGCCCGAGCCCACGTCGACCAACTACGAATCCTATGGTCTTAAGGTCGGTTACGAATTCTCCGGCTTTTCTGTCACCAGCAACACTAGCTACCTCCATTATTCGAGTAAAGATACTCTGGACTTTGCCGATGTGATTGGCTTTGACTATCCGCTCAATGAGCAATGGGGCGCCCATGTTTTTTCGCAGGAGGTATATCTCAATTCCACTCAAAACGGGCCATGGCGGTGGACCGCAGGCGCCATGTATCGCGACGCAAGAAATCAGACATTTGATGGTCTGGGAAGCGCTTCCGATTCTCTGGGGAACTTGGCCACGCTCGATTGGACGGACACTTCCAAGTCCTACGCGATGTTCGGGGAGATCAGTCGTCGCTTTCTTGACAATAAGTTGGAATTGACTCTAGGGGGGCGCTATTTCCACGACGACGTGGGCACCCAAGAGGATCATGATGTTCCGCCGATCAACGGGTCGCAATATTACAGTGCAACCGCCTCCTTCAATTCTCCGACACCGCGCGCCGTGTTGACTTGGTATCGCGCTGAAAACAGTATGGTCTATGGCTCCTTTTCCGAGGGATTTCGCAGTGGGGCTCGGCAGCCCTATTATGCGGTAGCCGGTGCATCGGGATTCCCAGCTGTGAAGCCCGACAAACTCTATAACTATGAAATCGGTACGAAGTCGGACCTGCTCGATAAGCACCTTTCCGTCGACGCATCTGTTTATTACATGGATTGGAAGAACGTGCAGCAGACGCTTTCAGTGCCTTTTGCCGTTGGCCCTGCGACTACCGAAGTTGGCGCTCTGACTAACGGACCGTCGGCAAGCGGCTTAGGTATCGACCTCGGTCTGATGGCGCGGCTCTTCGAGAGATTGGAGTTAGGCGTTAACTTTAGTTGGAACAATTTGGCTTGGAATAGCGACGTGATTTCTGGAGGCGTAATTATCTTTCCAAAGGGAAGCCGTCTCTCTAGCTCGCCCAAAGATACCCTTAGTGCCGTGGCCACCTATGTCGTACCTTTTGGCGGGAGTGGCTATGAGGGGCGGTTTTCGGCCTCCTGGAGCTATGTCTCTCCACAGACGGGTGTACCGTTTGTCAGCCTTGGCGGTACCCCCGTTTCCGCCAGCGACCCTCTGTCGATTGTCCGTACAAGTTTCGCTATTCGTGCTCCTGTTCATTGGGAGGTAACCATTTTTGCCGACAATCTCGGCAATTGGCACGGTGCTTATGCCAGGGACCCTTATTACAACGCGACGCCTAATCCTGACCAGGATTACCGCGTGCGCCCGAGAACTGTAGGTCTGCAATTTGATTACCACTACTAGCGGTCGAATGTGTGGTCATGAGTTGGAAAGAATCAGCTGCCGCCGTCCAATGGAAGATAGAGCCCTATATTGACGGCCGCTATCGTCCTTCCGTGGCCGAGGGGCAATACGAGAACCTCAACCCAGCGACGGAAACGAGCTTGTGTCAAGTGGCGGTGGGCCATGCCGAGGACGTGGATGAGGCCGTGCGCGTCGCGCGTAAGCGCTTCGAAGATAGGTGCTGGTCAGGTCTAGCGCCGGGCCGTCGCGCAGATGTGCTGCTGCGGTTAGCCAACTTAATGGTCCAGCACAAAGCAGAGCTCGCGTTGCTGGACACTCTAGAAATGGGTAAGCCTATTCAGGCCGCTGTCTATGACGCAGAAATCTACGCTCCCAGCTTGTTGCGGTCCTGGGCAGGGTTCGCCGACAAACTCGTCGGAGCAACTGCGCCCGTACGTTCGAGCACGTTCTTGCTCAACATCTATGAGCCGCGAGGCGTGATAGGCGCCATAGTGCCTTGGAACTTTCCCACCCTCAACGCGGTATATAAGCTCGGCCCAGCGCTGGCGGCCGGCAACACGGTTGTGCTTAAACCTTCCGAACTATCTTCAGGATCGGCGCTAAAGCTCGCTGAGCTAGCCATCGAGGCTGGTCTGCCAGAAGGCGTTTTCAACGTGGTACCTGGTTTAGGTTCTACGGTTGGTAGCGCGCTGGCCCTACACCCGGGCGTAGACCTGATTTCGTTCACCGGCTCAACAACGACCGGTCGCAAAGTCATGGAACTGTGTGCGCACTCCAACGGTAAGCCCCTGCTGATGGAGTGCGGGGGTAAATCACCGCAGGTTGTTTTCGGAGACGTCACCGATCTAAATGCGGTGGCGGACGCTGTTGTCCAAAGTGCGATGTGGAATCAGGGTCAGGTCTGCAGCGCGCATACTCGGTTGATTGTCCACCGAGACATTAAAGCGGAGCTGTTGGATAAAATCGTGAGTCGGGCGCGTGGCTATCAGCCCGGCGACCCTCTGGATGAGGAGACCAACTTCGGACCTTTGGCGAGCCCGGCGCAGCGCGACCGCGTGGCAATGTACATCCACCAGGGCCTTGCGGCGGGCGCACACGCTGTCCTGCAAGGGACTATACGTGAGTCGGGCGGGTGCTTTGTCTCTCCCACCATCTTCGATCGCGTAAATTCGACAATGTCAATCGTAAAAGACGAGATCTTTGGTCCTGTGCTATGCATCCAGGACTTCAAGACCGAGGACGAGGCAATCGCTCTGGCCAATGGCACGGACTATGGTCTCGTTGCGACGGTCTGGACTCGTGACATGGGGCGCGGAAGGCGCTTGGCTCAGGGGTTGCGTGCCGGCTTCGTCTCGGTCCGCACATCGGGCGAAGAGCCGGATTCAGGTGATCTTTCCAGCTACCTATTTAGCTTTGAGCCACAGAAAGCTTCTGGATTCGGCTCGGAACTCGGGCTCAAAGGATTGGAATCGTATTCAACATTGAAGTCAGTGAGATTCAGCGGCGCTTAAACCATACAGCCTCAACACAAGAGAAACGGCATTTTCTCCAGCGCAATTAGATGGACGATATTAAATGGACGATATGAGTGTAAACACTAGTACAGGGTCAACTAGCGTGTTCACGGAGTTGAGCGCGTCGCTGTTTCAGATTTGCCGGGTGGAGGTGGTCATCGAGAGTCCGGCAGCAGATGTGTGGGCGGTGTTGACGGACCTTAGCCTTGAGACGCTGCAACTGTGGAATCCGGGATTGAAGAGTGTGAAGCGCATATCCGGAGAGCCGGGGACAGGAAGCGAATGCGTGCTGCTGACGAAAAATGACAGAGTCATGCTGACGAAAGAGGAAGGAGCGGCGCAAGCTCCATTCTATATGCGGGCCGTCCGAATGGTTCGCCCCCACCAACGCGTGCTTCGTATCGATGCCGTTGACGCAAGCTACGGTGCCTTTGTCGATCACAGTTTGTATGAGTTCGACCGGAAGACGAAGCTGGTCTACAGCGGATATATCGAGACGCGGCACGTCCCAGCCGGCCAGGTCAAGACGTTTGATGACAAGAAGGCTGCGGCAGACATGATGGAGTACCTGTATCACACCCACGGGCTGCTCAAGAGAGCAATAGAGGAACGAGTGCCCGCGCGGTAGTCGACCACTGAATCGAAGCTGCCTTTGCGGATCTTCGAACCAGGCAGACCAGGTAACAGTGAGAAACAGCTCGCCCCAATATAAGCGTTACCTGCTCGCCGTGCTTTTGCTCCTGTTAGCGTTCAATTTGATGGACCGCTTCGCCTTGGGAGTGGTTCTGCAGGCGATCAAGGGGGATCTGGCTTTAAGCGATACGCAACTCGGATTCATGAGTGGAATCGCGTTTACCCTGTTCTATTCGGTCATGGGTATTCCGATTGCCCGCTGGGCGGATCGCGGTAATCGCGTAACGATTATTTCACTGACTGCAGCTCTATGGAGTGTTGCCGTAAGTTCTTGTGGCCTCGCGGCTAATTTTTTGCAATTGTTGCTGATTCGCGTAGGTGTTGCAGTCGGGGAGGCTGGAGGCGTCGTTCCAGCGTTTTCGTTGCTGTCCGACTACTTTGATCGGACCGAACGGCCTCGAGCACTGGCGATTTACCAGCTGGGTGGACCTCTCAGCATCATCTTCGGTTATCTGTTGGCGGGCTGGTTGAATGAGCTCTTTGGATGGCGAGTGATGTTCATGTTGCTGGGCGCACCGGGAATTCTGTTGGCGTTGCTCAGTCGTTTCACTTTGAAGGAGCCGCGGACTGGAGCTGTTGGCCTAGACGCTCGAGCAATCTCTCAACCCAGTCTGGCGGAGGTGTGCAAGACGCTATCGGCTAACTCGACTTTTCGTCACGTGCTGCTTTCTCTCTCGGTGACTTTTTTCTTTATGTACGGAATTTTGCAGTGGCAGCCCACCTTTTTCGTGCGCAGCTATGGGCTCTCCAGTCGGGAAATCGGGGCATGGTTCGCTGCGGTTTATGGGGCGGGGAGCCTGCTCGGCACCTATCTGGGTGGAGTCTGGGCTTCGCGCTACGCAGCCGGAAATGAACGCCTGCAGCTGCAGGCTGTATCGATTGCGATGGTCGGCTCCTCTGTGCTCTCGACTTGCACCTACCTCTCGACCAATCTTTATCTTTCGTTCGCGCTCACAGGCGGGCTTATGTTCGCGCAAACGGCAGTGAATGGTCCTCTCTATGCCACCATCCAGACATTGGCTCCCGAGCGCATGCGAGCCATGGCTACGGCCGTAGTGCTGCTGTTCGCGAACTTAATCGGCATGGGCTTAGGACCGCTGGCGGCGGGTGCTTTGAGCGATGGATTGCGTCCTTGGGCCGGAGAAGAGTCCTTGCGGTTTGCGTTGCTCATGCTCAGCCCGGGGCTGCTTTGGGCTGCGTGGCATGCCTGGCGGGCGAGCCATACCGTCACGCAGGAGCTCGCGCCGTTAGGCGTTCGATCGTAATCGATGGATTGTCCTCGCACCCGAAGGGACGATGTTAGCGACAGTTTGGCCGGAGTCTCATTCCCAGACCCGTACCACTGGCTCGAAGGCGATGACGAACAAGTGCGCTGCTGGCAGCGGGCCCAGGCGGCGCTCGCAAGCGCCCATGTGCGCGAATGGCCGCACTTTGATCGACTGCGCCAACTGGTCGCGCAATTCAACATCAGCGCACGTGTCGCCTTACCTCGGCATGCGGCTGGACGATGGTTTCGCGCTCACGTCCCAGAGGGTGCTTCCCAAGCACAAGCGCTCGTTTCAGACGAACCCATGGGCAACGGTCGCGTTCTTTTTGACCCGAGGAGTGAAAATCCAGAGCGACCACCGTTTCTTTCTTGGATCGCGCCCTCGCCGGACGGAAGTATGCTGGCCATTGGTGTCTGCGCCGATGGCAGCGAAAACAATACCATACGCTTAATTGACGTCGCAACGGGTCAACTGCTTCGCGATCCGCCCACAAGTACCTTGATGGACAATTGGACCGGTGGAGCGCAATGGCTGCCGGACTCAAGCGGATTTGTTTTCAGTGCGATCACCGGCGCGCCGACTGAGTTTCTCCTGCACGCCTATCAGCACCGGCGCTCGCCGACGCCTCACACAACGCGACTCGATATCGCATGGACGGAAGCGAAGGACTGGCGAATGGTGATTGTCTCTCCGGATGGCTGTTACGCCGTCGCCGTTGAGAGGCTCAGAAATCCTATCCCTGTTGCGATCGCGACGCTTGGATGCGGTGGCCTCCAGTGGCGTCCATTCATAACGTCGATTAGTGGCACCGTCGCTGGGCATGTGGTCGATGAGCGGTATATCGCAGTTACCGATGTGGGTGCGCCGCGTGGCCGGCTTATCGCCATCCCACTCGATGCAAAGAACCCCAACGATCCAGAAGAATGGCAGGAACTGATGGCGGAGTCCGACGCCGTATTGCGTACCGTAACGCCTGTAGGTGACTGGCTTTACGTTGCGGAGCTCGTTGACACCTATGCGCGCGTTCGCGTGGCCGATCTCAACGGAAAAGTACGCGGCGAGGTGCCATTGCCTGGTCGTGGCGCTATTGCCGAACTGCCATTTCCCATCATGAACTTGGCTACAAAAGGGCATCCGGACAAATTCCTGTTCGGCTTCTCATCGCTAATAGAGTCACCGGGGATTTACAGCCACATCCCCGGCGGGCAACGCATTGAGACACTGCTGACCCCGCAAGTTCGGCTTGAGAATACGGTCGTGGAGGATCACTCGGCGAGGTCTTCCGACGGCACGCGGATTCCTTACCACATCGTACGTTGCGCCCAGACGGTCGCCGAGGAAGCGCGGCCAACCCTGATCCATGTCTACGGTGGGTTCAATGTCGCCTTCGTACCGCAGTTTCCCGGACCGATTGCGGCGTTTGTTGCCGCGGGCGGCGTCTTAGTGCACGTCCATCTGCGCGGCGGCGCTGAGTTCGGTTCCGACTGGTGGCAGGGAGGTCGAATGCGCAGCAAACAAAACTGTTATGAAGACCTCTATGCCGTCGCCGAAGACCTGATCGCCGCGAAGCGGTGTACGCCACAGACGTTAGCTGTCACGGGCGCTTCGAACGGTGGGCTAGCGGTCGGCGTGGCGGCGACTCAGCGCCCAGAACTTTGGAAAGTGATCGTGCCGAGAGTTCCGATTCTCGACCTCATTGGCGCATGCCGGGAGCCGTACGGGCGCATGGCGGTGGCGATGGAATATGCCGACATTGAGAACCCCGACGACGTACGCAGACTCGCAAGCTTCTCTCCCTATCAACTCGTTCGAGATGGCGTGAATTATCCCGCTATCTATATCGATGCCGGTGACACGGATCCCCGGTGTCCGCCTTGGCATGCGCGCAAGTTCGCCGCGCGCCTTCAGGCGGCAACTTCCGGCGCCGAGCCCATTGTGTTGCACATTTGGGAGAACGTCGGACACGGTTGGGCGACGGACAAGGCCACGTTACTCATCGAATACACCGAATGGATTGCCTTCACTTTGCGTCATCTCGGCGTTAACGCACTTCCGGACAACCGATTGGAGTAAGGGCCCATGCCGTCTATGGTACTTAAAAATGCACGTATATTTGACGGTGTCAACGCCGATTGCCCGGAAGGAATGGAGGTCTGCGTTGAGGCGGGTGTAATACGCGAAGTATCAAATAAGCCGATCAGCGTAAGCGGCGCGCAGATCATCGACGTTGGGGGCCGGACGTTGATGCCCGGCCTTATCGATGCGCACACCCATGCATACTTCAGCGATGTGAATTGGCAGAAGGTCGATCATGCCGGTGAGGCGTACCGCGCCGCTCACGCTGTTCGCATGCTGGGTCATGCGCTCGATTGCGGCTTTACAACCGTGCGTGACATCGGCGGAGGTGACTATGGGCTCTGGCGCGCCATCGAGGAGCGGCTGATTCGTGCGCCGCGCTTTTTTT
>Ga0179587_10000987_pt1 | contig 12461 bp, 12 predicted proteins | sample CZODoug2_1_08_16_FD_185932 | JGI IMG/M metagenome (GOLD analysis project Ga0179587, IMG submission 185932) | Vadose zone soil fungal communities from Angelo Coast Range Reserve, California, USA - CZODoug2_1_08_16fungal | ecosystem: Environmental > Terrestrial > Soil > Vadose zone | place: USA...
TGCCTGGGTAAAGCCATCCAATCTCAAAGCCGAGTGCATCTCTGTAATGCTGTTGTGCGCGTTCGACATCAGCGACCGGCAACTCCGGCACTGGCTGGCCAATTGAGCTCATTTTCTCTTTTGCGCCCACGGAGCTCTCCCTTATGGAACAAAACCGCCCACGGGTCAAATTAGGACACTACCCGGTTTCAATCCTTGCCTATCCCGTCCGCGTACTGTGGCCAACCTCGGTCTTCGTCTGTGGTAGCTGAGTGAGAAAGTGCTTCGTCTTCCGCCGCAGTTCGCTCAACCATCGAAGCTGCATCTCCGAACCAGTCCTCAGTACCTGGAGCAACTGCTCCGGATGCTTCGAGAAGTCGATTTTAAGAGCGCCCCAGTCCGGTCGCCGTCCGTCGGCATCCGTGAATCGGTACTCACGGCTGAGTTCCCAGGAGCTGAAGAGCTGTCCCGAACGCTCTAATATCGCCGGGTCTCCTGCCAATGCTACAACGGCGCGACCCACGAACAACGGGGACTCTGATTCCAGGAAGTTCTGGTCTTTCTTCCCCCCTTCGCGCCAGGTCTCCTCTGTGACGCTGAATCGCTCCAGCATCGTCTCCGATCTCAGAAACCCGGGAGTAATCGCGACCGCAGCTACGCCATGTGGTCGCAGTTCTGCCGCCATGTTGAGCGCTAACCCTTTGAGCGCGAGCTTCACGGTCTGAGTCACCGGATTACCTCCGGCGCTGAGCACGTCGTTCTCTGTTACTTCGACAATGAGGCCTCGGCGGTTGCGAACCAAGTATGGAGCCACATGCTTGGCGGTGATGATGTGAGAGAGGAGCGACTGCCGGAACGCAGCTTCCGCGTTCTGCAAATCTGTCTTCCAAAAAGAGCACCACTGCGCCATCAACGGGTTTTCGCCAGCGATGCTGTTCACTAGCAAGTCCAGTCTCCCGCATTCGCGGTCCACACGCTCGAAGAGGGCTTCCACCTCTGCTTCTACAGTGTGATCCACTCGAAGTGCGACGGCGGAACCGCCGGCCGCGCTGATCATTTCCGCTGTCTCTTCGATCGTTTCAGGCCGATTGTACGGTGACGGGTTGCCGCGCAAGCTGCGCCCGGTGCAATAGACTTTCGCACCGGCTTCCGCAAGTGCCCGCGCGATTCCACGCCCAGCGCCACGCGTCGCACCGGCCACGACCGCGATGGTCCCCGCTAGCTTCTGCCCTCTTGCATCGGAGCGCCCTTGCGCACCGCGACCACTGGTTGACCGTTGAGGCTTCCTAGGCATAGGTCCTCCCGCATGCAGAAGATCGTATCCGAGTGAATCTGACGACTCAACCAATCTGGCGTACGATTTCACGCCCAGTTTCGAATTGCGTCGCGCCCTGTCGTGCATAGCGTTTATTGTTATGCAATCAAGTGGAATCGTCCCAAAACCACATCTCCGGTAACGACTTATCAGGCAAGTAGAATTAGATCACCCATTTAGAGCGATTTGCAGGAACACTCCCCCGACGGCCCTCGTCGTCTTGAACCGCGTATAGCAAACGGGTGTACGCTTCTGCTGATGTCGCCCGTCATTCGAACGGTGATCTTCACGGTTGTCGTCGTCGGTTTCCGGACGTTGGCGGTGCCGTATTGGCTGCTACCGCGCGGCACGCGGCCTGTGCGCCGAGGGAGTGCCAGCGGTTGGCTGCTGATTGCGGCCGGAATTGCACTTTACTTCGCGTGCGCGTTTTGGGGATTCGCGCTCCGCGGCAGAGGAACGCCGCTGCCACTGGATCCACCGAAAAAACTGGTTGTGGAAGGGCCGTATGGCGTCGTGCGCAATCCGTTGTACTGGAGTGTTGCCTTGGTGTTGCTGGGCGAGGCAGCGGTCTTTCACTCGGTGGCGCTTGCGGATTGCGCGATCGTGTATTTCGTGGTTGCGAGCTTGATTGTCCTGGTCTTCGAGGAGCCAGAACTCAGGCGGACATTCGGCGCGGAGTACGAAGAGTATTGCCGCCGTGTGCCGCGCTGGCTGCCGCGACTGAGAACAAAATAGTGGGCCGCGCCGCGCTGCCTGCCTGTCGATGGTGGTGACGCCGTAGACCGACAGCGTGACGATTCACGTCCTAAGGATATCGTCGGCAACTCGGAAACAGTGGCGAGCAGAGGCCAAGGTCAAGTCCTGGTAAAACGCGGAAACCGTCCATGTAGAGTCCTGGTACGGGACTTGTCCGGTTTGGCGACTACACGTCCAAGTGAAAATACTCTGGACAATCGGAACGTCGAAGCGGCGGATTTCTCGACAGGGAAGAGAGGGAACGTCGGACAAAAGGCCCTCCCGGGTGTTTAGTTAATTTGTGGGTTGCTGAGCCTCCAGCTTTGGACAATCGACTGCACGGCGGAAATTACTGCCTCGGGATGCTCCCAAGGAATCCCGTGACCGCTACCGCTCGCGATGACTTGTCTGCTATTCGAAGACAACCGCAATTGGTCCTTCTGAAGCTCGGTCCATACTTCTTCAATGTGAGTATCCAAGAGTTTGGCGGACACATCGTCGTGTGCTGGATAATACGTAGGGTCGCGTGAGATCACGACGAGTGGAATATCGCCTAGCACTCCACTCTTGCGTGCCTCCTCAGCGCTATCCAGCAGCGCCCATTGATATTCTGCTACGGCCCGAGCAACACTTGGTCGGCATTCGACAGCCACGCTCATTTTGTCGATTTTTGGCGGCACCACCACTCCCGTGCCTTCCAACCATGTGCGTGCTCCACACAAACCGGCGAGTCGTACCATCCCAATTCGTGTGAGTAGCGGACCTATGCGCAATCCTGCTCGGACAACTGCGGAAGGATTTAATTCCGGAATGCGCTTTGAGGTATTTTCATCCTCGGGATCAACAAAGACGGCCCCGGCAACGCTATTGTGAAATCGGGCAGCATAGACCCGGATATAAAACGCGCCCCTTGAATGGCCCACAAGAATGTACGGGGGTGGCACGTTCGCTCGACTGAGCAATAGGTTCAGTTCTTTAGCAATTTGATCGCTGTCTCGTGGACGTGGACCAGAATCGCTCCAACCAATGCCAGCGGGGTCGACAGCACAGACTCTCGTAAATCTTGCGATTTCGGGTTGCACGAGATACCAAGTCAGTGAATAAGACCACTGCAAAACGACCGTAGGACTGCCCGTCCCCGCACAAGTGAGGTGCAGATGATAACCGCCAACGTCGATCAATTCACCGGGGGGCGGGTAAAGCCGTCTTTCTCGCGTGCTTTCGATTGCTTGATAAATCGAACCCGCAATTATCGCGCACAAGAGCAACCCTAAAGTGACCGCAAAAATGCGAAAGACCCAACGACGAAATTGTCCTCTCATACTTTAGAATCCAGTCGAGTGAAATTTTCGTTCATATTGCTTGCCCAGATGGCGAGGTATATCACGTTATTTTTCAATAGTCTTAAAATGTTAGTTTGATGACCCCGCCAATCCAGAAGAGATGAGCACTCGCATCGTTGTGTTGTGCTCGGATGATCACGCCTCAATGCCTGATTAACGCTGCCGTAATCGTACATCTCTAACAATGCCGGCTCGTGTCAAGAATAGATGTTTAAGATCCCCAGGGCGAAGAAGATCCTTCTTTATTTCTTCACTCGCAGGCCTTCGACTTCACTTAGGGCAGGTGCGGGTGCAACAATCGGCGAAAGGTGCCGAGATAGCGCGGTTGGAACAGGGCCATGTCCGCCGCGAAAAAGCCGGTGGCGAGTATGAAGGAAACTAGAAACCTGATGATATCGCCGCGAGGTTTTGTTGGCTTCCGTGAATACGCCCAGATACACCCAATTACGACCAACAAATTGGAGAACCACGCTGGAACAGCGATGAAAAGATCTGGGCGAGCCAGGTGTCCAGTGTGGACCCACTGAGATAGCTGTTCGAGCCCATTGAAAAAGAAAGAGGTTGCAAAAACATTTGCGTAGTCCCAAAAGCCCGCCGCAGAGATTCCGAGGAAATATCCCCAGCGGTTACGCTGGAGAGTCAGCCCGATCGTCAAGATGTACATCCACGCTTGAAAAAAGTGTAGCCAGCGAATGTCAGCTTCAAAGAAGGCCGATACACCCAAGACCAAGATAAAGACGCTCGCTCCGATCAAGACAAGCCATTCCGGGGCTCCGAATTGCTGTTCTGGATTTTTCATGAAGAACACTACGAAGATGTGTACGGAAAAGTTCCCTAGAGCCAAGGTTAGCACAGCATGGAAGTCAAGTGGATCGGCTCAAAAACCACATGTCCGGTTTGGCGACTACACGTCCAAGTGGAATTGGATCATCGAACCCAGAGCGGCTCAGTAGCAACTTCCGACCTGATGAAACAGTTGTCACCAACTGCTTTACGTGTATCATCGGGGCGTCTGTTCATTCACGAATTCTGCACGCATTGAGTTTGAGGCCTCAAACTGGAACACTTATCTTTTCCTGTCGCTAGGCTCCAAGACGGGCGCGGCATTACAGTCTGTGACGTTCGAGGAATGGCAGCAATGGAGGCAGCAATGAGATGGCCATCCTGGAAGGTGTCAATCGTGTTTCTGGTGTTGTTGTTCAGCGCTTTGGCAGGTCCGAGTTTTGCGCAGCAGGCGGCCGACAGTGTGAATGTCGTGCAAGTTGTGGGCCTGAGCGGCGTCAAGGAGCATGCCAAGGGGACGCTTACTGTCGAAAACGGGAATCTGCAATTTGTCCACTCCAAGGCGCAGGTAGTCGTGGCCGCCACTGCGATACAAGATGTAGTCACAGGAAATGACAGCCAACGCATGATTCACGGGTTTGTCGGCACGCTCACGATGTTTGCTCCCTACGAGAGCGGGAGATTCCTGAGCTTGTTCCGATCGAAACTAGATACGCTGACCATCAAATACCACGACTCGGACGGCGGTTTGCACGGTGCCATTTTCACGATGGCGATGGGCAAAGCGGAGCCGCTGAAGAAACTGCTGGTGGCGCAGGGTGCCCACACGAGCATCCCCGTGCAGGATAGCTCCAGCGGGTCTAATCCGAAGACGGATTTGGCGAAGGAGCAAAAGCCATGAAAAGATCTATCCAAGTCTTTGGTCTGTGCCTACTGCTGTTGAGTATTTCTCTCGCGATTCCAAAATGGCGTGTGAAGGCGGCCTCTCCACCTGTTAGCAAAGTATCGGCCATTCAGGTTTTGATGATTCAGTCGGACGAGATCAAGCTCCCGGCGGAATTCCAGATTTCGCTTTATGAGAATCTGATCCAGCAGTTGGAGAAAAAGGGCGGATTCCAGCACGTGTACCGGGATGGAGACAAGAATGCGGCCGGCGCGTCGGATCTCGTCGTGCTTCGCGGCACGGTACGAGGATTCAAGAAGGGAAGCGAAATGGCGCGCCAGGTGACGACGGTGACGGGCAAGACATCTATTGATGTTCATTGCCAGTTCACCGACAAGGATGGAAAATCTCTCCTCGAACATGACTTGAATGGCAAGGTGATGTTCTTCGGCGGCAATCTCAGGGCAACCCTAGACTTTGCGAAAAAGGCCGCGAAGCTGGCACACGACAATTTCGTGGCGAAATCAGGTTCCTGAGCCAGTGGGAAATTACACACGTGACTCGCGTCGGCTTGCTACTGAATCTGGAATTTCGCAGCGACCCGAGTTGCTATATGCGGTGCGGTTGCTTTGGGCAGCTCACCGAGAGGCTTGGGTTTCCCGAGAAGAGGGTTAGTCTTGCTGGAACCTTCGAGATAAGCCCGTCAACTCCAAACGCGCAAACCGTCCATTGGCCGAAAAGTGTCGGGAGAGCACCTGCGGAAATAGAAGGTGGTCGTTCTCCTAAAAATCTATTAAAATCATGGAGTTATACGGGCGTGTAGCTCAGCTGGGAGAGCACCTGCTTTGCAAGCAGGGGGTCGCCGGTTCGATCCCGGCCACGTCCACCAACCATCTTTCGTCCTAGCGGTCTTTTCCGTTGCGGCAATTTTTACAAGAAGACAAGACTCATCCACAGAGGCGGGGCTAAACCAAAGTTCCCTGGAGTACTTCGCGGAGGAGTTCCTGTTTTTGCGTGGTGAGCTTCTTGCCTTGCGCGGTCAGGTAGAACACGTCGATGGCCTTGTGGCCTTCCGTGTCGATCAGCGCTACTTCGATGTTGCATCCCAGGCGCGCCAGAGCGGAGCCAATCTCGTACAGCAATCCTGGATGGTCTTGCGTAACGATTTCGAGCAGCGTGCTGTGCGCGGACGAGGAATCGTCGAAGTTGATGCGCGTTTCGACAGTAACTTTCGGCGCGCGCGCGCGGCCGGCGCTCACGCGGCCTTTCAAGAGCGGCTCCAAGGGCGCTTTTCCGTTCACGACATCCGCGAGGCTCTTGCGGAAGCGTTCGTCTTCGGTGGGGTTCAGCTCCAGTGTGTGGTGCAGGTCCGCAAAATGGAACGTATCCAGGATAACGCCTGCGGCGTTCGCAAAGGCATCCGCTTTGTTGATGTTCATGCCCCAGCCGGCGAGCACACCCGAAATCGTGGCAAACAGAGCAGGGCGGTCCGCAGTGAGCAGTGTAAGGGAAAATCCATGTCGCGTGGCGAGCAACTCCGTTTGCACGGGATCCACGCCCAGCTTCCGGTAAAGGGCAAAGTGCGCCGCAATCTCCGCTGCCGAATGCACTGCGAGATACCGCCGCGGGAATCCTTCGAGGAACCGTTCGATTTCTTCGATAGTGCCTTCGCCCGCCTGCGCCCTGACGCGTTCGAGCAGCGAGCCTTCATCCGGCGCATGTAAGCGATCGCGATCCAGCGTGCGGCTGAAGTGATTTGAGGTGGCCACGAAAAGCTGCCACAGCATTTCCGCCTTCCACGGCGTCAGCGCTTCCGGATTGACGGAGTGAATGTCCGCATAGGTCAGCAAGCACAATCTTTGCAGACGTTCCAGAGTTGTGACGGACTGCGCAAAAGCAGAAACCGTAGCGGGATCGAAGATGTCTCTCCGCTGCACGGTGGCTGACATGTCCAGGTGGTGTTCGATCAGGAAGTGGACTTCTTCCTTTTCTTCCGGCGAAAGTTGCAATCTCTTGGCGGCGCTGTCGAGCGCCGTAAGACTGCCGGTGACGTGATTCTCCACCGGCATCCCTTTGCCCACGTCGTGCAACAGCAGCGTAAGGATCAGCAAGTCCCGGCGTTCGGCGGTTTTCCAAAGCGGCGCGAAATGCGCTCCGCGCTCATCGGGTGGCGCCGCTAATTCCTGCAGGTGCTCGATGGTGCGCAACGAATGTTCGTCGACCGTGTAGCGATGGTAGAAATCGCGTACTACCAGAGAGTCAATCAGTCCGAATTCCGGCAGGACTTCCGTCAGCAACCCCAGCCTTTGCATCGACCGCAAAGCTACGCCCGGATAATCGGAACCGAGAATCTCGCGCAGCGTGTCCCAGCAAATCTGCGTGTTCTTCGGAGGGAGCTCCGGATGCGTCAGGATATATCCGATGCTGCGCTCCGCTTCGCGGCTCAGCGGAGTCCCCGTGCGAGCTGCTTCCGCGAAGAGTGAATAGGTGATGGCGCGGTCCGACAGCGACGGCAGGTCGACAACTTCCAATAATCCGTCACGCACCGAAGAATACCTGCCGCCAGCCTGCTCGATCTTGGCCGAGCGCGCCGCATTGAACAGGCGTTGCCGCAGCGTTAACGGCACGGGAGCCTTCTGCTCGAGATAGCGCAAGAGCTGCCGGTTCAGTGTGCGCGCGTGCCGAAAATACTGGCGCATCCATTCGGCAGGGGTTCGTGCCAACCCGTCGCCCACGCCAAGAGCATGTTCTGCCGCTGCTGCCTGCAACTCATAAGTGAGCGTGTTATCGTTCCGGCCGTTGCTGTAATGCAGAAAACATCGGATGGCGCTGAGAAAATCGACCGCCGCCGCGGAAAGCTCTTCTTCCGCTGCCGTGATGTTGCGAATCCCCTTTTTTTCCTCGACGATCTGCCGCAGCCAGATCGTGGCTTGATAATCCCGCAGACCGCCCGGCGACTCTTTCACGTTGGGTTCGAGATGGAAAATCGTATTTCCGTAGCGCGTCAGTCTTTCCCTGGTGAGCCTGTGAATTTGCGCCAGCAGAAAAGGCCGCGCCTGCTTTTCCGAAGCGGGGAGCACTCTGGTGTCCAACTTCTCGAAAAGCGCGCTATCGCCCGCCAGGAACCGGCGATCCAGCAACGCCAGGTGGAACTCTGCGTTGTCCTCTTCGATGCGCCTACACTCTTCCAATGTGCGCCCCGCCGAACTGACGCGAAATCCAATATCCCACAAGGTCCGCGAAAATTCGGAGATGAGTTGCCGCGATTCCAGTTCAACTCTTTCATTTCCCAGCAAAAATAAAATGTCGAGATCGGAATAGGGAAAAAGCATCTTCCGTCCGTATCCGCCCAGCGCCAGCAGGCAAAGCCCCTGCGGTTCGCGATTGTGCACGCGCAGGACTTCGTCAAAAATCTGCTGAACATTACGATCCGCTAGTTCGCACTGCGCGCGCAAAGTTTCTCGCGCACTGGTACCGGTCTCAAATTGTTGCCGGATGCGTTGCCGTTCGGCTTCGGCCTGCGGGCCGAGCACGGACAGAGGCGTTGGGGAGCCTTCCATGTTCTTTTTGGGTGGGATGCCCGGAGTAAGACTGGGGCGTGCAGCGGTGGTCACGTTGATCGCCCCGCAATCAGTGAGCAGGCTGCCGGGCGGCCAAGAGTGATTGGTTAGAGCGCATTTTCACCGCGCTCCTCGTTGCGAATCCGGATCGCTTCCTCAACCCTTGATAGGAATATCTTACCGTCACCAATCTTTCCTGTCTTGGCAGTCTTCAAAATTGTGTCCACGACGCGATTCGCCAGCGCATCCGGCAGCACCATCTCTAATTTAATTTTTGGCAGCAGGTCCACCGTGTATTCGCGGCCGCGATACACCTCGGTGTGACCTTTCTGGCGGCCGTGTCCGCGCACTTCCGTTACCGTCATCCCTTCGATGCCGATTTCGCGCAGCGCATCTTTCACCGATTCAAACCGCGAGGGCTGTATGATTGCCTCAATTTTCATCATGGGTGTTTCCGCTCCGCCCCCTGCCTGACGCTCCCTTGCCAGCTTTGCTTAGGACTCAAGGTTATAAGCCTCTTCGCCGTGTTGCGTAATGTCCAATCCTTCGATCTCGTGCTCTTCGGGCACGCGTATGCCTACGATCAAGTCCACGACCTTCAGCAGCACCAGCGTCCCCACCAGCGCAAAGACCCAGGCGATCAAAACGCCCACAAGTTGGTTGCCGACCTGGCCCCAATGTCCGTCAAGGCCGCCCACGGCTTTGCCCGCTCCAAAGATGGGGTTGATCAACTGTTGAGCGAAGACGCCGGTGAGCAACGCTCCAATTGTGCCGCCCGCCCCGTGGACGCCGAAAGCATCCAGCGCGTCATCATACCCGAAGATGGCCTTCACTCTCGTTACCATCCAATAGCACACCGCCCCGGCGATAATACCGATTGCCAGCGCCGGCATGGGGCCAACGAATCCGGCCGCTGGAGTAATCGCCACGAGTCCCGCAACCGCTCCGGAAATCGCGCCCAGCGCGCTGGCCCGGCCGTTCTTGATCCACTCGGCTGCGCTCCAGCTCAGCGCCGCCGCGGCCGCTGCAAAGTGTGTCGCCACAAAGGCGCTGGTGGCCAGGCTGCTTGCTGCCAGCGCGCTGCCGGCGTTGAATCCGAACCATCCCACCCACAGCAGGCAGGCGCCAATAAAACTCAGCACCAGGCTATGCGGTGGCATCGGCTGCTTGGGATATCCATTCCGCTTGCCGAGGTACAGCGCGCACACCAGCGCGGAAACGCCCGAAGAAATATGCACCACCGTGCCACCGGCAAAATCCAGCGTTGGAAATTTTCCTCCCAGCGATGCGTTCAGCAACCCGCCCTTGCCCCACACCATGTGCGCCAGCGGGGCGTAGACCACCAGGAACCACAGCGTCAGGAAGAGCACTGTGCCGCTGAATTTCATGCGCTCTGCCGTCGCGCCTGTTATCAGTGCCGGCGTGATGATCGCGAACATCAACTGGTAGACCATGAAGGTCATTTGCGGAATGGTCCCCGCGTAATCGGGGTTCGGTTCGACGCCCACGCCGCGCAGAAATGCGTGTTCGAATCCGCCGATCACCGGGCCGTTGCCGCCAAAGCACAAACTGTAACCAACCAGCGCCCACATCACGGTAATCAGCGCCATCAGCGCGAAGCTCTGCATCATAATCGCCAGGGTATTTTTCCGCCGCACTAGGCCGCCGTAAAAGAGCGCCAGCCCAGGTCCCGTCATCATCAAAACCAGCGCCGCACTGACCAGCATCCAGGCATTGTCCGCGGAAGACTGCGCCGCTTTCACGTCTTTATCCAGCTGCGCCAGTTTTTCATTGACCGCTTTGGAGACTTCCGGCGTCGCGAGGAAGGCCACTGTCATGGCAGGTGTGGCTGAAGGGGCGGGCGCTTGTTGCGCGGAGAGGGGCAGGGCACCGAGCAGGATGGCCCCTATCACCAGGACAAAGCTGAAACTACACTTCCATCCTACGCACTTCATAGATGTGTCCACTCCGCTGGCTCTGGATTCGACTGCCGGGGACCCGCCACTTTCGACGCCCTGCATTATACGCAAGCGCGCCTCCGGTCACAGATTGAAATTTTCATTTCCACGATTTGTTTTTCTGATGCAACGCTTCCACTGTTCTCGGCCAATGCGGCCTGGAAACTCGGGAACGGTTCACTTTGTTAGACTTACCTTGTTCAACCCACGTCGTCCAACTTAGTTTGCGCAACTTACCCGCCAGCGTATAATGCCGTGCGGCATGGCGAACGGCCATCCCGGCCCAATAAGGACAGATTGAGCACTGCCATGACTGACCGGCTGCCCATGGAAATCAACGTTCGCGAATCCGGCGGAGTCTCGGTACTCGAAGTTCACGGACGGCTCACTATCGGCGAGCCTGCTGACCAGCTCCACGACGCCCTGCAATCCGTGATTCAGGGCGGTGCGAAGAAAGTCGTCGTTATTTTGAACGGTATTCCCCAGATCGACAGCTCCGGCATCTCCACGCTCGTGCGTATCTCCATCAGGCTCGCCCGCGAAGGCGGCGTCCTGCGCCTGGTCTGCGGCCAAGGCCGCGTCCGCGACGCCCTCACCGTCACCCGCCTCGTTGAAGCCATCCCCACCTTCGAATCCGAATCCGCCGCCCTCGCCAACTTTTCGTAACGGCATCTTGACGAATGCATCCGAACAGATGAATATGGCTCCGCGCGATTTCGCGATCGCGGAATGCTCGGCCAGGAGCATAATTTCGTGACGATTATGACGTCTATGAAACTGATTCTTCGTTGGGCCTGCACGGGAGCCTTACTTGTTGTTTCTTCGGGGAGGACACTGTTTTCGTGGGCTCAAGCAGCGTCGGACAATTCAGCTTCTCCTTCAGAGCAGCCTGCCTCCCCACCCACTTGCAGGAGTTGTCCACAGCCCGATTTCCCTCCCGAAGCTCGCAAGGCTAAGATTCCTTCTGCAGTAGTCATGCTCGACGTGATGATTTCAGCAGAGGGACAACCGGATGACATCCGCATCGTGTCAGACCCTGGCCATGGTTTTGCGGACAGTGGTGTGAAAGCGGTAAGGAAATGGAAATTTAAGCCCGCAGCCACCAAGGACGGCAAGAAGGTTCCGACGAGAACCAAGATCGAGATTACATTTCGCTAATAACGACAGTACTGAGCGATTGGAGGGTTGCTTTCAGGCGCTTACCCGCCCTTTTTCAATTCGGCCAGCACCAGCTTGGCCACTTCTTTTAGAGTTTCGAACACGCCTACTCCCTGAATCGCCACGCCCTCTAACACCGGCTCTCCTTTTTTCCGCAGCTGCTTCGTCAATTCCGGCACGGACATGGCGTTCGGCAAGTCACGCTTGTTCAGCATCAGCACGTATGGAATCGTGGCAAAAGTCAGGTTGTGCTCTTTCAAGTGTTCCATCAAGTTTTCCATGGTCTCGAAATTCGCATCCAGCCGTTCTTCCTGCGAATCCGCCACGAACACTACTCCGTCCGCGCCCTTCAGGATCAGCTTGCGGCTGGCCTCGTAAAAAACCTGTCCAGGCACGGTATATAAATGAAAGCGCGTCTTAAATCCGCGCACCGTTCCCAAATCCAATGGCAGAAAGTCGAAGAAGAGCGTGCGGTCCGTCTCCGTCGCCAGCGAGACCATTTTCCCCTTCTGGTTTTGCCCGGTGTGGTCATAGATCCATTGCAGGTTGGCGGTTTTTCCGCCCAGACCTGGACCGTAGTACACCAGCTTACAATTAATTTCGCGCGCAGGAAAATTGATGAAAGGCACTTTGTCGTTAACCAGAGTCAGGCCACAAACTTATAGCATACGCGGCGCAGGCAGGCCAGCATTCCGACCCCGCGTGTTACCGTTCCACGAACTGCATATAGTGTCCGCGATTATGCCC
>Ga0179587_10000988_pt1 | contig 12461 bp, 8 predicted proteins | sample CZODoug2_1_08_16_FD_185932 | JGI IMG/M metagenome (GOLD analysis project Ga0179587, IMG submission 185932) | Vadose zone soil fungal communities from Angelo Coast Range Reserve, California, USA - CZODoug2_1_08_16fungal | ecosystem: Environmental > Terrestrial > Soil > Vadose zone | place: USA...
CGTTGAGGGCAGGAAGATTGGTCTGTTCGGCGACCTCCTGGATGAGCCCCACGACTTCCCCGATCTTCTCGACGTCCGCCGCAAGCACCTCCATGGCCGAAGCGGTGGCGTGACGACAATTCCTCGGCCGCCGCCACCACATTCTGGACATTGACCGAGGCGTCGCCCGCCGAATGCGCGGCTGTGCCGGCCCCCTGCGCACCTCTGGCCGCAATCTCAAACAAGAGATCGGCGGCAGCCGCCATTTGGCCGGCATTTGCCACCACCGCCGTAAGCACCTCGCACACGTCGTCACGAAAACCGCCGATCAGCTCCTCGAGCCGCCGCCGCCGCACCACGAAGCCCGCTCGGCTCGCCGCGGCCGCCTGCTCGAGTTTCTGACGTTCGATCGAGTTTTCTTTCAACACGGTAAGCGCATGTGCCATGGCTCCGATTTCGTCGCGCCGGTCGAGTGCCGGAATCGCCGTGTCGAGCCCGCCCGATGACAATCGGCCCATCGCTCCCGTCACATCGCGGATCGGGCGCGTGACGTGGGACAAAATCCAGGCGAGCAGCGCACACACCGCAAAGAGTGCCAGAATGCCCACGGCGCTGATCACGAAGATTTCTCGGAGCGCTGCCGCGTTGGCCCGTCCGCGTGAAAACGACAACGTCATGTAGCCGACGTTCTTGGTCCCGTTTTCTTCTATGACCAGAGGCGAAACCATGATCGCCTCGTTGTCCTCGACGAACTCGTGCAGATCGGCGACATGGAGGCTCTTGGGGTCGGCTACTCCAAACAACGCGGCCGTTGCCTTCGACGTGATCGCCTCGATGCCGCCGGCGTTGCTCCGAGAGCTTGCAAATACCTCGCCCTTGTCGTCGATGGGTCTCCTCGGGAGCGGACGTCTTCGGACACCGCCGTCGATCCCGTCCGATGACCGGCGGCATCCTATGATTCGATTTGCAAATCTGACATCGACTTGTTGCGAGGGACTAAATGAGTGGGCCTCGCAGGGCAGAATTGCCTGGAAAGCTTGTTCAATTCGTTAGCTTAGGAAAACGATGGGGAAAATGACGGGAAGCACGTAATATTATGGTCCGCTCCAACAAGGACGCTGCGGCCGCGGTGCTCTGGCTGTTGGTCGCCTCAGCCTAGCTTGGCGCGCTGGCCATCCACCAGCACCCTGAGGGCGCCTTGCTGGTCGGTGACGACCCGCGCCGAGATATCAGCCACAAGGCCGTTGAGCGTGCTCTTTGCTTTATCGAGGGCACCGGCCTCGACCTGCCGAAATGCCGCGACGTACGCCTTCACCAGCGTCTGCCGGTGCGTCGCGGCTTCCTGCGGCGCGACAAATCCGGTGTCCGCAAGGTTCACCAGCGCCGACTTGAGCGTGCCCCATCCGAGGTCGATGACGAGCGGCTTGACGCGCATCAGCTCGCCGGCGAGCTGTGACAATCCGGCCACCTGCTGCACGAAGTAATCCTTGTCGAAGCCGTGCGCTCCGGCCTCCGTGTCCAATTGCGCATAAGTCTGGGTCCACCCGCCGGGCCAGTCGCCCGCCAGCCCGATGCCGGGGAGCCGGTAGGCCCGGCCCTTGTTCATGGGGCTCTTCACCCTGCCTTGGAACCCGCCATTGAGGCCGGGTTCCACATCGCCGGTCTTGACATCGACCCGCGGCCAGCGATTGTCGGTCGCGGCCCGCGCGATCGCTTCGATGAGCCAGATGTTGTTGTTGTAGACGTCCATCAGGCTGGTGATGACGCCGCCATTTTCCGGCAACTCATCGGAGTAAACGTACTGGTTGCCGTCCGGACCGGTTTCGATCGTCTGGCGGCCGCCCATGTGCTCCATGCCCAAGGTCGCCACGATCGGCTTCAGGCGCTCGGGATAGATGGTGTAGTAGTCAAACTGCGGCCAGCTGTTCTCACCGCCCGGCATGAAGTGCCGACAGTCGAAGTAGAAGGCAAGCGTGCGCGGCCGTGCCGAGCGCGGCAGGCGATTGAAGTACGACATGATCCCGAGCATGCCCAGGCCGCCGTTCTCCTCGATCAACGACATGGCGTCGGTATGGGTGGCGAGCAGGACCTGCTCATCCTGCGGGGTGCCATAACTCTGGCCCGGCAAATACGCGATGATGGCCTTCCCGGTGTCGCGCTGGAAGCGGGCGATGAGGGTTAGGGTCGCGGTCTTGCCGGCCTTCGCGTCCGCCAGCACCTTCGCCCCGTTGGCGCGATCGAGCGTGAGGGTGGGACAATTGATGTATTTGGCGCCGAGCCCGGCCTTTCCGTCGGGCGTATAGACACTCCGCTGCGCCAGGCCAAGCGCCGCGCCCGGCGACAAGTCGTACACGATGACGATGCCGGCTGCGTGTCCCTTGATGCCGATCGCGGCAAATCCGTTCAGCTGATTCCAGACCCAGCGGCAATGATAGGAACTGGTGACGCTCGTCGGCGGAGGCGCGAACAGCGGCGCCCATTTGCCCGGCGAACGCCACACGTAGTCGGTCAATGCGTAGTTGTCGAGGAATGCATTGGAGTACGGCGGATCCGGATAGGGCGCGGTCCGGAAGACGAGAATCTTTCCCGCGATGTCGGCGGCGACCGGCGGATCGGCGGGGTCGTAGTACAGCATCGGTGCGGTGACGCCCTCCGGCGGCGTGAAGCCGGACGTCATGCCGTACGAGGCCACCACCGGCACCGGCGTCCCGTCCGTGACGAGCTTCTCGAGCGCCACGCCGGAATCGTGGACATGGGCGCGCCGATCAGGCCAATCTTCCACAACGTAATGGTCGTAGGGGATCTCGACATAGTCCAGGTCGACGGCGCCGAATTCCTGCATCGTCGCGACGAGGAAGTCCGTATAGCGTTTCCAGCCCGCGCTGCCCGCATAGGTGGGGCCGCCCTGGGCCTTGAACATGTTCCAGTCCCACGCCTGATCGGGTGTGATCATGGCGTGCGGATCAATCCGGGGAAACGGGACATTGGGCTCAGTCATGCCCGCGGCGTGAGCGCGGCTGCTCCGGGCCCAGCGCGGTCTCGGGGTCAACACGGTGCCGACGGTGACGCCGGCGACGGACACGAGGAATCTCCGCCTCGAGGAACCGGCTGTCCGCTTCGACGATCTGCTCATGCTCGGCGTTCTGCTTATGGGGCACCCGCGTAGGCGTGCACACGATAGGCTCGAACCTTCGGACGTGCCATTGTAATTTAGGGGTATCGGTCTTGGAGACGTAACATGAGAATGCTGTTTCTGGGCGTCGCGATGGCGGCGACTTTGCACAGCTTCGCGGGCGCCAGCGCCCAGCCCTATCCGTCACGTCCGATCACCATGATCGTCCCGTTCGCGGCCGGCGGACCGACGGATCGGATCGGACGCATCGTGGCGGAAGGTATGCGGGCGTCGCTCGGTCAACCCATCGTGATCGAGGACGTGACCGGCGCGTCCGGCACGATCGGGGTCGGCCGCGCCGCCCGTGCCGCGCCGGACGGCTACACGCTCAGCGTTGGGCAATGGGCCACCCATGTGCTCAATGGCGCCGTTTTCACGCTGCCTTACAGTGTGCTGGACGATTTCGAGCCGATTGCACTCTTGACCAGCAATCCGCAACTGATCGTCGCCAAGAACGCCGTGCCGGCCCAGAACCTGAACGAATTGATCGCTTGGTTGAAGGCCAATCCCGGCAAGGCATCGCAGGGGACCGCCGGCGCCGGCACGCGCGTCAGCGGCGCTTTTTTCCAAAGCCTCTCCGGTACAAGCTTCACGTTCGTCCCCTATCGGGGGTCGGCGCCGGCCATGCAGGATTTGATCGGCGGGCAGATCGATCTCATGTTCGATCAAGTGTCGAACTCGCTGCCGCAGGTGCGTGGCGGCAACATCAAGGCGTTTGCCGTGACCGCCAAGACGCGCCTTGCCTCGGCGCCCGAAATCCCGACCGTGGACGAGGCCGGGTTGCCGGGATTCTACATTTCACTATGGAACGCGATCTGGGCCCCCAAGGGCACCCCGAAGGAGATCATCGCCAAGCTCAACGCCGCGGTCGTGGCCTCGCTCGCCGATCCGCGCGTGCGACAGCAACTAGCCGATCTCGGCCAGGAGATCCCGGCACGCGGCCAGCAGACTCCAGAGGCGCTCGGCGCCTACCAGAAAGCCGAGATCGAGAAGTGGTGGCCGATCATCAAGACGGCCAACATCACGGCAGACTAAGCTCGTCGCGGCATTGCGGGCGAGGCCATTTTTTCGACGTGACGGGAGGGAGCATGCGGGCCTTCAGGATGATCGCTGCCATACTCGCCACGACCTTCACGGTCACGCTCTTGACCACGATCGCGCCGGCGGCCGCGCAGGATTGGCCGTCCCGGCCGGTCACCATGGTGGTTCCGTTCGCGGCCGGCAGCGGCAGTGACATATTGGCCCGGATCATCGGGCCCCGGCTCGGCGAAAATCTGGGCGCCGCGGTGATTGTTGACAATGTCGGCGGCGCCGGCGGGATGATCGGGGCCGCCCGGGTCATGAAGGCGGCGCCGGACGGCTATCAGTTCCTGCTCGCCACCGCCGGCACTCACGCCATGAACCAGATGCTGTACAAGAAACCGCTCTACAATTCGGCCGCCGATTTTGCGCCGGTCGCGCTGGTCGCCAGCACGCCGATCCTGCTGGTGACGCGCAAGGATTTGCCCGCCGATAGTCTGCCGGCATTCATCGCCTACGCGAAGGCACACCAGGCCACAATGCAGTACGGCTCGCCCGGCGCGGGCTCGGCTGCGCACCTCGCCTGCCTCCTGCTCAACGCGGCGATCGGCGTCGAGATCACTCATGTTCCCTATCGCAGCACCGCGCAGGCGCTGCAGGATTTGCTGCCCGGGCGGCTCGACTATCAATGCGTTCCCGTCGCGGCCGTGGCGTCGCAAATCGGGAGCCAGACGGTGAAAGGGATCGCCATCATGTCGAAGGCGCGCTCGCCGATCTTGCCGATGCTCGCCACCGCCCATGAGCAAGGCCTCACCGATTTCGGAGCCGAGACCTGGTACGCCATCTTCCTGCCCAAGGCCGCGCCGGCCGCAATCATCCAGAAGCTCCACCATGCCACCGTGGCGACCATGGATGCCCCGGACGTGCAGGCCAAGCTCGAACAGCTCGGCATCGAGGTGGTCGTTTCCGAACGCCGTTCGCCCGAATACCTGGCGAATTTCGTCGTACGCGAGATCGCGAAATGGGCGGGACCCATCACGGCGGCCGGGGTGAGCATGGATTGAGGGGGGAGAAGGCAAACTGTGAAAGACTCAGAAAACGGCTCGTCGTTGCGCGATGCGGGCGCCGACAACGCGGCGAGCCAGGCTTCGGACGCCTCCCGCGAGGTCACGCGCATGCTGGCGCAGTTCATCGTCTCGTCGGGCTTTGAGGATCTGCCCGCGCCGGTCCGGCACGAAGCGGCGCGCACGCTGCTCAACTGGGTCGGCTGCGCGGTCGGGGGCTCGCGCCACGACACTGTCGCCAACGCCATGGCGGCGCTTTCGCCGTTTTTCGGGCCCGGCCAGGCGACGCTTTTCGGCCGACGCGAGCGCGCGGACGTCTTGCACGCTTCCCTGCTGAACGGCATCAGCTCCCACGTCCTCGACTTTGACGATACCCACATTGAAACCGCCATTCATCCGGCCGCCCCGGTGGCTCCGGCGATCCTGGCCTTGGCGGAGCGGCGGGGCGCGAGCGGACGTGACTTCATGGCCGCGCTGGTCATCGGCATCGAGATCGAGCTCCGGATCGGCATGGCGGTAACACCTGCGCATTACAAAACGGGCTGGCACATCACCGGCACAGCCGGCGTCTTCGGCAGCGCCGCGGCAGCCGGAAAACTGCTCGGCTTGAACGAGCAGCAGATGCGCTGGGCGCTCGGTCTCGCCGCCGCCCAGCCGGTGGGGCTACAGGAAATGTTCGGATCCATGACCAAGAGCTTCCACCCCGGCCGAGCGGCGCAAAACGGGCTCACCTCGGCGCTGCTCGCCCACAAAGGCTTCACCGCTTCGGAACAGGGGCTCGAGGCCAAGCGCGGCTGGCTCAATGTGCTGAGCAGCGCGTGCGACTTTGCGGCCATCACGAAAGCAGGATGGGAGATACTCAACAACAGCTACAAGCCGTTTGCCTGCGGCCTGGTGGTGCATCCGGTGATCGACGGCTGCCTCCAGCTTCGCAACGCCAACGGCCTCACCGCGGATATGATCCATCGTATCGAAATCGCGGTTCATCCCCGCGTCATGGAGGTGACATCGATCAGGAATCCCAGGACTGGCCTCGAAGGCAAGTTCAGCGTCTATCACGCGGCGGCCGTGGCGGTTGCCGCGGGCGCGGCCGGCGAGCGGGAGTTCAGCGACGAGATCGTGCGCACAAGCGTGATCGAGGATTTGCGCCGCCTCGTATCCGCCACGGTCGATCCTGGCCTCGGCAAGGCGCAGGCGCGCGTGACAATCCGGCTCAAGAATGGCGAGCGGCTCGCCGTATTCGTCGAGCGCGCCATCGGGAGCGTCCAGAACCCTATGAGCGACCGCATGCTCGAGGACAAGTTTCGAGGCCTGTCGGAGGGTATCCTGTCCCCTGACAAGACCGATCGACTCATCGATCTGTGCTGGGGGGCCGACAAGCTGGCCGATGCCGCAGAGATCGCTCGCAGCGCCAGCAGCGCATGAGACGCTGTGGTGCTGGGGTCGACGAGCTGCTCGGGATGCGCTTCCCGTCACACTTCAAGGTCTCGATCGATCCGCAGGCTCCGAATTTCCAGCCGCAAGGAAAAATGAGGCGTGATCCAGCCGGGCAGCGGTCAACGCCTGCTAGATTGAGCGATATCGTAGCTGATTCGGTTTACTTCTGATCGCACGCCCGTTCGCGGGCGCCCGCCGGCTTGCAGCGCGGGCGATCAAATGCGGGACCTGTGCATGCGACTTTCGACGCGGCTGGCGGCAGCCATGGTGGCGTTGGTGCTGCTTACGGCCACGGTGGTCGGCTATCTCGCCCACCACGGTGCCAGCCCGTTCGCCGGGCTCGCCGCCGTCCTCGCCGCACTCGCTCTGGCGGTGGTGCTCGCCCGCTCGCTCGCCTCCCCGCTCGCCCAGATGACCAGGATCGTCGAAGGGTCTGCCCACGGCGAGCCGACCGCCATGCCGACGGGTGCCGGCGGCGAGATCGGCCGCCTTGCGCAAGCTTTCGCGCGTTTGGCCGGCGAGCTCCGCGACAAAACCACCGCACTCGAGCGTGAAATCGAGCAGCGCCGCCAGCAGGAGCGCGAGCGGCTGTTCTGCGAGAACAACCTGGGACGGGAGGCTCTGCTCGACAGCGAACGAATGTCGCGCGGCATCATCGACACCGCCCTGGACGCCTTCGTGCAGATGGACGAAGGCGGGGTCATCATCGACTGGAACCCGCAGGCGCGGGCGGTTTTCGGATGGTCGCGTGACGAGGCGATCGGAAAGGTTCTACACGACCTGATCGTGCCGGAACGGCATCGTCCCCACTGCCAGGATGGGCTTGCACGCTTCCTGCGCAGCCGCGAAGACGCGGTTTTTGGAAAGCGCTTCGAGATCGAAGCGCTGCGGCGGGACGGTAACGAGATCAAGGTCGAGCTAAGTGTCACGGCGCTGAGCCGGCGCGGCGGCACCGTCTTCAACGGCTTCATCCGCGATATGACGGAGGCCGTCGCCGCGGCGGAAAGAGACCGGCAATCGCAGACAATGGCGGCCGTCGAACAGCTGATCGGCGGGATCGTGCACGACTTCAACAACACCCTCACCGTCATCACCGGCACCATCGACATCCTGGCCGACGGAGTCGCGGACAAGCCGCGGCTCGCATCGGTCGCCAAGCTGATCAGCCAGGCAGCCGACCGCGGCGCCGAGCTGACCGGGCACCTCCTCGCCCGCGCGCGCAAGCAGTCACTGCAACCGCGCGAGACCGACATCAACGACCTGCTGGCTGCCGCGCAGGGTCTGCTCCGCCCGGCGCTCGGCGACCTGATCGAGATCGAAACGGTGTTGGAAGAGGACGTCTGGACGACGCTGGTCGATCCGGCGCAGCTCACCACGGCGCTCATCAACCTCGCCGACAATGCGCGAGACGCCATGCCAGAAGGCGGCAAGTTCACCTTGGCGACGAAAAATGTCGTTCTCGACGAAAGCGATGCAGGAGCGAGCCGCGAGGTACAGCCCGGGAACTATGTGATGATCGCGGTGAGCGACACCGGTGCCGGCATTGCGGCGGGGATCCGCGACAGGATTTTCGAGCCGTTCTTCTCAACCAAGGCGATCGGCAAGGCCACCGGATCAGACCTGAGCGTGGTCCATGACTTCGTCAAACAGTCGCGCGGGCATATCGAGAGCTACAGCGAAGAAGGGCGCGGGACGACGATCAAGATCTATCTGCCGCGATCCGACGCGCAGGCACAGCTGCCTCCGGCGGCGGCGTTTGGGTCGGAGATAGAGGGAGGCGAAATCATTCTGATCGTCGAGGACGACGCGCTGGCGCGGACCTATGTCACCGCGCGCCTCAAGAATCTTGGTTACCGAACCCTGGAAGCCCGCAATGCCGCCGCGGCGATAGCCCTCTCCGACAGCGACGACAAATTCGACTTGCTTTTCACCGATGCGATCATGAGCGGCGCCATGAATGGCCGTGAGCTCGTCGATGAGATAGCAAGGCGCCGGCCCGGGATCGAAGTGCTGTTCACTTCAGGCTATGCGGAAAATGCCATCGTCCACCACGGCCGCCTCGATCCCGGCGTGCTCGCCAAACCGTATCGGAACGCCGAGCTCACCCGCAGGGTCCGCCGTGCGCTGGCAATAGACGAAACCGCACCTCCCGGTCGCGCAAAATTCCAAAAGCGGTCCGAAAGTGAGGGCTAGGAACTTCGCGTTTACTATTGTGCGCTGATATAGCGCCGCGCAGATACGCCTCGGATGCCCGATTTCGGGCAATTCGACAATTCTGTTCAAAGGACCGCGCCGTGCCTCGTATACTTGTGATCGACGACCAGAGTCAGGTGCGCGCCGCGATCACGCACGCGCTGCAGGCCAAAGGTTTTGAGGTGGTCGCGGCGGAGAGCGGCCAGTCGGGCTTGACGATGTCCGAGCAATCCAAATTTGACGTGGTGATCACCGATCTTTTCATTCCGGGCATCGATGGCGTGACGCTGATCAGGGAACTGCGCAAGCGCAATCCCGGCTTCCCGGTGATCGCCATGTCGGGAGTGCTTCTTGGTCCATCCGGGCGAACCCCCCTCGACCACTTGCAGACCATCTCCGAGCTGACCGACGTCATTCCCTTGCAAAAGCCGTTCCGACCGAACGATCTCCTGCGGGCGGTTGCGGCAGCGCTGGCCGCCGGCCAGTCGTCGACCGGTGAGGCCCCGCCGATTTCTCAGCAGCGGGCGGGCTGATTTCTGCCCCGACGGCCGGCGTCGGATCGCCGGTGCCGTGAACCGGAACGTCAATTTCGTCGATGAGTTTGACTGTGCCTGATCGTGCTCTATCGCCGCGCCGCATTGCGGTCGGAACGGTCCGCCGCCGCGCAGCTTTGCGCGTCATGGCAGTTCTGCACCGCCGCGATCGTGGCGTGCAGCGACGCCTTGTCGTCGATTGACAGCGACGAATAGGTGTTGTGCAGCTCGTCCGGATCGGCGGCGAGGTCGTGGTACTCCTTCTCGCCGTTGGCATACTCGACATAGAGCCAGCTCGGGCCGCGAATCGCTTCATAGGTGGTCGGATTTCCGCTGCGCACCCCGGGAAAATCCGGGTCGACCATGTTGCGGACCGGTCCATGATGCTCGACTAGCGCCACCCGGCGCCACGCCGCCACCGGCTCCCCGTGCAGCACCGGCACCAGGCTGAGGCCGTCGACATTGGCCGGCGTCGTCGCGCCCCCAATCTGGTTGAAGGTCGGATTGAGATCGATGTTCTCGGCGATCTCCTCGACCCTGCGCCCAGCCGCGATCCCGGGCCCGGTCACGACCAGCGGAACGCGGATGTCGGTATCGAAGGCGGTCATCTTTCCGGGCATGAGCCGGTATTCGCCCATGTGATATCCATTGTCGGAGCTGAACACGAAATAGGTATTCTTCTCCTCGCCGATCGCCGCCACCGCTGCCTGCAGCTCGCCGATCATCTGGTCGACAGCGAGCACCGATTGGGCGCGCCTACGGAAATCTCCATCGATGCTGGCGATGTCGTTGGGAGTGAGCGCGGGATGCCGGCGCAGCCATTGCGGCGCATTCTGGTCGGGCGCGGCGTTGAATGCTGGACCCTGCGGCGCCTGCAGTCCGCTAAACGCATTGGCGTCGCGCGGAGCCGGCGTATACGGCATATGCGGCGCGAAGGTCGCAATCTCGATCATGAATGGAGCGCCGGCCGACTGCTTGATGAAGTTCACCGCCTTGCCGGACAGGACGTCCGTCAAATAGTCCGTCGGCTCTCCGCCGTAGTGGGCGAGCTTGCCGTCTTCATTGAGGCCGTAGTTGAACTCGGGATAGCCGTTCCCCGCCACCGCCCACATGCTCCAACCGGGTTCGGGGGAATCCTTCACCGGCTCATAGCCGTTCAAATACTTGCCGAGCATGGCGGTGCGATACCCGACCGCCTGCAAGGCGGTCGCAAAGGTCGACTGCTCGTGGTGACGGTTGTGAAACGCCATGAAGCCGCCGTCACTGCCGGTGTTGCGGAAGATTCCGGTATCGTGCGGAAAGCGTCCGGTGAATATCGACGAGCGTGACGGGCAGCACAGGGAATCGGTGACGAAGTAGTTGGAGAAACTGACACCCTCCTGCTGCATCTTGAGCACGTGCGGCATGTATTGGACCAGATTCCACGCCAGATCGTCGGTGAGGATGAAGACGATGTTGGGTCGCTTGCCGTCGCTCGCGGCCGCCGGCGGCGGCGTGTTCGGCACGGCTGTGGCCACGGCGGCGGGGGCCGGCGCCGGCTGCGCCGCCGGCTCGGCTGGCGGCACGCGCCCTTGCCCAAAGCTAGGATCACTCGTCTTGCAGGCCGACACCAGTTGCGGATCAATAGGAGGCAAAGGCTTGCTCGCCCGCGCCGGTGGCGGCGCCCCCTGCATGATGGGACCGATGCAGTCCCGCAGCAGCCCGCTGCCGGTGCGGGCGGCGCCTCGCGCAAAGCCCGCGCGCTGACAGGCCGACTTGATTTGCTCGCAGGCCCCCTGATCCCGGGCCGCCGGAGCGGCCAACGGGGCCGCCGGAGCGGCCAACGGGGCCGCCGGAGCGGCCAACAGCGCCGCCAGCCCAGCCCAGAGCATTGTGCCGAGGGCACCAATCGGCATCAGCATTTGGCGCATCGTTATCACCCCGGCTCGGACGAAGGCTCGCACGCCAAATTCATATGCACGGATTGCAGGAGATTCCAGCTTGCCGGCGTGCAATTGCTGTGATGCAGATCACACTCCGTCCGATTTTCGTCCGGCCGCGTCGGGCCCACGGGTCGCGGCCGGACGTCCCTGCCAGCGGCTGTCCCCAGCGATCAGTCCCGCAAACCGTGGTCAGACTTCTGGCGATCCCGAAAAATTGCTATCCTCTGGCTGTCGTTGAGACCACAGGCGGGCCGCGCCATCACTCTCCCAAACCTGATCGCGAAAGCCATGCTTGTGCCTCAATCGCCGAGGCACGACCAACCGTGAAACGGAAGATTTCAGCCATTCTGGCGGCCGACATCGCAGGCTATAGCAGGCTCGTGGCGGAGGACGAGGAGGAGACGCTTCGCCGCCTCGCCATGTACCGCGCCGTCTTTGACGACTTCATCGCACGCTGGGGCGGCCGAATCTTCAATACCGCCGGTGACGCCGTGCTGGCGGAGTTTCCGAGCTCGGTCGATGGGGTCCGTTGCGCAGTCGACATTCAGGAAAGCATCCGAGCGCGCAACCTCGCCTATCCGCAAAGCCGCCAGATGCTCTATCGGATCGGGATCACGGTCGCGGATGTCGTGGAGCGAGAGGGAGACCTGTTAGGAGATGGCGTCAACATCGCGTCCCGGTTGGGCGGCATTGCGGTCCCGGGCGGGATATGCGTGTCACGGACGGTCTACGAACAGGTCTCAAACAAGCTGTCGGTGAAATTCGACGATCTCGGCCGGCAGCAGGTGAAGAACATACCGAACGCAATCCATGCCTACAGGGTCGCGCCGCATCCGGCTGCCATCGCGCATTCGCGGGCCAGTCGGCAAGTCAGCGCAGCAAGTCGCCGGAACGTCTTGCTGGCTGGCCTGGCGATTCTGGGCGTCGTGGCGGTCGGATCGGCCGCGCTCGAGCTGTATCGGCACGGCTCCGGGCAAAATTCCTTAGCGGCCGGCTCCGCTCTGGTCACCAACCGGGAAGCGGGCGTGCCCTTCGATGACACCAAGATCCGGGCGCTGGCGGCCAGCCAATATATCCCGCTGCCGCCCAACCTCAGGGTCACGCCCCCGGCTGCGTCCGTACCGGCCGCGGTGGCCGGATA
>Ga0179587_10000989_pt1 | contig 12456 bp, 10 predicted proteins | sample CZODoug2_1_08_16_FD_185932 | JGI IMG/M metagenome (GOLD analysis project Ga0179587, IMG submission 185932) | Vadose zone soil fungal communities from Angelo Coast Range Reserve, California, USA - CZODoug2_1_08_16fungal | ecosystem: Environmental > Terrestrial > Soil > Vadose zone | place: USA...
GGCATTTATGGTGTGGTCGCCTATCTGACCGGCCAGCGCACCCACGAGATTGGAGTTCGTGTGGCGCTCGGCGCGTCCAACCGCGACGTCTTGCGAATGGTGTTGGGACAAGGATTAGAAATTACGCTGATGGGTGTGGCCATCGGACTTGCTGCTGCCTTTGGATTGACGCGGCTCATCACCACACTGATTTATGGAGTGCGGACAACCGATCCAATCACATTCCTAAGCGTGGCCATTTTGCTTTCGGGTGTGGCTCTGTTTGCTTGTTATCTTCCGGCGCGCCGCGCGATGCGTGTAGATCCTATCGTCGCGCTTCGGTACGAATAAATCATGGTTCTTCGAACCCGCACGAACCATGAAAGAAATGTCAGAGGGTTGCTGAAGCTAAGGGTTTAGGAATGATGGCTGTCTCAAATCACCAGCCAACCACGAAAATAGCCGCAACGAAATCATTGAAGGAAAGGGTTGCGCCTATGTCCTGAGGAATAAAAGTGCGCGACCGGGTGGCTATTCAAAGCGCAGCGCGATGACCGGGCTGACGCGCGTGGCGCGCCTGGCCGGTATCCAGCAGGCCAGCAAGACCACCGCGAGCAGAAGCGCGGCGACAGCCGCGTAGGTCACCGGGTCGTTTGGGGTGACGCCGTAGAACAGATCCGCCAGAAGGCGTGTCCCCGCGAACGCGGCAGCCAAGCCGGCGAGCAAGCCGATGCCGACGGTACCGAGACCCTGGCGCAGGACCATTTTTAGAATGTCGCCCGGCGTGGCTCCGATGGCCATGCGAATGCCAATCTCACGAGTGCGCTGCACCGCGGCATAAGAAGCGACGCTGTAGACCCCCACGACCGCGAGGATGAGACCCAGCAGGCCCATCGTGCCGGTTAATTGCGCGCCGAGGCGGAAGAACAAGAATCCATTTAATCCTTGGAGCGCTTGATCCAGAGTTTGCATTTCAGAGATGGCCAAACTGGGAGCGAGTTCGCGGACTTGCGACTGCACCTGCGTCGAGAGGCTTTCCGGGGGAACCGAAGTGCGGATGTGGAAAGTGCGGAGCGGTATGTAAGCCTGACTTAGAGGTAGATAGAAGTGCGGCTGCGGAACTTCGACGACCCCTTTGTACTTGCCGTCCTGAACAACGCCGACGACTTCGATGAAGGGTCCGGAAGGGCCTTTGGTGCTGAAGCGTTTGCCGAGGGGTTCCTCATCGGGCCAGAATTTCTTGGCCATGGTTTGGTTGATGACCGCGACAGCGAGCGTCTTCTCCTCGTCGCTCTCGGTAAACGCTCGCCCGTGACGCACGGGAATGTGCAGGGTATCAAAATATCCGGCCGTAACCATGTTGCACTGCACGCTGGGAGGTTGCTGACCCGGTTCAACAGGATGACGTTCGATGTTTAAGGAGTCGAAGCTACTCATGACACCCATAGGAACGGAGAAGGCCTGGGCGACGGAGACGACGCCCGGGAGAGCACGGAGACGTGACTCCAGTTCGCGATAAAAGGCCCGGCCTTGAGATTCCTGATAACCGATTTGTTGAACGTCGAGGGAAAAATCGAGAACGTGGCTTGATTCGAAACCTAGATAAATATTTTGCGCCTTGCCGAGGCTTCGAATGAAAAGGCCGGCGACAATGAGCAGCACCAGCGAGCCTGCTACCTGGGCAACTACCAGCGAGCCGCGAAGGAATTGGCGGCGACGTCCGCCGGAAGAGCCACGGCCACCATCGTGCAGCACCGAACTGACGTCATGGCGCGCGACGCGCAGCGCAGGGAAAACACCGACGATCGCCCCAGCGATAAGCGCCGCCCCGAGCGCAAAGAAATAGACCCGCACGTCGGGCAGGAACTTCAACTGAAGGGGCAAGTCCGTGCCCAGGGGAATGGAGCTGAGGAAGCGCATGGCCCAATAGCCGAGTAGCATGCCGCCACCTGCGCCGAGAAAAGCAAGCAGCAAACTTTCCGTCAAATATTGGCGAGCGAGGCGCACCCGGCCCGCACCGAGGGCGGCGCGAATGGCCATCTCGCGCTGGCGCGCGGTGGCGCGCACCAGCAAAACGTTGGTGACGTTGAAGCAAGCGACGAGGAGAACGAGAGCGGCCAGAGCCATAAAGGCGACCGCGACGGAAGGGAGCGTATTGTCGGGATCGGGTTCGGGACGAGCAAGTTGTTCGGGAAAGGCACGGATGGCGATACCTTTATCGGTATCAGGATGCTGCTCGGCGAGGCGCTGGACGACAACATTGAGGGAAGTCTGAGCATTCTTCAAGTTCGTTCCAGGCTTGAGCCTGGCCATGAGCGAGAGCGAGCGTTCGGAGCGGTGCGTCCAGGTGTTCTCGACTTGCTTTTCGTCTTTCGTGCCAATGCTTGCGCTGAGCGGGACGTATAGGTCGGAATCCACGATGGAATACGTGCCGTGAAATTCCTTGGGAGCCACGCCGACGATGGTCAGCGGATGGCCGTTGGCTTCAACCTGTTTCCCAATTACGTTTTTGTTGCCCGCGAATCTCTTCTGCCAATACGAATAGCCGAGGACCAGGATGGGATCGGCTCGGGGAGTTTGTCCTTCCGTGGGGAGGATCAGGCGGCCGAGCGCCGGCTGGACGCCGAGCATCGAAAAATAGTTACCGGTAACGCGAGTGGCGATGCAATGGTCGCCCCGATTATCTGCGGTGAGGCCGGCCAGCGTGAGGCGGTATGCAATGATGTCGCTGAAGGAAGTGGATTGGTCACGAAGATCCAAATAATCGGGGTAAGAAAAGCTTTGCAGTGATTTGTCGCCGGCTTGTTGCAAACTGAGGACGGTGAGCTGCTCCGGATGAGGCACTGCAATCGGTCGCATGAGGAAGCCGTTAATGATGCTGAAGATGGATGTGTTTACGGCGATGCCGAGCGCAAGAGTAACGACAGCGAGGGAGGCGAACCAGGGCGACTTGCCAAACCCGCGAAACGCATAGCGCAGATCTTGCCAGAAACTTGCCATCCGTTGACCTCCCTAAGAAGCATCCTGAACGTTGTGGTGACTGGGACAGTTGAGCTTGCGGGCATCCTTTAGTTCAATGCGCTGAGCATGACAAATCTGGTTTAGCAGCTCTGGTTTAGCAGCCCCGCAATGCTCAGGTGCAAAGAAGTCTCCGGTCCGTCGGGGTTCGATATCTTACTGAAATCATATGAGTTACTTGTATTTTGCGGGCGTTGCGACGAAAATGAATGCGCGATTCCGGGACAATACTGTGGCGGAAGCGGACAGTGGTGGGCCGTCGTCAAAACGTCCTGTGAGGCGGTGGCCCGGGAAAAAGCGGCGGTTGCCAGCTCCAGAGGTGTCATGGGATTCCCTGCTTGCGATCAAAGCTTGCCGCAACTCGTTGAAATCACTCGAAACGAAGGCAGGATGGTCTTTCCCCGTGGCGGCTCGACGCCGATGTGGAGTTGCTGAGAAGGCCGATCGCTGACTTGACGTGTCCGTGCCGCACGGTTAGGCTTTCGTTGTTGTAGTTGTGCCGAGAAGTCCGTCGCGGAAAGCCGACACGAACAGGTACTCGTGGCAGACACTCCTCTTCAGGTCACCGGCCGACAGGCAAAACAGGAAGAAGCCGCCTCCGTGGCTGAGGTATTGGGGGATGCGGCCAAACGAGCGGTGGCCGCCGTCCAGGACTACGCGTTGCTCTCCGGGCAAGCACTGGCCAACATCTTCACCAGTCCGCACTACGTTCAAGACACTCTCGAACAGATGGATTTTATCGGCGCCGGTTCGCTGCCCATCATCCTATTGTCGGGGTTCTTTATCGGCGCGGTCATGGTGCTGCAAACCGGATCGCAATTTATCCGCTTCGGGCAGACATCGCTGACCGGAGACGTCGTCGCGATCGCCCTGGTGCGCGAGCTAGGGCCGGCTTTTACGGGTTTGCTCGTAACCGGCCGCTGCGCGACCGGGATTGCATCGGAGTTGGGGTCGATGCTGGTGACGGAGCAGGTGGACGCCATGCGCGCGATGGGGACGGATCCGGGCCGCAAGCTAGTCGCGCCGCGCTTGCTGGCCGCACTGCTCATGCTGCCGTTATTGACGGCGCTAATGGATTTCATCGGTCTGCTGGGAGGATGCGCCGCGTCCGTTTTTTCATTGCGTCTGAGCGCGGTGGAATTCTGGCGGCGCGCGATTAATGCCTTGGATTTCGCGGACTTGATGCAAGGATTTACGAAGCCGGTGGTATTCGGTTTCATTATAGCCACGATCGGGTGTTACAAAGGACTTACGGTGCGCGGAGGCACGCAGGGCGTGGGGCGCGCCACCACGTCGGCGGCAGTCGTGGGCTCAGTGCTGATCATCGTGGCGGACGCGTTTTTGACGAAACTTTCACTGTATCTCTCCAACAAAATCTTCTGAGCCCAAAGCCCGGCCGTTCGAATCTCCGGGCACGTTTCCTTTCCGACAAGCAGCGGATTTGCCGCTATAATCACGAACTAGTTCTATGAGCACATCGGTAAGAGAGGGGTCAGCGTTCGAACCGGCCATAACGTTCGAGGACGTGTCGATAGGCTTCGACGAGGGCCCTGTCTTGCGCGGAGTGACGTTCCAGGTGCAGCAGCGGGAAACGTTAATTCTCTTGGGTGAAACGGGAACGGGAAAAACCCTGACATTGAAGATGGCCGCAGGGCTGCTGACTCCGAATGGGGGGAGCGTCATCGTACTCGGGAATGAAGTCTCCGAGATGAAAGAGAGAGAGTTGCTGGCGTTTCGCCATAAGATTGGATTTGTGTTTCAGGAAGGAGCGCTTTTTGATTCGATGTCGGTGGCAGACAATGTAGCCTACCGGCTTCGCGAAAACCGCGTTCCCCAGGAAGAAATCGACCAGCGTGTACGCGAAGTGCTGCAATTCGTAGAGCTGGAGCACACGCTTGAGCAGTTCCCATCGGAATTGTCCGGGGGCATGAGACGGCGCGTTTCGATTGCCAGGGCGCTGATCAACCACCCGCCCATCGTGCTGTACGATTCGCCGACGGCGGGACTGGACCCGATAACGTCACAGACCATCATTACGCTGATTCTGCGCCTTCGTGATGTGTACGGAGTAACGGCGCTACTCGCCACGCATCGTTTGCAGGACGGTTTTGCGCTGGCGAATTTTCATTTCGATCCGCAAGCCAAGCGGGTCGTTCCAAACGCGCATAATGGCACCGCGGCGGCCGCGAACTCGGCCAGAACGCGGTTCTTGGTCTACCGGGATGAGGGTATTTACTTCGAAGGCGAACCCGGAGAGATCGCAAACTCCGAAGACCCCTATCTCAAGCGTTTTCTGGTCTGATTTTGGAGTAGTCTGTTTCACGGTAGCGAGGGAGGGAAGCAGCGATGGCGAATCGAAAACAACTCACGTGGACGGAATTGCGAGTTGGCCTCTTCGTGCTGGTGGGTCTCTTCGTGCTGGCGGCGGGTATTTTTTATGTGACGGGCGGAGGGGGATTCCTGAGCCCGAAGTACCGGCTGAAGACCTATCTGCCGGAAGTAGCGGGCTTGTCGGATGGGGCGCCGGTGCGCGTGGACGGGGTGGAAGTCGGAAACGTGGAATCGATCCGGCTGTTGCCGCGGACACCAGGCAAAGGGCCACAGAAAAACAAGAACATCGAAGTGGTAATGCGCGTGGACAAGCGATATCAGGATGACATTTTGACGGACTCCGCCGCCAGCCTGGTGACGGAAGGGCTGCTGGGCAATCGCTACGTAAACATCACACGAGGTTTCACTGGAGCGCCATTGAAAGAAGACGGGGAGATCACCGGGGCGGAAGAGAAGGCCATGAAAGAGGTGGTGGAGAGGAGCGCGGAGGTACTGGGAAACCTCAATGCGCTCTCGGACGACGTGCGTCAACTGATCCAGGGCGTGAAGGAAGGGAAAGGCTCCCTGGGGAAATTATTGACCGACGAGCAAGCCTACCACCACTTGAACAGCATTCTCGCCAAAGGCGACGTGATGCTGACGAATATTCAGGCGGGCCAAGGCACGCTGGGGAAACTGGTGGCGTCGGACGAGATGTACACGAAAGTGGACCAGGGTTTGGACAATGTGAATGTGATTCTGGCGGACGTGCGGGCGCAGAAGGGGACGATTGGAAAACTGATGTATGACCCGACGCTCTACGACCAGGCCAAGCAAGCGATCACCAACGGCAATGCGATGATCGAAGACGTGCGCTCCGGAAAAGGCACGTTGGGGAAACTGGCTACGGACGACACTCTTTACAACAAATTGCGCGACACGAGTTCGAACCTGGCAACCGCGTCGGCGAAGTTGAATGACAACACGACGACGGCAGGGAAACTCTTCTCCGACCCCAAGTTGTACGACAACCTGGCGGGATTGACCGGGGATATGCGGCTGTTGATTGGAGATTTCCGGCAGAATCCGAAGAAATTCTTGCACATTAAGATCACTCTTTTCTGACTAGGCCCGGAAAAATCTTTCTAAGCGCCGTTCTCAGTGTCCTGCGTTCTTTAGACTCCGCCAACCTGGTGCGCTTTGCCGGAAGTGGCCCGGTGTGTTGTAATGCCCCTGTAACAATGCGGGATTAGTCTTTGTGAATTGAACAGCTTCTGCTAACGAGAATCATGGAAAATCTGGATGTAACGCAGAAAGCGCCGCGAACCGAGCCGGCGAAATCCACCCTTCCGCAACCGGGCCGGCCGATTCCCAGCCGCGCGTATCCGGGCGCCTTGATTGTGGTTGAAGGAACGGACGGATCGGGCAAGAGCACGCAACTGTATTTGCTCAAGCGCTGGCTGGAAATTGGCGGATTCCGTTTACATTTCACGGAATGGAATTCATCGCCGCTGGTGAAATCCGCCACGCGGCGCGGAAAACAGCGGCGGTTGCTGACGCCGACGACATTTTCGCTGCTGCACGCGGCGGATTTTGCGGACCGTTGTGAGCGACAGATCATGCCGTTGCTTCAGGGCGACTATCTGGTCCTTGCCGATCGCTACATTTACACGGCGTTTGCGAGGGATGCGGCGCGGGGCTGCCCGGCGAGATGGCTGCGAAATTTGTACCGCTTTGCGCCGATTCCGGACATTACGTTTTATTTCCGCGCGCCGCTGGACGTGGCCGTGCATCGCATCCTGAGCGGGCGTCCGAGACTGAAATACTACGAAGCGGGTATGGATTTGGGGATGTCGTACGACCGCGCGGAGAGTTTCCGATTGTTTCAGGCGCGCATTCTGGAGGAGTACGACAAGATGGTGGACACCGACAATTTCGTCGTACTGGACGGCACGCTTCCCGTGAATAAGCTGCAAAAACAGATGCGCGACATCGTGGCGTCAAAAATCGATCTCAAGCGCTTCGCTCCACACCTTCAGGAGTCGGAGTGACCATGCCGGACCAGGAAAAAGAGAAAACGCCAGCGGCGGTTCCAGCAGCGGAAACGCCCCTGGCAACGCCTCCGGTGGCTGGGGCCAAAGCGGTTGCGGTAGCCGAAGAAGCGTCGTCCCAATATTTTTTTGGCGAGCCGCTGGTCGGATTCGATCCCAGCGAAATAACCGGCAGCCTGGTCGTAATTGAAGGCATGGACGGGTCGGGACGGTCAACGCAGATTGCCCTATTGCAGGAGTGGCTGGAATCGGAGGGGTTTGCGGTGCAGACGAGCGGGCTGCGCCGTTCGAATCTGGTGGGACGCGACATCGATGAACTTCTCGCCAAGAACGCCGCGACGCGGCTGACGCTGGCGCTGATGTACGCAACGGATTTCTTCGATCAGGTGGAGCACCGTATTCTGCCGGCGCTGCGATCCGGCACCATTGTGCTGGCCGATCGTTTCATCTTCACGCTCATCGCGCGGGGCGTGGTGCGGGGCATCAATCGCGATTACATGAGCGGGCTCTACGCCATGGCCTTGCGGCCGCACCTGACTTTCTGGCTGAACGTGCGGCCGGAGACGGCCTTCGGGCGGGAATTCAAGAAAGCGCAGGCCATCAGTTATTGGGAAGCGGGACGGGACATGTCGCTTTCCCACGATCTCTACTGGTCTTTCATCCGCTATCAGACGATGATCAAGCGCGAGTTCGAAGTCATGGCCAAGAAACATAGTTTCCTCGAGCTGGACGGTGAGGCCAGCGTTCCCGCTGTGAACAAGCAGCTGCGCCAGCGCATCGGCGAGCAATTGGGAATTCGCGCCACGAAGTACACTCCTTCCGCCGCGCTAGCCCACCTCTGGCGGTAGCTCCTGGAATGTCCGAGCCGGTTCATATCGCCGCCATCGATGCCGGTTCGAATGCCGTGCGCCTGTCCGTGGCGCGCGCCTATTCCGCGCTGGATATCGAACCCGTCCACGTAGAACGCTACCCGCTACGTCTTGGAGAAAGCGTTTTCGTGCGTCCCCGCTTTAGCGAAGAGATATTCAAGAAAGCCGCGAAGGCCTTCAGGCATTTCCGCGAATTGATGGATGAATTCGGGGTGACGCGATATCGCGCGGTAGCGACGAGCGCCACGCGTGAAGCGCGAAACCGCAAGGTGTTTGTGCGCCGCATCAAACAGAAATCGGGAATCACGCTGGAAGTGATCAATGCGGCTGAGGAGTCGCGTCTCGGCCGGGAAGCAGTATTGGCCGCACTGGGACCGGAGACGCCACCCCGCTGCATCGTGGATTTAGGTGGCGGAAGCCTGGAGATCAGCATCCTGCGGGATCGCACCGTGGAGCAAGGCGCGCAATTGCCGGTGGGCACGGTGCGGCTGATGACCACTCTGGAACTCCCCGGAGTGATGCGTCTGGCGGATGCGGAGCAGGTGCGGCGGTACGTACGCGCGCTGCTGGAGTCGAAACTAGTGCCGCGCCCGAATTTGGGGGAGAGCATCGCGGTGGCGCTGGGTGGGAACGCGGAAACGCTGGCGAATGTCGCACCGGGACCGCGTCAACACGGCCTGCCAACGATGGAATTGTCGCTCTTGCGGGTGCGCTTGCCGGACATTCTCAGGCGAGACGTGCGGGAACGCATGAAAGCCTATGCGGTGCGGCGTGACCGCGCCGACGTGATGGGCGTCGCTGCCATCACCTTTCTTACTCTGGGGCGTTACCTGAACTTGCGGACATTTGCGCTCCCCGGCGTCGGCGTGCGAGAAGGGCTGTTACAGGAGATTGCCCGGGAAGCCTTCTCGCGCAAGGAACCCCACCGCTACAACGCCGCGGCACGCCAGTTGCTCGTGGGCACGCGCAGTTTTGCGCGGCGGATTGGATTCGAGCAACAACATGCGGAACACGTCCGGGAACTGAGTATCCAGCTATTTGATCAGTTGCAGGCGGTGCATCACTTGCCGGCGCATGCGCGGGTGCTGCTGGAGGCCGGGGCACTCCTGCACGATACCGGGCACATGATCAGCCACCGCGGGCATCACAAGCATGGGGAGTACCTGGCCCTGAATGGCGATATCGCGGGTCTAGAAGGCCGCGACCGAGCCGTGGCGGCGGCACTGGTGCGCTATCACAATCGAAAGTCGGAGCCTGCTGGGCATCACACCGCTTATTCCTTGCTGAACAACGCGGACCAACGCGTCACACGGAGACTTGCGGCGATCCTGCGGATCGCCGAGGCTCTGGATCATTCCCACCGGCAGCGCGTGTTGAAGATCCGCGCTTCCTTTCAGCGCGGCGCGGTGGGATTGCAGGTGCACGCTAGCGGCGATGCCACGGAAGACCTGCGAGACGCTCATCGCAGCGCGGAGTTGTTTGAGAAGGAATTCCACGTGAGGCTCTATTTCCGCCAGTCGTCGGCAGAGTGAAGTGCTGGGCCAGCACAAGTGCGGTTCGTCGAGGCCGCGTTGATTCGAAGGAGAAAAGGATGCAGCTTTACATTGTTCGCCATGGGATCGCCATTGACCGTGAGGACCCCAAATGCCCTCTCGACCCGGAACGGTATCTGACCGAGGCGGGCATCGAGAAGACCAAACAGGTGGCTAAAGGAGTGGCGGCGCTCGGTGTGACGGGTGATCTGTTCCTTTCAAGTCCGTACCTGCGCGCTACGCAGACCGCGCAAATTTTTGCCAGTGCGCTCGCGTACGCCAAACAGAGGATTCGACGGACGGACTTGCTGTTGCCGGGAGCAGAGCCGTCCCTTCTATTTCGCGAACTGGCGAAGGACAAGCAAGCGTCCATGGTCTTTCTCTTTGGCCATGCTCCGCAACTCGATGAGGTCATCGCCACGGCGCTCGGCTCTAGAAAGCCTCTGACGGCAATGAAAAAAGCGGGGGTGGCTTTCGTGGAGCTCAGGCGTATTGCTCCGCCGATTGGCGAACTCGTGTGGCTTGCCACACCTAAGTTGCTGCGGCGAACAGGGAAGTAAGCCAACAATTCAAATACCTAGCTTTATTTCTCCGGTGACACCGCGAGTGGCACAAGCCCCGGACTTCAGGCCGGGGTAAGCCACGACTATAACGACACGCCGCAACAGCAGTGGTGGGGATCGACCGGGGGGGTAGCTCAGTTCATCACGCCGTCGGAAGGCCGACCCGTAGACCGGTTGTCCCCACTCAAGAATTTCTTGCCCAAGCTCAAGACGTGGCAGCGGCGGTTGGCACGCAAGCAAAAGTTTTCGAATAACTGGAAGAAAGCGAAAGCGAAAATCACCCAGCTGTACCAACGAATCGCCAACACCAGAAAGCATTTTCTACATAAGGTCTCGTCGGGCATCAGCCAAAACCACGCCGTTGTCATTGTCGAAGACCTGCAAGTAAAGAATATGTCGGCATCAGCCGCGAGCAGCCAGGGCCGGCGGCGTTCCCGCGCGCCCCGTAGGCTCCCTGGATCGCACCGCACACGCACCCACGCACACGACGACGCAACGCACACGCATCGCTCAAGCATAGACAGGAATGTGGTTTCGCTGCACAGGTGGTCACTCGGCGCGGCTGGGGTGCTCAATCGGAAGCGATGACCGAGAACTCGGGAGCTTGCCGGGGCGATAGGGCAACGACCTTTTCCGGCTTCGCGGTGGCCTTTAGGATCAAGGGCATGCCAAGGCGATCTTCCAGAAGATGCTTGCCTGCAGCAAGGCGCGCGGCGGTTTCGAGATCATCCACTAGGCCGGGAACACGAAGCACGATCGCGTCGGTGGGTTTTTCGGCTTTGATTCCTGCTCCGCTCCCCACACCGCACTTGCGAAGCGCGCGCGCCAGCCGCAAAACGCCGGCCAGGGCGCGGACACTGTTCTGCTGCTCCACCGAAAGTTTGGAAAAGGGACCGTCCTTCGCTCTGGGTTCGGCCCCGCGATGGTAACGGACCGCAACCGCGAGCAACTCCCAATCTTCGTTGCTCCATCCGGGAGGAATCGTGAGACCAAGAAGGAACTTGCGCGCGGCTTTTTGAGGTGACTTGCCGGCGTCCGCATCGCCAACCCCATGCAAGCGAGCCGCAAAAAGCAAAACCCGGCGAAGAGCGGGGTAGCTGAACGCGGGAGCAGAGCCCGCGCGTTTCAAGGCGTCAAAAAGGGCGATGGCGATACGGGAGATTTGCGAGGTACGGCGCACATGGGGATCAACGGCGCGGGCCGTGGCGCGCAAGCGGGCCAGGGCGGCAGCTTCGATGCGGCCATTCGTGGGTAGCCCGGAACGCCAGACGTTCCAGAGGCTGGTCTTGCCGAGAGTGAGCCGGCGATAGGTTTCGATGCGATCGTTGCGTTCGCGTTTGATGCTTTCCTGCCAGAGTCTGAGACAGTCTTCGGTTTCGAGGAAGTCTGACTTCTTGACAACTTCTGCGAGGACGTCGAGGTCGTGAATCTCGCCGAGCATGTCCTGGAGACGCTTGAGATTGTCGCTCCAGGCGGCATAGTGCTCCGGGAGCAGGCTTTCGGCCGTGTAGCGAAAGCGCTTCAGTCCAATGCGCAAAGCATGCCAGGGTTTGGGTCTTTCCGTGCGCAGGGCCTTGGCGTGAAGCTCCCTGGTGCTTTCGAATCGTTCAAGAGCAAGGCATTCGGCGGCGAGACTCCCAACCGGCACGAGGCGGGAACGCTGACTGAGAGTGCGGTCGAGGCGCTTCCAGGCCTTTTGATCGAATCTGTCGGCCACGCGGAGCGCGTTTTCTCGCAGCTTTGGTTCGTTCGATTCGAACGCGGTTTGCAGATACGTGCGCACGGGGTCGGTTTCGGGAGCGAGTTTCTTTACCCACGCGTCCATCACTTGAGCATCGCGAAGTGCGCCTAGCCCGCGGAAAAGTTTGCGCGCCAGCTTGCGCATGGCGGGCCAGGAGGGATCGGGGTCCACCTCTTCCATCACCGCCGCGACCGACCGGCAACGGCGGATGGCCACACGAAGATCATGGACGGCGTCTGCGTCGGGGGACGAGCGTACGCTTTCCAGCTCCTTGATGACGCGGTCCATCCAGAAGGAAAGGCCGTGGTGCTCCTGGTGGGAACCGGAGGGCATGGCAGTCACGGTAGCCATCTTGAGAATCCTGGTCGAGTGCCCTTCGAATGTCCCTGGAAG
>Ga0179587_10000990_pt1 | contig 12453 bp, 20 predicted proteins | sample CZODoug2_1_08_16_FD_185932 | JGI IMG/M metagenome (GOLD analysis project Ga0179587, IMG submission 185932) | Vadose zone soil fungal communities from Angelo Coast Range Reserve, California, USA - CZODoug2_1_08_16fungal | ecosystem: Environmental > Terrestrial > Soil > Vadose zone | place: USA...
TTCTGGAATCCGGCAATGATCTCGTCGGCTCGACCTGGGATGTGATCGCGGGTAGCGCCAAGCCGACCGGTCGCGTGCTGTTGTTCGACGATGCCGGCGATCATGCCGCGCTGCAGGCTGCCGAGTTGATCGCCGCGGCCGGCGCAGAGCTCGAGATCATGACGCCGGACCGCTCGTTCGCGCCTGAAGTGATGGCGATGAACTTGGTCCCGTACATGCGAAGCCTGCAGAAATGGAACGTGACGTTCACCGTGACGTTTCGCTTGTTGCGCGTCGAGCGCGCGGACGGCGAATTGCGGGCAGTGATCGGAAGCGACTATGGCGGAGTGCGCAAGGAACGCCGCATCGACCAGGTGGTGGTCAATCACGGCACGCTGCCGAACGACGAGCTGTATTTCACACTGAAGCCGAATTCCCGCAATCTCGGCGCCGTCGATCATGATCGATTGATCGCGGGACAGCCGCAAAATTCAGCCGCGAATCCTCAAGGCAGGTATCAGTTATTTCGGATCGGCGATGCCGTCGCGGCGCGCAATACGCACGCCGCGATCTACGATGCGTTGAGGCTGGTCAAGGACCTGTGAGGGAGGCGTCGCCGGCCTGCGAAGTGTCATTCACCGCAACGTATTCGGGCGTCTCCGGCTCTGCTGCTCCGGGCGGCAACAACTCGACACCCTCGTAGATCTGCCGCAAGTTCAGGCGCAACCCCAGGCAGGACGATTCCACGACGTCGTCCGCCTGATCCAATATGTAGCCGCGCCAACCGGTGCTCTCACGACGATAGAGCTCCACGCGCATCCGGTCCTGATCGACGATAGCGTATTCGCGGAGCGATTCCAGGGTCCAGTAAGCCGCGCGCTTCTCCCGCCGATCAATGCTCGCGGTCGATGGCGAGGCCACCTCGACGATGAAGCACGGTCGCACCAGAAAGAGCTCATTGCGGTCGTTGGCGTCGCAGCAAACGCTGAGGTCGGGATAGTAAAAGCTGTTATGCGTCTCGACGTAAACCTTCATATCCGAACCGAAGACCTGGCACTCTTGGCGACCGATGACGGAAGCACCCCTGGCACGATAGACCAGATTTGCGGCGATCAGATTGTGCCGGCGCTTCGCGCCGGACATTGCGTAGACCTCGCCGTCGACGTACTCACGTTTGATCGGGCTCCTTCCCTCCCCGTCTAGGTACTCCGAAGGAGTGAGGGGGGCTGGTTTTGGTTCCATGACGGGGTCTCCGCTGAATGCCGCCAGTATGGCATGGGCGCTTCCCCCGTCAACGGACGGCGCTTTCCAATTGCGATGCCACCATACCGAGTTGGGTGTGCCGGCGAATGCGGGATCGGCGCTGTAGGGTCGGGATGGCCGCTGTAGCAATGAATGCAGATGACTTCGATCTTCTCTCGGCAATTCGAGCACGATACTTGCGCGGCAGCGATGAACGCCTCCTCGGATTCGATGCCGAATTCCGCGTCGCCCACCTTTTCCATCCGACGTGACAAAGTCGCCGACGCCTACCGAGGCGCCTACTGCTTGGCCGCGGAAAGGTCCGCCTTGGCCCTCGCCTTCGTCAAGTCGTAATCGGCATCGGCTTTATCCTTGCAGTCCTTCTGCGCGGCTCCCGACAAGGCATTGTTCGAGGGCCACATTGCGATCACCTTCGGCAGCCGTCATGGTGACGTCATAGACCCCTTTCGCGTCCTTGTTGTTCAAGTCCTTCAGCTTGTCATCGACCTTTGCATCGGCTTTTTGCTCGGTCTTAGCCACTTCGCTGGCGACCGCGTTCGGCGATTGGGCGTTGTTGCAGCCGCAAAGCGCTATCGCGATGGCGCCCACAAACGGAATCAGTAAACGTTGCATTAGTCTCACCTGCTTGTTACTAGAAATGGAGGGGTTGACGGCTCAGATCCGGCTGCGCCCGTTCAACAAGAACGTGACGACCGCACCGATCAAGAAAACCACGAATAGGATTTTCGCGATGCCTGCGGCACCTGCGGCGATTCCGCCGAAGCCAAAAACCGCGGCAATCAATGCAATGACCAGAAACACGGCTGCATAGTGGAGCATTTCATTTGTCTTCTGTTAGTCGCGGGTTCGCGTGCCAAAAATACTAGCGATGCGTCGAGATGCTGGCCATGCTGTGGAACCACCGAAGGATGTGGGAGGCCGCCTACACCCAGCCCGATCCACACTCCGCCTTCCGAAGCACCGCCGTTAGGCACCTTGAGTACGGTGAGCTAGATCCTACGTCAGCCATCGTTGGAGGCCGGCTGTGACTCGGCGTGCCTTTGGGCACTCTGCTCTCAGGTGAGGACCACCGTGAGAAAACCTTATGAACGCGATACCCTCTAACACTCCCGAACAACGCTCTGCCCTTAAAGGAGAGCTCAGTCAGGCGGACCGGTCATCCACTGAAAATCTGCGGCTGGCCCTGCGACGCTATCGATCCTTTTTCGAGCGGCTTATCGCCATTTGAAACAGGCGGAGTCTCCGGACCGTGCCGCAACTTTGCCGCGATTCGATTCGTGCAACACCTCGCATTCGCTCGGGCCGGTCGGCTGCCCTGGTACTTGCTGCGATGAGTATTTGCCTTTTGGCTGCATGTGTATCGCCAAAATACAAACGGGACGAGAAGAACGCTGCGCCCGTGCCGCTCAACGTGAAGTTTCCGTCTTCGGCGCTCGAAGCCTCGCTCTACACTGAGATTAGCGACGGTGGGCCTGGGTCGTGGAAACGTGAGGCTTTTTGGGACGAATACGTGGTGACCGTGCATAACCAAGGCGATCGAGCGTTAAATGTTACCTCAGTGACGTTGGCGGACTACGAGGGCGTGCCAAGGCCTGCCGGAAGTGACCCTTGGGCGCTGGAAAAAGAGAGCAAGACCTTGGAGCGGCGCTACCGTGACGCGGGAGTTGCCTTTGCTCGAATAGCCGCGCCGCGCGTCATTGCCACCACCGCGGAACCAGGGATCGTCGCAAGTGCCGGAATCGGCTCGACAGGGGCCGCGGCGGCAGCCACGGCAACCGCAGTAGCGATACCGGTCTACGGCTTGACGGTTTTGGGGATCAATATGCACAACAAGAAGGCCATCAAGAAAGAGTTCGATCGGCGCCGACTCCCGCTTCCCTTGACGCTCGGACCTGGGGAAACTCGCACCGGCAGCTTATTTTTCCCGATGATTCCGAATCCGCAAGCTTTGACCTTGCGCTGGACGGGCGCCTCCGGCGACGGTGAAACGGCACTCGATTTGCATTTTCTCGAAGGTCTGCATGTCATCAGCGCAGGAAGCGACCGTCAGCCTTCGTCAACGGCCTCGGGCCGGTAGCCGACTCAATGTCCACCTCCGGCGGCCCTGCGCCGGAAGATAGTCAGTGGTGGCGTTGGCGCGCCCGTCAGGCATTGCTGACATGGTGTCGCTACCGCTGCGACTAGACGACGATCAATCCCAGCCTCACGCTCGTCAGCGTAAGAAGTTCATTTCAAGAGGAGGGGACATGGGCTTAGGACGCGGCATTTTGTTGTGGATGTTGGGCGTACCCCTGCCGATCATCTTGCTGTTGGCAATGTGCTCGCATAACTAACCTGGGGATGCAGCAGCCATGAACGCCATGACGCCAGTTGTCGACGACACGGCACGCCTGCGCGCGGCAAGCGCAGTGTCGTGGGGTGCGATCCTCGTGGGCGCCACGGTAGCGGTGGCATTGACCTTGGTACTGTTCGTGCTCGGTGTGGGCATCGGCTTCCTCGGCGACAATCCCAAGACCTCGGCCATTCTCGTCGCCATCTGGCTGATCGTGACTCAATGGCTGTCGGCCGGGATCGGTGGTTTTCTGACGGGCCGGCTACGTCACCGCTGGTTGGCGACTCACGAACACGAAGTTTTCTTTCGGGACACGGCGCATGGACTTGCGATGTGGGCCGTGGCCACCATGGCCGTTGCCCTGGTCGGCACCGGTGCGATGGGGCGAGGCGGTGCGGCACATCCTCCGCGCATGGGTCCTTTGGCCCCCATCAGTTTCCTTTCCACACATGTCGAACCGCGCGATTCGGCAGTGCCGGGCGCCGATCACGATTTGGAGTACACGGTCGCCAAGCTATTCGGCCCGGCCGGCGAGGCCTCGGCGGGGGCTACCGCCCCGGATGCGCGCCGCGAGGCTGCGACCATCATTGCCCATGATTACGCCGCCGGCGTCTTATCGGGCGACGATCGTGCGCTTCTCGCCGCGATGCTCACCGCGCGCGGGGCAAGCGCCAGCGAAGCGGATCGCCGACTCAATGCGCTAGAGGGCAGCCTGCAGCAGGGCCGCGATCGTGCCGAGGCCATGCGCAAAGCGGCCGCCAAGGCCGCGCTGTTCGCGACGCTCTCGCTGCTGATCGGCGCGTTCATCGCGAGCGTGGCCGGCGCCATCGGCGGCAGGATACGCGACGCCCACGCCTAGGGCGCGTGGGCGGGTCGATTCGGGGTCGGGACGGCCGATTGAGGCGCCTTCGGTCCCTTACTGTCAGCCTCGGCAATCAGCGCGGCGCAATTTTGGTCCTTGGCGAGCCCGGGATCCACGAAGGCAACGATGGCGGCGATGGGTGTCACCAGCGTGCGACGATGACGGTCGGCGTCCATGACCAAACACTGCGCCCTTCAAGCTGCATGCGCATATCGAAGGATACCGGTCACGCGGAGCGTCTTCCTGAGCGTGATGTTCACGCAGCGACTGCCTGACGGGCTTCAATGAATCTTCACGCGCTGTTTCGCGGCAAGAAAAGCCCGGTTCATGGCAAGACGCTGGGCATCATCGAATCGCTCCCGGACGTCAGTCCATACCGAGCTCTCCTCTTCCTGGATGTGATGCTCGACGAGTTCCTTCAGCACCTTGGCGGCAGCGTGGTGCTCCGGCGAGTTCGCGTTGCTGATGCCCTCGAGTCGTTGCAGGGTCTTTGCCGCCCATTCGTGCTCGAGATAGCCTTCGTAACCGTCCTGCTGAACCTGCTTGTCCCTCACCGCAATCACGGCATCGTAGACGACCTTCTCTTCGGCCTTGGTGTGCGGCACCAAGGCCTTCTTGATTTGCTTCACCAGCGATTTGCGTTCCGCTGCGGTATCCGACTTGACGAGCCTCGACAGCAGATGTTTGACCTCATCATGCTCCTGCTTCAGCGTCTTGAGGATGTCGGTGGACTCACCCGCCTCATTTCCGGTCTTGAGCATGCGAGTCGCGGTATTGGTCATTTGCTTCAAAGAGGAACTGACACTCATGAGGCGTCTCCCGTGGTGGTGATGCATAGCCCGCAGTATGCGCACGGCACGGCCCCGTTCCAGCCGTCGGCGGCTCGAATTCGTGTCAGCGGATGACGCAGTGCGGGCCGCAGGCCTGGACCATGGATGGCGCTTGCGCACATACCAAAGGCTGATGGCGACAAAGATCCATACGAGCAAGGCACCGGTGAGGGCGGGGTAAAGGCCGGTTATCGGAATTACTGCCAGGCTGACACTGCGAACGCCAACCCGGCCAGCGATCCCATCACCGCGCCGCGTGCATCGAGAGCGGCTGCCAACCGACCGCGAGAAGTCGAGGCAATGCCGGCGCGATGTTTTTCTTCCCGCTGATGCTTTTCCAGCAAGGTCGCGCTCAAGGGGAAGATGGCGGAAAAGGCAAGGAACAATCCGCCGATCTTGGGTCCGAATCCATGACCGATGAGGCTGGTGATGGCGGTGGCCGCTCCGCCCAAGGTAAAGCGCGCGGCGAGTTCATGCCATTGCAGTTCCTTCAATTTTTGAAAATTGACGTGAACGCGCAAGATTTACCCCCGAATCAACACGCTCGATCCCAAGGCGACCACGAGCCAGAGACCGATCGAGGCCGTCGCTGCGACAGCTGAAGGGATCTTGCGAATCGCCAAGAGATACACGCAAAAGCCGCAGTATGAGAGGAGCGCGATCACACCCGCAATCATGGAATGAGCACTGGCGGAGGCCACGGCCAGAGCGCGGGACTGACCGCCAACGCCGACTAAGATCGCCGTCTGAACTGCGGGAGCAGGAGCGCCGGACTCGTTCCGGCGCTCCTGGGAAACGGTTACCAGTAACGCTCAGTCTTGTAATAGTCATACACGCGGTCGCGATACCCGATGCCATCGGCCTGGGTGAGCGCCTCGATCGAGTCGGCCGGTGCGGCGGCAAGTTGCTCCTTGGTGAGGTTCACGACGTAGGCACCCTGGTTGTCATCGTAATTCAGCACCTGCCACGGCAGCGGATGATACTTTTCACCCATTCCCAAAAAGCCGCCGAAACCAACCACCGCGTACATGATGTTGTTGGAGTGCTTTTCGAGCAGGATGTCTTCCACTTTACCGATACTCTTGCCGGCGATGTCCTTCACATCCGTACCGATCACTTTCTTGGCGCGAATCGCGTTCGTGTGTCCTGATGCAGTAGACATTTTCATCTCCTTCGTGAGTTGCTGATGAGAGTGGGCAACGTAACCAACGTGGCCCACCCAAATAAGCGGATTCATGGGATTCCTACTGCGGGACGAATCCGACAGCTGCCGAACACCGATCGAGTAGCGCAGGCGTCGGGGTTCTCGCTGCACGCCGGGATTGCCGGCATCGAAGATGCCCGAGGTCGTTGGCAGAATTATTCAGCACCTGGGACCCGATCGCAGCGAAGACAGCAGCCACTTGGCGCGCCCGTAAGGCATTGCTGACACGGTGTCGCTGCCGCTGCGACTAGACGACGATCAATCCCCGCCTCACGCTCGTACCCATTAAGAAGTTCATTCTAACGAGGGGATTATCCGCCAACAGAAGCAGCGACGCTTCGCCAAGATGAGCCATGTCGTGGGATCCGGTAAGCGGCGACTGCTGCGTTTGCTCGGACCCGGCCTCATCACCGGCGCCGCGGACGATGATCCCAGCGGCATCGCGACCTACGCCCAGACGGGAACTCAGTTCGGGTTCCAGCTGAGCTGGACCATGCTTTTCACGTATCCCTTGATGGTCGTTATTCAGGCCATCAGCGCCCGCATAGGGCGGACCACGGGTCAAGGCCTCGCGGCAAACATTCGCTTGAACTACCCCTCTGCCATCCTGCAGGTTACGATCACTCTGCTGTTTCTCGCCAACGTCTGCAATATCGGTGCGGATCTAGGCGCGATGGCGGAGGCCAGCCGATTGCTGTGGCCGAAGATGCCGACCTGGCTGTACCTCGTGGTCTTTAGCGTCGTGTGCGCGGCGGGGCAGATTTTCCTCAAGCACACGCGCTACGTTGCCGTATTGAAATGGCTGACCCTGTCGCTTTTCAGCTATTTCGGCGCACTCTGCGTCGTGCACGTGCCCTGGATGGAGTTCTTCAAAGGACTCTTCGTGCCGACGCTCGAGCTCGACAAGGACTTTTGGCTGGCGGCCGTCGCCATTTTGGGCACCACCATCAGCCCCTACTTGTTCTTCTGGCAGGCCTCGCAAGAAGTCGAGGACACAAAAGCCGAGCCGATTCGAGAACCCCTGCTGCGCCATCCGGAACAGGGTCCCGACGCGCTTTCTCGGATTCGGCTCGATACGTTGATCGGCATGGGAGTCTCCAACGCGGTCGCGGTCGCAATTATGGCGACCGCCGCAGCGACCCTGCACACGACGGGCATACGGGAGATCACCAGCGCTGCACAAGCCGCCGAGTCCTTGAGGCCCATCGCCGGTCAATTCGCGTTTGTCTTGTTCGCGCTTGGCATTGTCGGCACCGGCCTTCTTTCCGTGCCCGTGCTCGCCGGCTCGGCCGCCTATGCCTTGGGTGAAGCCCGCCAATGGCCGACGGGATTGTCGAAAGACCCGGCGCGCGCGAAGGCCTTCTACGCGGCGATCGCGGTTGCCACACTCATCGGCGCGCTCGCCAATGTGCTCAAGATCAGCCCCATTAAGGCCCTCATATGGGCCGCCGCGCTAAATGCCATTGTCGCAGTGCCGGTCATGATCCTCATCATGCGCATCGCGGGCAGCCGAGAAATCATGGGCAAATTTCGAGTCACCGGCGCATGGGTCTTCATTGGTTGGTCGGCCACCGCCGTCATGGCGCTTGCCTCGACGGCCTTTCTACTTTCGCTGGTCATTCAAAAGTAGAGCGATCGGCCAAATCTGACGTCTGCTCGCGAGTTTGGCCGATGGAGCACCGCGTGCCGCCCATCGCATCATCTCGGCCGTCATGAAAATCTAAGGAACCGTCATGGCCGCCAAACGAAACAGTGGCAACCGCAAGGTCGAACGCGCGATGCACGAGATGAAGCGCGGCAAGCTCAAAAGCGGTCGTTCTGGCAAAACAGTTAAGAGCCGTAAGCAAGCGATAGCGATTGGGCTGTCCGAAGCCCGCAAAGCAGGCGCGAAGATTCCGAAGAAAAGGGCTTCGCCAAAGAAATAGCAGACCGACACTTCGGGTAGCTACTGGGTGCTTTTCTTACACCTTCTTGCCTGAGCGAACGACTGACAAGACGCATGAGTTCGAGCAGTCCATGGATATCCCGTGAACATTTCCAGATTAACCACATTGCAGAGACGGCGGCAGACGGCGACGGGCCCGCAATTGTCATTGCGACAGATTGGCTCGGTCGCTTACCAGGCGATCATCGGCTGGATGGAGCACAACGACGCGAATATGGGTGCGGCGTTGGCGTTTTACACGATGTTTTCCATTGCACCCATCCTGGTCATTGCGATGGCTGCCGCCGGTTATGTGTTTGGTCCGCAAGTCGCCGAAATCCACATACTCGAACAACTGTCCGCCTTGATCGGTGATACCGGTGTGCTGCTGTGGATTTACTACTCGGCGCAGATATTTCTACTTGGCGCGGAATTCACACGTGTGGTCACTTATAAACATGGTTCGCGCCGCTCGTCACCTCGCATCTGATGCGTTTCTGCACGGGCACTTCACGACGCGACGCGCCCCGCATACAAAGTCGAAAATGTTTGCAGATATAAAGGTCGCGTCGGTTATTCCCCGTCAGCGTGCACCTACGTGAATCGCAGATGAGCGCCGCAGCGGGCGCGCGCGCTGCGCGCCCCTGGCAGCCTCTCGTAGGGCTGTTCCTACCTTCTTTATCTGAGGCACCACTGTACCGAGTCACGGAGAACATGCGCATCCTCTACTGACACTACAAAGGGAGAAAGCCATGCTCACGTTCCAATCGCGCGCTCATGCGCTCCGTCGAATTATCATGGTCCTTGGTATCGGATCGCTGGTGCATTGCGGCCTTGCGGCTGTTTCATCGTCTGCAGCCGCGAAAGAGAAATATACGATCGATCCCGTCACCGGCACGAAATATAAGCCGGAGCCAGAGATGAGGGAGCTTCTTTTGGCCTTCGCGGCGCTGGGCGGAAAGCCGATCGAGACGCTGACGCCCGCAGAGGCCCGCTTGCAGCCAACGATGGCGGATGCAGTCGAGGCGTTGTTGAAAAGACGAGGCGAGAGTTCCGATCCAACCCAATTGGTACCGGATGTCACAACAGTCGAGGCCACGATTCCTGCTGCGGATGGGACGCCGTTGACTGCGATGGTATATACGCCGAACGGACCGGGTCCTTTCCCTGCCGTGGTGTACTTCCACGGCGGCGGATGGGTGATCGGAAATTCGCACGCGTACGATGCCGGCGCACGAGCGCTCGCGAAAGGGGCGCAAGCCGTCGTTATTTCCGTCGACTACCGCTTGGCACCGGAGAATAAATTCCCAACGCCCTGGGACGATGCACTCTCGACGTACAAATGGACGGCCACCAATGTGGGCCGATGGCGCGGTGATCCCCGACGATTGGCCCTCGCCGGAGAAAGCGCAGGCGGGAATCTTGCCATTTCGACGGCGATATCGACCGTTGACGCTGGGGTGACCAGGCCCAAAGCGGTCATTGCCATTTATCCGGTAACGCAAACCGGCACAACGACGGACTCCTACGTCGACTGTGGCAATGCGAAGCCGTTGAACAAGGCAATGATCGGATGGTTCTTCGACAAGACATTGAACTCGGTTACCGACAAGACGGATCCTAGGCTCGATCTGATTCATGCGAAGCTGTCACTTCTGCCGCCGGTCACCATCATCAATGCGCAGATCGATCCCCTGAGAAGCGACGGAGCCGTGTTGGAGGAGGCATTGAAGCAGGTGAACGTAAAGGTAACACGTAAGGAGTACGAGGGAGTGACGCATGAATTCTTTGGTGCCGCTGCGGTCCTGCCGGCAGCGAAGACGGCGCAGTCTTTTGCCGCTGAGCAGCTCAAGGACGCGTTTAAGGAATGAGGACAACGTGTTGGCCAAGTGCATGCAGCAAGCCGCTCCACCAATTCGGCCTAGCGGGACAGCCGCAAAATTCAGCGGCGAATCCTGAAGGCAGGTATCAGTTATTTCGGATCGGCGATGCCGTCGCGGCGCGCAATACGCACGCCGCGATCTACGATGCGTTGAGGCTGGTCAAGGACCTGTGACGGGGTCGTCGCTCGCCGCGCAGGGCCACGCTCTCATCCGTCCAGGCCTGAATCAAACGGCAGCTGCGGGCATACGCGGGTAATGCTCACACGATACTGTCCCTCCTCGCGCAGCTGCGGGATCAGCTCCTGGATCAGAATCTTTTGGGTACAAAGCCACAGGCGCAGAAAGCGATTGCGGACGCGAAAGTTCGATCCGACTTTCTCCACGAGGGGATCGGCCCCCTCCACGCACGGTTTGAGCGCCTTCACAACAGTCGAGCGATGGGCAGCGCCAGCAACGGAGAGGAAAGCCTCCGTGGCGTAGCCCAACTCTTCGTGGAGCGCGGTAGCCAGCAGTGCGCGGGTCTGATTGCGCGTAAGTTTCTCGATCCAGGCTTCTGCCATAGGCGTGATGTCGCCGAGGATCTTCATTAGCGCCGCACGCAGCTCGCGCGAGGTGAGCACTCCCGGTTTGGCGGCATTCCACACTTCATGCGCCAGGTGCTGAACATCGTTCGGGGACTGTCCACCGATTGCCAGCAGCACATCAATCAGTTCCCGTGAGACTTTGAATGTGCCTTTTTCGAACGCCGCCTGAAGGTAGCATGCGAAGTCATCCCGAGGGATTGGCCCGACCTCGAGGAGCCGCGCGGATTCGTAGAATGGCGAAGAGTCGCTGATAAAGAGCGAGCGGAAGCTCTCGCGCGAACTGCCAGCGAAAAAACAGGCAATACGAATGCGCTGCAGCTCAGAGCGCTGCTACCTAATGCATGTACCTTTTTTGGAGTACAATTGTACCCTTATTGGGATACATCACCAGTCGGTCAGCGCCGGTTTCGCAGTACCCGCACTCCGCTATTACGGGTTTCACCGGCGAATTTATCGAAGTGCAGTCTGACCAATTCAGGCGTCTGCACTTTTTGGGCTGGCAAGCTTCTGCCATTCCCTCAATGATATGAGTGGAACGCCGCTTTTTGTAATAGTCATTTCTTGCCTCTTAGTGAATAAAGGGGCCGTGAAAAGCGACGGTACATGGTCTGCGCATCCACGATGTGGTCTAGCCGGGAGACCGATCTGCAGGCGAATGCCTGCTATTTTGCAAGATGAGCCGTGAATTCACCGTCGCCCGAGATGCCGATCAAAAAACTTCACGATGACTCCGTAGACCTCTTTGGATTCGGGAAGGTCCGGATCGATGAAGAACGCATGCCACATGCCGTCCCAGATATGCAGTTCGGTTTCGACGCCGACCTTGGTAAGGGCTGCCTGCGTATTGAACAACGAACTCAAGGCGAAATCGCGGGAGCCCGCGAGAAGAAGCGTGGGTGGAAATTTCGCCAACACATCGCTTGAATTGATGGGCAGTACCAGCGGGTCCGCGGTCGACGCCTCGCTGAAATAGGGCGAGAAACTCAACTCACCCGTCCGGGCTCCGACGAGAGGCGTTTGCGCGGACAAGGCGAACGCCACGTGCACGGAGTCGCCGCCAAAGCCGCTGGCGGAGCCGCAAAACGTACCAATGGCACCCGGCCGGGGCAAATTGCGCTTCTGAAACCAGGCGATCGATTCCGCCGTCAAAATTCCGCCCGCCGAGCAGCCATAGATTCCAATATTAGACGGCGCATAGGTTCGAAGGAGCTGTTGGTAGACCGCTGCGACATCTTCGCTGGCAGCAGGGAACTTGAATTCGGGCCCCTGCCGATACGCCACGGTGATAACGGTGATGCGGCCGATGCTGGCAATGGGAACCGATTCTTCCTCTCCGCCGGCGCCCTCACCCCAGAGGAATGCGCCGCCATGAAGGTTGATCAACACGCGATGCCGATTCTTCTCCGCGATTCCATCCTTGGGGGTAATGAGTTCCGTTCTGACGCCCCCGATGACCTGTGGCTTGATGTCGACCGGGTAAAGCTCCTTGGCCCTCGCGGCCAAGGCGTCGTTATATGCGCTATAGAATTCTCGCAGCGTCTTGATGTCGGCTCCCGCCGGCGGACCCTCCCGGGAGCCGGTGGTTCGACTGA
>Ga0179587_10000994_pt1 | contig 12435 bp, 8 predicted proteins | sample CZODoug2_1_08_16_FD_185932 | JGI IMG/M metagenome (GOLD analysis project Ga0179587, IMG submission 185932) | Vadose zone soil fungal communities from Angelo Coast Range Reserve, California, USA - CZODoug2_1_08_16fungal | ecosystem: Environmental > Terrestrial > Soil > Vadose zone | place: USA...
CGACGAGAGCCGCGAGCTCAAATTTCCTGTCTTCGCGCGTGCCGCCGTGCAGATCACCGCGCGCGGTCGCATCATGCAACAATCATGCAACGAGGAGATTCAATTCGCCGGCGTGCAGGTCTATCCAGGCGACCTCGTCATCGCCGATGGCAGCGGCGTGGTGTTCATCCCGCGTGCGACGGAGTCGGAGGTCATCGCGGAGGCCGAGGCGCTGGCGCGTCGGGAGGCCACGATGGCCGATGCTATTCGGGGCGGTCGTTCCATCGTGGAGGTGATGGAGACGATGGGCTACGAATCCATGCTCAGGGGGATGGAGAGATCATGAGCGCCAGTGCAGCCGAGGGCCCGCCGCGATCGGAACCGGCGCTGCGCGCCATCGCGATGCCGGCCGACGCCAATCCGGCGGGTGATATTTTCGGCGGATGGCTTCGGTCGCACATGGACCTGGCCGGCGGCACGGTGGCGACCCGCCGCGCCAAGGGAAGGGTCGTGACGGTCGCCATCACGGCCATGACGTTTCATCGTCCTGTCTTCGTCGGCGATGAAGTGAGCTGCTACGTCGACATCGTCAAGATCGGTCGCACCTCGATCACGGTGAAGATCGGGAGCTGGGACCGGCGCGGCCGCGGCGAGGAAAAGATCGAGGTGACCGTGGGGCTCTTCACCTATGTGGCGGTGGATTCCGAGCGCAAGCCTTGTCCGATACTGGAGGCACCATGAGCTGCGTGAGCCCGGCGAAGCTATAGCCGGAATAGCCGTTGAGAAAGCGAAGAGATGTCCAGGCGCCCCACATTTCGACGCGACTTTCATGCGCGGCAGGGGCGCGCGCGGGCGGTTGCCGATCTGGCTCGCGCTGCTGATGCCCTTCATTGCACTCTTGTCGGTTTTTGGGCTTACAATTGGGTTCGTCACGGTCCTATGGACCCTTCACCGTGCCCGGCATCCCGATATTTCGTTTGCATCCAAGTCTGATGTCGCGTTCCCACTCATAGTATTCCCTGCCTTCTTGGGCGCCGTGGCCCCGGCGCTGATGCTGCTCAACTTTGCTCTCGCATGCATCCCTCCCTTGAGGCGGATATTTGAAGGCAATGCCGAAGGGGTGAAGTGGGCCTCATATCAGGCATCAATGAGCGCTTTGTGGAAGGTCGCAAGAATACATGTGCCTCCGGCGTTGGTTCTTGCGCTCCCGGGAGCTGTCGAGCCCTGGGCCTCTTATATTAGGCCACGCTCGTGCTAGCTTTGAGAAGCGTTGCTTCTTCGGGCGCGCAAATGGGACACGCTTGATATTCATCGGGGAGGCGTCTGGACTTCGCCTCCCCGCTGCGCAAAATTTGCACACAAGCCGATACGAGGGAGGTTCCAATGACGTTGTTCCGGATGCTTCCGGCCACTCTTGTTGCCGCTTTGGCCACCTTCGCGCTCGCCGCCGGCCCGGCACAAGCTGAGATGAAGAGCGAGTGGGTCGACTACAGCCACGGCGACACCAAGCTCAAAGCCTATATGGTCTATGACGACAAGGTGACCGGCCCGCGTCCGGCCGTGTTCATGATCCATGCGCGTGACGGCATGACGCCGACCACGCTCATGCATGCCGAGACCTGGGCCAAGCTCGGCTACGTCACCTTCGCGGCCGACATTTTCGGCTACGGTCAAGGCGTGCTGCCGAAGGACGTGCCGGAAATGCAGGCGCAGACCGATATCTACAGCAAGAACCGCGCGCTCATGCGCGCCCGCACGCAGGCGGGCTTCGATACGCTGCTCAAGAACCCGATGGTGGACACCTCCAAGATCGCGCTCATCGGCTACTGTTTCGGCGGCGCGGTCGGGGTCGAGTTCGGCGCAACCGGGGCGCCGCTCAGCGCCAATGTGGCGATTCACGGCTCGTTCCGCGAACGCGAGCCCGGCTGGGCGAGCAACGTCAAGGGCATGTACCTGATCCTGCATGGCGCCGACGATGCCGGCTATCCGCTCACCACGGTGAATGGTGTTATCCAGGACCTGCGCGCCGCCAAGGTTCCGTTCGAGCTGGAGGTCTACAGCGGCACCGGCCACGGCTTCTCCACCCCGAAAAACAGTGCGGAGGAGCGCGCCAACGCACAGTCCATTGCTACGACAGCCAGAACCCTCAAGGAGCTTTTCGGCACCTGAGCGCGAGGTTCCGTGATCGGCGGATGCGCGGGGCTGGTTCCGCGCATGTCGCTTCGACCGGCAGGTCGGTGTCACCAACGAACCGGCGGCGTTTGTTCCGGCGTCGGTCCGGCCAATTTAAGCTAAGTTGTTGCCGAACAGTCGATTCTTTCCTCGATTGAACCTTATTCATCGATTAGACTTGAAGCCGGAGAATCACCCGTTTGTCACGGGATGTCCTTATTGTGAACGTAACCCGCTTGTGAACGTAACCCGCTTGTGAACGTAACCCGCTTGTGAACGTAACCCGCTTGTGAACGTAACCCGCTTGTGAACGTAACCTGGCGTCACATTTCATTCAGGTCACGAGGTGCTTGATCAACCACAACCTGATCATCCTCAACCTGACCATTCTCAACCTGTTCATGACCGCTATGGCCCCGGCATCCCCATGAATGCATCCTCCCTCCGGCGGGACTGGCTGTCTCGGCCGATCTTCCGATGGGCCCGCAAGGTGCTGCCCAGCCTATCCGCGACCGAGCGGGAGGCGATCGAGGCCGGGGATGTCTGGTGGGATGCCGATTTGTTCTCAGGCGATCCCGACTGGGCAAAGCTCCTGGCCGCGCCGCCGGCGCAACTCTCGCCGGAAGAGCAGGCGTTCCTCGATGGACCGGTCGAAGAGCTGTGCGGGATGGTCGACGATTGGGCCATCACGTGGGAGCTGCGCGATTTGCCGCCCAACGTCTGGGACTTTCTCAAGACGCACAAGTTCTTTGCGATGATCATTCCCAAGCCCTATGGGGGCCTCGGCTTTTCCGCCTATGCGCATTCGGAGGTCATTCGCAAGCTTTCGACGCGCTCGATCTCGGTTGCGGTAACCGCGATGGTTCCGAACTCGCTCGGTCCAGGCGAGCTGCTGCTGCAGTTCGGCACCAAGGCGCAGCAGGATTACTGGTTGCCGCGCCTGGCCGACGCGCGGGAAATCCCGTGCTTTGGTTTGACCAGCCCGGAAGCCGGATCGGACGCGGCCTCGATGGTGGATTCCGGCATCGTCTGCCACGGCCAGCATGAAGGCCGTGACGTCATCGGCATCCGGCTCAACTGGCACAAGCGCTACATCACGCTCGGCCCCATTGCGACCGTGCTCGGCCTTGCCTTCAAGCTCTACGATCCCGATCATCTGATCGGCGCGCGCGACGAGATCGGCATCACGGTCGCACTGGTGCCGACTAGTCTCCCCGGCGTGGAAATCGGCCGCCGCCATCTCCCCGCGATGCATGTCTTCCAGAACGGTCCGAATTGGGGCCGCGACGTGTTCATCCCTATGCAGAATGTCATCGGCGGCGTCGCGCAGGTCGGCAAAGGTTGGAAAATGTTGATGAGCGCGCTGGCGGCTGGGCGCGGCATCTCGCTGCCCTCGCTGTCGTGCGCCGGTGCCGCCTTCGCGGCCCATGTCACCGGCGCCTATGCCTGCATTCGCGAGCAGTTCCATGTTCCGATCGCGCGCTTCGAGGCCGTGCAGGAGCGGCTCGGCCGCTTGGCGGCCACCGCCTATCTCATGGACGCCGCGCGCCGGTTGACCTGCGCGGCCATCGATCGCGGTCACAAGCCCGCCGTCATCACCGCCATCATGAAGGCCCAAGCCACCGAGCGTCTGCGCGTTTGCGCCAATGACGCCATGGACGTTCACGGCGGCAAAGGCGTCATGGAAGGCCCGCTGAACTACCTAGGCAATCTTTATCGCGCGGTGCCAATCGGCATCACGGTCGAAGGTGCCAATATCGTTACCCGCAGCCTGATCCAGTTCGGGCAGGGCGCGATCCGCAGCCATCCCTACATCCTCAAGGAAATGTTGACGCTCGAGGATCGCGATCGGGCGCGCGGTCTAGAGGAATTCGACCAGGCGTTCTGGGGCCATGTCGGCCACAGCTGCCTCAATGCGCTGCGGGCCTGGGGCCGTGCCTGGACGCTCGGCTATGCCACGCCGGCGCCCCCAGTGGGCGCGGCGACCGACTATTTCAGGCAGCTCGGACGCTACTCATCCGCCTTCGCGCTCGCGGTCGACGTGGCGCTGTTGACGATGGGCGGCAATCTCAAGCGCCGTGAGATGATCTCGGCCCGTTTCGGCGATGTTCTCTCGGAGCTCTATCTGTTGTCCGCGGTGTTGAAGCGGTGGAACGAGGAAGGCCGCCAGCCGGCCGACCTGCCGCTGGTGCAATGGTGCATGGAACAGGGCTTCGCCACTATCGAGGCGCGCCTTGATGAAATCTTGGCGAATTTTCCGAACCGTCCGGCCGCGTGGCTGCTGCGGTTCCTGCTGTTGCCGTTCGGCGTGCGCACGCGCGGGCCATCCGATGTGCTGACGCAGGCTTGCGCCGCCATCTTGTTGGCACCCTCGGCGGCCCGCGACCGGCTGACGGTCGATATCTATCACGGCGCCGATGATGGGGGCGTCGGGCGCCTCGATCGCGCGTTCGCGCTGATCTCGGCAATCCAACCGCTGCGCGACCGGCTGCGGCAGGCGCATGTCCATGACATCGCGGAGGCCCGGCAGCGCGGATTGATCAACGACGCCGAGGCCGATCAGCTCAAGGCCGTTCAGTTGGCGGTCGCGGCTGTCGTGGCGGTCGACGATTTCGCCGCCGAGGAGATTTCGCCGCGCCGTGCCGGGCGCACGCAAGGAGACGTGTCATCCCCAACAGCGACCCCGTTCCAGTCGAGCGCCGCGGAGTAGAGGCCCGGCCGGTCTTCATCATCGACGGCAGCCGGACGCCTTTCCTCAAAGCGCGCGGACGCCCCGGTCCGTTCACGCCGGTCGATCTCGCCGTCCAATGCGGCCGGCCGCTGCTGTTGCGCCAGCCGTTTCGTCCGGATGCCTTCGATCAGGTCATTCTGGGATGCGTCAACGTCATCGCCGACGAGATGAATCCCGCCCGTGTTGCGGCGCTCCGCCTCGGCATGGGCGAGGCCATGACCGCATTCACGGTGCAGATCAATTGCGGCTCGGGCATGCAATCGATCGACACCGCCTACCGCTATATCCAGCAAGGCGTCTCCGATCTGGTGCTGGCGGGTGGTGCCGAGTCGCTCAGCCATTCGCCGCTGGTGTTTCGCCGCAGCGCGGTCGAATGGTATGCGGCCCTCGCCGGTGCGCGCGATCTTTGGTCGCGGCTCAAGGCCATCGCGGGCTTTCGTCCCTCCATGCTCAAGCCCATCATCGGGCTGGAGCGCGGCCTGACCGATCCGATCGTCGACCTCAACATGGGTCAGACCGCGGAGCTGCTCGCCCATGTCTTCAACGTCTCGCGCCGCGATGCCGATCAATATGCGGTCGAGAGCCAGCTCAAGCTCGCGCGCGCGCAAGCAGGCGGCTCATTCGACGGCGAGCTCGAGCCCGCCTTCGGCCGCAACGGCAAGGTCTACAATCTCGACGATGGGGTGCGGCCGGACAGTTCCGTCGAGGCGCTCGCCAAGCTCAAGCCCGCATTCGAGCGACCGTGGGGCAAGGTGACGCCGGGCAACAGCTCACAAATCACCGATGGCGCGTCCTGGGTCATCCTCGCCTCCGAGCAGGCCGTCAAGCAGCACGGCCTCAAGCCGCGCGCCGTCATCATCGATTCCGAATGGTCCGCGCTGGATCCGTCCATTATGGGATTGGGCCCGGTGCTGTGCTCGACTGCGCTGCTCAGGCGGCACGGGCTGGGTCTTGCCGATATCGATCTGTGGGAGCTCAACGAGGCCTTCGCGGCGCAGGTTTTGGCCTGCCTGGCGGCATGGATCGATGATGTGTTCTGCCGCGAGGTGCTGCATCTTCCGGGCGCGGCCGGCGCCATCGATCGCGGCAAGCTTAATGTGGACGGCGGCGCGATCGGGCTCGGGCATCCGGTCGGCGCCAGCGGCAACCGGATCGTTCTTCATCTGGTCAATGCGATGAAGCGGCTCGGTGTGAAGCGCGGGATCGCCACCGAATGCATTGGCGGCGGGCAGGGCGGCGCCATGTTGATCGAGACGGTGTAGGAGCGGCCATGGCGGAGCGCGTTTGGAAAGTTCTCGAGTCACGTAACCTGGAGCTTGGCCCCTTCACTGACCCCTCTCCGCAAGCCGGGGAGGGAATGGGAGGCGGCGGCGGCCAAGAAGCCCACAAAGAGGCCGGCAAGGACATCGGCCAGGATGCCGGTCAGTGGCGGCATTGGAAGCTGCGACGGGACGAGGATGACATTTTGTGGCTCGTCTTCGACAAGAGTGGGGCGAGCGCCAACACCCTCTCGCAGGACGTGCTTGCGGAGTTCGATGACGTCCTCGGCAAGATCGAGAAAGAGTCCGCCAAGGGGCTGGTGCTGCGCTCGGGCAAGCCGGCCGGATTCATCGCCGGTGCGGACGTGGGCGAGTTGCGCGACAACAAAAATGCAGCCGACATCGAGGCGCGCCTGACGCGCGCCCATGAGGTGGTCGATCGATTGGATCGGCTCAAGCTTGCGACCGTTGCGGTGATCCACGGCTATTGCCTCGGCGGCGGGCTCGAAGTCGCGCTCGCCTGCGACTACCGGATCGCGATCGAGGATGCGAGCCTGGGCTTTCCCGAAGTTCTGTTGGGCCTGCACCCCGGCCTCGGCGGGACGGTGCGGGTGACCCGTCTCGTCAATCCGATCGAGGCCATGACCATGATGCTGACCGGCCGAACGGTTCGCGCCAGGCGGGCGAAGTCGCTGGGTCTGGTCGATGCGGTGACGCAGGAGCGCCACGTCCGCGCGGCGGTCAAGGCAGCGGTCGCGGGCGAATTGAAGACAGCGCGCTCGAAGCTCCTGGTGCCGGTGTTCCGACTCGGGACCGCCCGCGCGCTTGCGGCCAAGCGCATGCGCGCGCAAGCCCGCGGCAAAGCTCGCCCCGAGCACTATCCGGCCCCTTATGCACTGATCGATCTTTGGGAAGCCCATGGGGGCGATCCGAAAGCGATGCAGCGGGCGGAGATCGCATCGTTTTCCCAGCTTGTCGTCAGCCCCACTGCGCAGAATCTGATCCGGGTGTTCGGGCTGCGGGAGAAGCTGAAATCGCTCACCGACGGCAAATGGGCCGGCCAGCGCGTTCACGTCATCGGGGCCGGTGCCATGGGGGGCGATATCGCGGCTTGGTGCGCCTGGCACGGCTTCAACGTGACCTTGGCCGACGCGAAGCCGGAGCCGATCGCCAACGCGGTTGGGCGCGCCGCGAAATTGTTCGACAAGATCGCCCATCGGCGCATCGACGGGCGCGATGCGCTCGATCGCTTGATGCCGGATATCAAAGGCGAGGGGGTGGGTTCTGCCGATCTGGTGATCGAGGCCGTGCCGGAAGTGTTAGACCTCAAGCGAAAGGTGTATGCCGACATCGAACCCAGGATGCGGGTGGACGCCATCCTGGCGACCAACACATCGAGCATTCCCCTGGAACAGCTGCGCGAGGGATTGCGGCGGCCCGAACGGCTGGTCGGTGTGCATTTCTTCAATCCGGTGTCGCGCATGCAATTGGTCGAGGTGGTCAGCCATGACAAGGTTGCGGCGGAGGTCCTGCAGGCGGCGCGCGCTTTTCTGGGTCGCATTGACCGGCTGCCGATCCCGGTTAAGAGCGCGCCCGGCTTCCTGGTGAACCGCGCTTTGACCCCCTATCTGCTGGAAGCCATGGTTTTGCTCGACGAAGGCCTCAAGCGCGAGACCATCGATGCCGCGGCGGAGGGTTTCGGCATGCCGGTGGGACCGATCGAGCTGGCCGACCAGGTCGGTCTCGATATCTGCATGCACGTGGCCGAGACGCTCAAAGCCAATCTCGATCGCAAGATGCCCGATATTCCGGCTTGGTTGCGCGACAAGGTCGCCAAGGGCGAGCTCGGCCGCAAGACCGGCAAGGGCCTCTACGACTGGAACGACGGCAAGCCCGTGAAGGCTCCCGAGGTCACGGCACCTACCGGTGAGATGACCAACCGTCTCATCCTGCCGATGCTCGACGTCTGCGTCGCCTGCCTGCGCGAGGGCGTGGTGGGGGACGAGGACACGATCGATGGCGCCATGATTTTCGGCACTGGTTTTGCGCCGTTCCGCGGCGGGCCCCTGCACTATGCAAGGTCGCACGGCGTGGCGGATATCTGCGCCACCCTGAGCCGGTTCTCGCAACGCTACGGTGAGCGCTTCTTTCCCGACGCGGGTTGGAACAAGCTGGCGTGATTGATCCGGCATGACATTTTCGGGAAATGGGACGGCGCATTTCGATTCCGCTGACCGCCTCGCCGATACGATCATCGCGCGGGTCGGCAAGTCGATCGTACTGGCCATGCCGCTTGGACTCGGCAAGGCCAATCACGTGGCCAATGCCCTGTTCGCGCGGGCGGCGGCAGATCCCTCGATCCGGTTGCGGATCTTCACGGCGCTGACGCTGGAGAAGCCGCACCCCGCCTCGGAGCTGGAACGGCGCTTCATCGCTCCGATCGCAGAACGATGCTTCGGCGGATATCCGGATCTCGCCTATGCGGCGACCTTACGCAAAGGCCTGCCGCCGAATGTCGAGGTCGACGAATTCTTCTTTCAGGCCGGCAGCCGGCTCAACATCCCGGCCGCGCAGCAAAGCTATATTTCGGCCAACTACACCCATGCGCTCGGCTGCGTGCTGCAGCGCGGCGTCAACGTGGTCGGGCAACTTGTGGCGAAGCGGGTTCGAAACGGTGCTACCCGTTACAGCCTGAGCTGCAATCCGGACATCACTCTCGATCTTCTCGCCAAGCGCCACAGCAAGGCGGCTGATTTCATTTTTGTCGGGCAGGTCAACAGTGAGCTGCCGTTCATGCCGGGTGAGGGCGACCTCGATGCGGATGCGTTCGATCTGGTCCTGGACAGTCCGCAGACCGACTTTCCGCTGTTTGCGCCGCCGCGCGAGCCGATCGATCTCATCGAATATGCGGCGGGCTTGCGGGTCGCCGGCATCGTGGCTGACGGCGGAACGCTTCAGCTCGGCATCGGGGCGTTCGGTGATGCGGTCGCGCAATCGCTGATTCTCCGCCACCACAAGAATGTGTCCTTTTGCGACTTGCTCGAGCGGCTTTCCTTCACCGCAACCGCGCCCGCGGGCATGATCGAGCACAAGCCGTTTGAAGTCGGCCTCCATGGGACGAGCGAGATGTTCGTGGAGGGTTTTCTCGAGCTGTTTCACGCCGGCATCCTGCGCCGGGAGGTGGACGGCGTGCTCCTGCACGCGGCGTTTTTCCTGGGCTCGCGGGCGTTCTACCGGGCGCTGCGCGAGCTGCCCGAGGTGCAGCTCGAAAAGTTTCGCATGACGGCGGTGTCCTACGTCAATGAAATCTATGGTGATGAAGCCGCCAAGCGGCGCGCCCGGGTCAAGGCCCGCTTCGTCAACGTCGCCATGATGGCGACATTGCTCGGGGCCATCGTCTCCGATGGTCTGGAGAACGGCCAGGTCGTCAGCGGGGTCGGCGGACAATACAATTTCATCGCGCAGGGCTTCGCGCTGCAGGATGCCCGATCCATCATCATGGTGCGGGCAACTCGCACCGCGAACGGGCGCACGAGCTCCAACATTCGCTGGCAATATGGGCACGTGACCATCCCGCGTCATTTGCGCGATATCGTTGTGACCGAATACGGCATTGCGGACCTGCGCGGCAAGACCGATCGGGATGTGATCGCGGCCCTGCTGGCGGTGGCGGATGCGCGCTTCCAGGACGAGCTGCTGCGCCAGGCCAAGGACGCCGGCAAGATCGAACAGAGCTTCACGCTTCCGCCCGCCTGGCGCCACAACAGCCCTGAGCGGATCCAGCAGGCCCTGACGGGGGCGCGCGCTGACGGTCTGTTGGCGCCATTTCCATTCGAAACCGATTTCACGCACGTCGAGCAGCAGCTGCTTCCGGCGCTGCAAGTGCTCAAGTCGGCCGCGGCTTCGCCCCTTCGGCTGGGCAGAATCTTGGCGCGGGGATTGAAGGCCGAGGCGCACGCGACTGGAATCGGCGAAGGCTTGGCGCGCATGGGCGTCGATCGCCCGTCGGGTCTTACCGAACACGTCTATGCCGCGCTGTTGCGGGGCGCGTTGCGGGACTCGATTAAGGATCGGGCGCCGTTATCGCCGTAGCCCGCACAACCCCAACGGGCCGGCGCGAAGCGCCGCCCGATGATCAACTCCGCACAATGCGGGACAGCAATCCCGGATTTCGCCGCGCTCCATCCGGGCTACATGAGCCCAGCTTCGGCCTTCACCGGCATCGACGCGCCACTGTTACATGGCGTAATCGGACGCCAGCGTCTCGTCGGCCGCCTGGCGCGCGAGGGCGTTGAACACTGGCGTGAGCACCGCCGCCACGATCAAGTTCAGAATGAGCGTCGAGAGCGCGATATAGGACGGGAAGGTCCAGCCGCCGATCGCCAGCGGATACATCGCGGCGAAATTCACCGACGCGGCCATGGATGTTCCGGCCACGGTTCCGACCGCCCAACCGATCAGCAGCGCCCAAGCGTTGAACCAACGCGTATAGAGCCCGATGACGACCGAAGGCAGCGTCTGGATGATCCAAATTCCGCCCAGCAATTGCAGCTGGATGGCGTATTGGGTCGGGACAAACAGAATGAAGACGAGCGCTCCGAGCTTGACGATCAGCGACACCCACTTGGCCATCTGCGATTCCTGCCTGTCGGTGGCTTGGCCGTGGAAGAACTCGCGATAGATGTTGCGGGTGAACAGGTTTGCGGCCGCAATCGACATGATGGCCGCCGGCACCAGAGCGCCGATGCCGATCGCCGCGAACGCGATGCCCACGAACCACGACGGGAAGGTGTGAAGCAGGAGCGCCGGGATCGCGAAGTTGGCTTTGAACGCCGCGAATCCCTGGGCGTATTCGGGCAGCTTGTCGACGCCGACCGCGATGGCCATGAAGCCCAGCAGCGCCAGCAATCCGAGCATGAACGAATAGGCCGGCAGCATCGCGGCATTGCGGCGGACCGCATGTGCGCTGCTGGCGCTCAATATGCCGGTCAGCGAGTGGGGATAAAGGAACAGCGCCAGCGCCGAGCCGAGCGCCAGCGTCGCGTAGGCCCCATACGCACCCGTGGTGCTTCCCTGCGGCACCGCCAGAAGCAGCTTCTGCGCCGGCACCGCCGCGAAGATCTTGTCGAACCCGCCAAGCTGCATCGGGATCACGACGACGGCCGCGAAGGCGGTAATATAGATCAGCACATCCTTGACGATCGCGATGGCCGCCGGCGCCCGCAAGCCGCTGGAATAGGTGAACGCAGCCAGGATGACGAAGGCGACGATCAGGGGGATGTCGCCGACCCAGCCCTCGCCGACAAAGCCGAGGCCGCCGATCACGACCTGAAGGCCGACCAGCTGCAATGCAATATACGGCATGGTCGCCACGATGCCGGTGAGCGTCACCGCCAGCGCCAGCCAGCGGTTGCCGAAGCGGCCCTTCACGAAATCTGCCGAGGTGACGTAACCATGCTTGTGCGACACGCTCCACAAGCGCGGAAATACGATGAACAGGATCGGATAGATGATGATCGTGTAGGGAACCGCGAAGAATGCGATTGCGCCGGTTCCGAACGCCAGCGCCGGAACCGCGATGAAGGTGTAGGCCGTGTAAAGATCGCCGCCCACCAGGAACCACACGATGATCGTGCCGAAGCGACGGCCACCAAGGCCCCATTCATGCAGCATATTCATGTCGCCGCGCCGCCAGTGGACGGCCGCGAAGCCGAGCCAGGTGATGAATCCGAACAGAGCTACGAAGACGATGAGCGCAACCCAATTGATATTCTGCATGGCGTTTCCCTGGGACGATCGATTACTGTCGCTGCGACGATTCGGTAATCAAATAAACGACGGCCGTTACCGCCGCGCAGATGAAAACCAGAACCAGCTGAAACCAGTAAAAGAAGGGAAGGCCGATCCAGGCGGGCTCGGCGGAGTTATAGAACGGCACCCAAAGGGCCGGCACGAACTGAGCCAACAGCAGCAGGTACCACCAATTCCAGCCATGATCCGGCTTTGTGCCTTGCATCGCATCCTCCCCCGCGTTTCACTATTTTCTGAATTGTTCTGAGCTGTTCCGAACTCGAAGCTCCGCCCGCCGATCATTCAATCAGGCGGGCAATGAGTCAAGCATCCAATGCTCGATCAATCCCGCGGCCAGGCTAGAGGGACCGGGCCCAAGCCAGGTCGTCTCGGCCTTCAGGCCGGTCAAATCGCTTGGGTACGCGCCCAATGCCCGCCACAAGCGACCTCCCATCTGCTCGCTGGGGCGAAAACGCGATTCGCGTCGTCGGTCGCGACCTATTC